>Ga0209573_1000848_pt1 | contig 54808 bp, 43 predicted proteins | sample TNRBio252014_DNA_FD_185870 | JGI IMG/M metagenome (GOLD analysis project Ga0209573, IMG submission 185870) | Wastewater treatment Type I Accumulibacter community from EBPR Bioreactor in Madison, WI, USA - TNR Reactor_6/25/2014_ DNA (SPAdes)... | ecosystem: Engineered > Bioreactor > EBPR >...
GACCGGCAGCAACGCCACCACTGCCATCGGCAATGCGCTGGCCAACACGCTCTACGGTCACGCCAACAGTGCGCCCAACGTGCTGACCGGAGGCTTGGGCAACGACGTCTACTTCCTCGGAGCGGACGACAGTGCCGTCGAAGACGACGACGCGGGCACCGACAGCGTCCATACCTACGCCGACCACACCCTGGCCGACAACGTCGAGCACCTGTACCTCAATGTTGCCACGGCGGCTTCCCTGACCGGCAACGAACTCGCCAACAGCCTGCGCGGTAATGCCGGCGACGATACGCTCGTCGGGCTCAGCGGCAACGACACGCTCAACGGGGGCCTCGGGGCCGACACGATGATCGGTGGGCTGGGCAATGACCGCTACTACGTCGACAACGTCGAAAACGTCGACAACAGCGGCGACCACGTCGTCGAGGCGCTCGACGAGGGCAACGACATCATCTACAGCAGCGTCTCCTGGGCCCTCGGCGAGCATGTCGAGCGCCTCTACCTGACCGGCAGCAACGCCACCACTGCCATCGGCAATGCGCTGGCCAACACGCTCTACGGTCACGCCAACAGTGCGCCCAACGTGCTGACCGGAGGCTTGGGCAACGACGTCTACTACCTCGGGGTCGGGGACAGTGCCGTCGAAGATGATGCCGGGGGCATCGACCGCGTCTATACCTACGCCGACCACACCCTGGCCGACAACGTCGAGCACCTGTACCTCAATGTCGCCACCGCCGCCACCCTGACCGGCAACGAACTGGCCAACAGTCTGCGCGGCCACGCCGGTGACGACACGCTGGGCGGCCTTTCCGGCAACGACACGCTCAATGGGGGTTTGGGCAACGATACCCTGAGCGCGGGCGACGGTCGCGACAGCATCCGCTTCGACAGCATGCTGAACGCGCTCACCAATGTCGACACGATCACCGACTACAACGTCGCCGACGACACGATTCATCTCGAGAATGCCATCTTCACCGCACTGACGACGACTGGCACCCTGGGGCTCGGGTCGTTCCGGCGGGGTGCCGCCGCCGTCGATGCGGACGACTACCTGATCTACGACGACACCACCGGAGCCCTGTACTACGACGCGGATGGCAACGGGGTGGCGGCGGCAGTGCAATTCGCTGCCTTTAGCGCTGCCCCGGCCCTGACCTACGCGGACTTTCTGGTGACCTGAGCGGCGCCGTCAGTGCAGCACGATGGCGCGGGCGGCGCCCGCGCAGTAGGTGTCGAGCACGGCGTCGATCGACTCTTCGTCGCGCTCGTTGTCGGGGATCTCGTCGAGCGTGCGGCGCAGGGCCCTGGCCACCGAGCCCTGGACGAAGAGGCTGCGGCTGGCCGCCTTGTCGACCAGCTCGAAGCCCTCCTGCACCGGATAAGCGACGATCGAGTAGTGGGCACTGTCATAGACGAGGTTCATATCGGTCGCTCCGTTTCGGCCCCCCGCGGGCCATGCCTGTATCTTAGACCTTGTCGAAGCGCATGATGCCGTTTTCGCAATGCGCACGGATCGTATCGCCGGCGACGAAACGCCCTTCGAGAATCGACTTGGCGAGCGAGTCCTCGAGTTGCGACTGGATCGCGCGCTTTAGCGGACGAGCGCCAAAGACCGGATCGAAGCCGGCGGCAGCGATTTCCGACAGCGCGCTGTCGTCAACCTGCAGGCGCAGTTCGAGCAGCGCCAGGCGCTTTTCGAGATAGGCGAGCTGGATGGCGGCGATCGACTTGATATGCTGCTCGTCGAGCGCGTGGAAGACGACGACTTCGTCGATGCGATTGATGAACTCGGGCCGGAAATAGGACTTCACTTCGCCCATCACCGCCAGCTTGATTACCTGGTAGTCATCCCCGGCCATCTGCTGGATCATCTGGCTGCCGAGGTTCGAAGTCATGACCACCACGGTGTTCTTGAAGTCGACCGTTCGGCCATGGCCATCGGTCATGCGGCCGTCGTCGAGGACCTGCAGCAGGACATTGAAGACGTCCGGGTGCGCTTTCTCGACTTCATCGAGCAGAATCACCGAATAGGGCTTGCGCCGCACCGCTTCGGTCAGGTAGCCGCCTTCCTCGTAGCCGACGTAGCCCGGCGGCGCGCCGATCAGCCGTGACACCGAGTGTTTTTCCATGAACTCGCTCATGTCGACGCGAATCAGGTGCTCGTCGGAATCGAAGAGAAAGCCGGCCAGGGCCTTGCACAGCTCGGTCTTGCCGACCCCGGTCGGGCCGAGAAAGAGGAAGGAACCGTAAGGCCGATTGGGATCGGCCAGCCCAGCGCGCGAACGGCGAATGGCGTTGGCCACCAGGCGCACCGCCTCGTCCTGACCAACGACCCGCTTGTGCAGACGCTCTTCCATGAGGAGCAGCTTCTCGCGTTCGCCCTGCATCATTTTCGACACTGGAATACCGGTGGCGCGGGAAACCACCTCGGCGATCTCTTCGGTACCGACTTCGGTACGCAGGAGCTTGTTGTGCTGGCCAGCACCATCCGTGGATTTCTCGGCAACGAGCAATTGCGCTTCGAGCTCGCGCAAGCGGCCGTACTCGATCTCGGCAACCTGCTCCCACTTGCTCTCGCGCTTCAGGCCCGCCAGCTCGAGCTTCAGCCGGTCGATTTCTTCCTTGATGTGGGCGCTGCCCTGCACCTGCGCTTTTTCGGCCTTCCAGACTTCATCGAGGTCGTTGTACTCGCGCTCGAGCTTGCGCAGTTCCTCCTCGATCAAATGCATGCGTTTCTTTGACGCTTCGTCGCGTTCCTTGCGCACCGCCTCGCGCTCGATCTTGAGCTGGATCATGCGCCGGTCGAGCCTGTCCATGACCTCCGGCTTGGAGTCGATTTCCATCCTGATCCGCGCTGCCGCTTCGTCGATCAGGTCGATCGCCTTGTCCGGCAGGAAGCGGTCGGTGATGTAGCGATGCGACAGCTCGGCCGCAGCGACAATCGCCGGATCGGTGATATCGACGCCATGGTGCAGCTCGTATCTGTCGCGCAGGCCACGCAGAATGGCGATTGTCGACTCGACGCTCGGCTCGTCGATCAGCACTTTCTGGAAGCGGCGCTCGAGCGCGGCGTCTTTCTCGACGTACTTGCGGTACTCGTCGAGCGTCGTCGCGCCGACACAATGCAGTTCACCGCGTGCCAGCGCCGGCTTCAGCATATTGCCCGCGTCGATCGCACCCTCGGCCTTGCCGGCGCCGACCATGGTGTGCAGTTCGTCGATGAAGACGATGATCTGGCCTTGTTCCTGGGCGATCTCCTTGAGCACCGCTTTCAGGCGTTCCTCGAACTCCCCGCGGTACTTGGCACCGGCCAGCAGCGCAGCCATGTCGAGACTCAGCACTTTCTTGCCCTTCAGCGTTTCCGGAACCTCTTCATTGACGATCCGTTGCGCCAGGCCTTCGACGATCGCCGTCTTGCCGACGCCAGGTTCGCCGATCAGGACCGGGTTGTTCTTGGTGCGTCGCTGGAGAATCTGGATCGCGCGGCGAATCTCGTCGTCGCGGCCGATCACCGGGTCGAGCTTGCCCTGGCGGGCGCGCTCGGTGAGATCGATGCAGTACTTGGCCAGCGACTGGCGCTGCCCTTCGACATCCTGACTATCGACACCCTGGCCGCCGCGCACCGAAGTCACGGCCTGTTCGAGGGATTTCTTGACCAGGCCGTGCTGCTTGGCCAGGCGAGCGCACTCGCCTTTGTCATCGCACAATGCGAGCAGAAACATCTCCGAAGCAATGAACTGGTCGCCGCGTTTCTGCGCCTCCTTGTCGGCGACGTTGAGCAGGTTGCCGAGATCGCGGCCGATCTGTACCTCGCCGCCGTGCCCTTCGACTTTCGGCAGGCGGCTGATCGCTTGCGCGAGCGCCGCTTTCAGCGACGCCACATTGACCCCGGCGCGCGCCAGCAAGGGCGATGTTGCGCCGTCCTCCTGCTGCAGCAGGGCCAGCAATAAATGCTGGGGCTCGATCAGCTGGTTGTCGTGACCGACCGCCAGACTCTGGGCATCGGCCAGCGCTTGCTGGAATTTGGTCGTCAGTTTGTCGAAACGCATGCGGTGCTCCTTCGGAGTTTTATGTTCATGCGCGTCAAGTGGGGGCATGCCGGGCTAAGTCAACGCCAAGGCTGACTCGAAAGCCTATTTCTTGCGTGCGTTGCGCGGCTGTCCGGCTTGCTGAACCGCTCGTCGGGAGTGCGGTATGCGGTATGCGGTATGCGGCGGAAAACAGCGAGAGGATGGAACTGGATTGCCGCGTCGGCTGCGCCTCCTCGCAATGACGGCGGCTTAGGAACGCTGCGCGCTGCCCAGTCAGGCGGTGCCTGGCTCCTGCCAGCGTTCGGCGGCCTGATCGTCGGCGTCGCGGGCGTCTACCCAATGCGTGCCGCTCGGCGTGACTTCGCGCTTCCAGAACGGTGCGCGCGTCTTGAGATAGTCCATGATGAACTCGCAGGCGGCAAAGGCTTCGCCGCGATGCGCGCCAGCCACCGCAACCAGGACGATCTGATCGCTCGGCAAGAGGCGACCGACGCGGTGAATCACCAAGGCGTCGATAATCGCCCAGCGCCGGCCGGCCTCTTCGACGATCTCGCCAAGCGCTTTCTCGGTCATCCCCGGATAGTGCTCGAGGCTCATCTCGGAAACGCCGGCTCCGTCGTTGTTATCGCGGACCAGGCCGACAAAGGACGCCACGGCGCCGATCTGCCGATTCCCCTGGCGCAGGGCAGCCAGCTCAACGCCGACGTCGAAATCGGCTTCCTGAACGCGGATTCGCATCTCAGCCCCCAGTTACCGGCGGGAAAAAAGCGACTTCGTCGCCCGCGCACACGGGGGAATCGAGCCGTGCCATCTGCTGATTGACGGCATAGCGCAGGTTCCGCAGCGTCAGCAGGCTTTCCCAGGGGCCGCCGCGGGCGGCCAGCAAGTCGCGCAGAGCCGCGACATCGCTCACCTCGGCGGGCAGCTCGAGCTCCTCGCTGCCCTGCCCGAGTCGCTCGCGCAGGCCGGCGAAGTAGAGAATTTTCAGACTCTTCACGCTCGTCACCCTCTTTCCACTATCTTCGATTGCTTCAGTTCAGCAGTTCGGAAAACGGCACGAAGCGCACCATATCACCGCGGCGTATCGCCTGTTGCGGCGGGTTATCCACCAGGCCGTCGCCCCACACCGCCGAAGTCAGCACGCCCGACCCCTGGTTGGCAAAGAGCTCGACGCCACCGTCGGCGTTGATCCTGGCGCGCAGGAACTCGCGACGCGCGTCCGGCCGTGGCCACTCGCTGTCGGCGCGCAGCCAGAAACTCAGCGGCTCCGTGCGGCACGCGCCCTGCATCCTGAGCAAGAAAGGGCGCACCAGCATCAGGAAAGTGACGAAGCTCGACACCGGGTTTCCCGGCAGGCCGATGAAAGCCACGGCACGCCCCGCTGAAGTGATCTGACCGAAGGCCAGCGGCTTACCCGGTTTGATGGCGATTTTCCACATAGCGAGCCGCCCTTCGGCTTCGACGGCCGCCTTGACGTGGTCCTCCTCGCCGACGGAAACGCCGCCCGAGGTGAGAATCAGATCGTTGTCCTGCGCCGCAGCGCGCAAGGCCTGGCGTGTCGCGGCGAGATCGTCGGGCACCTGCCCGTGGTCGCGCAGCTCGCAGCCCAAACGCTCCAGCAGACCGGTCAACAAGAAACGATTGGCGTTGTAGATCGCCCCCGCCTGAAGCGCCTCGCCAGGCATGCGCAGTTCGTCGCCGGTAAAGAAGATAGCGACCCGAAGACGCCGCAAGACGGGCAGCGAAGCGATTCCCACCGACGCAGCCAGCGCCGTGTCCTGCGGCCGCAGGCGCTGGCCGGCGGCGAGTATCTCGCTGCCAGCGGCAATGTCGCTGCCCGCACGGCGGATGTGGTCGCCGGCTTCCGGGCGATGATTGACGGTCACTTCGCCGGTCGCATGTTCACAAAGCTCCTGCATGACCACTGCGTCGGCGCCGGCCGGAATTGCCGCGCCGGTAAAAATCCGGGCGGCCGTTCCCGGCTGCAACGGCGTGCCCACGCTGCCGGCCTGGATACGCTGCGCCACCGGCAGACGCGTCGGCACGTTGCGAACGTCGGCAACGGCGACGGCATAGCCGTCCATTGCCGAATTGTCGAGCGGCGGCGCGTCGATCGGCGCCCGCTGCGCCTGTGCCAGCACGCGCCCGGCGGCGGCCAGCGTTGGCAAGGAGCTCGTTTCGGAAACGGCGGAGGCGGCCGCCAGCAACTGTGACAGGGCATCATCAAAGGTCAGCATCGCGGGTTTCCCTCGGTGAAATGGACCTTAGTGGAAGGGAACTCAGTTGAAGTGTCATGACAGTCGAGATACTACAGATCATGAAAGTCATGACCGTCCCCCTCTTCCCCCGGCCCTTCTCCCGCAAGGGGAGAAGGGAGTTTCGTGAGTCGCGTGCGCGACTTTTGGATTGAGCGTATCGAGAATGTAGCGGACGATCGCCGCCGTGTCGTTCAAATCCAGCGCCATCAGAGCGGCTGGAAAGCCCGCCGGCAGTGGCTCGTCGGAAGCCACGGCGACGATCTGGCGACGCTCTGGCCACAGCGGCGGCTTGCCGTTGGCCGGCCGGTAGACTTCCAGCGTCGGCACCTCCTCGTCCTTGAAACCCTCGACAAGCACCAGATCACACGGCGAAAAGCGGGCCAGATAGTCGGCCAATGACGGCTCGGGAGCGCCGCGCAACTCATTCATCAGCACCCAGCGCGAAGCGCTGGCCAGCAGCACTTCGCCAGCCCCCGCCTGGCGGTGACGGAAGGAGTCCTTGCCTGGACGATCGATATCGAAATTGTGGTGCGTATGCTTGATCACCGAGACGCGCAGGCCGTGCGCGATGATCTCCGGCAGCAGTTTCTCGAGCAGCGTCGTCTTACCCGAACCGGAATAGCCGGCGACCCCGAAGACTTTCATCGACAGCCTCCGGACGACTCCTGACAGGAGACCGGCAGCACCGCCGCAAAGCCGCCACCCGGGGTACGGAAATTGGTCGTCTGACCACGGTAGAGCCGCGCCGAGAGCAATTGCACCTCGCCACGGTAGACGTAGTTGCGCAGGTCCAGCTTGAAATCCTGCCCAACACCATCAACCAGCAGATGGCGCTCGGAGGGAGCGACCAGCGTCTGCGCGACATAGCCGCCCCGCGCGATCTCGGCAAAGACGCGGCGGGTGATCTTGTCGCCCCGGTAAGCCGCCTTGCTGCCAAAACCGGCCGCCGGCTTGAAGAACCATTGCTTGCGACTGTTCCAGAAGGTGTCCGCCGCGGCCGGCAAAACCTCCTCGGTGCGCGGAATGTTGCTCGCCAGAAGCCGGCAATCATGTTCGCCGACGCCAATCTGTGCCAGCCATTGCTGGTCACCGAGGGCGACCAGATTGCGCTTGTCGGCGTACAGCGCGTGCATCTGCGGATGCGGGGTGAGTACCACCGCGTCGGCCACATAGGCGGCACGCAGGGCCGCATGCTGCGGCTCGGCGAGGGCGAAATCGGTGAGCCGGTTGTAAACCAGGTCGACCGTCTCGCCACGACAAGTCAGGCGCTCGCCGTCGAATGCCAGATCCTCCGGGTCAGCCACCATCGCCGCAATGCCATGCGTTTCGAACAACTCGCGGAAGAGTTCAAACTCAGGCGCCAGATACTGCTCGCCGGGCCGGCTATCGACAATCGCGATGCGCGTCAGCGGCCGCTCTTGCGCTTCTCCCTGGGCCAGCCGCGCCAGCTGCGCGAGTCGCCACTCGTCGCGAAACATGCGCACGAAAGCCGCCTCGAGCGCACGTGGCGCGGGCATCATTTTCGCGACCGGTGCACAGCAGGCGCGCTGGGCGCGCAACAGGCGGGCGTTGAGCAGCGCCCCGCCGGCATTCGAATTGATCTCGATCAGCTGCGGGCCCTGCGGTCCGAGGTGAAAATCGTAGCCCAGGAAAACGCCGGCGGCAGCAGGCGAATGACGGGCAATTGCCGGGGCGTAGGCCAGCACCCGCTGGCGATACGCCGGCAGCACCAGCACCCGCTCGATGGCGGCGATGGTCTGCGCCATGCGCAACAGATGCCCTTCGCTGACAAAGACGACGCTGTCCGAAAAGAGGTGTGGCCGCGTCGCCAGGAGTTCGGCGTGCGAGACGCGTCCCTGCCCTTCTTCGAGTGCCCGCTTCAGCGACGGGTGATCGACCGAAACACAGGCACAGCCGCGATTGAGCCACTCGGCGGCGGCGCCGCAGTCGGCCGGCATCAGTTCGGCAAGTGCCGGCGGCAGGGCTTCGGCCATCTCGCCGCGGGCCGCCGTGTCGATCATCGCGGTCATCCACGCCCCGCCACATTTGGCGCTGCGAAGAAAGCAAGTGCCTCCTCGACATCGCGACTGCGCTTCATCGGTGGCAGGCTGCGCCAGATGCGCTTGCCGTAGGGTTTGCTGATCAGCCGCGGGTCGCAGATCATCAACACCCCACGGTCGCTCTCGTCACGAATCAGGCGTCCGGCGCCCTGCTTGACATTGATCACCGTGCGCGGCAGTTGGTACTCCATGAAGGCGTTGCGACCGGCGCTCCGCATGCGCTCGATACGCGCCGAGAGCACCGGATCGTCAGGCGGCGCGAAGGGCAGCTTGTCGATGACCACCAGCGACAAGGCTTCGCCGCGCACATCGACGCCTTCCCAGAAACTCTGGCTGGCGATCAGGATGGCGTTGCCAAGGCGGCGAAAACGTTCCAGCAGCTCGTTCTTGCTGCGCTCACCCTGTAGCAGCAAGGGCAAATCGAGGCCGGCTCGCTCGAGCGCTTCGCCGAGCAGTTCGTGTGTGCGACGCATCGCGCGCAGCGAGGTGCATAAAAAAAACGCGCGGCCGTGGCTGGCCTTGAGCAAGGGAAAAGCAGCCTTGACCACCGCTTCGGTGTAGCCCTGGCTGTTCGGTTCGGGAAGTCCTTTCGGCACGTACAGCAAGGCCTGATTAGGATAGTCGAAAGGGCTCTCCCAACGCGCCGAGTTGGCGTCGACAAGCCCCATTTCGGCGCAGTAGTGGCCGAAATCCTCCTGCACGGCGAGCGTCGCCGAGGTGAAAATCCAGGCCCGCGGATGACCGCTCATCTGCTTCTGCATGATCTCGGCGATCACCAGCGGCGTCGCGTTGAGCTGCAGGCTGTGGGTATGCGTCTCCCCCCAGCGCACGAAATCGGCATTGGCGCCGTTCTGCCAATTGCGTACGCGTAGCAGCAAGTCGCCGGCACGTCGCCAACAGCTGTCGAGGCCCTCCGAGCGCTGTGCCTGCGTTTCCAGCAAGCTGGCCAGCGCTTCGAGCGCACTGAGCACGCTGCTGACGCCGCTCGCGAACCCCTCCCTTCCCTCGAGCTGCAAAAGGGCGAAACGCGCCGCCTCCACCGGCAGTGTCAGGCGCAGGTCGCGCACCGCTTTTTCGAGGCTGGCACACAGCTTGGGCAGGTCGAGGCAGTCGCGCGCCGACGCCAGCGCGGCGATCTGGGTATCGCGAACCAGCTCGCCGAGCTGCGCCGTCGATACGCTCTCGCCGAAAAACAGGCTGGCGACTTCCGGTAACTGATGCGCTTCGTCGAAAATCACCGTGTTGCACGCCGGCAGCAGTTCGGCCGTCCCTTCATCGCGCAACATCACGTCGGCAAAGAACAGATGATGGTTGACCACCACCAGGTCGGCAGCCAGCGCTTCGCGGCGCGCCGCCAGGACGAAGCACTCCTTGTGCTGCGGGCAGTCCTGGCCGAGGCAGTTATCGCGCGTCGAGGTGACCATGCCCCACACCGAGGCGTTCTCCGGCACGTCGGCGCAATCGGCCTTGTCGCCAGTGCGCGTCTGCTTGGCGAAACGCGCGATGTGCCGCGCGTAGGCGGCATCTTCTCGGGAAAGGAAACGGCCGTCGGCCAGCGCGCGCTCGAGATGATAGTGACAGAGGTAGTTGGCGCGGCCCTTGAGCAGCGCCACCCGGACGGGCGCCTTGAGCACCTGGCGGATGGTCGGGATGTCGCGCGAGAAGAGCTGATCCTGCAGGTTCTTGGTGCCGGTCGAAACGATCACCTTGCCACCCGAGAGCAGCGCCGGAACCAGATAGGCATAGGTCTTGCCCGTGCCGGTGCCCGCTTCGGCGATCAGCACGCTGTTGTCGGCCATCGCGGCGGCAATGCGCTCGGCCAGTTCGAGCTGCTGAGTGCGCAGCCGATAGCCGGGAACACCGCTGGCCAGCGGGCCATTGGCAGAGAAGACTTCGGAAAGCAGGGCGGTCATGCGCGGATCATCGAAAGCAGCGCTGCATGCTACCAGAAGCTGGCGCCGGCAGCGCGAATACTGACAATACTGACTACTGCTTCCCGATGCCTCCCCGACTACAGATTCGCGTCGCGCAGCAAGTCGCTCAGATACTCAGAGGGAATGGCAAAACTGATCCCGGAAGGTTTGCTCAGCGTCGATTCCTTGCTCTCCTTGACGAAGACCATGTTGATGATCCCGACCACTTCGCCACGGCTCACCTCGTAGAGAGGGCCGCCGCTGTTGCCGGGATAGGCCGTGGCGTCGAGCTGGAAAATGTCGAAGCTGCCACTCCGCAAGCGGGCAATGACTTTGGCATTGAGATTGCGGGCGTTCGCGCTGGGTAGAACGATCGGTGTGATCGACGCAATGATCCCGCGGTGGGTCACCGGCGACAGCCCGAGCACGGCACCAATCGGAAAGCCGGTAAACGCCACGGCCTGCCCCTCGCGCACCCGCTCGGAGTCGTGCAGCGTCAGCGCCGGCATGCGCGGGCCGTCGACCCGCAGCAGGGCGAGATCGTGAGCTTTGTCGACCGCCACCGAGCGGGCTTCGCGCTGCTGCAGTGACGAGCCCCCCGAACGCGCCATGATCACCAGGCGCTCGCCTGCCGCCTCGTTGATCTTGTCCGGCAGGACGTGCGAATTGGTCGCGACGTGATGGCCGTCGCCAACCACGAAGCCGGTTCCACGCATCACAAACTGCGGGCTGCGGGTCAGCTGATAGGTGCCGACAACGACGATCGAAGGTTTTACGTGATCGATCACCTCGGGCAGATCCGCCGCCACCGGAGCGGCGAAGAGCAGCAAGCCGGCCACCGAGACGCCGTGGCAGCCCCAGGACAACCCCATCAGCGCCTTCACGGCAAGCTGCCGGCTGCCCGGCAGGCGGTCGTGGCCCTTGCTCAAAAGGGAAAAAATTCGGGACCAGAAGTTCATCTTGCTCCTTTGGCGGACATCAATCGCAGGCTGACGCGGGAGTGATTCTGCTGACGGTCATGAGCGGTCGAGCTACCCCAGACCACGAAAGTCATGACCGTCCCCCGTCACTTTCCGTGCGCAGCTTTTCGCCGCGACTTGGCGCGTCACGTTCCTAGCTTCCCTGGGTCAGGCGGATGAGCGACAACGCTGGCGAAGGTGTCGTCACACGGGCGTCGTAAGGATGCGCCTCACGCTGAAAAAGACCAATGATGCGCTTCACGTAGCCGCGCGTCTCGGCGTACGGAGGTACGCCGCGGTAACGATTGACCGCCCCCTCGCCGGCGTTGTAGGCCGCCGCAACGAGGCTGACGTCGCCTTCGAAATAGGCCAGCAACCAGCGCAGATAGGCGAGACCGCCACGCAGGTTCTGCTCCGGATCAAAGGGTTGCTTGACGTTGAAACGCGCGGAGGTATCGGGAATCAGCTGCATCAGGCCCTGCGCATTCTTGTTCGAGAGCGCCTGCGAATTGAAATTGGACTCGGTACGGATGACGGCCAGGGCCAGGCGCGGACTGACGCCATACTCGGGTGCCAGCTGCCTGACCAGACCGAAAACGACTTTCTGAGCTTCGCTGCGGGCGACCAGGACATCACGGCCATCGTCGGCAAGAACCGTCGGCAGCATACATTCGGGCAGCTTCGGACCGGGCTCTCCGACGAAACGCAACATCTTCTGCGACTGTGCATGCCCCTGCTTTGCCGCCAGCCCAAAAAAGTACGCTGCGCGCGTATCATCGCGCTCGACCCCGCGGCCATTGGCGTACATCCAGCCGAGATTGAACTGCGCCTCGGCGTCGCCGAGCAGCGCCGCTTGACAATACAGTCGCGCCGCTCGCAGCGGGTCTTTGGGCACCCCTTCACCGTGCTCGTAACTCAGCGCCTCGCTACGCATCGCCAGCCGCTGCGCGGTATCGGCCTGGTTTACCTTATCTGCCTTCTCCGCTGCGCTGGCCGTCGCGGTCAGAACGAACGCCAGCAGCGCGCCGAAGAAGGCCATGGCACCACGGCGCAGCAGCGGCGAGCGGACAGCGACGGCTTGCATCACGTGCCGCCTCCCGGCCGTGCGAAACGTGACACATACCACGGCATCGCCACTTTCACCCCCGCCAGCAGCGAGTGGCTCGGCGAATAGCCGAGCAAACGCCTGGCTTTGCCGATATCGGCCTGAGAATGACGCACGTCGCCGGCTCTAAAATCCGTGTACACGGCTTGCACCTGGCGTACGTCAGGGCGAATGTCGGCAAGCGCCTCGCGGAGGATTTCGAAGAGCCGATTCAGCGTCGTACGATCATCGACGGCGACGTTATAGACCTGATTGAGCGCCGCCGGATCGTCGCTCGTCGCCGCCAGCAGATTGGCCTGCACGGCGTTGTCCACGAAACAGAAATCACGGCTGGTCTCGCCATCGCCGTTGATCGTCACCGGTTCACCAAGCAGCAGGGCACGCGCCCAGCGGGGAATGACCGCAGCGTAGGCACCCTCCGGATCCTGGCGCGCACCGAAGACGTTGAAATAGCGCAGACCGACTGACGGGAAATCGTAGCAGCGCCCGAAGACCTCCGCGTAGAGTTCATTGACCAACTTGGTGACCGCATACGGCGACAGCGGCCGCCCGATCGTGTCTTCGACTTTCGGCAGCGCCTGATGATCACCATAGGTCGAACTCGAGGCGGCATAGACAAAGCGCTTGACACCCGCGTCGCGAGCGGCAACCAGCATGTTGAGAAAACCATCGATGTTGGCGGCGTTGGTGGCCTGCGGATTGGCCAGCGAGCGCGGCACCGAACCCAGCGCCGCCTGATGAAGAACATAGTCGACGCTGCTACAGGCCTCGCGGCAGGCGTCAGGATCACAGATGTCGGCTTCGATGAAACGATGACCTTGCCACTGCTCGGGAGTGAGCAGCGACCGCACTTCATCGACGTTGCGACGATGCCCGGTCGCAAAGTTATCGAGACCGACGACCGTCTGCCCGAGCCGAAGCAGTGCCTCGACCAGGTGCGAGCCAATAAAACCAGCGCTACCGGTCACCAGCCAGCGCGCCGGCTGGGCCAGCAGGCGCTGCTCAAGTGCTGCCAGGGTGGTCTGTGAAGCGAACATCACAGACGCCACACGGTGACCCCTTGGGCAACCAGTTCTGCCGCACTGAACATGCTTTTGACATCTGCCAGGACACCACCTTTCTGCAGCTTGCCGGCAATCTCGGCCAGTGGCCGCTGCTTGAACTCGCGGTGCGCGACGGCGGCGACGATTGCCGCTGCGGTGGGCAACTGCTCCCAGGGCGTCAACTCGACACCGTACTCGTGGCGAGCTTCATCGGCATCGGCGACCGGTTCGTGCACCAGCACCTGCGCCCCGTACGACTCGAGCTCCCGAATCACGTCAATGACGTGCGAGTTGCGCAGATCCGGGCAGTCCTCCTTGAAGGTCAGGCCCAGGACGATGATCGGCGCGCCCTTGATCGGCAGGCCGTTGCGAATCATGTGCTTGATCGTCTGCTCGGCGATGAACTTGCCCATGCCGTCGTTGATGCGCCGCCCGGCGTTGATCACTTGTGGGTGATAACCGAGCATCTCGGCCTTGTGCGTCAGGTAATAGGGATCGACACCGATACAGTGGCCGCCGACCAGACCGGGACGGAAAGGCAGGAAGTTCCACTTGCTGCCGGCAGCTTCGAGCACTTCGAGGGTATCAATGCCGACGCGATCGAAGATGATCGCCAGCTCGTTCATCAGGGCAATATTGAGATCGCGCTGGGTATTCTCGATGACCTTGGCAGCCTCGGCCACCTTGATGCTGGAGGCCGGAAAGACACCCGCCGTGATTATTTCCGAGTAGACCGCGGCGACCCGTTCAAGGGTCTCCGGAGTGTCTCCGGAAACGACCTTGACGATTTTCGTGAGCGTCCGCTCCTTGTCGCCGGGGTTGATCCGCTCGGGCGAATAACCGACGAAGAAGTCTTCTTTCCACTTCATTCCGGAGAACTTCTCGATGATCGGAATGCAGACTTCCTCGGTCGCGCCGGGGTAGACGGTCGACTCGAAGACGACCGTCGCACCGCGCTTCAGGTTCCTGCCGACCGCTTCGGAAGAGCCGATCAAGGGCCCGAAATCAGGCCGATGGGCATCGTCCACCGGCGTCGGCACGGCGACAATCACGAAATCAGCGTCCGCCAATGCCGCCGCATCGGTTCCCACCTCGAGGTGCGTGGCAGCCTTGAGATCGGCGCTGGTGACCTCGCCGGTCGGGTCAAAGTGCTGCCGATAATGGGCAATTTTGCTGGCTGAGAGGTCGAAACCGATGGTTCGCCTCTTCTTGCCGAACTCGACGGCCAGCGGCAGACCCACATAACCCAAACCAACCACAGCAACAGTAGTCATTTACTTTTTGTCCTCTCGCTATTATTCATTGGCAAACGTTTGTGCTCAGAGCCCCTTGAGCAACGCCGTGACTTCGGCCTGCGCCGCGAATTTGTCGCCCAACTTGGCAAGCTCGTCAAGTTCGCTCCGGGCTTCGTTTTTCTGTCCGGCCTTGATCAGCGCCTTGGCATAGTTGAGACGAATCATTGCCTGCTGCGGGGCCAGCGCCACGGCCTCCTTGAGCAGCACCAGCCCACGTGCCTGGTCACCCAGGTCTACCAGCAAGACACCGAGAGTATCCATCACGGCGGGCTGGTTTGGTGCCAACTTGTTGGCTTTCTCGGCATATTCGATGGCTTTCGGATCCTTCAACTGACCTGCCACCCAGGCGACGTTATTGAGTAGCGCGGCGTTATCCGGCTGCGCCTCAAGCAAGGGTCGATAGAGCTTGGCCGCTGCGGCATAGTCCTTGCGAGCGGTCGCACTCTCGGCCAGATAAAGGCTGAAGCGGGCATCCGTGGGGTGATCCTTCAGCCAGGTCTGAGCAAAGCGGTCGGCTTCGGCAACATTGCCACTCACGGACAAGGTCGCGTACAGTTTGATGGCTATCTCGGTCGCCGCAGGGATCTGTTTGAGCCCGGCACGGTAGGCCGTTGCAGCATCGGCCCAGGAACGCTTGGCGGCATGGAGATCGCCCTCAAAAATGTAGCCGACCGCCTCCTTTGGACGCTGCTTCTGGACTGCACGTGCGACAGCGACCGCTTCCGTCACGCGACCGGCATCAAGTTCGAGCATGATGATTCCGCGCTGTGCATCGAGCGAATCGGGCGTGACCTTCAACGCCTTTTGCAGGCTCTGCAAAGCCGCTTCCTTGTCCTTTGCCGCAACTTGGACCTCGGCCATGCGTAGATAGGGCAAGGGGAGATCGGGCTTGAGCGTAGCCAGCTTGGCGTAGGTGGCAAGCGCCTGGTTATACTCTCCGGCTGCCTGCTGGGCGCGCCCGGCAGCGTCCAGAATCGCGGCCTCGTTTGGAATGGCTGCGACCGCTTCCTGGGCCGCGGAAAGCGCGCTCTTGGTGTCTTTCTTGCCAAGATACAGGCCGATCAGGGCCAGCCGCGGAGTGGGCTCGCTCGGGTTGGCGGTCACCGCCCGGTTGATCAGAACAGCCACTTCCTCGGTTGTACCGCCTTCCTTGGCGCGTAGCTGCGCGAGCGCCAGGAGAGCCTGCATGTTCTTCGGATCTTTGGCCAGCAGGGTCTCGAAACGCTGCCTGGCGTCGGCAGGCTTGTTCGCGGCGATATCCAGATTGGCCAGATTGGCCGCCGCCGGATAATAGGTCGGGCTCAGAGCCAGTGCTTGCTCGAAACTCGCCCGCGCGCCAGCGAGATCGCGCTTGCCGAGTAAGGCCGTGCCGCGCAGATTATGCACCAGCGGGTCATCGGCCTGCTTCTTTTCCAGGCTGACGACAGCCTGCAGCGCCGCGTCGAATTCACGACGCTGCAGGTGCGCGGCAATCAGCGCCAGATCGGCGCGGTTGCCGGGGTCGGCGGCGGCAACCTTCTCGAGGTCGCGTAAAGCCACCTCGCTTTCACCTTTCGCCAGATTGACCATCGCCAGAGAGGTTCGCTTGCCAGCGTTCTGCGGGTCCAGGGCGGCAGCCTTCGCGAAGTACTCGCCCCCTTTCTCGATATCGCCGTTCTGAATGTAGACCTGGCCGGCCAGCGCCAGCATGTTCGAATCCTTTTCGATCTTGTCGAGCACCGGCGTGAGCACACTCAGCGCTTTGCCAGGCTGCGAGCTACGCAGGTAGCTGGCAATCAGGACGCGCCGTGCAATACCGAGCTCAGACGTGTTCGGGAGTGCCTTGAGCAGGTAGTTCTCAGCCTGCGGAAAAGCCTTCAGCTCGTATTCGATAAGCCCGCCCAACTGCAAGCCAAGGGGGTTGTCCGGCGTCCGCTTCAACAGCTCCAGAATGAATTCCCTGGCCGCCGGAAAGTCTTTCGTCTGGTAGGCCAGCAAGGCCTCCAGATAGATCGTCTGCGGCTGACCCGGAGCGACGCCCTTCATCACCGCCAATTGTTGGGTAGCCTCGTCGATTTTTCCGTCCGCCAGGAGTTGCCGGATGACCGCCGCATGCGCCGGCAGGTAGCTCGGGCGCAATTCCATTGTCTTCCGATACGCCAGCATCGCAGCGGCCGCATCACCCTGGTTCGACAAGAGATCTCCCTTCAGCTGCCAGGCCTCGTAGAGTGCCGGCGATGTCGCAATGGCGGCATCAAGCAGTACCATCGCCGCCGGCAGGTCGCCGTGGGTTGCTTTCAGCCTGGCCTGGCCAAGCAATGCCGGTGGGTAGCCCGGTTGCGCCGCCACGGCCGCCGCATAAGCGGCGTCGGCCTGCTCCGGCTTGTTCTGCATCAAGTAAGCCATCGCCAGCGAAGTCTGCAGGTCGGCCTTGGCCTGCGCCGTAGACAGTTCGGCGCTGGCCATTTCGCCAGTCACTTTGTCCGCCTGCCCCAGCGCCAGCATGCTGCGCGCGAGCAGCGGCGTCACCTCGTCGGCAGGGTATTTGTAGCCCTGCGCCTTGCGCAGCTCAATCTCGGCGCCGGTCGCATCACCGGCCTCAAGCAGCGCCTTGCCCAGCAGAAAACGCGCTTCCGCCAGATCCGGTTTTTGCTGCAAAGCGTTCTTCAGCTGGATGGTGGCCGCCTTGGGTTCGTTCTTGGCCAGGTACTGCTTGGCCGATGCGAGCATGGCTTCTGGCTTCTCGCCTCCACAGCCGACCAGGAGCAGTGCGGCCAGCAAACCGGAGACGGCCACTTTGCGCAGCCGCTGCATTGATGAGTGACGGGTATTCATAGGTATCCCCACGGAGTGGTTAAAATTGACAACAAGGCTACTTGAGTCCAAATCGATGCATCAAGTCGTACAGTGTCGGGCGGCTGACGCCGAGCAGTTCCGCGGCTTTGACGACGTTGCCGTCGGCCCGCGCCATGGCCGCGATGATGACCCGTCGTTCGGCGTCGTCGCGTGCCTGACGCAGGTCCAGCAGCACCGCGTCCGGCGACTCTACGCCGGACAAGCCGATATCGTCGGCGGTGAGTTGATTGCCTTCGGCCATGATCACCGCGCGCTTGATGCAATTTTCGAGCTCGCGCACGTTGCCCGGCCAGAGGTGTGCTTCGATTGCCCGCACAGCATCTTCGCGCATGGTCATCGCGCCGCGATTCTGCTCCTCGGCAAAGCGCCTGACAAAGGCATGTGCCAGTAGGGCGGGGTCACCGGAACGATCGCGCAGTGGAGGAATGTTTACCACAATTTCAGCAAGGCGATAGTACAAATCCTCACGGAACCCCCCTCCGCTGATCAGGGACTTGAGATTCTGGTGCGTCGCACAGACAATGCGCACATTGACCGGAATCTCCTGGCGCCCACCGATCCTCTCGACCACACGCTCCTGCAGAAAGCGCAGCAGCTTGGCCTGCAGCGAATGCGGCAGGTCGCCAATCTCGTCGAGCATCAGGGTGCCGTTGTTGGCAGTCTCGATCTTGCCCGGCGTCATTCGCGCCGCGCCGGTAAAAGCACCCTTCTCATAACCAAAGAGCTCGCTTTCCAGCAAGTTCTCCGGAATCGCCGCGCAATTGATGGCCACGAAGCGCTCACCACGCCGCGCCGACGACTCATGTACCGCACGCGCCAGGATCTCCTTGCCGGTGCCGCTTTCGCCGAGTAGCAAGACCGTCGCATCGCTGACCGACACCCGTTCAATGGTGCGGCAAACACGCAGCAGCGCCGGGTCGCGAGTGAGCAGGCCGGACAGCACATCGGGCTGCTGCATCGATTGCAGTCGTTTGTTTTCCCGTTGTAGTTCATGCAGGCGGTAAGCGCGATCTATCGTCAAGCCGAGCATCTCGATCTCGAAAGGCTTGGCGAAGAAGTCGTACGCACCGAGGGCGATCGCCCGCAGAGCATTGCTGCGATCATTCTGACCGGTCAGAACGATAATCTTGGTGTCCGGCGCCAGGGTCAGGATTTCTTCGAGCAGTTTGAATCCCTCGGAGACGGAATCGGCGTCCGGCGGCAAGCCGAGGTCCATGGTCACCACCGGTGGCTGGTAACGGCGAATCTGTGCCAGCGCATTCTCGCGGTCGTCAGCGGTCAGGGTCTCGTACTGGTCGAAAGCCCAGCGCATCTGTTTCTGTAGCGCTCGATCGTCTTCGACGATGAGCAGATTAGGTAGCTTTTCGGAACTCATTCCGACTCCTCGGGCAAATCAGCGGAGTTCTTTGTCGAGCCCGCATCAAACAATGGCAACAACAAGGCCACCTGCGTACCGATATCGACAGCACTATCGACCGACAGCTTGCCACCCAATTCATGCACGTACTGGAAACTCTCGTAAGCACCAATCCCCATTCCGGTTGGCTTGGTGGTCTGAAAAGGCTTGAACAAGCGCTCGCGAACGAACTCCGGACTCATTCCGTGGCCGCTATCGCCGACCTCGACCAGGGCATTGCTCCCCTGCCGAGCCAAGCGGATCCACACCCGCCCACCCTGTTCTGTGGCCTCCAGCGCGTTCTGCACAAGATGGCCAATGACGCGCTCGATGCGGTCTTCGTGGCCGCGAGCTACCAGTTTCTCCTCGATGCTCAATTCCACCTCACGTCCCAGGCTGGTCTTGGCAGTCTGGATGCGGCGCACCACGTCAGCCAGATCGATGCCGCGCGGACCGTCAAGCGGGGTTGCGCCCTCGCGCAGTTGCAACATCAACTGGCGCATTCGCTCGACCGAGTTTTCGACGGTCATCAGCATGTCTTTCTGGAACTCGGGGTTGTCGCGGTGGCGTTCAGCATTCTTGATCATCAACGACAACTGCGCGATGATGTTCTTCAGGTCATGGACGACGAAAGCCGACATGCGGTTGAAGGAGTCGAATTTGCGCACTTCGAGCAGCGCCTCGCTCGCCTGCATCTGGCCAAGAAAGGCACCCGCCTGCCGAGCAGCGGTTTTCAGCAGGTCGTTCACCTCCCAGTTGACGTCGATCCGGGCCCGCGCGGTGGCCAGCACGACAAAGGCGATCAGCTCGTTGCCGGTGGTCAGGGGCACCACCAGCCATGCGTTTGGCACTTCGACCAGCCACGGCGGCAGGACGAGACCATCATAACGCCGCGGCAGAGAGCGATATTCCTCGAGGTTGATCACCCAACCACTGTCGAGCAAAAAGCGGCACAAGGGACTGCCATCATCCTCGGTAGCCGCCGACACCGGCATGTTCCAGCACGCGGCTTGAGCAAAAAAGCGGCCCGACGGCTCCTTCAACCACAGCGCACCGCCGGGACTCTCGACCATGTCGGCCAGACCGCGCACGGCATGCCGTCCCATCCCCGAGAAGCCATCTTGCGAGGAAAGCGTCTGCGTGAAGCGCAACCATTCCTCGCGGTAGTCATAGCGGTAGCTAAAGAAGTGCTTGCCGACCTGGACCCGCAAACTCGCCCGCATGGAACCCGAAAAGGTCAAGGCAACGAGAACCAGCATGGCCGCAAAGAGCAGCGCCAACTGCAGAGCCCGCCCCCATTCGCCGCCGAACAAACGCACATAGTAGCCGGCGGAAGCCATAAACAACAGATAGATACCGACAATAACCAAGGTTGCGGACTGCAGGGCGGCGCGCTGCGACATCACCAGGCGACGCTTCCAGTCGTGGCTGCGGATCGCCGACAAAGCGACCAGCGGCAAGCTTACAGCATGCGCGAAACCACGAATGCTGAAGGCGTCGGAGTCGATCCGGTTGAACAACAGCGCATCGGAGAAAAGGTAAAGATCAAACAGGAAGGTACCGCCGAGCCCCAGACATAGCGGTTTGATACTCCAGCGAAAATCGGGCGAGACGTTGCGGAACAAGTGCTCCAGCAACACCAGACCGAAGACGCTCATCGCCAGCGATGAAAACAAGGAAAGGCGCTGCGCCGGTAGCGCCAGGTCAATTCCCGTAACTACCAGTAACTGCGCGCCGAAACCAACGACAACGAGCAGCAAGGCGATGCCCCTCAACCAGCCGAAGCGCACACTCGCCGGCACACCGTCAGCCGACTCCGGTCTCATCAGCAGGATCAGGAACAGATACCAGCCGCCGAAGCGCAAGGAATCGGCGAGCATACTGCCAGCCAGGAACAGCACGTTTTGGGTCAGCGCAAAAGCCATCCCCAGCAGTCCCCACAGTGCACACAGACTGACCGCCAGGAACATCGCGCGACTACGACCTCCGACCTTCCAGCCAGACGCCAGATAGAGCGCCAGAAAGGCGGCCAGCAGTCCGGTCAGCCCGTAGCTCCAGGTAGAAATCATTGCCATTTCATTGTCCATCATGATCGACAAAGCTCCCCAATTCGCATCCATCCGCACTCTGCCATGCTCATCGCCAGAAAACTCACTGAGCACCCTTGCCGGTCAACACCACGCCGACCGTCTGAAAGAGAATCAAGATATCGAGGAACAGGCTGTGATTCTTGACGTAGAACAAATCGTACTGCAGCTTCTGAATTGAATCGTCGACCGTCGAACCGTAGTGATAACTGACCTGCGCCCAACCGGTGATCCCGGGCTTGACACTGTGGCGTACGGCGTAGAAGGGGACATCGCGCGTCAGTTGATCGACAAAATACGGGCGCTCGGGGCGTGGGCCGACCAGGCTCATGTCGCCGGTCAGCACACTGTACAGTTGCGGCAGCTCGTCAATGCGGACCTTGCGGATCAACCTGCCGACACGGGTCACGCGATCATCGTTGGCGGTCGCCCAGCGGGGTTGGCCATCGCTTTCCGCGTCCTTGCGCATACTGCGAAACTTGATGACATTGAACAAGCGGCCGTCGAGACCTACCCGCTCCTGCCGGTAAAAGACTGAAAACCCATCTTCGAGAACGATCAGCAACATGGTCAGCAACATCACCGGTGCGGCGAGCAGCAAAAGGACCGCCGCAGCGATGATGTCGAACAGGCGCTTGACGCTGCTACGCCGCCAGCTCTGCCGAAACCCGTCGCCGAAGATCAGCCAGCTGACGCGCAGCGAATCGATCCTGATCTGCCCGAGAGCACGTTCGAAGTAGCTCGCCAAGTCGAGAACCTTGACGCCGGAAAGCTTGCAGTCAAGGAGTTCGCGCAGGGGAAGCGCCCCACCACGACGCTCGCGCACGGCAACAATGATCTCGTCCACCTTCAGCGCATGAGCAGTATCCGACAGCGACATGTCACGCGACAGCAGAACCTGCGCCGGAACGACGATGTCGAGGTCGGTCGGACTGGGATAGAAACCAACGATTTCGATAGCCGGATCCGACTTGCGCAACACGCGGCCGACATTTTCCGCCTCGTCGCCAGCGCCAAAAACGAGCACCCGGTGGCTGAGCAGCATGCCGGTGCGGCTGTGCGCCGAATGGACGCGGTGCAGCAGGGTCGCGAAAAGTGCCGCCAGACCAGACAAGAGCATGAAGCCGCGATCCACCTCGGCCACCGACAGCAGGGAAAACACCACATAGGCCAATGGAATCGCCAGGTACAAGGACAGCACTGCACGCGCCCGCGTCTCCGCCCGAGTACGGCTATGAACCCGCTGATAGATACCCAGCCAGGCGTTGAAGGCAATGCTCATCAGCGCAAAAATCAGCGCATAGAAAGCGACCTTCTCAAGGGCGATCTCGCCGCCACGACCAACCCAAATGGCAACCAGGATGACGCAGATCACCGGGAACATCAGATCGATCGCCACCCGGGCAATGGTCGCCCGATAAAACCAATGATTGAAGACCTTGATCACGATAGCCCCCTTGCAAGCACGAATCCGACAACTTCTCGTTGATAACTGACCTGCCGCGGACCGCCCTGAGAGGCGACAAGCTCGGCGAATCTCACGACACAAAGGTTATCAGCGGGTCGCCGGCAAGACCGTGACGGAATACACAAGCGGGAGGCAATACCCTGCGAAACATACCCTGCAACTCCCTGCGAATACCAAAAGTGAACTTTCATAAAGCTCGGTAACAATTTGATATGTTTAATTTTTATTGATTATTTTCGCGAACACACAGCCAAGTAAGCGACAAGCTGTGGCGTCTGTCAGGGCTCCAGAACTGGGGCAGACGGTGCTGCACGAGGGTCGGCAACAACGGCGTGCCCGTTCAGGAACAGGGCAGAGCATAGCAGCAAGAAGAACAGGAAGGCAGCCCGCGGCATGTCCAGAAGGCTGGAAAAAACCCCGATCACTGTGAAGGCCGTCAATGCGGCCAGCAAATAGGGGGCAAAGTCATGCCTGCACCCCGGACCGTCAAGCAGATTGACCCAGGCCAGAGCGAGCAGGGCGAGCAGCAGCAGCAGGCCGATGACACCCTGGTCAATCAGCATTTCGAGGAACAGGTTGTCGATGTGCCAAGGCACGAAGTAGTGGCGACCGGCAAAGAACCACCGCGACAGCCCGTCGGAAAAGTCGCCATTGTGCAGCAGTTGCCGACCGGTGGCGTCAAAGAGGTGCAGCTTGTCGAGGTCGATGACCTCGCCCAAGCCAGCCAGGAGGCGCAAGCTGAGAAAGCCGAAAGCCGGCCATGCCCCAGCGGAGCTCGCCATGGGAGCCGTGAATTGCAGCGAGAAATGGTGCCATTGGGTATCCCCGCCTGGCACGCTGACGACGGTCGAAGTGCACGCAGCGTCGTAGAGCAAATGCCGCTGGCAAACAGCGACACGTAGCCTGGCTTGCTGCGGCGCGCGCAGGTCCATCATCAGCCTATAACTCCCGTCGTGCAGCGGCGGCACGCGTTGCAACAGTTCGAAGGCGCCGTCCCGATGCGCGTTGTGCGGCGGACCGGAAAGCTGCAAGTAGGCGCCAGCTTCACGCGTAGCGATGACCTGCAGGCGACCCGGAATCGCGCGCTCGGCCACCGCTCGTGAATAGTTGCTGGGAAAACGACCCAGGCCCCTGCCGAGCAGGAGCTCTGATGGCGCACGCAGCAGGGCCAAGCCCGCGGACCAGTGCTGCAGACGACTGCCCAGATCGCGCTCGCTGGCCGACAGCCGCCGGCCCATGAAATCACCGAGGCCGAAGACGGCGAGCACTTCAAAGGCCAGTACCGCCAGCAGCAAACGCCCTCCCCAGACACGCCAGGGCTCCGGCGGCGGCAATGGGGGAAACATCGGCTCGCTCGCCAGCAACGATGTTGGCCGCGCCCGCGACGGCCCCAGCCCCAGCCACGGCACCGACAGCCGCCAGACCAGCAGCAGCAGGGAAAGCCCGACACCCAGATAGACGCTACGCGAGAAACTCGTCAGGCAAGCATAGCCAACGCCCACCGCCAACAGCGCGGCGACACCCCAGCGCAAGCGATCTGGCGCACGCAACACCGCATGGACGGCAAACGGAACCGCCAGCGCAAGATAGCCGTCGAGCGCCGCGCCACCGACGTGCATCTCCCAGAACAGGGCGGTGCTGCGATAGGCTGTCGAAAAGTCGAAGAGCCCCGGATAAGCGCTGCGTTCGTAGATAATCGCCATCACCACCAGGCCCAATCCGGTCGCGACGCCCGCGGCAAGACGGGACGCCGCCAGGGCTGGTGCATGCTCCTGCAGGCGGCGCAGTGACGGCAAGAGGAGCAAGGCGAAGAGAAAGCTCTTGCCGACGCGCAAGCTGTTCAAGGGCTCTTCGTAGCCCTGGAACCATCCGGCCAGGGAGGGATCGGCGTCGCTCAGACCGCGCAGCAGGGCCACTGCGTAGGACACGGCTAGCGCGCCCAGCCCGAGCCGGGCCAAGCGAAAGCAGGCGTGCTCGGATGCCTCGCCGGAACGGTCATGAGATGTCGGGGCAGCCTTGACCACAAGCATATGTGCGTGACAGCCACTCACCGCCGCCAGCACCAGCAGGTCGAATTCCTCGATGCCGATCCAGCCGGTCCACGCAGAGAAACTGGCGACCGGTAACAGTGCCGGGAGCACGAACAGGAAGCGCGACGGGCGCCGGGCGACGGCGAAGGCCCAGGCGACGAAAACGACGCTGAGCACATTCGGCCACAAGGGATGATGCCCGGCGATGAACAGCCCGAGCACGCCAGCGAGAGCCGCGATCGTTCCGTGCAGCCAGCTCACCGCCGGCCGCCCGAGCCGACACTCGCCACGCCAGCGTGACGGCCACTTCCGGTACCCATGCCTCCGCTCCCCCTCGCCTTCTCTTCGACCTGCCTTCCCCTAAACCTCTTCGCGGGCAATGTGCAGGGCTTCGCGTAGTACGCCAAGGTCGCCAATGTGGTTGGCGAGAAGGAGAATCAAGCGTGCGTTAAGCAGTTCGCTCTGCGCGTCGGAAAGATCGCGGTGCGCGTCGAGCAGCGCTTCGTAGAAATCGTCGCCCGGAGTAAACGAACGCAAATAATGCTCGCCGGGCGCGCCGAAGTTGGCCTCGGTAATCAGTGTCGACATCTGACCTTCCCTCTTAGTGCTTGCCAATGGCGCGCGTCAGCGCCGCCGCGACGGCGGCCGCGTCAAGACGGCGCCAACGCGCGGCGATGTGCTGGTCCGGGCGCAGGAGGTACACCGTCCCCGGCCGGGCATCATAACGTTCGGCGTAGCGACCCCGGCAGTCCTCGAACACCCGCAGGCCCGCGCCTGCGGCACCACCGCCGCTGGCGAGAAGCACGGCTTCGACCGGAACCGGAGCAGCGGCCAGCGCGCTGAAGACCGCCATGGTCGACGCATTGACAGCGGCCGGATCATCGACACTGCAGAGCAGCATGAAGTGCTCACCGACGGCGTCGAGCAGCCAGCCGTCACGCCCTTGCTCACGGATCGGCGCGTCATCCATCGCTGCTCCGGGCCACATCTGGCCGTTGAACGCTTCGCCGTCGTGAGTGTTAAGCGACGACCCACACAAAAATGCCGGCACCGAAAGTCGCCCCGAGTTGACCAGCGCCCGCGCAAAAGGGTACTTGCGCGCCAGCGTCAACACCGCGTTGCGAAAGCTCAGCGACGTTTTGCTCTTGGGCGAAATGAAGTCGCTTGATCGCGTCGAGTTGAGCAGGTTCTCATCGGCAGCGAACTCGCGTTCCTCGCCGTAGCTGTCGAGCAGGCTGTCCGGAGCTTGGCCGTCAATAACCAGCTTGAGCTTCCAGACCAGGTTGTCGGCATCCTGTATTCCCGAATTGGCACCGCGGGCGCCAAAAGGACTCACCTGATGCGCTGCATCGCCGACGAACAGCACCCGCTGCTGGCGAAAGCTGCTCATGCGCCGACACTGGAAGGTGTACACGCTGACCCACTCGAGTTCGAACTCCCGATCCTCACCGAGCATGGCCTTTATTCTCGGCATGACCTTCTCGGGCTTCTGCTCCTCGTCGGGATCGGCCTGCCAACCGAGCTGAAAGTCGATCCGCCAGACGTTGTCGGCCTGGCGGTGCAGCAGCACCGACTGCCCGGGATGGAAAGGCGGGTCGAACCAGAACCAGCGCTCGGCGGGAAAATCGGCCTTCATGACGACGTCGGCGATCAGGAAGCGGTCCATGAACACCTTGCCCTCGACTTCCAGCTTCAGCATCCGGCGAATGCTGCTGCGCGCACCGTCGGCGACGATCAGCCAGTCGCAGGCGAGCGCGTACACGCCGTCCGGCGTTTCGACCTGCAGTGTCACGCCGCCCTCACCGTCCTGCCCCTCCTGCTGCACGCCGACGACCCGGTTCTGCCAGCGCAGGTCGATGCCGGGAAGCTCCTGCGCACGCCGGACGAGGAACTCCTCGAGGTAATACTGCTGCAGGTTGATCATCCCCGGACGTTTGTGGTCCGGCTGCGAGAGCAGCTGAAAATTGTAGACCTCGTGCTCACGGAAGAACGTGCGACCAACGTTCCAGCTGACCCCCTTGGCGAAGCAGCGATCACCAACGCCGAGGCGGTCGAGGACCTCGAGCGTGCGTTTTGCGTAGCAGACACCGCGCGAGCCCACCGAAACGCTGGCGTCGTCGTCGAGCAACAGTACCGGCATGCCCTGCTGCGCCAGATCGATCGCTGTCGCCAAGCCAACCGGTCCGGCACCGACGACGATCACCGGGTGCCGACGCCGTGCCCCGCCATGCAGCTCCGCCGGCGTCAGGTAGTCGAAATGGGGATAAACGTAGGTACTCAGCACGACGCACTCTCCCTCTGCTGATTCAGTCGCCAGCCCCTCAAGACATCAATCCGCAGGCTGCAGACCGTGCCACATCTCCTGGTCACGCGCCGCCGTCCAGATCCGCGGGTGACGAATACCCTTGGCCTCGTCAATGGCTCGCACCACGTCGAACGGCAAACAATGCTCGTAGATGAACACCTGTGCGAACTTCGGGTCCATCGCCTGCCGGATGTGTGCCATGGCCTGCTTGAGGTTCATCTCGGCGGCGACCGCCTGCTGGGCGCAAGAGAAGAGGGTGGTGACGAAATCGGTCGTATAGTCGAGGCCCCGGGCCACTTCCGCGGGCGTTGTCAGCGCCGGGCCTCGCCCAGGGAGCAGTTTTTCGGCGCCGAAGCCGCGTATCGTCGCCAGCGTCGTCGGCCATTCCGCGAGTTGCGCGTCGCCGGTGTAGCAGGCCGCATCGCACTCGACGAGGTCGCCCGAGAAGAGCACTTTCTCGGCAGGCACCCAGACGACGGTATCACCGCGCGTATGCCCGGCCCCGGGATGCATCACCTGCACCTCCAGCCCGCCCATGTTCAGCCTTATCGTATCCTGGAAAACCAGCGTTGGCCAGGTCAGCCCGGGGATCGAATCAAAATCCTGGAACAGGCGTGGAAAACGCTCGTACTCCGACTGCATATCCTGCGCGCCACGCTCGACGATCATCTCGTAAGTGCCCTGGCTGGCGATGATCTCCTGCAAGCCTTCGGCGCGATACGCCGAAGCGCCGAGCACACGCACCGCGTGATAGTGCGAGAGCACGACGTACTTGATCGGCTTGTCGGTCAGGCGGCGAATCTCGGCGATCAGGCGAGCCGCCATCACCGGCGTCGCCAGCGTATCGACGATCAGGACGCTGTCGTCGGCAATGATCACGCCGGTGTTCGGATCGCCCTCGGCGGTGTAACCCCAGCAGTGCTCGGAGAGCTGGACAAACGTCGTTTTCTTCTCCTCAAGATCGGCGACCGATGCAAATTGCTTGTTCATGCGCTGCTCCAAAAAATGCGGAAACCGACAGGATCACCTGGCGCGAGCTTGCGAGCGGACGGGGATTAGCGGTCGGTCGCTAGCTGGCCGGCTTCAGCTCGTCAGCGGCAATCACCGCAGCACGCCGCCGCTGGATGACGATGACCAGCCCCATCAGCAGCAAAGCGGGAATGTAGAACCATTCCTTGGCCGGCCGTGCCGTCTCCACTTCCAGCGCGGTGATGGTGAATCCCTGCTCGATACCGAGCTTCGCCGCGCGGCTGCCAAACTTGACCCCCAGGATATCGACCTGATCACCCGAGGCCATCAGGCTCAGGCCGGCGCTGTTGAGACGCTGCAGCGCCGGTGCCTGGGCACCGAGCGGCAACAGGACGCCCTTGGAGATCTTCTTGCCATTGATGTCCTCGCCCTCGATCCAGACGCGCAGGCGGTCATCGGCGGGGGCTTGTTCGACGACCTCCATGATCCTGGTCGGCGGTAGCTTGTCGTAAGGCGGATGGACGATGTCCATCCAGAAACCCGGACGGAAGAGGGTAAAAGTCACCACCAGCAAGAGCAGCGCCTCCCACCAGCGATTGCGGGCCATGAACCAGCCCTGCGTCGCCGCAGCGAAGAGCAGATTGGCAAGAATCGCGGTGGACACGGTCATGAACAGGTGCCAGGCATTGTCGATACCGATCAACAGCAACTGCGTGTTGAAGATGAACATGAAGGGCAGGATCGCCGTTCGAATGCTGTAGCCGAAAGCGGTCACGCCGACCTTGATCGGATCGCAGCGTGCCACCCCGGCGGCGGCATACGACGCCAGGCCTACCGGCGGCGTGACGTCGGCCATCAGCCCGAAATAGAAAACGAACAGATGCACGGCGATCAGAGGCACCAGCAAACCACTCTGCGCACCGAGTTCGACGACCACCGGCGCCATCAGCGTCGATACGACGATGTAGTTGGCGGTCGTTGGCAGACCCATGCCGAGGATCAGGCAGATTACCGCGACCAGACAGAGCATGATCATCAGGTTGCCACCCGAGATCAGTTCGACCAGCTCGCTCATCACCAGACCAATGCCGGTCAGCGTCACGGTACCGACGATGATGCCGGCGGCGGCCGTGGCGATACCGATGCCGATCATGTTGCGCGCGCCGGTAACCAGGCCGTCGAGCAGATCCTGAAAGCCCTGACGAATCGCGCCGCCGGGATCGCCCTGCTTGCGGAAGTGCGCAATGATCGGCCTTTGCGTGACCAGGATGAACATCAGGAACACCGTCGCCCAGAAGGCGGACAAGGCCGGCGAAAGTTCCTCGACCATCAGGTTCCAGATCAGCACCACCACCGGCAGCAGGAAGTGCAGACCCGATTTCAGCGTCGGGCCGGCATCCGGCAAGTGCTCGATAGGCGCATCCGGGTCGTCCATGAGCAATTCAGGATAACGGGTACCGAACTTCAACAGGCCGATGTAGGCCGCCATCATCACCACGCCGACGATATAGATCGAGGCGTCGCCGAAGACGTCCTTGAGCCAGCCAAAGCCGTAGTAAACGATGCCGGCAAGGATGACCATTCCGGAAACGGTCATCAGGAAGGAAATCATGCGCTGGCTCAAGCTGGCCTCGTGCACGTGCGGAATGCCACGGATGTCGGCCTTCATCGCTTCCAGATGCACGATGTAGAACAGCGCGATGTAGGAGATCAGCGCCGGCAGGATGGCGTGCTTGAGCACCTGCGTGTAGGGAATGCCGACGTACTCGACCATCAGGAAAGCTGCAGCGCCCATCACCGGCGGCATGATCTGACCGTCGACCGAAGCCGCGACCTCGACGGCGGCGGCCTTGTCAGGACGATAGCCGACCCGCTTCATGAGCGGAATGGTGAAGGTTCCGGTGGTCACGACGTTGGCGATCGACGACCCGGAAATCAGCCCGGTGCATGCCGAAGCAACGACAGCCGCCTTGGCCGGACCACCACGCAGGTGACCGAGCAGCGAGATGGCCGACTTGATGAAATAGTTGCCGGCACCGGCGGTTTCCAGAAGGGCGCCGAACAACACGAAGAGGAAGATAAAGCCCGATGAAACACCCAGCGCAACGCCAAAGACGCCTTCGGTGCTCAACCACAGGTGCGACATGCCCTTGCCGAGAGACGCCCCTTTGTGGGCGATAAGGTCCGGCATGTGGGGACCGAGAAAAATGTAGCCGATGAAAATCGCCGCCAGAATCACCATCGGCAGGCCAAGCGCGCGCCGCGCCGCTTCGAGCAGCAGCACGATGCCGGCGACCGAGGCAACCAGGTCGAGCGTCGTCGGCTGACCGGGCCGCGTGGACAACTCGGAGTAGAAGACGAAGAGATACGAGGCGCAGAAAACGCCGACCAGGGCCAGCACCCAGTCCAGAAGCGGCACATAGGCCCGCGGCGAACTCTTGAATGCCGGGTAGGCGAGATAAGCGAGAAACATGGCAAAAGCCAGGTGGACCGAACGCGACTCGGTGTCATTGAGCACCAGGATGCCCAGCGAATACGGCAGCGGCGAAGCGATCCAGAGTTGGAACAGCGACCAGGCCAGGGCCGTAAACATCATCAGTTTGGCGACCGCGCCGCCCGGCTTGCGACCACCGGTGTCTGCTTCGGCAACCAGTTGTTTGAGTTGCTCGTCCGTCAGGACGGCCTCCGTTTCTTTTTCAGCCATGTGCACAATCTCCGCAGACTTCAACGTAAGACGGCCCCGTCGGGGCCGTCGGCAGGTCTACCGGGAACGGCTGACTATGACTACACGACTACGCGCCGCTCCCGCATGCTTCCGACCGCGTTACATCCAGCCCTTCTCCTTGTAGTACTTCACAGCGCCGTCGTGCAGGGGTGCGGACAGGCCGTTCTTGATCATTTCCTTCGGATCTAGATGCGCGAAAGCCGGATGCAGCTTCTTGAAGTCGTCGAGGTTGTCGAAGACCGCTTTCACCATCGCATAGACCACGTCGTTGGAAACTTTCGACGACGAGACAAAGGCCGCAACCACGCCGAAGGTGTTCGTCGGGTTCGGGTTGTGCGCGTACATTCCACCCGGGATACTCACCGCCGCGTAGTAGGGATAGGTCTTGACCAGCTTGTCAACTGCCGGCCCGATGATATTGACCAGTTGCGCGTGACAGGTGGTGGTCGGGTCCTGGATATTCGCCGACGGGTTGCCGACGACGTAGGCAAAGCCGTCGATCTTGTTATCGCACAGCGCGGCACCGTGTTCATCGGCCTTCATCTCGGACACCAGCGAGAAGTCGCTGGTTTTCATGCCCAGCGCCGGCAGCAGGATATCCATGGTCGCGCGCTGTCCGGAGCCCGGATTGCCGATGTTGAAGCGCTTGCCCTTGAAGTCGAGCAGCGAAACGACCTTGGCGTCCTCGCGGGCGAGCACGACCAGCGGCTCGGGATGAATCGAGAAGACCGAACGCAAATCGCCGAAAGCTGCGCCCTTGAACTGGTTTTCTCCCTTCAGCGCGTTGTACGCCACGTCGGACTGAGCAACGCCAAAGTCAAGCTCACCGGCCTTGATGGTATTGACGTTATAGACCGAGCCGCCGGTACTCTCGACCGAGCAGCGAATGCCGTGCGTCGCCCTTTCCTTGTTCATCAGGCGGCAGATCGCGCCGCCCGCCGCGTAGTACACGCCGGTCACGCCACCCGTACCGATGGTGACGAATTTCTGTTGCGCGAACGCTGTTGGGCTGGCGACGCTGGCGGAAATGGCAAGGGCTGCGGCAAGAGTGCTAAGTTTGTTCAAAGTTGTCTCCTTTTAATATGTTCAAGCGATGGAAACGAGGCATCCCGCGACCAGGCAGGGTGGCAGTCTGATGATGGAAAAGTGAGCAAAACTTCGCCGCCGCCCCATCAACTCAGCGCCACTTTCTGAGCAGTCATTCCTCAGTCATGCCCAATCCTGTCGGCACGCTGGCTGACATCAAGCTACCGAAACATAGCGCTTCGGGCAAGCGACGAAAACCAACGCGCAACGACTCTACACACAAAACCCGCTCGCGCCTAGACCCATTCCAGGCAAATATCTGCTACCGACGCAGCGCCGCAGTCATTCCTTGAGCATCCGGTGCACCGCATCCGGATGCTCCACTTCGTTATGGCACATCCCCTGAAAAGCAGCGCAAAGATGGAGAAAGTCTTTTAACTCCATGCGTTGCGCCATTTTCATCAATCGCTTGGCAAGGCGCAGCGCCGTGGCCTCCTCGACGCCGACGTGGCGTCCGGTCCGGGCGTTGCGGACGTCGTCGCGATTGAGGGTCAGAAGCGCCACACGGCCATCCACTTCGAGCAGAGCATCGGTGACTCGCGGGATGCTCATGACAACACCTCCCTTGGCGCGACCGCTTCGCGGCTGACGATTATCCGCGCATCAACGATCGCATAACCATCGCTCAGGGCGATGACCGGGTTGAGGTCCAGTTCGAGCAGTTCCGGATAAGCCTCGACGATGCTCGACACTTTCAGCAGCAAATCGACCAGCGCCGCTTTGTCGACGGCCGCTTCGCCGCGCGCGCCGGCAAGGATCTTGCGCGACTTGATCTGTTCGAGCATTGACGACGCGTCATGCGGCGACAGGGGAATGGCCCGGAAAGCGACGTCCTCGAGGATCTCGACGAAAATGCCGCCCAGCCCGAACATCAAAACCGGCCCGAAAATGGGATCGCGAATGACACCAATGATGACCTCGACCCCCTTGCGCGCCATCGGTGTCAGCAGAACACCCTTGATCACCGCCTGCGGATCATAGGCCCGGCTGGCGACCATTATTTCGTCGAAAGCACTGCGCATGCCGGCTTCGCCGCGCACGTCGAGCTTGACGCCGCCGGCATCCGACTTGTGCAGGATGTCCTTGGAAACCACCTTCATGGCCAGCGGCTGATCGCCGAAGCGCGCCGCAATACTGGCCAGATCGTCAGGCGAACTGGCCAGCAGCTCTTCCGGTACGGCAAGGCCGTGCGCGCGCAGCAAGTTCTTGGCTTCGAATTCGAAGAGGTCGCGGCCCTCGCTCTGAGCATTGGCAAAAGCGAGCTGCCCTTGGCGGCTGGGCACCACCGGCGGGCTTTTCTGGCCGCTGCTCGCCGCCAGATAAGCCAGATAAATGCCGCGTTCGCCCAGGGCCGCCAGGACGCGCACGGCGTGTTCAATCGAACTGTAGACCGGCACACCTGCTTCGTGCAGGCGGCGCAGGGCCGGCGGATTGACCGGCGCATAGAGGCTATAGACGATCAGCGGTTTAGCGCAGGTGCGCGCCAGTTCGATCATTGCTTCGGCGCCACGCATTTCGCCGCCGAGCAGGTCCTCGGCAAAGCGCGTGGAATAGCCGCCGAACATGCCGACCAGGAAAATGCTGTCGACATTGTCATCCTCGGCGACGATTTCCAGGCAATCGGCGAGCAGTGCCGGGTTGGCGTCGCTACTGCCAGCGACGTCCACAGGATTGATCAGCGAGGCCTGCGGGAAAAGGATTTCGCCGAGGCGTCGTTGCGTTGCCGCGCTCAGCTCGGCCAGCTCAAGTCCGGCTTCGGCGAGGCGATCGCAGGCGATGGTCGCCTGACCGCCACCGTCGGCGACGACCACCACGCGCTTGCCACCCGCCTTCTGCAACAGCCCCAGACCTTCGGCGACCGGCAGAATTTCGTCCGAATGCTGCACCACGCTGACGCCGACCTGACGCAGGACGTCGACCGTCATCGCATAGCTGCCGGCCAGGGCGCCGGTGTGCGAACTGGCCGCCTTCTGACCCGCTGCGGTTGATCCGGATTTGTACACCACCACCGGTTTCAGCGCCGTGATTTCGCGCGCCGCGTCAAGGAAGCGACGCCCGTCACGAAAGCCTTCGACGTACAGCGTCGCAACACGGGTGTGCGGATCTTCGCCAAGGTAGCGCAGATAATCATTGAAGCCGATATCGGCCTGGTTGCCCGGCCCGGCGTAGGTGCTGAAGCCGACGTGACCGTTGCGCTCGGCTTCCAGCACCAGCGACAACAGCATGTTGCCGGATTGCGAGATGAGGCCGATACCGCCGGCCTTGACATTGCTCAGCGCCAGCAGATTCAGCTTCTTGTGCAGGTTGAACATTCCCGAGGTATTCGGGCCAATGACCCGTACGCCGCTCTGGCGTGCGGCAGCCAGCATTTCCTGCTCGAGCTGGATACCTTCCGGGCGGCCCGTCTCGCGAAAGCCGCTGGCCAGGATCACCGCCCCCTTGACACCCTTCTTGCCGCATTCGACCAGCAAAGCCGGCAGCGAGGAAGCCGGCGTACAGATCAGCGCCAGATCGGCAGTACCCGGGATGTCGGCCAGAGACGGGTAGGCCTTGACACCAAGAACCCTATCCACCTTCGGATTGATGGGGTAGATTTTGCCCGCGTAGCCGTCCTTGATCAGCCCGACCATGGCCTTGTAGCCACGCTTGGTGGGATCGGTTGAGGCGCCGATGATGGCGATCGAATCGGGGGCGAGAAAACCGTGCAGCGGGCTGCGCGTGCTTGCCGGTTCGGTAGTCGTCATCTCAGCAGCCCTTGAAGACCGGCAGGCGCTTTTCGGCGAAGGCGTCGATTCCCTCCTGCCAGTCCTGCGTGCTGCCGACGAAGGTCATCCCTTCGAGTTCGGCGGTCAGGGCTGCGTCGAGAGTACGTTCGGCGGCCATGTTCAACTGCTCCTTGGCCAGTTGCATCGACAGTGGCGCCTTGCCGGCGATCCGCCCCGCAAATTCCCGCGCGGCGCCGAGAAAACCCTCGTCCGGCAGTACACGATTGGCCAGGCCGATACGTACCGCCTCTTCGCCTTTGATCCGTTCGCCGAGAAAGACCAGTTCGCGCGCCTTCGCCAGCCCGACCAGGCGCGGCAGCAGATAGGTGACGCCACCGCCCAGAAAAGTGCCGATGCTCACCTCGGGCAGGCCGATCTGCGCGCTCTCGGCCATCAGGATGAAGTCCGAAGCGATCGCCATTTCGGCACCGGCGCCGAGTGCGAAACCATTGACCGCGGCCACCACCGGCTTCGACAACGACAGCAGCCGCTTGCACACTCTCTGCTCGCCAAGCAGGTACTGGCGTCGATCGAAGGCCGTTCGGCCCGCCTGATGGGCCTTGAGGTCAGCCCCGACGCAGAAGGCCCGGCCCTCGCCGGTCAACAGCACCACCCGTACGTCGCGGTCGGCTTCGGCGACGCCGAGCGCGGCGTTGACTTCGTCGTAGAGTTGCTGCGTGACCGCGTTAAGCCGCTCGGGTCGGTTCAAACGGATTTCTGCGATCCCGTCGGCCGATCGATAAATGATCGTTTCGCTCTGCATCGCTAGCGCTCCTCTTCTCTCGGTAAGTGAACGAGTCGGCGCGACCCGAAGAGCGGCGAGCCGCGCCGCCGGCCGCTCTCAGGTCGGCAATTCCTGAATCGACGACGGTGATACCTCGAGCACCGCCAGCGCGTGCTCGGTAAACACGCGCAGGCCAAGTTCGGGCCGGTAGCCGTGAATCTCCTTGACGTCCAGCGCGCGCATGAAGGTAATGATTTCCTGACTGATCACCTGTCCCGGGACCAGAATCGGAAAACCTGGCGGGTACGGGATGACAAAAGTGGTCGACACCAGCTGCCGTCCGGTGGCGAGTTCCTTCTCGATGGCCCGACCGGCGATCGGCACGTATTCGCACTTGCTCTCGTCGTAAGCGAGGAAGAACGCCGAGCGGATGTCGCCCTCCGGCGTGCCTTCGCCCGAACTCAGCCGGAACGAATCGTGAAAGCAGCTGAAATCGGGCAGCGGCGGCAGATCCTCGCGCAAGGCCTTGACCTGGCGCGTGAAGATCTTGCGCTCGACGTTACTGGCGTCGTCGAGGCGGTCGTCCAGATCGCGCGCGATCTTGACCAGGACCTCGATCAGATAGGCCACCGACGAGCGCGTGGTGCCGATGTTGGTCATGAACAGCACCGTGTTCCGCGAGGTCTTGTTGATCTGGATACCGTGCTTGTTCATCAGGATTTCGTTCTTGAAGGTGTCTCCGTCCCAGCCCGAACCCGCCACCGACAGCGTGATCCGCGTCGCATCGAGAACGAATTCGTCCTCGCTCCAGGCGGCCATGATGTCGCTCCAGCCATGCTCCGGATCCCAGTAGCTCTTGATCCCCGACTTGCGATACTCGTCCGGAATCATTTCGGCAACGGTGAGGACGTGAAAATACTTGCTGATCAGCGGGTGGGTATTGATCACCTTGCGCAGCGACATCGCCTGCTCGACCTGGCGCTGGATGAACTCGAAGCCCTCGAGCTCGACCTGCCGCCGGCCGATATCCAGCGAAGCAATGATTTGATAGTTCGGCGAAGTAGAGGTGTGCGTCATGTAGGCCTCGTGGAAGGCCTGCTCGACTTCGTCCTTGAAGTCCTGATCGTGCACGTGGATCATCGACCCCTGACGCAGCGCGGTCAGCGTCTTGTGCGTCGATTGACAGGCGTAGGCACGCACCCGCACCTGGTCCGGGTCTGCCATCAGCCGGGTTTTGAGCAGCGTTTCGTCATCGGCACCGGCCATTTTTTCCTGGTACTCGGCGTAGGCCGCACGGTACTCGGGCGAACGGTAACGCTCGCGCAGCAGGCCGGCGCAGTACATCGCCGTGCGCCGGCGGTAGGCGGGACCAAAACGGGCAAAGGCAAACCACGCCTCGTCCCACAGGAAGACCAGATCGGGCTTGATCGCCAGGCATTCCTCCATCACCCGCTCGACGTTGTAGACCACGCCATCGAACGTGCAGTTGGTCAGCAGCAACATGCGCACCCGGTCGAGTTTGCCTGCCGCCCGCAATTCCAACAGCCGGTGCTTGATTTCCTTGATCGGCACGGCGCCGTACATCGAGTAAGCGTTGAGCGGGTAGCTGTCGAGATAAACGACCTGCGCGCCGGCGAGGACCATGCCGTAGTGGTGTGACTTGTGGCAGTCGCGATCGACCAGCACGATGTCGCCGGGGCGGACAATCGCCTGCACGACGATCTTGTTGCAGGTGGACGTGCCGTTGGTGGCGAAGAAAGTCTGTTTCGAGCCGAAGGCACGGGCGGCCATCTCCTGCGCTTTCTTGATCGGACCGTGCGGCTCGAGCAGACTGTCGAGGCCGCCCGAGGTGGCCGAGGTTTCTGCCAGGAAGATGTTCATCCCGTAGAAGTCGCCCATGTCCTTGATCCAGTGCGATGCGGTAATCGACTTGCCGCGACTGATCGGCATGGCGTGAAAGACGCCGGTGGGGATGCGCGCGTACTGCGTCAGGGCGTTGAAGAAGGGCGCCTCGAAGCGCTCCGAAACGCCGCGCAGGATGTTCAGGTGCAGGTCCAGATGGTCTTCCTGATTGTAGAAGACCCGCCGGCAGTTGCCGAGCTTGGTACCGGCTATCTCTTCGACCGACTGATCGGTGAACAGATAGACGTCGAGTTCGGGACGAAGCTTGGCAATCATCCGGCACAGTTCGGGACCGTACTCCTTGGGCTCCACCTCTTCCAGCACCGCCTCTTCGAGGCGCGAAAGATAGCGATGCAGGAGTTCCAGCGTCTGTTCCGACTCGCGCTTCAGGTCGTTGCGAATAACTACCGCCTGCACGTTGTGGTTGAACATCACGCCGATCAGGGCATCGGTGAGGCTGGGTACGAACACCGGTTCATAGAGGAAGGGGTCCTCGGGGCGGCGCAGCGAACGCAGGGTGCGACGCAGATTCTCTTCCTGCATCGACGAAAACTTGTCTACGAACAAGACCTCGAAGTAGAGCACATCCTTGGTCGCATTTTCGGTAGACTCGTCGTCCGGACTGCCCTCGGTCAACTCCTCGACGTCGTGGTGATGCGGATTGCGTCGATAGCTGTTGCTCAGCAGCGCGTGACAGATGTTGCGCACGGTAATGGCCAGCACGTCAAAGCGACCCAGGGTGACCAGTTCGCCGAGCCGGCCGAAAGTGTCGTGCCCCGGGAAAGCCCAGTAGAGTTCGATCGGACGCAAGGCGTCGATCAACTCGACGACTTTTCGCTCGGCTTCGTTGCGCCGACGATCCGAGTTGCTCTGGACGAGTTGCTCGCAGGCGATTTTCAAGGCACTCCAGCGGTCGGTCCGCAGTTGCAGCGCGCTGTAATATTCACCCAGCGACTTCTTGCTCTTGCTTTCTGTCTTCATTGCTTGTCTCCTCACGCCGGTCAATGCCTGGCGTATCGTTAGGCGGTAGTGGGGGAACTGCCAAACTCGATGAGCCGCGCGCCAACCGTGAAATCGGCAAACGACTGTGACCAGCTATGGCCTGGCCAGAGAAAATCGGCACGCCCTTCGTCCGGCCAGTAGGCGGCCGAGTAGAGCGTGCCAAGACCACGGGCAAACGCGTTCGAGTAGATCGGCGCTTGCAGGAAAGCGGCGATCAGCGCCTCGCTGGTGATCGCGCTGTCGTCCAGCATCAGCCGCAGCAAACGCAGGCGCTCGACCGTCGACGTGGCACGCGCATGTTGCTGCCACTCGACCTTCTGCTGGTGGTTGGTCGCCGCCGCAATGCGCTGGATATCGCCGTTCTTGCCCGGCGCCATATAGACCGTCGCAAAGTCGCCGTGCCGATCAAGCACGGTCACGTTGTAGCTCATGTGCACCGGCACCCGCGCCAAAGCGGCAGCCGCCGCAGCCGTTCGGCTGCAGGTTTCCAGCACGTAGCGCAGGACCAGCGGCACGCCGAATCCTTCGCCGACGTCCAGGCGGCCGCCAAACGACAGGGATACCGCCAGGCCGTCGTCGTTGATGCCGTCGAGCAAACCCCATACGCAGTCGCTGACGCCGATCACCTGGCGCCCGTTCCAGGCGGTCTTCAGGATCACGCCTTCGCACAACTGCGCCGGATAGTCGTAATTGCGCAGCAGTAGCGGCTGCGCACCGGGCCAGGCGACCTGCGAACACGCGGTGACATACGGCGGCGGACAGAACAGCGACAGGAAGCGGGCCTCCAGATCGCCGCCACCAGCGAGCTCGGCCAGCCTTTCGTAGGTCGGCAGCAGCTCCGGCATGTGCTTTTTCAGCGCCCGAACGCAAGGCAGGTAGTAGGGGCGCGCCGCATTGCCGCCTTGCAGGTACCAGCGGCGATACGACGGCCAGAACTCCGCAAACAGCGCTTGCCAGATGGCGCCCGGTCGTGCTTCCTCGATGGCCCGGAAAAGCAGCGACTGGGTCTGAATGAGCGCCATCCAGTTCGGCCGCTGCTCAGAGGATCTTGAACGCGCCGGCCGACGGCGCCGGTTCCTGAATGCCGGTATCCAGCGGCCGGCCCTTGTAGAAGCTCTGAATGCCGCTGATCCAGTTCTCCGCGCGCGGGTTGAGCTTGAACTCCTCGGTCATCGAACGGCCGCGGGTGATCAGAATCCCCAGATCGGCTCCTTCATAGCGGTAGTCGCCGGGGCCGGTGATGCGCAGCCAGAATGCCTCGTGCTCGCCTTCGACCGCCAGGCGGTGATAATCGAAGCGGTGATAGCTGACCTTGCCGGCGTCGTCCATGCGGTAGATCCCCGATTGTGGCGCCTGCTCGACGACATCCACCTCCTTGTCGGTGTACTTCATCACCAGTTGGCTCCAGCTGTCGATGTACTTTGGATTCTTCCAGCGTTCGTTCATCGCCGCCACGTCGAGCTTGAAGTCCGCACCGCTGAACTCGAGCAGGTGGAAGAAGAACAGCGGCGCGTCGGCATAGGAGAAAGCGGCGTGGTTGGTCATCGGGCTGGCACCGCAGACGCGCGGATTGAGTTCACCCAGATAAACCTCTTCGCTGTCCTGATCAACCAGAAAATCGAGATCGAAGTAGCCGCGATAACCTTCCTCGAGCAACTGGTTGCCGAAGGTATAGGCGTAGTCGCGCGCGGTGATTCGTGCCTTTTCGGGAAAGGCACCCGGAAAGACCTCGTTGCCGCACCAGCCCCCCTTGTACGGCGTCAACTCCTTGGCGCCGACGATTTCGGTCAACAGCGGTCCGACCACGGTGCCACAGCGAGTGACGCAGGCTTCGAGCGTGCCGCCGCGGCAGTTGATCCGCTTCATTACCTTGACCTCGGGATCCTTGACGATCTCGTCAGCGTACTTTTTCCACTCTTCTTCGTTCGAAATAAAGAAAGTGGTGTGACCCGAGTCGCCAAAAGCCGACTGAATCACCAAGTCGCTACCCAGGCCGTTTTCCTCGGTCAGCTTGATCAGCTGTTGGTAGCTTTCAACCTTGGCCAGCACGTTCGGCACCGACGGCACACCGGCCTTGTTGCCGATGCGTACCGTTTCCATCTTGTTGTCGCAACGCGTGCGCAGGGAGGCCGGCGGAAACCACAGCTCGATGCCCAGGTCCTTGCACAACTCCTCGGTCTTTTCGTCGAACATCAGGAACACGGCGACCGGATCGCCGCCGCGCCCCTTGATGTAATCGATGACTTCCTTGTTCTGCAACAGATAGTTGTTGATGTCCTCGATGCCTTCGAACTCCGGATGCGGCTGCTCCTTGGGAACGAAGACGTTCGGGTGACGACCGTCGTAGCAATCGATGTAGTTGATGTGCTTGAAGTGCGGCACCCTTTCGTCCATGCCCGCCAGATTGAAGTTGGTGGCACTGATGAAATAGATAGGACGCTTGTTGCGGTGAAAAAACAGGCGCAAGTCCGACATGCTGGTGATTGTTGACAACGGGGCTTGAGTCATTTCTTGTCTCCTCTGAGGTGGTGTATTTGTCTGAGGTACTGCTTTGTTGCGGCGCTGCTGTAGCGCAAAAATCCCGAATCCGAGAAGGGTGCCGATGGCCAACCCGACAATCATCAAACCGGCACTCACCAGACCACCCTCTTTCGCCCGCCAACGGTCACCAAGGTCATGACCGCCCCCCTCTTCTCCCAGCCCTTCGGCCGCAGGTGGCGAAGGGAGTTTCGTGAGTCGCGTGCGCGACTTTGACATCAATCAAGCGACTCATGGACCAGAAAAATACGGTGCCGAGTTCTCCGCCGCCGCGGCAGCGACGTCCATATTCGTCTTCAGATCGGCCACCTTGACGTGCAATCCGTCCGGCCCGGCAACTACGCCGGCCGGCAGGACAACAGGCTCTGAACGTGTTCCGCGCGTCGGCTTGATCAGCGGACCCAGGCTATTCAGATACTCCCCCTCATGGCCGAGATGTTTCTGGTACACCGGAAACTCGATCGGTCGGTCACGGAAGCTCTTCAGCGTTTGCCCGAGGCCACGAATGCCCACCTCGCGCTCTCGACGAACACGCGATATATCGATTTCCACCGGCATGATTTCTTCGCCACCGCCGGCTTCATGGATGACGTAGCCGGAAGGGCCAACAATGATCGAACGGCCGGTGCCGCAGTCGCCCACACCATTCACATCGAAAAAATAGCACTGATTGATGGTTGCATTGGCGCGGGCGATCGGTAGCTCGACATCGCGGTCAATGGTGTCGGTCATGGTCGGATGGAGAATGCATTCCGCCCCCATCGAGACCAGTGTGCGGGTCGTTTCGGGAAACCACATGTCGTAGCAGATGGAGACACCGAAACGCCCGATGTTGGGGATGTCAAACACGCAGAAGTCGGTTCCGGGCTTGATACCCATTTCGTAAGGCAGGAAAGGGAACATCTTGCGGTAACGGGCGACCACCGTTCCGTTCGGATCGATCACCGGCGTGGTGTTGTAGATGTCGTCACCAATACGTTCGAACATCGACCCCGGCAGCAACCAAAGGCCGTGCTTGGCGGCCATCTGGCAAAAAATCTGCTCGGCCGGCCCGCCGGTCGGCTGCGCATGATAAGGCGCCGGCCCGAAGGGAGCCAGCTCGCTGAAGACGACCATCTGCACCCATGGAAAACGGGCCATGACGACATCCAGCTTGTGTCCCATCGCGGTGATGTTCTCACGCTCCATCGAGATGTTCATCTGGATACCGGCAATTGAAAAAGGAATCATGAAATGGGCTCTCCTGCCGCTTTAAGGATGTATCGGTACAAAAATTTGTCGAATTGACGTCAAGCTCCGGGCTACCGAACTCAACCGGATCACCGCGAGCGGCAAGTGGCAGATGCGCAGCTCCTGAAAAAGCCGGAATGCCGGAATGCCGAAATGTCGGATAGGCATTCCGGCAGCGTCGCCAACTCAGGCGCCAATCGCCTGCAGTGAGGCCTCGATGACATCCAGGCCCTCGTCCAGAAGCGCCTCGGAGATGGTCAGCGAAATCATTACGCGCAGTACATTACCGTGCGATCCGCACAACAGCAACAGCAGACCACGTTTCGCCGCTTCGTTCTTGAGCGCCGTGGCCAAATCTGCAGCCGGCTGCTGCGGGTCCCCATGGCGACAGAACTCGACCGCCGTCATCGCCCCGAGGCCACGCACGTCGGCGATGCTCGCATACTTCGCCTGCATCGCCGTGAAGCGAGTACGCATGCGCTCACCGAGAGCCATCGAGCGACTGCAGAGCTGTTCTTCCTCGACAATGTCGAGCACCGCCAGCGCGCCGGCGACGGCAATCGGACTGCCGGCGTAGGTGGAACCGAGACCGCCAACTTCTGCCGCATCCATGATCTCGGCTTTGCCGACAATGGCGGCAACCGGCAGGCCACCACCAAGACCCTTGGCCAGGGTAATGATGTCCGCCTCGACGTCGTAGTGTTCTGTGGCAAACAGCTTGCCGCAACGGGCGATGCCGGACTGCACTTCGTCGGCAACCAGCAGGATCCCGTGCTTGTCGCACAAGGTCCGCAAACGACCCAGGAAACCGAGCGGTGCAGGCAGATAGCCTCCCTCGCCTTGTACGGGTTCGATAACGATGGCGCCGACATCGGTGGCTTCGATGCTGTAGGCGAAGAGACGTTCGATGGCGGCGATGGAGTCATCTTCCGAGACGCCGTGCAGGGCATTCGGAAACGGCACGTGGAAGATGCCGCCAGGGAAGGGTCCGAACTTCACCTTGTACGGAGCCACCTTGCCGGTCAGCGCCAGACCGAACATGGTCCGACCATGGAAGCCACCGCCGAAAGCGATGACGCCCTTCCGTCCGGTGGCCGCGCGGGCGATCTTCACCGCGTTCTCAACCGCTTCCGCGCCGGTATTGACCAGAAAGGATTTCTTCGGCGTGCTGCCCGGGGCAGCGGCATTGAGCCGCTCGCACAGCTCGACATAGGACTCGTAGGCGACCACCTGGAAGCAGGTGTGCGTGAACGCCTCCAGTTGCTCGCGTGCCGCAGCGATCAGCCGCGGATGGCAGTGCCCGGTATTGACCACCGCGATACCGGCGCAGAAATCGATCCAGCGACGACCCTCGACGTCCCAGATCTCGGCGTTCCGGGCACGCTCCGCGAACAGCGGGTGCGCCTGGCCGACACCTCTCGGCAAGGCTGCCTGGCGGCGGGCCATCAGCTCGGCGTTGGTTTGGGTGCTCGTCTTTTCCTTAGCTACCGTCATTTCCTTCTCCTCTTCAATTCGCCCGCAGGCGCAGTTAAGGCGACTTCTGTCAAACAACCTACCATCTTGCCAAATTCTCGGTAGTGAACCAGGGCGATTGTCGAAAAGACGGAAGGCGGACGAAAAAACCGCCAAGATGGGTTGTCCCTTGACAGAAATCACCGAAGACGCCAGACCATACTCGGTATCGGTGACTATGGCCACCGCTTCAGCCGCGGCTTGAAGGAAAAATCCGGCGCCACCGGCGCGAACACCTCCTCGCGTGCGCTGCGCATTGCGGAGGTCAAGAATTGACTGTACGCCCCAAAACGGTGCACAATCGAACCAATTGCCTGATAAGTTCTGATACCAATTCTGCCCGCCCTCATCAACGAATCCATTCAGCCGTTCACCGATGGACAAGTCGCTGCACATAGAGCTCATTCGTGATCGATTCGAGAGCGAGCCGCGGGGATCGCGGACGCAAGCCGCCCTGCACCTTGTCCTGCGGCGCTTGATTCTCGACGGCGAATTGCCTGCTGGCAGCCCGCTTCCGCCAACCCGACGCCTGGCCAGCGAACTCGGCGTCAGCCGCAGCACGCTGGTCAGGGTGTACGAGCAAATGCTCGTCGAAGGCTATCTGCAGAGTCGTGGCGGCTCCGGCACGCTGGTATCGGAAGCGCTGCCCGCGGCCTTGCCCGGCTCCGCGCGCCGGACGCACCCGGCCAATTACCCCTCGCCGGCCAGTCTGGCGACGAGCTTGTCGCGGCGCGGTCGCGAGATCGCGCAGCACGCCACCAGCAGCCGCATCCAGGGCGGCGCCTTCCTGCCGGGAGCGCCCGACGTCGGTCTGTTTCCCTTCGCCACCTGGCGGCGCCTGCTGGCGAAAAACATTCGCTTCGAACAGCGCCACCTCGCGCGCTACAGCCACGGCGGCTACGGGCCCTTGAAAGCGGCGCTCGCCGACTACCTGCGTGCATCACGCCGGATGATCTGTTCGCCGCGGCAAATCCTGATCCTCAACGGCTCGCACCAGGCCATCGATCTCTGCGCACGCATGCTTTGTGACCACGGCGATCATGCCTGGATGGAGGACCCCGGCTACTGGGGCGCGAGCAACGTCCTGCGCGCCAATGGCCTGCAGATCGCGCCGATCCCGGTCGACGACGAAGGCCTCTCGCTACCGCCGCCGGGTGCGCCAGCAGCACCGCGCCTGATCTTCGTCTCCCCCTCGAGCCAGTACCCGACCGGGGTCGTGATGTCCCTCAGTCGCCGCATGCAGCTTCTCGAACTGGCCGAAACGAACAATGCCTGGGTAATCGAGGATGACTACGACAACGAAATTCGCTATCACCCCTACACCATCGGCTCGCTATTTGGTCAAGCGCGTTCGCAGCGCGTGATCTATCTCGGCACTTTCAGCAAGACCATGTTCCCCGGTTTGCGCCTCGCCTATCTGGTCGTCCCCGAACAACTCGCCGAAGCCTTCGCCATCGGCAACGCCGAGCTTTACCGGGAAGGGCGCATGATCGAACAGGCCGCACTCGCCGAGTTCATCGATGGAGGCCACCTCGGCGCGCACCTGAAACGGGTACGCAGCATCTATCAGGAACGCCGCAACGTCCTGCGCCGCGCCATCGAATCGCGGCTCGGCGACCTGGTGAGCACCACCGGAGGCCTGGCCGGCTTGCATCTTCCCTACTTCTTCACCCAGCTGCTCGACGATGTCGCCCTGTCCAACGAGATGCTCGAAGCCGGCATCATCGTGCGACCGCTGTCCATGTACTACGCCAACGCTGCGAACTGCCGCTCCGGGATGGTCCTCGGCTTTGCCGCGATCGACGCCCAGACCATCGAGACCGCCGCCGCGCTGTTGTGCCGCGTGGTCGAGCGACGCTGCCGACGCGAAGAGGCTTTCGTCCACACGTAGCCGGCTATGCCAGCGACGCGCCCAGCTCACACGCGCCCAGCCGAACATTGCCCGATGAATCGGGCGACAGCGGCTAACGGTCATGACATGTCGAGACACCCCTGATCATGAAAGTCATGACCGTTTCCCTCTTCCCCTGACCCTTCTCCCGCAAGGGGAGACGGGAGTTTCGTGAGTCGCGTGCGCGACTTTCACATTAAACAGAAATACCGCAAGCGCTCCGAGCAAGGCTGCTGCTCCGACAACCGCCCGACAGGCAGCGGAATCCAGCTCCCGACTTGCCAGCCATCCCGTTCTGGCGTCTAATCCACTGGCTTCGCTGTGCGAGTGATCGACGCTTGCAAACGCCGCGCGCGTGCGCTGCCGGGCTCAGTCGCGGACGTGTACGCGGACGAATTGACAGAGGAACACGACATGTTTGCGCCGGAATGGTGGCACTGGCTGGTACTCGGACTGCTCCTGACGATGGCCGAACTCGCCATGGTCTCGTTTTTCGTGGTCTGGTTCGGGATCGCAGCGGCCCTGGTCGGGGTGATCCTGCTGGCCGCGCCGGCCCTGGCGCTGCCGCCTCCCGCGCTAGCGACCCAGCTCCTCCTCTGGGCGGGCCTCTCGGCCATCCTGGTGGGGATCTGGTTTCGCTACCTCCGGCCACGAACGATGACCACGGTCGGCACTTCGGCAGCAACGGCGGCCGGCGAGGTCGGCATTCTGGTCGCCGCCCTGACCCCCGATAGCCGCGGCCAGGTGCGTTTCCAGAAACCGATCCTCGGCGCCGATGTCTGGGAGGCGTATTCCGACACGGCAATCGCCGCTGGCGAAAGAGTTCGCGTCGTCGCCGTCAACGGCAGCTATATCAAAGTGGAGAAAGCAAGATGAGCAACCTGATGAACGGCATGACCATCGTGTCCCTGGTCATCCTCCTGTTCGTGGTGGTGACCGTCGCCAACGGCGTACGCATCATTCCCCAGGGCGAAGAGTGGATCGTGCAGCGCCTCGGCAAATACCGCACGACGCTGCTCCCCGGGCTGCGCTTCATCATTCCCTACGTCGACAACATCTCGTACAAGGTGACCACCAAGGACATCATTCTCGATGTCCAGGAGCAGGAGGTAATCACCCGCGACAACGCGGTGATCGTGGTCAATGCGATCTCCTTCATCAAAGTCACCGACCCGGTCAAAGCCGTCTACGGAGTCGAGGATTATTCCGAAGCGATTCGCAACATGATCATGACCACGCTGCGTTCGATCGTCGGCGACATGGAGCTGGACGAAGCGCTGTCCTCACGCGACATGATCAAGGCACGCCTGAAAGCCGGCGTCGCCGACGAGGCGCTGGACTGGGGACTGACCGTCAAGTCGGTCGAGATCCAGGACATCAAGCCCTCGCAATCGATGCAGCGGGCGATGGAACTGCAGGCTTCGGCCGAACGCGAGCGCAAGGCAATGGTCACCCGCGCCGAAGGCGAGAAGCAGTCGATGATCCTCAGCGCCGAAGCGCGCCTGGAATCGGCCAAGCGTGACGCCGTGGCGCAAATCACCCTTGCCGAGGCGTCGGCGCAGGCGATCAAGAAAGTCAACGCCGCCTTTGGCGACAACGAACTGCCGATGCTCTACCTGCTCGGCGAGAAATACATCGCCAGTGTCGGCAAGCTCGCCGAATCCGAAAACGCCAAAGTCGTGCTGCTGCCCGCCGATCTCCAGAGTACGCTGCGCGGACTCTTCCAGCGGGTCAACAAGACCGGACAAGCCTGATTTGTTCCCCAAGGAGTGATATGCCATGAGCGCAGGCTGGATCGTTTTTGTCATCTGTGTGGTGTTCGTGATCAGCGGCGCGTTGCCGCTGATCAGCAAACGGGGCGGCGGCAGCACGCCGCCGCTACCGCGCAAGGAAACGCTGCACGACTGGCGCAATGAAAAGAAGTAGGCATCGGCGTGCCAGTGAAGCTCGGGCAAGCGCAGCCAACCGCCGTCAACCAATCTCCGGGCTGTCCATCCGCCGCGCCGAGACCACCCGCCAGCCCTTGCCGCCTAGCTTGAGGCGCCCCGCGAGCTCCTCCGCCTGATCGACCAGGTTCGCCCGCCGCGAACGGATTCCCGGCCAGGCCAGCGGGTCAAGCCCAAAGCCGAGCCCATAGGGATTGCCGCGCAAAGTCCCGTAGATCTCCATGCGCACCGTCGCGCGCAGCGACGGCGTGCGCGCATGGAAGCCATGGTTATCGGCAACGACCAGCGTATTGGCCGCTACGACGACCTTCAGCGCTGGCCCCAGGCCGAGCCGGCCGAGGTCTGCAGGCGGCATGCGAAACGAACCGCGGGCGTGATATACGTTCTCCGAAGACGCCGCTGTTAGCGACTCTTCGTACTCCCAGGCACGCATCGGTCAGACGATGCGATCCGGGCACATAGGAAAAAGGGCCGTCATCTTCGCCGACATCCTGCAGAAAGAGCCAGGCCTTGGCGATGGAATGGAAATTATCGCGGTGCAGCACGGTCTGCGGATCCTGTACGCCGCGCGCCGGATCGACGATGATCGTCTGCAGATACATCAGCGCAACCGCATCGTGAGCACCGACGTAGCGCATCAGTTGATCGATGCGCGGATCGTTGGCTGCCGCCACAGCATTGGGCAAATGCGCGGCATCGACCCGATCGAGTGCGACCCGGCGGGTCACCACAGGCCCCTGCCGCATCTCGCGCGCCGCGGCGACATGCGCCGGCGCCTCGGCCTGTAGGCGCGAAAACAGATCGGCCGGCAGGAAGTCGCGCTTGACCACGAAACCGTCACGCGCGTAGGCATCGCGCTCGCCAGCGCCCAGCACTTTTCCCAGCTGTCGGCGCCGCGCCCAGGCGCTACGGTCGGCCAAGGCCACACGCTGCCGGTGCAGTCCCCGTTCGTTGAGCCAATGCGAGCCGATCAGCGGATTGGCAACGAATGACTTGGTTTTGCCGGCCAGGGCCAGCGCGTGCAGCGGCAGCTTCAGGACATCGAGCGCTCGCATCAGCGGATCCCTGAGCACAAGGCTCGCCGCGCGGCAGGCTGTTCGACGGCGCCGGCGAACAAGCGCAGCCAGCATCGATCGCACCCGGCACCGCTCTGCGGAGCGATCCGCTGACCGGCTAGCTGGCGCATGCCATGCCGACCGCTTCCCGGATGGTCGACAGGACGCCCTCCTCCCCGGAGTGCTGGCTGACGGACAAGGCCGGCACCGCCGGCCAGGCGCTGTCGACCCATTCCAGCCCGGCAAACTGGCGTACTCCCTGGTATCTGGGGATGACGTGAAAATGGACGTGCTTGTCGACCATCATCAACATCAGGTAATTGATGACGTCGTAGTCGAAAACACTCTTGAGCGCTCCTTCCAGCTGAGCGACGAGGACCGCCAACTCGGCCATTTCTGCAGCACTGACCTCCGCAAAAGCGGCCGCGTAGCGATTCAAGGACAAGACCCCGGCTCCCACCGTCGCCTGCGCCGGCCTGAGCGACCACGACCAGGCCGGCGTACTCGCGATCAGCAGTTCGTCAACGCGAAACTTGGCTCGAAAATCGGCAAGTAGCTGCACTTCATCCACGTCCATCTTTTTTCTCCCACGAAAGTCGAAACGAAAAGTGCCCGTAAGTCCACCGCCAGCTGGCTTCGCTACCCTTGCCCTCGGCCCCTACCAGCGCCGTGCTGTGCGGACGGTAGCACAAAAAACCAGGCAACGAGCGGGCCCGCCCCTCCTCGCGTCTGCACAACTATGGCACAGTCGACCACGCGGCTGGCACTCGCCGGCACGCCACAAATACAGGGGGTAAAACGATGACCAGATATGGTTTTGTCGCCTCGGGCGGCGGCTATCGGAGCTTCTACACCGAAGGCGTGCTGGTATGGCTGAAGAGGAACGAAGTGCCGGTGGTACACATCACCTCGACCAGCTCGGGCAACAACATCGTCGTCGACTACCTGCTCTGGAACGTGCAAAGCGAGGAACTGCCACCGGTGCTGACGCGCACGACGCGAATGAGCGCGACCGACATTTTCCATATTTGTTCCAACTTCCTCGGCCTGCGTCCGCAGCTGTTGCCCACCGGCACGCACCTGTTCACGGTCAACAAGGACAAGTGCCGAAAATCGCTGCTCCTCGACGAGCCTGAGCGCCGGGCGCTCCTCGCCGAACATCTCGAAAGCGTGCGCTGGGACATCCGCGCGACCAACCTCAGCAAGCGGCAGGGGCATTTCTTCAAGGTCAACGAGATCCTGAAAACCGTCGACGACGCCAGTCTGGATGTCTTCATGGATGCCTTCCTCGCCGGCATCACCACCATCCCCTACTTCAAGGCGATCAGCATCGACGGCGATTACTTCATCGAAGGCGGTTACCTGGACAACACGCCGCTGCGCACGCTGTTCGAGGACGATCAGGTCGACGAAATCATCGCCGTCGACTTCACCGACTACGACTACCACCGCGAACTCGACAAGCTTTACAACTCGAGCACTTTCAGCCTGCCGTTCACCAGCATCGACACCCACCTGCTGGTCAGCGACATGCAACTCTCGCTACCCAACACGCGGGTATTCACGCAGGCCAGGCTGGTCAATGACATGCTCAAGGCAATGGGCAAGAAGAGCGTGGACATCGACGGCAAGCGCTATTACGCCAAACCCCTGCACGTGCTGCGCCCGAAAGACCTCGAAAGCATGACCATTTCGCTGAAGGACAGCAGCGCCCAGAAGCGCTACTTCGAGCTCGGCCAGGAGGAAGCGGCGACGCTGTTTTCGGGCTGACAGGCTGAGCACACTCAGCGCCGCCAGCGAATCGCCAGGCTGAGTCCCGACGCGCCAATGACGATCATCCCGACGACGGTCAACAGGTCCGGAAAGTGGTCGAAAACCAGCCAGCCGAGCAGCGTCGCCCAGACCAGCTGGGTATAGATCAAGGGCGCGAGCAGCGAGGCCGAAGTCTCGTGGAAAGCACGGATCAGCAGAAAGTGCCCGATGCCTCCATAGAGGCCGAGCGAGATGATCAGCAGGCTCTGCGTCGGCGTCGGCCAGATTCCATCCCAGTAGACCGGGAGAACGGGCAGCATCGCCAAGGTGCCGAGCAAGGCGGTATAGAACAGCAGGCGCATCGGATGCTCGCTGGCGGCGAGCTTGCGGGTCAAAATCTGGTAGGCTGCATAGCTCAGCGCCGCACCCAGCGCGTAAGCCACACCGGGGCCGAACAGGCTGCCGCCGGGCCGGGCAATCAGCAGCACGCCAACGAAACCGGCGATGGTCGCCAGCCAGGTCCGCAAGCGCACCGTCTCGCCGAGCAGCGGCGCGGCGAGCAAAGCCACCAGCAGCGGCGCGACGAAGATCAGGGCCGTCGTTTCGGCCAGAGGCAGCGTCTTCAGCGCCAGTTGACCGAGCAGCGTGACGGCGACCAGCGTCAAGCCACGCAAGCTCATCAACCACGGCCGCTCGGTGACGATCAGGCGGCGCCCCATGCTCGGCGCAACGGCGAGCAACATGATCACCAGGTGCACCAGATAGCGCGCCCAGACCAGCAGCGGCACGGCGAAAAGGGCACTGAGATGTTTGGCGGTCGCGTCGAGCGCGGCGAAAAGGAGTAATGCGGTCAGGAACAGCAGGGCGGCGTGCAGGCGGAGCGGCGCGCCATCCGAGTTGGCCAGGCTGGCCTGGTCAAGCTGAACATCCTGGCTAACGGCCATGCGCGATCCAGTGGTTTAGACACAGGCGGGCGCTGTCGATGATCTCGCTGGCCGTCAGCCCAACCGGTCCGCAGCCACTGGCAACCTTTTCCTCGGCGGCGGCGCCGTGCAGATGTACGCCAGCCAGCGAAGCCTCCAGCGCCGGCCAGCCCTGCGCGAGCAGCGCGACGATCATGCCGCTGAGAACGTCACCGGTGCCCGCCGTGGCCAGGGCCGGATGACCGGTGGTGTTGACGAACCAGCGCCCGCCAGGCGCGGCAACAATGGTCCCGCAACCTTTCAAGACCACCACGGCGTGGTAACGGCTGGCGAGTTCGAGCGCCGCGCCGGCGCGGTCGGCCTGTACCTGCGCCGTGTCGCTGGTGAGCAGGCGCGCGGCCTCGGTCGGATGCGGCGTGAGCAAGGTCGCGACGCCGCGCTGCGCCCGCTCGCTCAACGCTTCCTGCAGGCGCTCGTCGTTGGCCAACAGGTTCAGGGCGTCGGCGTCGAGCAGCAGCGGCACACCCAGGGCGCAGGCGCGCAGCAGCAGCTCGCGCGCTGCATCGCTGCCGCCCATTCCCGGGCCGCAGGCGAGCGCGCTCAGCGCCGTGGTCAGCAGAGCCTCGGGGCGGCGCAACATCAGCTCCGGCTGCAGCGGATCGAAAGTCGGCGCCTGCGCATCGAGCAGGCCGAGATAAACGCGGCCGCTGCCCAGCTTCAGCGCCGCCCGTCCGGCGAGAAAAACGGCGCCGACCATGCTGCTCGCACCGCCGAGCACACCAGCGCTGCCGAAGCTGCCCTTGTGGGTGTTCTTGGCGCGTGGGCGCAGCCAGGCGGCAAACAGATCGCTGCCGATGGTGCGCGCGCAGGGCGGCGCCAGGCGCTCGGCGTGCAGATCGAGCGCGGCATGGGTAATGCTGCCGCAGTATTCCGGGCCGTCGCCGCTGAGCAGACCCGGTTTCCCGGCGATGAAGGTGATCGTGTGGCTGGCGCGAATCGTCTCGCCACAGCGCTTGCCGGTATCGGCGTCGAGGCCGCTCGGACAATCGAGCGCCAGCAAGGGACAATGGTGGCGCAGCGCCAGGGTATTGGCGGCCTGCACCAACTCGGCGTAGCGACCAGCGATCGCTCGCTGCAGGCCGATGCCGAACAGGCCATCGATGATCAGCGACCAGCGCGAGCCGGAGGGAATGGCCTGCAGCGTACTGCCGCCATCGGCGTCGAAATGGCGATACGCCGCGGCCGCATCTTGCGGTAAGCGACTGCTCTCACCGACAAAAACAACGCTCACCGCGAAGCCGCGCAGGCGCAGATGTCGAGCCGCGACGAAAGCATCGCCGCCATTGTTGCCTGGTCCGGCGAGCACCAGCACCGCGCCACCTTCGAGACGCGAGAGCGAAACAGCCAGGTCGGCGGCAGCCTCGCCGGCACGCTCCATCAGCGGTTGCGCGGCGGCAGCCGCCTCGATGCGCCGCAAGTCGGCGGCGCGATAAAGCGGTTCGGATCGGATCGGAGTCGTCATTGCCGGATACTAGCCCAGAAGAGGATTAACGGTCATGACGGTCGAGACACCCCAAATCATGAAAGTCATGACCGTTGCCCCTCTTCCCCAACCCTTCTCCCGCGAGGGGAGAAGGGAGCTTCGTGAGTCGCGTACGCGACTTTCACAGGAAAGATTTGCCGCGCCGTAAGCACCGTCCGGCAGTGGATGCTGACCGTGTCGTCGATGTCGCGCGCGTAGCCGCCGGCCATGCTGATCGCCACCGGAACGGTCCGCTGGCGGCAGGCAGCGAGCACCATCTCGTCGCGCGCCGCGAGACCATCGAAGCTCAGCGCCAGGCGCCCGAGACGATCATCGTGGTAGGGATCGGCGCCCGCCAGGTAGATAACCAGCTCTGGGCGGGCAAGCGTGAAGACGCGTTCGAGCGCCACTGCCAGTTGCTGCAGATACGGCGCATCGCCGGTCGCGTCGGGCAACTCGATGTCGAAGTCGCTGCGCGCTTTGCGGACAGGAAAATTGCGTGCCCCGTGCATCGAAAAAGTGAAGATCGCCTCGTCATCGGCGCAGATGCTCGCCGTGCCGTTACCCTGATGGACATCGAGGTCGATCACCGCGGTACGCTGCAGCAGCCCCTCGGCGCGCAGCACACGAGCAGCCACCACCGTGTCGTTGAAGACGCAGAAACCCTCGCCGTGGGCGGCATGCGCATGGTGCGTCCCACCCGCCAGATTGACCGAGCAACCCGTGCGCAGCGCTTCGCGGCAGGCGGCAATCGTCGCCCCCGCCGAGCGCCGCGAACGTTCGACCATCTCCGGACTCCAGGGGAAACCGATGCGCCGGATCTCGGCGGCACTGAGTTCGCCAGCGCTTACGCGCGCGACGTAAGCCGCATCATGCGCGCGACAAAGCTGTTCGCTGGTCGCGGCCGCCGGGGTCTCGAAATCGCCGTCGCAGAATGCCCCGGATGCGTACAGCCGCGCGCGCAGACGCGCGTATTTCTCCATCGGAAAACGATGGCCGGCGGGCAGCGGCAGGACGAAAACGTCGGTATAGAAGAGTTTCACGAGGACGACCAACGAGTGGAGCAGACCGATTCTAGCCGACCTGCGTTGGTGCGAGCACGTGTACCTTGTGTAGCCGAGAACTTCTCCGCCCCCTTCCGGACGTTCTGTTGGCCAGCAGAGTGCTCGACGGGTCAAACTCTTCCTACGCAGTCACTCGGGAACTTGGGGGGTACTTTTTCGCCTGGATCGCTACATGCCACTACTGTGCGTATCATTCTGCTCACGAGTCCGACTGTATTTCAAGAAAGTGGCTTCCGGTTCTTTTCACGAGAAGAATCGACAATTCGTGTCCATGTTCAAGGCCAAAATGGCGAGGCCAAGTTCTGGCTCGAACCCACGATTAAACTGGCCCAGCACATCGGCCTCGCACCGCGCGAAACTAACGAGGCCCTTCGATTAGTTCAGGAGCACCAGGATGACATCCGCAGCGCCTGGCATAAGCACTTTCCCGGTTGAGGTGACCGCCTCCCCGAGCATGGCTTCTGGCTCTTGCTGGACGATCAGGAGCTGTTCCTCCCGTTCTCGGGGTTCCCCTGGTTTCGAGAGGTTCCGGTCGGCAAGCTCCTGCACGTCGAACTCCCCTCTGCAAACCATCTGTACTGGCCCGAACTTGACATTGATTTGGCCGTTGAATCCATTCGTCATCCGGAAAAGTTTCCTCATGTCAGCCGAGTCGGTGCATGATTTTCAAAAGAACTGTGGGCTGTCCCCAAATTCCAACTTATTCATTAGGCCGCGGCCAGCCGAAGCTTGCTCACGCGCTTGAGGTCCACGTGCTGCCTCGCCACCCACAGATCGTGGCAGTCCTGCATGGCGAGCCAACTCTCGGGAGTGCGACCAAGAGCCTTAGACAGTCGAAGCGCCATCTCCGGGGTCACCCGGCTGGTGCCCTTGAGGATACGGCTCAAAGTAGACGCAGCCACGTCCAGCTTCTCCGCGAGCTCGCGACCACTGACGCCATTCGGTTCGAGGTAAACGTCGGTAATGAACTCACCGGGATGCGGGGGGTTGTACATAGCCATTAGTGATAGTCCTCGTAGTCTAGGACGTAGGCGTTCCCATCCTGGAACTCAAACGTCAGCCGCCAATTACCGTTTACTGAGATCGACCACCGCCCGCGCATTGCGCCCTTCAGCGGGTGAAGCCGGAAGCCCGGAATATCCATGTCCTCGACAGCCTGTGCAGTGTCCAATGAAGAAGAAAGGAAAGAAAAAAAGGGGCCAGGCTCACATATCAAATGACTTCTGGTCCTGTGGTCCCGTTTCTTCAAGCATTGCCTTCCGCGGCCGACCCCGCGGGCGACTTTCGCGCCGCTGTCCAGTGGCCCGTTCGATGCTGTCGATAAACCGAGCATCCCCGAGCGGCTGTCCCTGATCCAAGGCCATGCGGATGTCGCTGATTGCCTCGGTATCCAGTTCCGGGCGGAACA
>Ga0209573_1000849_pt1 | contig 54757 bp, 39 predicted proteins | sample TNRBio252014_DNA_FD_185870 | JGI IMG/M metagenome (GOLD analysis project Ga0209573, IMG submission 185870) | Wastewater treatment Type I Accumulibacter community from EBPR Bioreactor in Madison, WI, USA - TNR Reactor_6/25/2014_ DNA (SPAdes)... | ecosystem: Engineered > Bioreactor > EBPR >...
AAGATGAATGCCGTTTGAGAAAGAACAATTTTGTAAATCATATTTTTCCGACTTGCGCTGCATTGCACAATTTTCGACTTCAACTCAAACCTTTTCAATACCCCAAAATAAACTGACCTAAACTCTAATGTTTTCAGGATTTCATTTGCCAAACCGCCGGAATTGGTGGTCAGTGGGGTTACGGTGACGTAGGCCGGGGCTTCATTCGTGCCTTCTCCCATCTCGAACTGCACTAAAACCGTTCCCTTTGGGTCTTTGCTTTGGATCACCAAGCCATTTCGCCACAGATAGAGCAAGTCTTCGTCTTGTGGCTCTTGTAAGACTTTAGGACCATACATCTGGTAAAAATCCAAGACCACTTTTTTATGGATAAACCCCGTGTAGCGGATGTATTGGCGGGATTTAGGCAAATAGTTCAGCAGCAACTTTACGCCTTGTGTGGGTTCTTCCGGCAAATAAAGCGGCGCTACATAGCCATTTCGTAAGCGCGGATGCTTAAAAACGATCTTAAAATGTTTCATCAGGTTGAGCAAATCCGTACAAGCAGCATCCCATTTCTTTTTTCCCAAGCGCTTAAGGATTTCTGCTTCCCTTAAAACCCCATCTTTCCCCAATACGCCTTCCAACAATGCATAAATTTTTGGCGTAACAGAATGAAAAAACACCTTGTCTCTTAATGCTGGTACATCGGGATAATACAAGAGATACCCCAAACGGGTCAAAACGCTGGCAAGTACCCGTGTTTTCTCGTCATCAAAAAGCAAATCAGCAATATCTTTACCCGCCAAATCTGGATTTTTTTTAAGCGTTTCATTACAAAAGTTCTGGAACTGTCCCAGACTCATTTGGTACGCCCCTTGCTTATCTTCAGTCTTTTTTTGCACGGCATCAAGAACCATTTTATAGGTTCCCGGCCATACTGAATGTATCATTCCGATTTCCCTCAACATCTCCTGAAACACATCTTCAAAGTGCCTCATCCGTCGCTTGGCTTTGAGCGATACCGAGACAAAATCCCAAATAAACGGGTATTCTTGGCGGAGTTGAACGGCATCTACATGTTGCACACCGTCTGTATCTATTTTATTCTGGGCCACCAAAACCTTGGTTTTACCCAGATCATTGGGCTTTTCTTTTGATGAATCGGTGACGATGCTTTCCTGCTTGGTTGCGGGTTCCACGTCCTCGTCCGTTGCAAAAGGGGCAACATGGAAGCGGATAGCATCCAACCAATACACCAAAGGGTACTGCCAGATTTCCACGTTTTCGGATGCTTTTTGCCCATGTCGGATTTGTTTTACTACACGTTTTTTCAGTTCCTCGCTTTGTTGATCCCATAACAAGACATAAGCCGTCTGGTTGGTGAAAAACAAATGATGGGTATCGTGGTAGTATTCTTGCCCGCCAAAATCAAAAACCCTAAGCGTAATGGCTTCTTCTTCCAAGGTATAAGGAACTTCTTCGATCTCTAACCAGTGGGTACTGGGATCATCTGGGCATGGAGCAAGCGGGGCTTTTAGGTATTTACGCAAACTGGTTTTACCCACCCAACTATTCCCTGCCAAGATCAACTTAATGCTTTTATTGATATATGGTGATAGTTCTATCTTCCGTTCTTCGGCAAGGCGTTGAAAGTAGGTCTTTAATCCCTTGTGGCCACCAGCAACCACTTCTTGCGGCGGTGTACCTAAAGACGGACAGCCTTCCAGCAAAACATGGGTTAATTTGGAGACATCGCCCGCAAATTCCACTTTTTGTAGGGTTTCGTGCGGACTGATAACGACTTGCCGCAATTGCGGCCATGAGGCCGGAAAGACAACCTCCGTAAATACATTCTCGCTTAGGTTGATGGCTTCTATGTTTTCCAAGCCTTCTAATGCCAACAACGTGGCTAATTTTTCCTGATCTATGCCTGCGCCCCGCAAGTTGAGTGCTACCACCTGATTTTGGCCATTTACCGCATACGTCAAGGCATTATGATACCGGATAACATGCTCCGCCGCCGGAATACGCCCCCATGCGCCCAAGGGCTTTAGGCTGATTTTGAATTGTTCTTTGATGACCGAGATTATCGTGGAGATAGACATATCATTCCAATTTACAATTAAGCACATGCTTTATCCATCAACGCTTCCACCCCCTTTGGGTGATGAAAGGTTGATTTTCGTCAGTTCGCTTTCTTTGCTCATGTCAACACCTAAAAGGTTGAAAACAAGAAACCTATAAACAGTAATTTTCCCTTATTGGTATCAAATCCAATAAAATAAAAGGGTTAATCAAAAACCTTTCGACGCAACGCGGCGAAAGCGTTTGCAAAACACCACTACAACCTTTCCGCGCTACGCAAAGCAAAAACCTTTCGACGCAACGCGGCGAAAGCGTTTGCAAAACACCACTACAACCTTTCCGCGCTACGCAAAGCAAAAACCTTTCGACGCAACGCGGCGAAAGCGTTTGCAAAACACCGCCAACGCCTTTCCGCGCGACGCGAAGCAAAAACCTTTCGACACAACGCAGCGAAAGCGTTTACAACCAGAAAGAACACCTTCGGAAAAACCTTTCGACGCAACGCGGCGAAAGCGTTTGCAAAACACCGCCAAAACCTTTCCGCGCGACGCGAAGCAAAAAACCTTTCGACGCAACGCAGCGAAAGCGTTTGCAAAACACCGCCAACGCCTTTCCGCGCGACGCAAAGCAAAAAACCTTTCAACGCAACGCGAAGCAAAAACCTTTCGACGCAACACGGCGAAAGCGTTTGCAAAACACCGCCAAAACCTTTCCGCGCTACGCAAAGCAAAAAACCTTTCCGCGCGACGCAAAGCAAAAAACCTTTCAACGCAACGCAAAGCAAAAACCTTTCGACGCAACGCGGCGAAAGCGTTTACAACCAGAAAGAACACCTTCGAAAAAACCCTTCCCCGCAACGCAACGCGGCGAAAGCGTTTGCAAAACACCGCCAAAACCTTTCCGCGCGACGCAAAGCAAAAAACCTTTCGACGCAACGCGGCGAAAGCGTTTACAACCAGAAAGAACACCTTCGAAAAAACCCTTCCCCTTCAACGCAACGCGGCGAAAGCGTTTGCAAAACACCGCCAAAGCCTTCCGAAAAGCCCTTCAACGCAACACGGCGAAAGCGTTTGCAAAACACCGTCAAAACCTTCGAAAAAACCCTTCCCCGCAACGCAACGCGGCACACGACGATCAAACGCCAGAAGCGCCCATGCCTGCAAAGAGGAGCCGAAACCCAACATTGTCGTACTGAACCTCAGGCGAGAGGGGATACCGGGCCGAGGCGCGGCAATAGAACGCAAGAAGGAAGTAGCTACCGCCGCGATGAACACGATGCTCTGCGGATGTAGGCCCCTGCGGGTCTATCACGGCATCCCGCCCCTTGCCCACTTCGTTCAAGCAAGCCTCATAATATGCTTCATCGTACCCATCCGCACACCACTCCCATACATTGCCGCTCATGTCGTAAAGCCCCAAGGGGTTAGCAAATTTTTCGCCCACCGGATGGGTTTGGTTTTGGCTGTTCTCCTCAAACCAGCCCACTTCATTCAGGTAAGCAGCGCCAGCATATTCAAGGTTGGGGGTTTCATAGCGCCCACCCCTTGCCGCATATTCCCACTGAGCTTCGGTGGGCAATCGGAATATACCGCCACCTTTGCTCTCAATTTGTCCTGCCAGCAGATTATTAAGTTTGGAGAGAAAGTTATTGGTCACGTCCTTCCATGAAACCTGTTCTACTGGGCGTTGTTCATCTCCTGTAAACATTGATGGATTCTCCCCCATGACCGCCTGCCAAAGGCTTTGGGTAACGGGAAATTCCCCCATATAAAAAGTACTTAGCCGCACGGGGTGAATGGGCTTTTCGTCACCGTATTCATTGCTCCCCATCATGAACGGTACTTCGGCGTCTAAATTCCCTTCTACAAGGTTCATGTTAAAAGAAGTGCTCTTTACGGTAAAGGTGTGGGTTTGCGGTAATATTTCCATAGGGGTATGGATTTATTGATTTTGCTTTAGCATTTTCGAGACGGTGCAATGTCTGTACATGGGCAAGTTACGGCCTTTTCACGTCTTGTTGCAGGGTTTTATAGAATTTCTTTGCATTTTTTGGAGGCTTTATGTATTGTTTTTCGCGCTCCACCTTTCCCCATAGAAGCAAAAAACCCCGCCGGAAAAACCAGCGGGGCAATATCGGGGTTGTTTATTTTCAGGCCCGTTGGGAAATGGGCGTAAATTTGAGGTCGGTAACACCGGTATAAAGCGATTTAGGGCGCATCAACGCATTGTCTGCATATTGTTCCATGATGCTGGCCGTCCATCCGGTAATCCGTGACATGGCAAAAATAGGCGTAAACAAGTCAATTTCAATGCCCATTAGGTAGTACAAAGGCGCAGAATAGAAGTCCACATTTGCATTCAAGCCCTTGCTGTCTTTGACGAGTTGTTGCATCTTGGTTTCCATCTCGTACCACTTCATTTCCCCCTTTTCTTCGGAAACCTTGATGAGCATCTCGCGCAAGGAAACCGCACGCGGGTCTAAGGTTTTATACACACGATGACCAAAGCCCATGATTTTTTCTTTCTTAGCAAACTTCTCGGCCACAAAGTCCTCCACCGAGATTCCCCGTGCCTCAATGTCTTTCAACATACGCATCACCGCGATATTGGCACCGCCATGAAGCGGCCCTTTAAGCGCACCAATCGCAGAGACCACCGAGGAATGTAAGTCCGACAAAGTAGAAGCGGCGGCACGTCCGGTAAAGGTAGAAGCATTTGCCCCATGATCCGCCTGAAGCACCAAACAGGTGTCTAAGGTGTGTTCGGTTGCTGCACCCGGAACGTCGCCATTGAGCATATAGAGGAACTCGGCAGCAATAGAACCTTCTTTGCGCGGCTTGATCACGGGAAGCCCCTTACGGATGCGGTCGAATGCGGCCAAAACCGTGGGCATTTGTGCCGTAAGACGAATAGACTTGCGGTAGTTGGCTTCCGGGGACATGTCCTCCGCTTCGGGATCGAAATTGCCCAATAAGGAAACGGCGGTTCGTAGAGCAGCCATTGGCTCGATCTTTTTGGGCAATTTGGCCAAGGTATCCAAGACGGCATCGTCCACATCCCGATGGGCTTGGAGCGCTGTGTTCAGTTCATCCAACTCGGTTTGATTTGGCAGATGCCCTTTCCAAAGCAAGTGTGCGACTTCCTCGAAGCTGGCTTTTCCGGCCAATTCATGGATATTATACCCCCGATAAACGAGAATACCTGCTTCTCCATCAATAAAAGAGAGGGCAGACTCAAGTGCATATACACCGGCAAGACCTCTTGCTACGACCGGCTTTTCGGTTGCTGTTTCAGGCATATTTCTTTAATTGGTTTAGTAGTTCTCGGTAGCGCAGGGATTCTATGGGAGCCAACACGTTATGATTATTCGGAAGCAAAACTAAACCAGATTCCATTTCGCGGTATCAGACTTTGGCGTTCGGAACAATCCTAATGTATCGGCGAGCATTTTGGCGAAGGGGTTTTATAATTTATGAAGCCACAGGGGAAGTATCATGACGTTTTGGCGAAACTAACGTGCGTTTTACTTGTACAGATCATGAATTTTACAGTGTTAACTTTTTGAGGTTGCGTAAAGGTTCGTTTTTTACACGTTCTATGGATGATTCGTCCTGAATTGCGCAAACTTAGACCCTAATTCTTGAAAGCAGGTCTTTCTTTTTTGTACATTATACAAAATGTAATATCTGTTTTACAATCGCTGTTGGAAAGCGCTTTTTTACCACCAAGCCTTTCCGGTCTCTCGTAATACTATCGCGTTATAAAACAGTTTCTTTACATGGACGCTCCAGCGCCTGTTTACAGTTGATTTGCGGAGCCGTCGTTTTTGCTCTTTTGGAGCATAAGTTTTTACGTTTTTAACCCGCCGCAACCGAACCATTTGCGCCTCTGGAATCGAGAGATCATCGTGCGGAACCGTGCTACATCATCCACAATCGCTCCGATTTTGAACCAATAGTTTTTCAAGGAGCCGATTCGGATGCGATTTCTGCCATCGCGCATTTCTCGGTATTCGCCCTAATGTTCGTTGCGTCCCACACTTTTTATGTCTAAAGAAATCATAATCAACTCGCAGAAGGAGCAAACACAAATCGCTCTTCTGGAGGATGGGGAATTAGTAGAACTTTACATCGAAAATTCCGACAATGCCCGCACATTGGGCAACATCTATTTAGGTCGTATCCGCAAAATCATGCCCAATATTCAAGCCTGTTTTGTGGACATCGGACAAAAACAAGACGCTTTTCTGCATTTTTCGGACATCTCGGACACAACGCCGGAAATGTTGCGATACTTAGGCGAAACCGTAGAAATTTCCGGCTCTGCCATCGAAGTGAAGGCTGAATCTTTGCCCAAGCCCATTAGTGAACGATACGATTTGGGCGACGAAGACCTGCTCTCGCCCGAAGATGAGGACGAATTGGAGATCGAACCCATACACCGGAATGGTCGTCAGGACGAAGAGCCGCGCAAAAATCGCCGGAAAAAAAGACCCTCCTCAGATCAAAACCAAAACCAACGGGCACAACAATCGCCACAAGGTACGGGTGAAGAATTAGACTCCAACACCCCTTCACCGGATAATGACGCAGCAGAACCGACACCCAATCGGCATAAAAACCGTGAGCGCCAACCAAACAATCCACCCAAACGGCAACCGCGTGAACAAGCCACAAGTGCTCCCAAAACCGATTCAGACCCAGATCAAAACACTCTTCCAGACCCACAAACAGACTATCGCCCCACCGAAAACCGCCCTAAACGGTCGGGAAATTGGCAAAAACGAAACAGTTCCAGAAAATCTTCCGAAGAAACTCCTGAAACCGAAGGTACTCCAAAAACCGCTCGTATAGCCGACGTTTTGGATGAAGCGCCAAATGCGTTAGCACCAAGCGATCAAAACCCTTCCTCCGATGAACCCCGCGCCGAAAAAAACCGATCGAGAAGAAGAGGGGGACAACGCAGACGCCCTGAAAACGATTCATTGTCTATGCCTTCCGTTAAGGGCGAATCGGAGGCGGCTGGTTCTGATACCCCCATTGCGTTTGCGGCTGTGGCAGAAGAGGCTCCTGAGACATTAAAGCCCGCCGTTGCAGTACACCCCGCGAAATACCTCCGTGAAGGCCACAAGATTTTGGTCAAAATCAGCAAAGAACCGATTTCTAACAAAGGAAGCCGCGTTACCACCGATGTCTCGCTTGCTGGCCGCTTCTTGGTCTTGGTTCCGATGGCCAATTATGTGGCTGTTTCCAAAAAAATTGCCTCCCAAAAAGAACGTAAACGCCTCCGCGTCTTGGCTTCCAGTTTGCTACCACAAGGTTTTGGTCTGATTGTTCGGACGGTTGCCCAAGATCGGGATGCAAAATCCCTTTATACCGACCTTCGGTTGCTTTTAGACAAATGGAAGCGTATTGAGGAAAATATCCAGAAGAAGGGGAGTCCGCCTGCTGTGGTTTTTCAGGATGTGAGCATGGCCTCATCCGTTATCCGAGATCTTTTTACGGAAGACTTCGACCGTATTTTGATTGATGACGCACGTGCGCATAAAAACATCAAGAGCTACATCCAAGCCATTGCCCCACAGATGATTTCTGCGGTACAGCTTTATACTGATACACCGCCCATTTTTAAGGCCACCAAAATAGACAAACAAATCGAAGAAGCCTATTCCAGCCGGGTAGATATGCCCTCTGGCGGCTATTTGTTTATCGAACACACGGAGGCCATGCATGTAGTGGACGTGAACTCAGGGCGTGCCGGCCACGGCCTTTCACAAGAAGAGAACTCGCTCAATGTAAATTTAGACGCAGTCAAATACATTGCCAAACACCTACGATTACGGGACTTAGGCGGGATCATTGTGGTGGATTTTATTGATTTACGATTAGACAGCCATCGGCGCAAAGTTCTCCAAGCCCTACGTCGGGAATTTAGGAAAGACCGTGCAGTGACTAAGGTACTCCCGATGAGTGATTTTGGCCTCATCGAGATCACCCGTCAGCGCCTGCGTCCGAGCTATACCACCTCGATTGCACGCCAGCCGGCTCCCAATCGTGCGCCCATCAACCCAAGTGTCGAGACCATTCTTAAACGCATTGAGGCATGGATTGAGATATACAAGACACAAACCGGAAAGCCCTCGGTTACGCTTCAGGTTCACCCGTTTATGATGTCGTATCTGAAACATCTGCGGGATGGTCTTTTCCCTCGGTTGTTGCGCTGGCGGTTTAGCCAAAAAATCAAAGTCAATTTATTGGCAAACGAAACGGTAGATCCCATACATTTTCGTTTCTTAGACAGTGAAACCAATGAAGACCTGACCGATCAATTCCGGTATCTTTAAACCGCAATCCAGTATCCAAGTCTTCATGGCAGATTATAGGGGGCATATTCACGGAGCAGCCATTGGTTCGGTAGCCTACACAGGTCTCGTTGCGTATGGCATTTCGATTTCCGGCGCTGCGGAGGCACTTTCTGCTCCCGATTGGTTGGGATATACGCTTGTGACCATTGGAATTGGCCTCCTTTTTGGTCTTTGGCCGGATGTGGACATTAATTCTAATGCACAAAAAATCTTTTACCGTCTATTCTTTGGGATAGACCTCATGCTCATCTTTTTAAAGAACTTTGAGGCGGCGGCCTATCTAGGCTTATTTGCCATATTGCCTGTACTTGGTAAACATCGGGGATGGACACACACCGTTTGGGCGATGTTGTGCATCCCTTTGCCTTTGGTTTTGCTTCCCTACTTCACAAAAGTCTATTTGCTCTATAGCCCCATGATCGGATGGCTTTTTTATGGGGCGGCACTTGTTGGTTATGCCAGTCATTTGTGGATGGATGGCTTGTTTTTCAAGAAAAGAAAACGTACTTCTACGCTACAAACCGGAACAGAGGCGAACTTTGCCGAGCAACTTACTTCTGATGTGGCGGTCTCTCCGTTTAGGGCCACTAAACGTCTTGGCGGCTTAATTTGGGACGTACTTGGACTTTCGCTTAGGGCCATTTTCTATTTTTTCTTTAGGCCATTTCTCCGCAAGTAAGCCACATTTACAATATATTCCACTCGCTATATACTCCATTCGCTATATCTATGAGCCGGATTCAAAAACTCCTAAAAGACACCGCCGTTTATGGCATCTCCTCTATTTTGGGACGTGCCTTAAATGTCATGATTGTACCTTTTTATGCGCACTACCTTCCCGTAAATGATAATGGTGTGATTGGGGTTGTATTTGCAGCATTTATCTTTCTCAACATTCTCTATACCTACGGGCTTGAATCGGCTTATCTCAAGTTTGCTTCAGGCAAAGAGGGGCGTAAAAACGCAAACCTTGTTTTTAGCACGGCAACACTCATGCTGATCGTTAGCAGTGCGGTCTTTTCGCTTACCATGTCCGCTTTTCCAAACGTCACCAGCAATTTAATAACGCTTAATCCACAGTGGCAACATTTGGTTTTCTACATGGCCGCCATTGTTTTGTTAGACACCATGTCTGCCCTCCCATTGGCGGAATTACGTCTTGCCAATCGGCCTTACCGATTTGCTGCGGTCAAATTGTCTAATATCACCCTTAATTTGGTGTTAAATGTCTTTTTTATCGCATTCCTTAACTGGGGCATCTCCGGTGTCTTTTTAGCCAATGCACTGGCCTCTGGTTTTCAGGTATTGGCGCTACTTCCGGTTTATTTCGAGCGTTTCCGCTTTATTTACAATGGGGAAACGTCTAAATCGCTGCTAAAATACAGCCTTCCGCTTTTACCCAATGGCCTCGCTTTTGCTGTCACCGAAACCATAAGTCGGTTTTTCCTTAATATGATGGGGAAGGAACAAATCTTGACCCTCTACGGCAAGGTTATTCCGGCGGCACAGCAAGCCAAGCTTCTTACGCCCGAAGATTATGGTGATTATGTAACGGGGATTTTCAATAACATCTATAAACTTGGCGTCTTTATGATGTTGTTTACCCAGATGTTCCGTTTTGCGTGGCAACCTTTTTATTTTAGCCATGCCGAAGATCCCGATGCAAAACCACTTTTCGCCCGTGTTTTTTTGTTATTCACGGCCATTGGACTTACGGCTTGGCTCTCCATCACCTTTTTTGCACGCGAAATTGTCTCCTTTCCCTTACCGGGTGGTAAAACCCTTCTTCCGCCCGAATACTGGTTTGCGCTCCCCATTGTGCCTATTGTCTTGGGCGCTTATTTCCTTCAAGGCTGGGAAAGTATTTTCTCTGCTGGGATTTACATCCAAAAACAAACTTCACGCCTGATCCCCATAACGCTCTTAGGGGCATTGGTAACCTTTTTGCTTAACTTTTTCCTTGTGCCCGAATATGGGATTTTAGCCGCCGCATGGAGTACCTTTGTCGCCTATTTTGTTATGGCCTTCGGGGTCTATTTTTCGTCCCAACAAATTTATCCGATTCAACACCATTGGGGAAAAGTCGGGCTTATGATAATGGCATCGTTTGGCGTTTTTGGTTTATGGAAGATCTTTCCTGTATTACAAGTATGGTATTTCGAGCTTCTGCTTATTGGTGGTTTTGCTTTTTCCCTATTTGCATTGGGCATACTCTCTAAAGACATCGTGCGCACACTCTTCAAACGCAAGTAAGACCCATTAGGAATTAAGAACCTGCTTTATCCATCAACGCTTCCTCTCCCTTTGGGTGTTGAAAGGTTGGAAACGAGTAGCCTATTAGCAGTAATTTTCCCTGATTGGTATAAGACCCATTCAGTACAACGTGGTTGCGTTTTTACCACTTGAAAGATTAAAAGACCACCGGTTTATCCAGACACAAACGCACTAAACCCGCTATTCACACATAGAGCCAGCCTTTAACTTAAAAGGATTTTAATGCTTTAAAGTACGTTATAGTCGAAATAGAAATCCCTTTCCATGTGTACAACAAAGCCCCGTAGGGGCCACATCTACATCTATATATGACAAGAATAGCGCTGGCTGAGCGTAGTGGAAGCCCAATGGCTGAACTATTAGGCGGATTTTTATAAGTATTGCCTTGCCATTATTGAATAATACATTATACTATAAGATAGAGGCGATCTCAATACCTTGGACGAATGGACACACAGAGCGAAATGTAGAGCAAATAAAAAAAGCGCATCTCATAGAGATTCGCTTCAACAAACAATCAGGTACTGCTCCGTTGTATTTCCTTTTTCCATAAGAGCGGCACGGCACTACCAATACCAGCCAGATAAAGTACCTAACACCAAACGTTGAACTTACCAGGAACAACTGTGTCGCGCACTTACAGATTTCAAGGCGATTCGGGCTAAAAAAAGAACATTTTCGAATCCAACGGAGCAGCACCGAAAGCCAAACGCAAAATCCGAAATACCGCCTTGTAAAACGCCCATTTATAAGACGAAAACCCCAATTCCAGCGACAATGTCCGATATATTGGCCTCTATGTCTGATTTGTACCGGCAGAATCTTGATTCACATTTTTAATGTATTGTGAAGGTTGCACCCCAAATTGCTCTTTAAACACTTTTGCAAAATAGTCTGGGGTATTAAAACCAACGGCATAGGCCACTTCCGAGATGCTCCCGGCTCCTTGTTCTAATAATTGTTTGGCACGCTCCAACCGATAGTTCCGCAAGAATAGTACAGGAGATTGTCCTGTAAATGATTGGATTTTCCGTTGTAATTGTCTTGGGCTGATATTCAGGGCTTGCGCCAACTCTGTAACATTCAGGCGTGGATCGTCTATGCGGGTTTCGATCAAGTCTTGCATCTGTTTTAAGAATTGTGTATCTACCGACAACACCTCGATGGGGCGTGGCGTTAGGTTAGGTGCAATGGAATCCGGAATCATTGTCTTGGTAGCTGTTTTAGGCTCCACGACCACAGGTTCGGCCAGTATTTCTACAGAAGGTACATTTTCATTTGGGCCGGTCTGAACTTTGGTTTTTTTCATCTTAAACAGTCGCCTTAGAGAATACCACAACAGCCATAGCGCCGCCAAGCTTCCTAAAATCCCCCCGACCAATAACCAAGGTGAAAAAGCCATCGCTTTCTGTATCCGATCCCACCATGTAGCTTGCCCCACCAATTTAACATCCGTCCAGTTTATTGGAGAGTCTTGGTTTTCGACACCACACCAAGCAGACTTGATAATGTCCTTTCCTTCTCCGTCATTGTCATTGTTTCCGGCCAGAAGGCGTATGTGCATCCAAGATTTTGCCTCTAACAAACCCAAGGAAGCCCATGGAATCATCATTTCTACAATGTACCCATCGTCATCATCGTCATTCATGTTGGCACTACCCGTCGCAACGCTCTTCACATAATAAACCACATCTCCATCTACGATTTTCGGTAACTGGTCCTCTAATGCCGGAACGGGATTCCCTCGGAGAACCACCGTCCGCCCCAATAAATCAGTAATGAGTTGGTAGTCCGAGGAAGTAAAAAACGAAGACGGCTCGCCTTTGGTATGTACATACAACTCAACAGAGTCGTTTAGGTAAAGATAGGCCAGCGTATCTATGGGAATGGTAAGATCGGTTGTATCAATCGGCACAGGTTTTATGAACTTCTCTATGGGCAATTTGTCTTTTGGAAGCGCAATCAGGTGACGGTCGCGCACGGTAAAGTAAGCATACAAGGCATAGCCATCCCAAGCCAAAGCCACTTGGGTAACATTCCGCCGGTTTTTGCCCTTGGAAGGTGTCGAAAAGGTTTTATAGGGAATATCTGTCCATTCCCCCAACTTTCCATCCACCTCAACCAAGCCGTGCATATAAGGGATTTCCACTTTCCCACACTGGGCCATTACAGGTAACGAGCTGATAAGGCAGAAAAAAACGATTACCCATAAGCGCAATGGCTTAGGAGAAACGATTTTTTCATTTTGGAGCAGCCTAATCAAATCCATAAAAAGGAAAGGAGAAAAAACGAATGGGGTTATTTTAGCGCTAAGTTAACCATCAAGACCACCTTAAACACCCAAACGTTCCGGATATTTTTTTATGGATGCTTTTTTTAACGAATTGTCAAATTCTCGTCTTTGAAAACTTGGTCTTGCTGAGGTGTTCTAATGGGCTATGTTACCCGCGAAATCTTGACCAACTCCACCCTTTTGAGGCTTGCTTTGAGAATGGTAAACACATATGTGCCCAAGACCTGTTGGCTATGCACCTCCGGCACTTTCCCCGTTTTGTACAAGATATAGCCTCCCAAGGTATCATATTGACCTTCTGGTATATCAAAGCCGTATTGTTCTCGCAAAACATGAATTTCGGCATCTCCACGAACAGACCATGTATTTGCTCCCAAAGAGCGGACTGGCGTATGATCGGGGTCAAACTCGTCTTCAATTTCTCCAATTAATTCTTCCAACAAGTCCTCCATCGTCACCAATCCGGAGACGCCGCCATGCTCGTCCACAACCATCGCAATGGACGTATTGTCTTTTAGAAAGGACTGAAGCAACTTGTTGGTTTGCTGGGATTCTGGCACAAATTTGATCGGCCTGACCATGCTTTCCAATGACTTTGGGTTATGAAACAGATCATGCACCAAAACATATCCCATAATATGGTCTAAATGATGTTCAAATACGGGGATTTTGGAAAACCCTGTCTGCATAAACATTTGCCTTACCTCGGACAAGGTGGCCTCTTTTTGGAGCGCTTTAATTTGTGTACGGCTCACCATTACTTCCCGAATACGGGTTTCACGAAGTTCAAGGACATTGGAGACCAACTCTCTTTCGTCTTCATCTATTTTGGGATCTGGAGCAGGTGTTTCATTGAAGCGTTCACTTAATAGGCTTTCCAAATCAGGAATCAGGTAGGGGCTAACAATTCGGTTTTCCGTTCGCAACAAGCGTGCAATCCCTTTAGAAAGCCACCCGACGGGCAAAATAATGGGATAAAGTATCCAATACGACCAGCGCAGAGGCCGCGCAAGCCGGAATATCCATTCATTGGGTTGTTTTTGTACCAAATGCTTAGGCAATACTTCGCCTAAAACCAAAACGATGACAAAGCCCACAAAGACCTGAACCAACAAGACCCAGCCAGAAGACCAGCCAAAGGCTTGTAGAAAATCCGAAAGGGAATAGGACAAGGCCGTAGTAAACAAGACCAAACCCAGAACAGTCCCTACGAGGGTGGTGGTAAATAAATGGATAGGGTGATGCAAAAAGACCTCCACGGCTTTACCATTCTCCCCCCGCAAAGCACATTCGATCTCGGCCTTGTATCTATTTGCGGTCACAAATGCGGACTCTGCAGCAGCAAAAAAAGCCAATACCAAAAGTAATATTACCGTAGCAAGAAACAACATGATCTTTATTCGCCAGAAAAATGTGGGGTTCGCTTTTCTAAGAAAGCCCCTACACCTTCGGCAAAATCTTTACTCGAAACAATTTGGCCAAACAAAGCAGCCTCAAGTTGTAGCCCATGCGCGAGGGGCAAATCCGAAGCTAAAAGTGCCTCTAGCGCCATTTGAATACCAAGTGGGGCACGTGCTGTGATAGTTCGGAGCATCTTTTTCGCCGTCGTCAATAAGTCTTTCAAGGGAACCACTTGGCTCACCAAACCTAAGCCGTACGCCCGCTGAGCATCTATGGGTTTACCGGTCAAAATCATTTCTGTTGCAATACCACGTCCCACGACCTTAGGAAGTCTTTGAGTTCCACCATAGCCGGGAATAAGCCCTAAGTTCAGTTCAGGCTGGCCAAAAAGCGCTTGTTCCGAGGCAATTCTTATATGACAAGCCAAGGCAAGTTCACAACCTCCCCCTAATGCAAAACCATTAATAGCAGCCAAGACGGGCTTCGTCATTTGTTCCACTTGATTAAAAACACCCTGCCCTTTAGCTGCCATTTTTTGTGCCTCAAGGGGCGTAAGGTTACGAAATTCGGCAATATCTGCACCTGCAACAAAACTCCGCTGCCCAGCGCCGGTAAGGATAACGCCCTTCACCTCATCGTCATAGCGCGCCATTGAAAGTGCAGCACTCAATTCGCGCAAAACAGTCTGGTTTAAAGCATTGTGTTTGTCTGGACGATTAATGGTAATAATGGCTATTGCATCGCCCACATACGTATAACCTTTGGCATCGCTGGCCTCGCGGTCAATGCTATAGTGTAGGGTTTCAAAAATGGTTTCGGCAGTTGCAGACATAGATCACTAAGTAAAAGATGAAGGGGCGGTATATTACCAAAAAACCGTAAAATATAAGGGCATTGCCTCTAATTTTACGGTTTAATTTCAAATCAGTTCTTCACTCGACTTCCGGTGGTTGCAGACTCGGAAGGCGTGTAGGCATCCTCTACACCGTCCAAGATACTGCCGGAATTGTTAAACACATCCTCTAATTCCGATACAGAGGCTTGTGTTTCTTCCACCTCGTTCAAAAGCGTATCCAACTGGAAGGTAATGCCATCGGGGTCTTTCATCGAGAGGGATTGCTCATGAATAAACCGGATCACATCTTCGATGGTCGCCATTTGTGCATCAAGGATTTCTTTATTCTCTTTAAGCCGCTTCCGCTCTTCCAAACTTTTTTCCAAGATGGTCAACCTTCGTTGTTTTACTGCGCGTACTTTGGGCGGATCATCTTCCATATCTTGGCGTAACTCCTCGATGGCGCGAGCAATTTCCAACTCGCGGTTATCCGACTGGATCATGTTATAGCGCTCTTTGGTATGCAGCATGGACAGGTAAGAATCCATCAAACCCTCTATTTTGCGCAAATGACTGTCCAAAAGTGACTGCGAAGCCGTGCTTAGCTTTTTATAGTTTCCGGCAATATCGTCGCGGTATTTTTTCAACCGAACGTATCGCTCCAAGCTATTGCGGCTTAGTTGCTTCAGACGTTCTGTGGGGGTATTGGCCTGTTTAGACATTTCGGCATTTACCCTTGAGCGCACCGCCCTTTGGAACCGTTTGTCTTTTGGCATAATTCCTAAGTACATCAATTCTGCGCCAAAGGTGGATAGCAGGATCATGTTTCGTAGGAATTCCCCTGCTTCTCCCGGGGCAATAATCATGGTTCCCAAAACCATCGCCATTGCCGAGATGAGAAAAGTTAGGTTCCAGGGCATCAAGAACGCTTCTTTCTGAAAATTTATGTGCGAATCGTTGCTCATTGTACCTCGGTACAGATTTTTCGTGAGGCAGATTACTCCACCTCTTGTTATGGACAATCGGTATTAAATTCCTCGTTTCCGGCCTAATGTGCGTTCACTTTCGGGCTTTGACCCTTCTTCTGGCACAGGCTCCGTAGTTCTGGCACGCCCAATGGATTTTTCGCCCTCGCCAGCGATGTCGGATGAGGCAGCAGAAGGCTGGTCTAAAGGCAAACCTACGCCCATTTCGATCTTCATTTGCCGGATAAGATCTGCTGCTCGTGCTTTTTGTGCCTCTTCCTCGTTTATCTGAGGTGCGGCAACCGTCGGCGCATTCAATCCAGCATTTTCCAAGGCCATTTCCATCTTCACTTCGGTTCGGATGGAGTCACGAGTGAGCCGTTCCACCATTTCTTCATGGGTAGCGGCCACACTATCCGGCAGTGAAGTCCCTTGAACGGCATTTACGATCGTTTTTTTCCGTTCGGCCTCGACGAGTTTTTGCTTTAAGGCACGGATTTGAAGCAAGTGTTGCTTTTCTTCCGCCTTGATACGTTCATATTCTTTTGGATCCATCTTGATTCGGGGCTAAAAGGTTAATACAACGCAAGCGATGCTTAGACCCCTTCGCGGTTCCGACTCGCAGACGATCCACCAGAAGAACCAATTTCGTCTGGAATGTCTAAAAGGCTTTTACGCTGGCCAGCAGGCGCACCGCCCCCCATGCCCATTTCCAATTTGAATTGGTTGACGATTTCGGAAGCGCGGATGCTTTGTGCGTCTTCTTCGATCTTCATGGCTTGGGTATCTATGGAATCTAAAGCAATTTCCATGCGGGCTTCCGACTTTGCCGTTTGCTCGTTGATCTTTTGGATCATTTCGTCGTGGGTTGCAGAAATACCACCAACTTCAAACTGCTCCAGCGTATCGGCCACTTTTGCTTGCCATTGGGCGCGTTCGTGGGCACGGAGGGCTTCTTTGGCCTCTTGGATTTTGCGGTCTTTTTCCCGCATAAAGGCTTTTTTCACCTGAAGGGCTTTGTCGTAGGCAGCAGCGGCAAACTGTAATTGCTCTTTTGCGGAGCCAAGCGAGGCTTTCACCTGCTCGTAACGAACGGCATATTGTTGGGCAATATCTTCGCGGTTGGCTTGGATCCCCGCCTTGATTTTAGAGGTCAGGTCTGCCAATTCCGCCTCGTATTTAGCGACTTCTTTTTGCAAAAGCATCACATTGGCCTTTACCGTCGCAATGTTTTCATTCATCTTCGGTACCTGATCGTTCAGTTCCCGAATATTTTCTTCAAGGATAAGTTTTGGATCTTCGATGGTAGAGACCAATCCGCCAAAAAGGGACTTAATTGCACGGACAAATCGTTTCCAGATGGACATAATGAGTTTCTGTTTAGAGGTTTTAATCGTAAGGCGATCCTACGCACCGGTTTCAACTTGGATACGCAAAACGCATATGAAGTTTCAAATAATGTAAAAGATAAACATTTTGCGCTCAATTCCCCAAAAGTAAATCAGTCCTAAATGCCAATTTAATACGGTGTTTATCCGAATTCCATGCTTTCGCCCTTAGGAGCCTCGCACAATCCCTTTTCCGGTCACGCGCTTCATCAACAAAGGCTTATACTCTGGCTTATCCTCCCCAAATTGGAAAGCGGCAACCACCGCTTGTTTTAGCGCCTCCACATCCGATGCTTTTTGGGTATAGAGGGTTGCCAACCGCGATCCGGCCTTGGCCTCGTCGCCGGGTTTAAGGTGGAGGAAGATACCTGCGCCCGGATCAACGGGGTCTTCCTTCCTCATCCGTCCAGCACCCGTTAATACGGCTGTTTTACCGACAACAAGAGCATCAATATCATGGACATAGCCCTCTGATGCATCGGGGACAAAAATCTCATACGCTGGGGCAAGTTGGGTATAGGAAGCTGTATTTTCGAGTACCCCAATATCCCCACCTTGCGACTGGACAATTTGTAGAAATTTTTCGAAGGCTTTGCCATTTTCCACCACTTCACGTGCCATTACCATGCCTTTTTCGGGCGTTTCTGCGACGCCTCCCAAACACAGCATTTCACTGGCCAAGGTATAGGTCAGTTCCATCACTTCCGAGACCTCTTCTCCTTTTAGACATCGGACGGACTCTTCGACTTCGAGCCAATTTCCCACGGCTTGTCCTAAAGGCACATTCATATTGGTGATCCATCCGACGGTGGGTTTACCAAAGGCTTCTCCAATTTCCACCAATGTTTGTGCCAATTTCTCGGCCTCTGGCACGGTTTGCATAAAGGCTCCGCGACCACATTTGACATCCAAAACCAAGGCATCTATCCCTTCCGCTAATTTTTTAGACATTATAGAAGAGGCAATAAACGGAATAAATGGCACGGTTCCGGTTACATCCCGCAAGGCATAGAGTTTGCGGTCTGCCGGAGCAATTTCTGGCGTTTGCCCAATCAAAACCAAACCATTTTGTTGTAATTGCCGACGGTATTCGGGGATGCTCAAGTTCACATTAAAGCCCGGAATAGCCTCTAATTTGTCTAAGGTTCCACCCGAATGTCCCAAACCGCGTCCTGAAATCATGGGAACAGGTACGCCACAAGCGGCAACAATGGGCGCAAGCGGCAACGAGATTTTATCCCCAACGCCGCCAGTAGAATGTTTGTCCACCTTGATGCCGGGCAAGTCGCTCAAGTCCAAAACCTCGCCGGAGTACAACATGGCACGGGTGAGGGTTTGCGTTTCGGCGTCGTTCATGCCGCGAATAAAGGCCGCCATCAAAAACGCGCTCATTTGATAGTCGGTGACGTGCCCATGTGTATAGGCATCCACCAGCCACTGAATGGCCTCGGTGCTTAAGGTTTCGCCATCGCGTTTGGCCGTTAGAATGTCAATAATATTGATTGTCATAACAAATATGGAGTCTTGGTTTCATTAAGTAAAAACGCAAAAAGCCCTAAAACAAGGAATAAATAAAAGGCGCTAATGCAGAACCATTTGCCAATACAATGAGGAGGCTGAGCAGTACCAAGACCACCACAATGGGAACCAACCAATATTTTTTCCGGACCTTGAGAAAGTCCCAAAAGGCGAGAAGAATGCTTGTTTTGGCCATAAGTGGTTGTTCAACTTTTGTTTATCATTTTTGAGTGGGGCAATAAACAACTTAAATATCGCCTTTTCACCCGTTTTTTGATTTATACAAAAAGTAAGTTACAAAAAATATTGACGCCTGTTTCGTCTGAATGTGTTTTGTTGCGTAACTTCGTTTATGTACAAGCGTAAAAAATATGTTACGGCGTTAGTTGTCACCCAAATTCAGGCTTATGCGTTTTATCAATGAAGTATGGGAAGGTCTGCGGATTGCTTTTTTGGCCATTCGGAACAACAAATTGCGCTCTGGCCTCACCACCTTAGGCATCATCATTGGCATTGTGATGGTCACCTCTATGTTTACGGTGATAAACGGCATAGAACGATCGTTCGACAATAGTGTTTCTATGTTGGGGAACGATGTGCTACGGGTACAGCGGTTTCCTTGGGGAGCGCAACCGGGAGATTGGTGGAAATACATCAATCGTCCAAACATTGAGCCAGACTTGGCCGAGGCCATCCATAACCGATCTACGTATGTAAAAGCCGTTGCTCCGGTTTCTTTTTATGTGTCTAATGTAAAATATAAAGGCAACCAGATCAAAGGGGTTTTTATGCAAGCTTCCACCCCCAATTATAGCGAGATCAACCAAATTAAGTTGGATAGCGGGCGGTTTTACACCGAAGAAGACAATCGAACTGCTCGCAATGTGTGTGTCTTGGGCGTGGATGTTCTGGAGGCGCTTTTCCCAAATGAACAGCCGTTGGGGAAGAAACTTAAATTGGTTTCGCAATCTTTCCAACAAACTGGCCCCGGCGGAATGGGCGTGCAAATGAAGGAAAGCCAACAAAATTGTGAGGTCATTGGAGTTTTGGCCAAACAAGGCAAGTTTTTGGGTCTTTTCTCGTTCGATACACAAATTCAGATGCCTTATAATACCATGAAAAAGATTTTTGGTATCAATAAGCAGGGGTTGCAAATCCAAGCTCGGGTTGATTTGGCAGACATGGATGCGGCACAAGATGAATTGACGGGCATTATTCGTGCAGTCAGGAAGGTTAAGCCGGGCGATCCAGATAACTTCGCCATCAACCGCCAAGAGGCTTTTAGGCAACAATTTGATGGTATTAAAACAATTATTTATTCTGTTGGGATTTTTCTCACGGCCTTATCCCTTTTGGTGGGTGGCATTGGGGTGATGAACATTATGTTTGTATCAGTCAAGGAACGTACCAAAGAAATTGGGATTCGGAAGGCCATTGGTGCGCCTAAACGTGCCATTTTAGGCCAATTTTTATTCGAGGCGGTGGTCATTTGTGTCTTTGGAGGCTTGATAGGCATCATCCTTTCCTTTGGCGTAACGGCTTTTATCAACACTATTTTTACCGCTGTTATGTCTATCGGGACCGTTTTGCTCGCCTTCAGCATTTGTGTGGTAGTGGGGATCATCTTTGGATTTATCCCTGCATGGTCTGCCGCCAATGCCAACCCAATCGAGGCCCTACGCTACGAATAATCCTTTTAACCAAACAATTATGAATCTTGAGTTTATCAAAATGGCATTGGGGGCCATTATAGCCAATAAGTTGCGTTCTGCACTTACGTTATTGGGTATGGTGATTGGGGTATTTTCGGTTATTGCATCTGTTACGGCGGTTTCGGCCATAGATTCCAGTTTTAATACCACGATAGATTTTTTAGGCTCATCTACCTTTACAATACAGAAGTTTCCGGGCGTACAATTTGGCCCCGGAGATGAACGTATCCGCAACCGCAAAAACATCACCTACGACCAAATGTTGCAATTGCGCCGCCGGAGTACCATGTCCACCTCCGTCAGTGCTTCAGGAAACTTCCCAACCGTTCAACTCCGTCATAAAGATCGAAAAACCAACCCTAACGTTCAACTTCAAGGCTCGGATGAGCATTGGGCTGTGAACAACAGCTACGAAATCGGGATCGGGCGATTTTTGACCGATAGCGACGTGCAGTATGGACGTCCGGTAGTAGTCTTGGGAACGGAAGTTGTGAGCAAACTCTTCGAGAACGAAACGCCTCTTGGCAAAGACGTCTTGGTGGGCGGTCATCGCATGACCGTCGTGGGCGTCCTGAAGCAAAAGGGGCAAAGTTTTGGGCAAAGTCAAGACAACTTGGTGATTGCACCCATCACGACCTTATTTGTACAGTATGGGGATCCAGAGCAAAACATAGATATTCTGATCCGTGCAAGGAACGTAGAAATTCTAGGCGAAACGATAGATGAAAGTATTGGTATTTTTCGTGCCGTCCGCCGTTTAGACGCTAAAGAAGACAATGACTTCGAGGTCATCACCAACGATTCGGTGGTGGAAACCTTTACGGGTTTTACCGCCTACCTCACGCTGGGCGGGGCTGGTATTGGGTTCATTGCATTGCTGGCTGCTGGCATAGGCATCATGAACATCATGTTGGTTTCGGTAACGGAGCGCACCCGCGAGATTGGGATTCGCAAATCCATTGGTGCAAAAAAAAGTGACATCCTACGCCAATTTTTGTATGAAGCCATTTTTCTTTGCCAAATTGGCGGTGTTTTGGGTATTTTGATGGGCATTGGCACGGGCAATATTCTATCTCTTATGTGGGAGACGCCACTTGTAGTTCCTTGGGGCTGGGCATTTGGTGCTGTGGCCGGCGTTACGGTCATTGCATTGGTTTTTGGGGTTTATCCTGCTTGGAAAGCTGCAAATCTCCGGCCAATAGATGCCTTACGTTACGAATAACCTAACCTCCGAACAATCTAAAACCTAAATGATAACACCGAAACAACGAGCGGGTGAGGCCGCCGCCGCTTTGATAGAAGATGGCATGGTGGTGGGCCTCGGAACAGGCTCTACAACGGCTTATGCCATCGAAGCATTAGGCAAACGGGTGCGTACCGAAGGTTTGCAGATACAAGGCGTTCCAACCTCTTTTTTCGCCGAGCGGCTTGCCCACCAATCGGGGATTCCGCTCGTCTCCTTAGACGATATAGCCGCTTTAGACCTTGCTTTTGATGGAGCAGATGAAGTGGACGCGGCTTTTAACCTGATAAAAGGCCGCGGAGCCGCGCATACCCGCGAAAAAGTAGTGGCTGCACAAGCCAAACGTTTTGTAGTCTTGGTGGATGAGTCCAAGATAGTGGAAAAATTGGGCTTAAAGATGCCGCTACCCATCGAGGTGCTTCCTATGGCTTTGGGACCAATATCGCGGGCATTGGAAAAATTAGGCGCACTGCCTGAGTTACGAATGGGGCTGCGGAAGGATGGCCCGGTGGTGAGCGACCAAGGCTTCTGGATTGTGGATGCACGGTTTCCCGATGGGCTGCCCGAACTTGAGTCGCTGAACCATTCCTTGCTACAAATGCCCGGCTTGTTAGATCATGGGCTTTTCCTGCACATGGCTACTGATGTCCTGATTGGGCGAGAAGATGGAGAACTTACGCACCTCCAACAGAAATAGGTTGCCAAAGATGAGGGCGCATTTTGGAGATTTGCGGAATGACCCAACACGAGGCATGATCTAATATATTGTTGTTATTAAAAGAGTTATATTAGGAAAATGCCATTCAATTGGGCGTCCAAATACCCAGTTCTCTTATTCGTCCTCCAGTATTTGCCCACTCATGGCCTAATTAACCTATAACCCACACTAGGTTAGAGCTTGAAAGCAAATCATGCAGGTTTTTAAAATGGCAAGACCGTTTGTACGCGCCAGAAGAATTTCGGGTTAGTCTCCATATTCTTTACGTCCCAAGAATAACCGCCGCCCGCTGTAATCGGGAGACCAAAAACAACCACTTGTCCTTGAATTTCCCACCCAGTGCGCATTTGTAGTACACGCTGGTCAAATTGATCGGTACGCCATGTTGCTCCGGCATCAAAAAAGGCGGTGGGCGAGACGGATGCAATGCCGAATACGCCACCCAAAACCCCTGTTTTCAGGTCTAAAGGTGGCAATCGGAATGTGGCATTTCCGAAAGCCACACGATCGCCCATAACGGCTTTATCCGAGCCACGCACCCAGATACGATCGCCGATGTCTAAGCGGCTCAACGGCATTCCAGCATCTTCTATGGGTAAGCCCACCCGCCAGCTAAAGCGGTCTGATAACCCCAAATGGTCTTGCGGAAGACTTTTCCCGAATCTCGCTTGCATCCGACCCGTGAGCAACATTTGTCCGATGGGCAAAGGTAGCACATGGTAGGCTTGTGCGTCGGTATGGAGGTGGTTCTTTGCCTCGCCTCCTACACCAAGTACGCTTTTGGCGCGTAGTTGCAAACCCGTTCCCACTTTAGGAAAAATGGCATTCAGGGCATAAGGTTTTTGCAGACGATACCGGAGTGTTAAGTCTAAAACGGCCTCTTTGCCTGTTAATGGTGCGCCGAGTTCGGGGATTTCAATGGGAACAAATGTATTGGTATCTATCTCCTCGGTCAAGATTGGGCGACGATCTGCAAAACCGAGTGTAGTGGTCAGTGTTGTATTTCGGAAAGGGCGAAACCAGCGATCTATTTGGAAAGTAGCATCCAATTTTAGCTCCGTCCGGTTTTCGCGATAGCCTTGGTTCGTCCAATTCAAGTTACCATTCACCGCAGAAAACATCAGCGAAGGACGAAACTGATTATTGGCATACGAAAACCAAAAGAAGGGTTCTTCATGCTTTAAGTCCAATAAATTCAAGGCAAAAGCCCCAATAAATTGATGTTTACCCAAAGGCTCGCTGAAGATGCTAATGCCACTAAACGACTGTGGCACTGGCAAGACGAAGCTAAACATGTGCTTTAGGTTCGCCAGACTCTTATAGGCGTTCCGGTTTTGCACCAAAGTTGGATTGGCTGGGATCGTCCAAGGCACATCTAAGGCTGGGCGATGGGTTTTCCAGCGGGTATAGGCATCAGGAACAACGGGTGTTACTTCTCGTGCGGTTTTGGTGGCAGCAAAACGATAAACGTCATCTTTCAAGCGGCTGTCTAAGACAATGGCATAAAGTTCATCTCCAGCCCAAGCCGTAACCGAAGCCCCATTTGCCAAGCGCGTCACCCGTTCAATACGCCGTGTGGCTAAATCCAACATAAAGATATTTGGCACGTCATCCTTTAGCGATGTCAAGGCCAATCGTGTGCCATCTGGCGACCAAATTAAGGAACGAAAATCCTCTTTTCCGTCATAAACGCGGTTCTGTTCGCCCGTAGCGGCGTCTATCAAGGAAATGGGGCGGCTACCATCTTCATCAAAGTAGGCAAAAGCCAAAACCTGCCCGTTCGGATGCCAAGTAAGGTGAATGCCTTGTACATCGCCCGTAAAACGGGTGAGTTTCCGCTCCTGCCCTGTTTCCATGTCCCGTATCCATACATTGGCTGTTTTGCCCTCGGCGGCGATATAGGCCAAAAAGTCGCCTTTCGGGGAAAAGGTTGGAGAAATTGCCCGCCGGTTGGTGGTAAGCCGCGTTTCCTTCCCCGATTCCACATTTACCATAAACAAGTCGTTGATCCAACCCCCATTTTGAACCCGCCCATTTCGCGAGAACACAATTTCTTTACCCAAAGGCCGCCATGCAAACGGCACATTGAGCGCTCCTTCTGTCAAAACCTTTGGCGCTTTTTGGGGGCGAAGCAAAACCAACCGTTCGATGGGTTCCGTTAATGAGGTAAGCGAAACAACTGCCACTTGCGCGGTATCAGCCGGATTGGGTTGCAAATCGCTGATGAATTGCCCTGCAACCTTTAGTTTCTTTCCGGCGAGCGAGTCGGGGGTTTCTTGGTAAGCCGCCATGGTGTTGTACATCACATTGGCAAAGCGTCGCCAGTTTGCATTAAAGTCGCTATAGGGCATACCTGTTACGGCTTTAAAGGCTTTTGGAAAATCATGTACTTTAAAACCAAGCGGTGTTTTTTTTCGCCATGCCAAGATTTTTGCAAGAGTGGAATCTCCGTATTGTGTTGCAAAATGGCGCACTTGTGCATTCCCTACCGCATATAAAACCCGCCCATTGTCTCCGGCTGCACCGTCTTCATAGCTGGTACGGTCTTCCAAAATAGCCCGCCGCAACCAACGATCTCCTCGTGCGGCATCCCATTTTTCGGTGTAATACTGGGCCAACCCTTCCGCCCAATGGCGTTCCATTTGCGTTCCGAATAGGTTCGTCCAAATAAAATTGACCTTGGGGACGCTGATGGCTTGGTAATGGAAAAGGTGTACCAATTCGTGCGAAATCACCTTTCGAAGCCATTTCACCTCGCCGGTTGCAAACTGCCCCGCCTCGTTGATGTTCACCCAAATACAACTGTACTTACCCAAAAGTGGCGTGGCAAAACCATTCATGATCTCGTCCTCATCCGAAAAATAAATCGGAATTTTGTCCTTAAACGTGGTTTTCAGGTTTTGGGAAAGCACGCGATAGGTTTCTTCTGCAATCGCTGCGGCTTCGTTCTCTATCCCCGCCAAATGTTTGGGATAATGCAATTTAAAATGCGCTGTCTCGGCCACTTGCCATTCTAATTCCGGATGATTACGCCCATTGGTATTACTAAAACCCTGTGCATAAATCTTGTTATAACAAATGGTTAGCAATACAAAAAAGCAAAGAAGAAAACTTTGTTTCATGTTTTCTGATCTAATTAAATCCAAGGGTAAGGAAATGAGCTTGATAAATGCTCGGAAGCCAAAATACGCCAAAGCAAGTCCTGAACAAGACATGTCGCAGGTTTCTGAATGAAGTTCATGTTGTATAGACCTCCAGATGGTTATACCAAGAAGCAAGGTTGCGGTACCAAGGAATCAATGGCCTTGCGTCGCCGACGTCTGCACAATTGGTGGCTTTCATCTATTTTCACCATGCCTTTGGCGCAATATTTGGCAAAGAAGCCTTATACAAGCCAGAAGCATCTTAACTTCTGGTCATTTTTTTCCCAAAACCAAAATACCATGCCAGAAAACCGTTGGGTAGCCGTAAAACACCTCCTCCGTATTGAACAAGAGGGCGCATATGCCGCCAGACTTCCTTTGGTGCATGAATCGGCGGGGGCACGACGGCAAATCTCCGACTACATCGGCGGGGTAACGCGGTTGCGCAGACGCTTGGATTTCTGGCTATCACGATATTATGCCGGAAAACTCGAAAAAATGGAGGCCCCACTGCGCCAACTCCTTCGCTTGGCCCTCTATGAGCTTACGGAAACCGAACATCCGCCCTATGCCGTTCTAAATGAGGCCGTTAATGTGGCCAAAAAACATATTCGCCCAAAAGCAGGTGCATTGGTGAATGGTATTCTAAGGGCATTTTTGCGAGACATCGCCCATTTGCCCAAACCCGATTCGGGGAAAAAAATACACGATTTGGCCATTTGGTATTCGCATCCCGATTGGTTGGTACGGCGTTGGCATAAGGCTTTTGGCGATCAGGTAGAAGCACTCTTGCAATGGAATAACGCACGTCCCATTCATAGCCTTCGGATAAATCTTCTAAAAACAACCACCGAGGCATTTGATCAGCGGCTACAAAGCGCAAACCTCTCAATAGCGTCTGGTCTTCGTATGTCCTATTTTAGAAGAACGATGCAACTCCAGCCCATTCTTGATGCAGGTTGGACGGAAGAAGGCTTGTGTGCTGTGCAAGACGAGGCTGCCGGGTGGGTTGTGGCGGTTTTGGATCCTCAACCGGAGGAAATCATTGTGGATGCTTGTGCCGCTCCCGGAGGAAAAAGTACGCATGCCGCCATGCGGATGAACAACACCGGAAAGATTTGGGCCATAGACCGCCATCCGCAGCGCACCCGACTCATTGAAGATGCAGCACAAGCCCAAGGCATTTTTACCATCACGGCCATTGCTACCGAGTTTGAGGAATGGGCGGCGGTCGCTAAGGTACAGGCAGATCGCGTATTGTTGGATGTGCCTTGTTCTGGAACGGGGGTTTTGTCAAAACGTGCCGATGCACGCTGGCAACGTTCCGAAAAGGACTTAAAGGAATTGTTAGAACGTCAAAAAAGCCTTTTAGATGCTGCTGTACAAGTCGTAAAACCGGGCGGACTTTTGGTGTATAGCACTTGCTCCATCGAACACGAAGAAAACGAAGATCAAATTACCGCATTTCTAAACCGTCATCCACAATTTAAGCGGGAAGCCATACCCGACCTCCCGCCCGAATTACGAAATGCACAAGGTGCTTATCAAAGTTTGCCTTTTAACAGTGGAATGGATGGCGCTTTTGCCGTCCGGCTCCGTAAAAGCAGGATGCATCATCCTTCACCTATCCGAACGGGGCTTAATTGATCCAATTCGTCGTCCTCAAAAAGGCGGGATTTTACCACAAAGCGCAAACCAAGCGGGATTTCGAGCGAGAAACTGGCCCCACGCCCCGGCGTAATGTCAATTTCCAACTGTGTATGTGCCCAATACGCATATTGAAAGGCCGACATGTAAAAATCACATCCACTTAATTGCCCCAGCCACACATCTTGATCGCCGATGAGCAGTTCTCCGGCGGGATAACACATCGGGGCAGAGCCATCGCAGCACCCGCCACTTTGGTGGAACATCAGTGGTCCATGCTCCGATTTTAATTTTTCGATAACCTCGATGGCGGACTTGCTTGCAACGACTCTTGGAACCATGATCGTACTGGTTTAGGTGGAAAATCAAAAGAAGCCCAAAGGATTTTTGCTGTACGAAATCAACATGTTTTTGGTTTGGCGATAATGTGCCAACATCATTTTATGCGTTTCGCGCCCAATGCCCGATTTTTTGTACCCACCAAATGGGGCATGTGCCGGATACGCATGGTAGCAATTCACCCAAACCCGTCCTGCTTTGATTTGGCGAGCCATTTGGTAGGCTTGGTGCATGTCGCGCGTCCAGACACCCGCCCCTAAGCCGTATAAGGTATCGTTTGCGATTTCTAACGCTTCTGCCTCGTCTTTAAAGGTGGTTACACAAACCACTGGCCCAAAGATTTCTTCTTGGAAGACCCGCATTTTGTTGTGGCCCTTCAGGATAGTTGGTTGGATATAAAATCCGTTTTCCAAGGCTTCTTGGTGCATTGCACCACCCCCGCACAAAACTTCTGCCCCTTCCTCTTTCCCAATCTGGATGTAGTTCAAGATTTTTTCGTATTGATCGTTCGAGGCTTGTGCGCCCATCATGGTAGAAGGATCGAGAGGATGCCCCATTTTTACGGCCTTTGTGCGTTCAACCACCCGTTCGATAAAGGCTTCGTAGATGCTTTCTTCCACCAAAATCCGAGAAGGGCACGTACAGACCTCGCCCTGGTTTAGGGCAAACATAACCGCTCCTTCCAGACATTTATCGAAGAAATCGTCGTCGGCATCCATAATACTCTTAAAGAAGATATTGGGCGATTTGCCACCCAGCTCCAATGTTACCGGGATGATGTTTTGCGAGGCATATTGCATAATGAGGCGTCCGGTTGTGGTTTCACCGGTAAAAGCAACTTTGGCCACCCGCGGGCTTGAAGCAAGTGGCTTTCCGGCCTCAATACCAAAACCATTCACCACATTTAAAACGCCCGTAGGCAACAAATGTTGGATCAATTCCATCAGAACCAAAATACCTGAAGGGGTTTGTTCGGCGGGTTTAAGCACCACACAGTTTCCAGCAGCCAATGCCGGAGCCACCTTCCAAGATGCCATCAACAGCGGGAAGTTCCACGGGATAATTTGCCCTACTACCCCAAGTGGTTCAGGGATATTCATCGAAACCGTAGTGGCGTCCAACTCGGCAACGGAGCCTTCCTCGGCCCGAATCACCCCGGCAAAATACCGAAAATGGTCTATGGCCAAGGGCAAATCGGCGGCACGGGTTTCCCGAAGTGGTTTGCCATTGTCCCATGTTTCCACGCGGGCCAGCAATTCGAGATTGGCCTCCATCACATCTGCAATTTTTAGCAAGATGTTGCTACGTTCCGTTGCAGAACTGTTATTCCAAGCGGGAGCCGCAGCATGAGCAGCATCTAATGCAAGTTCAATGTCTTCGGCAGTTGATTGGGCAACACGGGTAAACACCTGCCCATCAACAGGCGAGATATTTTCAAAGTAAGCACCTTTTACGGGTGCAACCCATTGACCACCAATAAAGTTGTTATAGTACTCCTTAAATACAGGAGGTGCGAAGGATACAGAAGCATCAGACATAAAGCGTATCGTTTAGTGTTTGAAAGATTTTCCCGCATGACCGAGAACTTTACTTAAAAAACTAAGGCTAAAAAACGTTTTCATGTTTGCACAATCCTGCCAAATAGTTGAACAATCCTATCATCTTTTAAGAAAACATTTTCATTCATGTCTTCCTCATTGTAATTTAAGACCAGAACTGAAAACGCTTTCAAAACTTAAACCATTGACCCTCTTGCACGATGAATATGCGTCTTTCTTCCGGCTATTATGATCGGCGAAAACTCGAAGCCCATGTAGAAAACCGAACGGTATACTCCTTGGATCGGGCAGAGCTAAACGTTTACGAAACCCATATGTTTGCCGACAAAGTGGAGCTAACCTTCGATCATCCCGTCTTGGTGAGTATGTTACGGGGGAAGAAAGTGATGCACCTGCGCGACAGCAGTTTCGTATTTGTGCCGGGAGAATCGGTGGTCTTGCCCCCAAAAGAGGAAATGCAGATAGACTTCCCCGAAGCCACTTTTGAAAATCCAACACAGTGCTTAGCACTCACTTTGGCGAATGAGTCCATTCAGGAAATGACCACTTATCTAAACGATAAACACCCACGCGCGGATGACCACACCCATTGGACGTTCTCCGAGCGCAATTTTCATTTCACCAACGATACTGCCGTCAATCAGATTATCGCACGGATGATTTTTCTCTTTACCGAGAACCATCCCTCAAAAGACATTTTTGCAGATTTTATGCTCAAAGAATTGATTCTGCGGCTTATGCAAACCGAAGCACGGCATATTCTCTTGGAAAGTGCGGATGCATTGCACCATTCTTCCAGATTGGCTTTTGTGGTGAAATATATCCGGGAGCATTTGCACGAACCGCTTACAGTACAAGCCTTAAGCGAAAAAGCATGTATGAGCCAAACCCACTTTCATCGCTGTTTTAAGTTAGAACTGGGCATCTCGCCCATAGACTTTATCAATGCTGAACGAATAAAATTGGCCAAAAAACTGCTCAAGAACCCAAATAAGCGGATAAATGAGGTCTGTTCTGCCTGTGGATTTAACAGCATGTCCTACTTTAACAATGTTTTCCGACGTTCCACAGGATATGCGCCAACAGCCTATCGGAACTACCACGTTAAAAAAGTTTCTTAACGTCCAATAAGTTGTGTTTCTCTCGAAGGCGAAACAACAGGAACGTTTGGTGCTTCTTGTTCTAAGCGCCTGCTTACAGCTTCGCGAATTGGCAGGAAGATTTCTGGATGTTGGGCATAATAGGTCATCCATGCCTCGAACACGGCTTTTTGCACCTGATGATCCTTCAGAATAGAATCCCGCATGGCCGGTTTAACGTCACGTAACGTCATCAAACGTGCCTCCGCCAGTTCCAAATCCACCAAGACACGGGTCAGTTTTTCCTTCGATAAGGCTTGTTCTGGTGGCCGTTGCTTTTGTGTACAGCCGCCAAACAAAACCAGCAGCGCCCACAAAAACGGATGATATTTGCCAAGTATTGCCATTATACGCCATATTTTAGCGCATGAATAAAGGTTCCAACCTGTTTTAGCCGCTCTTGGGCAGACCACGGTTCGTCCCACAGTTTTTCCAAGAGATTGATTAATGCAGATCCTACAATAAAACCATCGGTCTGTGCCGATAACTGCATGGCATCTTGATAATTTCTAATGCCAAAACCCACCAAAAGCGGATTTTTTTTGACCAAAGGACGTACCCGTGACAAATAAGCAGAAACCGCTTCGGTCGAGATGTTGGTTCCCGTAAGCCCTGTCACCGAGACAGCATAAACAAAACCATTGGTATGTTCATCAATGTATTTTACGCGATCATTGGCGGTGTTGGGCGCAATTAAGTTAACCCACGCCAAACCGTTTTCATCTGCTACGGTTCGCAGCTGTGCTGCTTCTGTGGGTGGTAAATCAGGCAGAATCAAGCCATCCACACCACTTTGGGCAGCATCACGACAAAACTGCGCCATGCCATAGCGCATGATAGGGTTTACATAGCCCATCAGGAGCAAAGGCGTCTCGCTGGTTTTCCGGAAGCCCTCCACCACCTTAAAGGCATCCACCATTTTGGTTCCATGCCGCAAGGCGCGTTCACTTGATCGTTGGATGGGTAGTCCCTCGGCCAAGGGGTCGCTAAACGGCATACCAAGTTCAATGAAGTTAGCCCCGTTTTCGTCTATGGTTTTTAGCAAATCGAGGATTGCTCCCGGCGCTGGAAAGCCATTGGTCACAAAAATCCCCATAGCTTTTTCGCCCCGTACCCGACATTGGGCAAGCGTTTGGTGAAGTCGTTGGATCATAAAAGTTTATTCGGCAAGATAAAACGTCTTGTAGAGCATGGTAATTGTTTACCTTTACGTAAATCAGGTTGTTAAAGTAAGCCTTTTAAAGGAGTTTTTCTTTCTTCTTTTTGGGTTTTTCGAGAACCTTAATCCTACCTCATAAGCCCATTTAACCTTTACTGCCCCAAATTATGAAACGCCTTGTTTTTGTTTTCCTATCCATATATTCCTTCCTCGCGGCTCCCACAAGTGCCCAAACGACTCAACTACCGGATAGCACCCGGATGGCTTGGTTCAAAGACGCCAAATTGGGGATTTTTGTACATTGGGGGCTATATAGTGTGGACGGTGTGGACGAGTCTTGGTCTTTTTTTAACCACTATTTGCCCTTCGAGACGTATAGCGCACAGCGCAAGCACTTTACCGCCAGTAAATACAATCCAAAAACTTGGGCAAAACTCTTTCGGGAGGCTGGTGCAAAATATGCCGTCCTAACCAGTAAACACCACGACGGTATGGCCTTGTGGGATACGCAGTTTGGGACTGAGAATGTGGTACAACAAACGCCCGCCAAACGTGACTTAGTCGCACCTTTTGTACAGGCCCTCCGCGAAGAAGACCTCAAAGTGGGTCTATATTTCTCCTTAATAGATTGGGCGCATCCGGAGTATCCCGCCTTCCGCAAAAACGATAACCGATACCAACGCGAAAAAGACCCACAACGGTGGCAAAAATTCCGAGATTTTTACCAAGGACAGCTTTTTGAGCTTTCTACCCGCTTCAAGCCCGATCTGTTTTGGTTTGATGGCGATTGGGAACACCCCGCAGAGGCTTGGGAAAGCGAAAAGGTACGTACCAAACTCTTTGAACACAATCCCAAAACCATCCTCAATAGCCGTTTGGCAGGGCACGGGGATTACGCAACGCCAGAACAAGGCATCCCCATCACCAAACCAAAAACCAAGTATTGGGAACTTTGCCTCACTGCAAACGACTCTTGGGGATACCAAGGAACCGACGAAAATTATAAAAACCCCGCAGAACTTATTCAGATCTTTAGCGAGGTAATTGGCCTTGGTGGAAATCTACTACTGGCTTTTGGCCCAAAAGAGGACGGAACCTTCCGCACGCAAGACCTGAATTTAATGCACGAGTTGGGCGCTTGGATTCGGCGAAACGAGGAGGCAGTTTACGGAAGCCGTGCCGGATTGCCTGCCGGCCATTTCCAAGGCGTAACAACCGTCTCCAAAGACCGCAAAAAACTTTATTTATTTTTACAAGGCCGTCCGACGTCTGGACAAATCATGCTGCGCGGCATCGAAAGCAAAATCGCCTTTATTCGCGTATTGGGCAGTGGTCAAAAACTCTATGGGTGGCGCATGAAGGGAAAGCCTTGGTGGAGTGAAAAGCCGGGTTTTATCACCATAGACCTACCAAAATCAACCATATTTGATCCATACCTTACGGTGCTTGCCATCGAGTTTCATGAACCTATAAAACTACACCGCGAAGACAAACAAGGGCTGTTGGAGTAACACAAGAACCTTATCGTTCGAGCTGCCTCTATCTTATAGCATGAATGACGAGAATCCGCTATCATTCTCGAATTTAAACGTCACCGACTTGTCTTTACTTCTCAACATAGTTGAGGTCTTTGGAGAACGTTTCTTCCACTTGCAGGGTAGCCACCAGAGCGATTGTCAAGACCCCAAAACCCACCCAAGCCGCCGCCAGCACCATGCTCCCATTTACGATGGGCAATACCCACAAGAAGACTCCGGTCATGGGAATGGTAAGGCCGCGTACCACATTGGGAACGGTATTGGTGACGGTAGAACGGATATTGGTTCCAAATTGCTCGGTAGCCATCGAGATAAAAACCGCCCAAAAGCCACACGTCCCACCCAATACAAACAAGATCAGATAAAAAAGTGTGGGGGATAGCCCCGATGTCGCAAAAAGCAGGGCGTATAACGGAAAGGAAGCCAGATGGAAGCCAATAAGGATTTTTTTCCGGCTTTTAAACCACTGGCTTAGTCCACCACTTAGTAAATCTCCTATAGCAATGCCCAAATAAAAAACAATTACAGCATCATTCACTAAAATTGGCCCTGTGACCCGCAACGCCTCTCCAAATCGGTGGGCTTGTGGAACCACAATTCCGCCCAAAAACCATACGGGCAAGCCAATCATTACCACCCAAAAATACCGCAGCAACCGGCTTTTATCCCCAACGATTAGCCATAGGTTTCCTTTTTTGATGTCGGGATTGTAGAGCAGGCGCTCAAACATCTCGGACTCTAAGGTTCCCGCTCGGAGGAACAGCAACGCCAGCCCCATAAACCCGCCAATGAGATAAGCCGTTTGCCAGTGCATCATCTTACCCACCAAAGCCGCACAAACCGCGCCCAGAACCCCAACAGCGGTAATAATCATGGTTCCGAGGCCCCTTTTTTCTCGTTCCATTGTTTCGGCCACCAAGGTTACACCCGCGCCCAATTCCCCCGCCAAGCCCACACCTGCCAAAAACCGCAACGGTGCATACCAAGCCACATCAGTAATAAACGCATTCAAGATATTGGCCAATGAATAAGTAATGATGGAACCAAACAAGACTGAGAGCCTACCTTTTTTATCGCCCCAAATCCCCCACATCAACCCACCGACCAACATGCCTCCTAATTGCCAATTTAGCAATGCCACTTCGTACCCCAGCATATGCTCCGGCAGTACCCGAAGGTCTCGCAAACTGTCCGTTTTAACGATGTTAAACAAAACAATATCAAAGACATCCACAAAATACCCCAGTGCTGCTACAAGGGTAATACGCCTCGCCACTTTTTGTTGTTCAATCCTGAAGGCCATAACGCAATGATACTAAAAAAGCGATTGTTCAAGTTTATTGCTCATCTTTTCGCATCCCACATCCAAAAAAACCATTCATCCTATGCGCTTTTGGGAGCCAAACAAAAAGGGTCGCCACATGGGCAACCCTCAAATTATGTTAAAAATACGGTGGTTATTCCTCCACGTAGTCCAAGTCTTTCGAGAAAGTTTCCTGAATAGCCCACGTGGAGAACAAGGCAATGACAATCACCACGCCCCCAACAATAAGCGCCGAGTGGATAAAGTACATATCTGGCACTTTAGGATTGGGGATGAGTGCCAAAAACGCCGCAGACATGGCCACCAAACCGCCACGTACAAAATTGGGAACAGTATTCGTAACCGTAGAGCGCAAATTGGTTCCGAATTGTTCGGAGGCATTCTGGACGAAAATCGCCCAATAACCGGCAGAAAAGCCCAAGAGGAAACAAAGCGCATAATAAACCGTCGGGCTAAGGCCGCGTAAGAACAAAAAGGCCAGCACCACAGCGGTCATTAATCCTAAAAAGGCTAAAATAGCTTTTTTGCGGCTTCGGAGTTTTTGGCTCAATAAACCGGAAGCAAAATCCCCGACCGAGAGTCCTAAATAACAGAAGGCGACGGCTGTGGGCACTAAAATATCTCCCGTAACCCCTGTTACTACCGCAAAACGATTGGAAAACGAGACTAAAATTCCAATAACGAACCAAATGGGCATCCCCAATAAAATACAATACATATATTTTCGGAAACGTGTATCTCTTACCATTTGCACCACAATACCAATTCCCAAGATGCCAAAAATGGTGCGGTACAAGGTGCTATATGCGGGCAACAGAAAACTTAGCACAAACGCAAGGAGCGAAACCGGCAGCAAAACTTCCCAAACCCTACGGATGGTTTTGTCTTGTGTGATGAGATGAAAGAAGTCTCCGCGATTTACGGCGTCGGATTTTTTGATCCCTTCAAACATGCCAGACTCTAAAGCGCCCGCTCGTAGCAACAACAAGGCAAGTCCCATGACCCCGCCCACGATAAAGGCATTTTGCCATCCAAGCGCCTCATGCACTAAAACGGCCACAACAGCGCCCAAAACGCCAAAAGAAACGATAATCATCGTCCCAATCCCTCGTTTCTCCTTCTCCATGGTTTCGGAAACCAAGGTCACGCCAGCCCCCAACTCGCCCGCTAACCCGAAGCCGGCAATAAACCGCCACAAGGCATAATCCCAAAATCCGACCACGAAGGCATTGGCCAAATTGGCGATTGAATAGGTCAGTATTGAACCGAAAAGAACCGTTACACGTCCTTTTTTGTCCCCCAAAACCCCCCACATGATGCCGCCTAACAACATCCCGAACATCTGAAAGTTGAGCAAAGCGGCCTCGTTCTCGATGCCCGCAAGCCCTAAGTCTTTTAGGCTATCACCTTTAATGACGTTGAACAACAAGAGGTCATACACGTCCACAAAATAGCCAAGAGCCGCCACAAGCGTCAGCCGGCTAACGTTTTTGCTGGAAAAAATTGACATTGAATTAGGAATTTGGGTAAGGTTAACAGGAAAAAGGGAATAAATTCCTTAAAAGGAAAGGCATAAGATAAATTCATTCACCACCCATTCACAATATATTTTAACCATATTAACTATTTATGGGCGCACGGCGTTCATTAAGAATGAATCATTTTTTTGTTAAGTCTATGAAATATATAAAGATAGGGTGATGTTTAATCCTTCATAAGCAACTGCTTAGCATTTTCTAAATACGCTTTGCTGAAGGCCAAAAACGCATGATGCAATGTATCACATATGCCACCCACTTTGCCATCGCCAATGATTTGACCATCAACCTGTACCACACCCAAAACCCCTTTGGTGGTAGAGGTGATAAAAGCCTCATGCGCGGTTGCCAATTCGTCCCGATGAACAGGCCGCATTTCCACCTTGAAAGACGCTTCCGCCAATTCTAACACCACGCCTCGTGTGATGCCCGCCAAGATGCCTTTATTGGACGTCACCACCGTACCTTCGGACGTCACCAAAAAAAAGTTTGACCGAGACGATTCCGTAATCCATCCATTGTCATCTACATACAAAACATCAAAGGCATTGGCGGCTTTTATTTGCGGTAATGCCCGGATGGGTATGATATAATTGAGTGTTTTGGCTTCTGGGATCTCTCGGATGTAGGAATGGGTAATTAACGAGACACCCTCGCTGTATTGTTCTGGCTTGGGTGATGGGTAAGGTACGTCCATGACAACCAAATTGGGCGATGCCGGATGGTAGCCATCTAATGAATAACCGCCTGTTAGCACCAACTTAAGGCCAGACTTTGGGTGACCATTTGCGGCAATCAATTCGTAGAGGTGTGTAATAAGGACATGCTCCGAGAGTGGGATTTCCAGCCCTAACAAAGCCGCCGAGTGCCTAAAACGAGCCAAATAGCGCTCCATAAACATGGGGATGCCCGATTCCACACGCATGAAATCAAAAATACCATACCCGCGTAGGAAGGCCAAGTCTGTGATATGGATTTTGGCCTCGCTTGCCGGAAGCACAACACCATTGATACCTACAAATTGAGGCTGGAAAACAGGTTCGCAAAACATTTATTTCGATAAAAGATCTTTTGTTGGAAGAGGAGACGTTGCAGTAACAGTAAGTTGCTTCAGAACCTCCCGAATACGAGCCAGAAAATCGGATAATGACATCTCGTGTGTAAAGGGAATTTGATGAAATCGCCCGCGATTGCAATACATCCAATGCGCCAAAATACGGATTTCGTCCACCTCTTTTTGTCCATAACGCTCCGGTGGTACACGATCGGCCGAATACTGATCGGCCACAATCGTAGCAAGTAAGTTTTGAACCGGCTCACTTGGCCATCCCTCTGCACTAAACCGTAGGGTTTCTACCTTTTTCCCAAACCGGACGAGATGTACCAACAAAGCATGGTCTTCCCAAAGCACAAAAGCGCCATTGTGTTCCCGCACCGGAGCCGCCATGTGCTTCCTCCCCTGAAGAATCCGATCGAACATTTGTAGCTGATCCCGATATCCACGCGCCTCCTCGAAGGCCAAGGTGGAAGCGGCTTTTTTCATTTTCTGTTCAAGGGCCAGCCGGACACTCTCGTTCTCGCCCAGCAAAAAGTTGCGCACCATTTGCACATGTTCTGGATACACCCGTGCAGCATCTGGTTTTGCACATGGCCCCTCGCAGCGGCCCATTTCGTGATAGATACAAACCTGTTTGCGATTAAACGTGCCTTCGTCACATTCTCTTAGACGAAACAAATGGTTAATCCATTCCAAGGTTTGCTCTGCTTGTTCTCGATTAGCAAGTGGCCCAAAATACTCTGCCCCGTCGTTTTGAACCACATACTTCCAGCCAATCGTCGGGAAGGCAAGGTGGCTGTTGAGACAAATAAACGGCGCATTTTTGTACCGAACCAATGCCCGATTAAACTTCGGCAAATGCTGTTTGATTAGCTTAGACTCCATCAACAAGGCGTCCAACTCAGACGGTAGCACGTCCCATTTGATGTCGCGGACTTCACGCACCAAGTTTTGCGTCTTTTTGGGGTGGTTCTCTATGGCGCGAAAGTACGATGTGACGCGATCCCGCAGCCTTCTGGCCTTTCCCACATAGATCAACCGCTTAGAACGGTCATACATCCGATAAATACCCGGTAATTCAGGGATTTGGGGCAAGATTCGCTCGCGGATACCCGGAATGTGCTTCGGTTCGCCCTTCGTTTGTGCATAGGATTTGTATTGGAAACGTACCGCATCCTCTATAGTAGCGATGTGGAATTCGGTTTCTAAAGATCGTGCAAGTTGGATAAAGATTTTTGCAGTAGCTTCGGCATCGGCTGTTGCACGGTGATGCCGCACAATCCGGATCCCAAAATGATTCGCAAGGTTTTTTAAGCCTCGTGAAGGCAGACGCGGCAATAATCGGCGCGCAAGGCGCAGCGTACACAATTTTTTGTGCTCCAAAGCCGGTAATTCGGCCCGCTCCAACTCCGCCGCAATAAAGCCATCATCAAAAGAGAGGTTGTGTGCTACCAATACGGCATCTCCCGTAAAGGCCATAAAATCCATCAATACCTCATCTGCTGACGGCTGATCCACCAACATTGCCGTACTTATACCTGTGATCTCGGTTATGAACTTTGGGATAAAGCGTCCCGGATTAATGAGTTGCGAAAAACGGGCCACCTCCTCGCCATTGACCAATTTGACTGCCCCAATCTCAATAACCCGGTCTTCGTCGGGCTTCATCCCCGTCGTTTCGGTATCAAATACAACAAAGGTATGGTTGGCTAAAAGAGACACAAATACGATGCAAAAGTTATGGCATGATGTAGCCCAAAAGCCCCAAGCGGCCTTTCAGTTCGGAAACACGGTTTTGTTCCACCAAAATATGCCGCCCCTCAGCACGCAAGATCAGCTTTGAAAGCACCGGATCGCTCTGGAAGACCTGTAATAGTTCTGGATCATCCTCCAACTTAAACACTAAGTAATTGGGTATGAGCCGGATGGGACGCAATTTTTGCTGTACCTTCTCCATGAAATCCTGCCAATTCGGTGGCCATTCGGCGGCAGGCGCAACGCTCTTCTCAAATTCCTTCACCTGTGCTTTTACATCTTCCGGTGAACTACAATGTTTAAGGAAACTCCGAAAACTAACCTTAAAACGGCACGAGGTAGCTTTTTCAGCAAACCCACGCAAAATGGCTTCTTTTATGGCGTCTGGTTTAGAAAGGCTTATTAATAAAAAACTGGGGTCTAACTCAATTTTGACTTTTTCCAATAATACAGGTTCTTTTTTATAAGTGTAGTCTTTTGTTTTACCCAAAATAAACAATCCTAAATCCGTTAACCGAACATATTTAAGGCCATCAAAAATGCTTAAATACTCCTCACCTTTTATGCGAACTTTTTGGTTATTAGGCTTGGAATAGGCAATTTCTACCAAACCTAAAGACCCCATTATGGCGAAAAAGTTTTTCACCATTGGCGCTGCAAGTACGTCAATCACTTGATGTGGACGAATATCCGAAGGATAGAGATCAAATTGGTTCTCCTTGTGTTTCTTTTGTAAAAGTTGGATATTAAAAATATGTAAAGAGTCTATATAGTTGAAAAAATCTTGATTTTTAAAATAAATATGATTCACAAACTCATCTATTGAGTACCACAAATCTTTGTCTAAGTCATGAACGGAATTAAAAATATATTCGGTAATTAAAGTGTTAGAATTGGTAGATTGATAGGGCCGATTTGCGTGTGATAGGTAAATATTTTGTATGATGCCACTACGGACAAACATCCAAGAATCTACGATATATTTGGTTAGTAACAGAGGGTCACTTATGCTGTTGTTCAGTGCTAATATGGAGAAGAGGTTAGTAATTAAGGTGGTCATTGCAAAACCAAGTGTTCCTTTTTCGGATGGATATAGTTCTTGAATATTGCCTATTTTTTTAAGTTCTTTTAGTGTTGAAGCTGCAATTTTTCCTGATGCCGTTTTGTTGATTTTACATTCTGTTAGGTAAGCTACCAAGGTCGTAATTTGTGAAAGTGCCTGCCCCTCTTTTTCCATATCGTATCGTTTTAGATCATCCATGACTTCCGGCTTGGTATGACCTTGTAGCTTATCTGGAATAAGTCCTCTAAACCATTCTTGCAAAACAACTCTAGTGCCTTTAGTAAGCTCAAGTGTATGATGTTGATTTAAATACAGGGAATTATTTTTATTGATAAAAAAAAGATATTTGCTATGTATCTTTGAAAAATACATTTCTTTTTCATTTACACGTATGTTAAGTGAAAATTCGGCTTCGAGGTGCTTTACAGATTGAGACCTAAACCAAACAAGTTGATAAATTATTATTTGCAAATCCTTTGGTAAAGAGTGGTAAAATTGTAAAAAGTATTCCCTATCCCCCAAAATGGTTCCGATCAATTCATGACCTGCTTCTCTTCTACTATTTTTTAGTTTTAGAAATAAAAAAGTATTTTTTTCTTGAAAATTTTTTCCAGTATCAGACTTTAAAAATGGAATAACAAAGCTTTCATAAAAAGCCTTTAGCCCATCAATAGATATATTTCCACCTATTTCATTTGCGATAATATCTTGTGGTGTTTCTTTTCTTTCCATTTTAAGTCAAGAATAAATTTTTGAAACAAGAAAATTCGTTTAGTTGCCTGTATTTTGTTCTTAGTTCCCAAAAATAAACAGAATATCCTCCTCGGATAGGGATTTGAGCCTGCCTTCATCAGCACTAATAATGGCCTCGACCAGAGATTGTTTTTGCTGTTGTAATTGCAAAATTTTCTCCTCGATACTCCCTTTGGTAATCAGCTTGTGGCTAAAAACCGTTTTCTCCTGTCCGATTCGGTGGGTTCGGTCTATCGCCTGTTGTTCGGCTGCGGTATTCCACCACGGATCAAATATAAAAACATGGTCGGCAGCGGTCAAATTCAGACCCGTTCCACCCGTTTTAAGTGTCATGACAAAAACCTTTGTTTCTTCATCTTCTTGAAATCTCTTCACCAACTCCTGCCTATTGGAAGTTGCGCCCGTCATGCTCACGTATGGGATTCCAGCATGCTCCAATTCTTCTCCGATGGCCTCTACGGCAGCCAAATAATGGGTGAACACCAACGATTTGTGGCCATTCATCGCAGCTTCTGTCAACTGCTCCATGAGGATATGCCGCTTAGGAGAACGGATCCGGCCATCTGTTTTGGTTTCTGGAATACTTGCAATCTGGCGTAGTTCATTGAGTGCTTGGAAAATATAAAATTGCGTTTTCTGGATGCCCTCTTGTGCAACTTGTTGCTGAATGGCTTCCACGTAGTACCGCCGTCGCCGCTCGTAATAACTGCGTTGTGCGTCGGTCATCTCTACCCACAACGTTTGGTCAATCCGTTCCGGCAACTCTTTGGCGACTTCACGTTTAAGGCGACGAAGGATGAACGGGTATATCTTGCGCCGGAGTTCATGCGCCGCTTCCTCATCTTGCAATTTCTGAATCGGGGTCGCATAGCGCTCGGAAAACTCCTGTTCACTACGCAGCATGGCGGGGTTCAAAAACCGGAACAGTGAATACAATTCGCCCAAATTGTTCTCGATCGGGGTTCCAGAAAGCGCCAAACGAACCTCCGCTTTGAGCAAGAGGGCCGCTTTTGCTGCTTGAGACTGTAGGTTCTTGATGTTCTGCGACTCATCCAAAACAACGTAATGGAACGTAATTTCTTTGAATGCCTCGATGTCGCTCCGCAACATGCCATAAGTCGTCAGGATCAATTGATGTTTGCAGGCTTCGGACAAATTGCGGTTTTGGCGGTAGTAGGTGTAAAACCGGAGCGCGGGATTAAACTTCGCAAGCTCAGCCTCCCAGTTAAACAACAAACTTGTGGGCATAACAACCAAGGTTGGTTTTTGTTCAGCGGGATATATTTTACTAAGCAAGGCAATGGTTTGTGCTGTCTTTCCTAAACCCATGTCATCTGCCAAACAACCACCCAATTTATGTTCCCGCAAATAATCCATCCAACACACACCATAGGCTTGGTAAGGCCGCAAACTTCCTTGGAATTGCGGGATTTCACACTTTCGGTCTTGAACGGTATTAAAGCCTTCATACACCGACCATACCTGCGGCATTGGAGGGGCTTCGCCAACTTGTTGTTCCAAAAGCGAGGCCGCAAGGGGTAAATCAAAAAAGGAGATTTTTACACCATCTTTGTTTATTTTGGTGAAAATACGTTCCAATTTTCGGATATAAGCCTCATTAATTAATGCCTGCGACCCATCGCTTAGTTGGACGTAACCTGTTTTATGCACGTCGGTAAGCACATCGAACAGCGAGAAACGTTCTCCTTCCAAAGTGAGTGTCGCATCACCCTCCAAAAAGTCTATCCCACTGTTTAAACGCATGTCTAAGTTGGGCGTCACAAACCTGACTCGATACGAACGTAGCTTTTCTGCACCAAATACTGGATATGTTTGGGCTAAACGATATAAATGCTTATATACAAACTCTTGTGCTAATGCTTTTTCTATGATGAGTGTATCCCCTTCACGAATATAACCGGAATCTGGGCTTTCCGCCTTGACCAACGAGCGGTGTAATTTATTTAAGAGGTTTTCTAATATCCGAAACAACTCCGCATAAGACTCCTTCTGTATGGGGCGAACCACAATCCGGCGGGACAATTCGTCAATTTTAACCGAGACATTGACCAATGCCGAAACGCTTTCGGGCAAAACCTGTTCTGGAATGGCTGGAGCAACCCTAAGATATAGGGCATCGAACATATCCACACGGTCAAAATAAAGTCCAGTTCGTACCTTGAGCAACTTCTCCCAAACGGTTTGGTATCCTTCCCATTCCAATATCAATTGTGGGGATAACGAAAATAATATACACAGAAATGGGTGTATATCATTTTTTTGAAGTGTGGTTTGCAGGTGCGAAATGGCCTTCCAAGACGGACCAAGTGGCTGAATTTCAAAAAGGGTATTCTTCACCAAGACCCAACCTTCACTTACCAACTTGATTGATTTAACTTTTTTCTTACCACACCTAAGCACCGCTTTAGACGCCCAAAGATCACTATCTATCTTCTTGATAACATGTAACTCCAATTTTCCTTTTTCTGCCTCAAACTCTATCGGCTCATGGTTTGCATTCAGCAAAATGTTTGACCCTCTTAGATACTCCATAACCAAGGGAACTTGGTCAATCGGATAAGATCTGGCTGGTTCTCCAATAGCCGCTTTTTTGTTTTCTGCCCAAACACCCTCCCAATCGTGATCCTTCGCTTGGTTGTCGAAGGCATAAGACAAGGCTTTTAGGACATGTCTTGTTGGCCCTTCAAAGCCCAAATAGTCGGGTAAATAGGATAATGGCGCGTGATCTTGGTCTAAAATGCTTAATATTCCACCTGCTTCTGGTGAAACCTCTAAGCGAAACCATAATGAATCCAACGCTCGAGTGGGTTGAATTGAGGTTCGAGCATGAGGCGTTAATTTCTGGAATATATCGGCTAAGCCCATAGGAATCTATTTAGTTGCTAAAGACAAGAACTTTATAAAATACGATATAGAAGGCTTGTACCCGTCGCTGTACTCCAAATTCTAATGAGAATCAAACCATTGAAAAACAAAAAAGGCAACCATAAAGATTGCCCAAAACAGAATAAACCCCATTTTGCTATGTGCCGGATAAGACACATCGAATGGCATCAAAACTCAAATTCTTCGCGGCTATTTTTACGCGCCACACGATCCGACTTCTGACGAGCCAAGCGATTCGTTTCCGAAGGCTTTGTGTAAGCGAGGGTATCACGATAGATACGGAGGACTTTGCTACGGTTGATGGTGCGTTTAAAACGACGAAGGGCACGGTCAATAGACTCGTTTTCCCGAATTTTGATCCCTACCAATGTTTTTTGAGGTTTTGGTTATGACATATTGTTATTCAAGCCCTATAATTAACAAAAAAAAGAAGCTCAATTCAAGACCTTGTTTAAGTTTCACAGGAATTACCCAATTCAAAGTTGATATTGAGCCAGCCTTTAACCCGCGTAACCATTAACCAGGTGTTTTGGGTTAATCAAATCGAAGCTTGCCAAGAGGGCAGACGGGTCTGCCGACTGAGCGCAGATAAGCCTGCCGGTCGCAGACGGGTCAGCCGCCTTGCCACGCGAGGATCATGGAGGAACCCAAGAGATTGCGTAAATGCTGGTTTTACAAGGTTTTTTTCCAATTTTGAATGAACGGCAAAGCCCCGTAGGGGCGACCTCTTAGTAGAAACTGGTTTCCAAATATACAGAAAGCCCCGTAGGGGTGGCATCTATATATAGCATGAGTAGAGCTGGTTGAGCGTAGCCGAAGTCCGGTGGCTGTACTATTTGGTAGATTTTCCTAAGCGTTGCATTGCCATAATTGAACAACACATCCTACTATAAGATAGAGGCGATCTCAATAATAACTTTTTGGGGAATGTGGACACCTTTTATTGGCGGCTATTTAAGAAGCTATTAAACGTTACGCCTCGGTTCCTGCATCTAAGTACGGTCACATTTTATGTGTCTGATTCGACGAAGGCGGTGGTGTCGGACAGACCTTAATGACATGGGCCTTCGTTGCAGACCGGAGGCCCTTTTCTTATCTTGGGCGTGTCCCCAATTTTCATTCCAACCAGTCTTGTTATGTCCTTAAGCCTTTTCCCCAAACAATTGCATATTGCCAATTTGGTCTTTGCGTTTTTATTTGTTTTTTCAGCGGTTTTACAATACAATGATCCCGATCCACTTGGCTGGATGGTTATTTACCTACTCGCAAGCATCACTTGTATATTGGCTGGGCGCGGCCAGTTGCGTTGGTGGTTCCCTTTGCTCATAGCGGGGAGCGCACTTTTGTGGGCTGCCGATATTGCGCCCATTTTTTTCGGGAAAACAGATTGGGGCCGTATGTTTGAATCTTGGAAAATGACGGACGCCGTGATCGAGGTTGAGCGAGAAGTGGGCGGCCTCTCCATTATTGCGCTTTGGATGTTGGTTTTATCCTTCTCCATCCGTAAATTCCGAGCCTCATAAGGCAAAGCCCCCGCATTTACGGAGGCTTTTCATCGCTAAAATGCGCAGTTTTAGGTTGCGATTAGTGGAATCCAATGCCTAATTTGATGACAAATTGATTGAGTTGGCTGTTGTCTTCTGCATTCACCGAAACCCCGCCAATGGTTGCGCCCGTTTTCAAGAAAGAAGAAACGCCGACGGTATAATTGATTTCTGGATACAAGCTAAGCCCTCCAAGACGTAGCTCTACGCCTCCGCCGACGCTTGCAGCCACGTTCAAGGATTTTACAGCCTCTTTAAAGCCCTCATCATCCGATCCCGCAGCCACCCTAAACAATGGGCCAGCAACCAGATATGGCTTTAATAAAGGTGTGTTTACGCGAAGCCGGAGATCTACAGGAAATTCAACAAAGTTTGCCTTAAAGCCGTCCGTATTTCCAGAAGATAGACCTTTGTAAAGCCCCTCTGCATCCGAGTACCGAACGCCAAGCCGTAGCCCTACATTACGACCCATTCCGTAAAAAACGCCCAAATGCTTTCCTTGCGCACTTTCAAAGGATTTTTCGACATTGTTGACTTTTGCGTCAGAAAGTTGGTTGAACGTTAAGCCACCTTCAATGCCAAACTGGGCACTGGCCGATGGCGACAAACTTAAGAGAAGGGCAAATGCGCCCCAAAGCATGTTTTTCATGGTAGAAAGGATTTGTGTGGAGTGGTAAAATTAACCCAAACAAGAATCAGGTTGTTTAACCTTATAAATACCTTCTTAAATAAAAAGGGTTTCTGAATTTTCATAACTGGACAGGCAGCTTGTTTTGATTCAGGAAAAATACACACGACACTTAAAGAGAGTGGGATTTGGAACCGCATCTTGAGGATGAGAATCCAAACAAAAAAAGACACATGGCTTATGCGCTAAAGCCATGTGCCTTATTGTACTTTTTTGCGTTTTATCATCATCAATGTTTGCGGTGGATCGTCTCCGCAGCATCTTTTGTCGTAGCGACAAACATCAAAAGAGGTCTGGGGCGGCTTTATCCGATGGCCAATGCCTCGGTGACAATGGCATTTTGTTCGCTGGCATGAACTTGTGCCAATCCGGCTGCCGTACTTGCCGAAGCCACACGGCCTACATACCGAGCGACTTTGGCCTTTTTATTCCCTTTTGCAATGACCGCATTTAGGCGTGGCTGGATAAACCGCCAAGCGCCCATGTTTTCTGGCTCTTCCTGCACCCAAAGCACTTCTTTTGCATTTTTATACCGTTTAACCTCGGCCAAAGCATTGGCTTCTGGGAATGGATAAAGTTGCTCTAAGCGTGCTATGGCCACTTTTGCACCGGAGAGCGTGCCCCCTTCGGCCTCGATACGTTCAACCAAATCGAAATAGATTTTTCCGCTACACAAAATCAGTCTTTCCGCTTCTTCTGTATTGGCAACTGCGGGAATTAGGGGGAGGAAGGTTTCTTCCGTAAACGCTTCTGGTTTCGAAACGACGTATTTATGACGTAGCAAACTCTTCGGCGACATCACGATCAAGGGTTTCTTCACATTCATTTTCACTTGTCGGCGAAGGGCATGGAAGTAGTTTGCAGGTGTAGTAAAGTTACAAACTTGGATATTTTCCTCGGCGCAGGCCTGTAAGAACCGTTCAAGACGTGCCGAGGAATGTTCTGGACCTTGTCCTTCGTAACCATGTGGCAATAAACAAACCAGACCAGAATGCTGGTTCCACTTAGCCTCGGCGGCGGCAATAAACTGATCGAAAATAATTTGTGCGCCGTTAAAGAAGTCTCCAAATTGTGCTTCCCAAATGGTTAACGCTGATGGATCTGCCACCGAGAACCCGTAGTCAAACCCCAAAACCGCATATTCGGAAAGGAAAGAATCGAACGCCGTGTAGGAGGCTTGGTCCTCGGCGAGATGATTGAGGGGAACATAAACGCCTTTATTCGTCATGTCGTGCAAGACCGAATGACGATGACTAAACGTTCCACGCTGAGAGTCCTCGCCACTAATCCGCACTTTATGCCCTTCCAAAAGCAGCGATCCAAAAGCAAGCGCTTCGCCCAAAGCCCAATCTATACTGCCATTTTCTTGGTACGTCTTTTCCCGCTTCAAGAATTGGTTCTTTAGTTTGGGATGTACATTAAAATCGGATGGCCACACGGAAAGATTTTTGACGATCAAGTCCACGGTCTCTCTTGAAATACGGGTATCATACTGGAATTGATAGGACGGTTTGGGCGCTGGCTTTTCGCTGGAGCCTTGCAATTCTTTGGTACGATCGAAGGCCGAGTGCAGTGTGGCCTGAAAAGCGTTCATAGCGGCTTCGGCCTGCTCTATGGTCAGGTCTCCACGTCGAACGAGCAACTCTAAATACACATTCCGGACGGAGCGTTTCCGCTTTATTTGTTCATACATTAATGGTTGTGTATAGCTCGGATCGTCGCCTTCGTTGTGTCCATATTTCCGGTAACACACCATGTCTATCACAATGTCCTTGTTAAAGACCTGTCGGTAATCCATTGCAAGCCGAGCGACACGTACACAGGCTTCGGGATCATCTCCATTTACCCGTAAAACCGGAGCTTGGATCATCAGGGCCATATCAGAGGCATATTGGCTGGAACGCGCATCTTCTGGGTTGGTGGTGAACCCAATTTGATTGTTCACAATGACGTGGATCGTTCCGCCCGTGCGGTATCCATTCAATTGGCTCATTTGCAAGGTTTCGGCCACGACGCCTTGGCCTGCAAACGCCGCATCACCATGAATAAGAATTGGCAGGACGCGGTCGAAGTTTACATTGCTATTGTGTTCCTTCACCCAATACATTTCTTGAATGGCCCTCGCCATACCCTCTACCACAGGCCCAACGGCTTCTAAGTGGCTTGGATTGGCGCATAAGCGCACATTCACCTCCGATCCAGATGGTGCGACAAAGGTTCCGGAAGTCCCCAAGTGGTATTTTACATCGCCCGATCCGTGCATGGTATTGGGATCAATGGTTCCGGAAAACTCACGGAAAAGGCGCTCATAAGGCTTGTTCAGAATATTCGTTAACACATTCAAGCGCCCGCGGTGCGGCATACCAATCACTACTTCCTTCACCTCTTGATCGGCAGCATCACAGAGAATCCGATCTAAGATGGGAATCATGGTTTCCCCACCTTCCAAAGAAAACCGTTTGTGGCCTATATATTTGGTATGGATAAAGTTCTCTAATGCTTCTGCCGCGTTTAGGCGGTCTAAGATTCGGACTTTTTGGGCATTGCTAAGCGGGTCTTGCATTCGGTGCGACTCTATGCGGTCTTGGAGCCACTTTTTCTCGATGGGGTCTGCAATGTGCATGAACTCTACGCCCACTTTACGGGTATAGGTTTCCCAGAGGGTGTCCAAAATCTCCCGTAGCGTCAACTCGTCTTTTCCACCAAGGCCGTCGGAAAAGAACGAGCGGTCTAAATCCCAGATCGAAAGTCCATATTCTGCTTGATCCAAATCCGGAATGTACTGTGGATCATACCACAACGGATTTACATCGGCCAAGCGGTGCCCACGCCAGCGATAAGCCCGAATCATTTGGATAACGCGCCCTTGCTTTCTGATCAGTTCTTGCTCGGAATGATAAGTTCCACGTCCAACGCCGGAGGTTGAGTCGCTCGACAATGAAAAAGGTAATTGTGCCAACCCTAAGTCGCGAAAAACTTGGTGGTAGAACTTGTCTTCACCGAGGAGTAACTTGGCGATGAATGCGAGAAACGCGCCACTCTCGGCTCCTTGGATGATACGATGGTCATACGTAGATGTGAGACCCATCACCTGAGAAATCCCCATCCGGCTTAAATCATCGGACGGCAGGGCGAGATATTCCGGTGGGTATGTGATTGCTCCTGTTGCAACAATCAGCCCTTGTCCAACCATCAATCGGGGTACAGAGGCAAAAGTCCCTATCATGCCCGGATTGGTTAAGGAAGCAGTTGTGCCCGCAAAATCTTCGGGGGTCAATTTTCCCTGACGCGCCCGCTTCGTGAGGTCGTCGAAGGCTCCAACAAAAGCGGCAAAACTCTTTTCGTTTGCATTTTTGATATTCGGAACCACCAAAGCAGAACTGCCGTCCTTGTTTGCGGTACTCACTGCAATCCCAAGGTTTATGCCGCCGGGCTTAACATGCCAAGGTTTTTCGCCTTCAAAGCGGTAAGCGGTGTATAAATTGGGATATTTCTTAAGCGCTTGAACCATTGCATATGCAATGAGGTGCGTAAAAGAGACCTTTGCACCGCCGCGTGTTCGCTGGAACTCATTGATCAAACGACGATTCTCTGCCATCAATTTTACAGGAACCGTATAGAATGAAGTTGCCGTTGGGACCGACAGGCTGTCCTCCATATTGGTTGCCAAGCGTGCAGGTGCGCCTTTGAGCCAGACCGTCTCACTCGCTGGTGGTAGCGGCGGATAACTGATCGCTCGTCCTGTTTGTTTGGATGCTGGAGGCGCGGGAAGCGGGGCTGATCCTTTTTTCTCGTCTTGAATAGCAACTTTCTGCTCTTGGGTAGCAACAGCCGTTTCATAAGCAGCACGAGACTGTGCGCTTGCTTGCGTGGTTGCTCCTGGGCGGTAGTCTTTAAAAAACTCCTGCCAAACGCCACTCACGGACTGCGGGTTCTGGAGGTACTGGCTATATAGTTCCTCGATATAACCAGTGTTATAACCTAAATTATCCACGTTGTTAATAGGGTTTTGTCGGATGTTAAGGGTATAGACCCATCAGTTGAAAAAACGAATGCAGGGATTAAAGGTTAGGTATAATCAACCAGAAACGCCCATCTTCCAAAGAAAAACCCTTGAATTATCAATAGATTTTCGGGGAATACTTGAAATTAAATAAATACTTAGGAATATTGGCCGTTTTCCAAAAAACAAATGAAGCACATCAAAAGATATGCCTCATTTATTCAAGCGGCCAATGCGTGCAAATCGTTTACTTTTTGAAGTACTGCCCATTATTGGCCGCCGCAAGTTGGCGCAAGAATTGTTCATCTTGATCGTCACCGATCCCAATGCAGTTAATCACAACTTTTTTCGAGCGGTTTTTAGAGGCTGCTAAATTCAAGATTTCTTGTGCGCTTGCATCTGTTGGCTGGCCATCGGTCACAAAGAAGATGGCATCTATTCCGCCAATTCGGAAGGCTTGTTCCAAGGCTGCCTTGGCGGAAGTTCCACCACCAGATTGTACGGCGTCAATATAAACAGCAGCCAAATTTTTATTCGTCGTGGAGGCTGTTACTGGCGCTGTGCGCCAAGATTTAACCTTGTCTTCAAAAATCAGCACCGAGAATTGCGTGGATTCGGTCAAGCCTTTGATCGTTGGGATGAGTTCCCTTTTAGCAGAGCCTAATTTGGTGGTTTGTTTGCGAATTTGGCTTCCAGCAAGGTTCCCCAGCCTTCCTCCAACAGTTCTTTCCACAACATTTGCGCCCGCATTTGCAGCCGCTGCTGTTGCACGCCCCGCAAGTCCGCCTTCGTTTTTACCCTCCATACTGCCAGAGATGTCCATCACAAATACAATGTTTTTTGCATCGGTAGAGATGCCATAATAAGTTGTTTGTTTCTTAAAGAGATAACACCCGGGTAGAGATGCCATAACTACAAACAATAACAAAAATTTACGCATTTTCATCCTCCAAGGATTAGATCGTGAATGATTAAGGGCAAAGGAGTCCATATACACTCTATAACGATATTTGCAACGTAAAAAGCCCAGTGTCAATAATAAGATACGGTGAACCTTATCGTCTTGTAACCTTTTTGGAAGACAAGCCGTTACTTCCGCAAATTGCACCCTGAACCCCATGCTAAAACAACGGCAAAAATTCCAGAAGTTGGTTGAGCAACACAAAGATCGTGTGTTTTCCTTTGCGCGTTATTATTTGGGCAATGCGGAAGATGCCGAGGATGTGACACAAGAAGTCTTGTTAAGGTTGTGGCACCACGGTTTGGAGCTGGAAGAAGCGGTTTTGCCTGCATGGCTTACCCGTGTAACGAAAAATGCTTGTGTTGATGCCTTGCGGAAGCGGCAAACGTATCAAGCGAATGTTACAACCGATACAGAACACGTAGCCCATTTGCTTGTTGCAGATGATGTACCCGCTCCCGATAAATTGCTGGAGGCCAAACAAATCCGGCAACGCATTGAGGCGGCTCTACAAAAAATAGGGGAACCGTATCGGTCTATTGTGGTCTGTCGCGAAATTCAAGATATGGCCTACGAGCAAATTGCAGAATCTTTGGATCTGCCGCTTAACACCGTGAAAGTGTATTTACACCGTGCGAGAAAAATGCTCCGCGAACACTTAACCACCCAATTGCAATATGAAACCGTTAGAACTTGATCAATTGGAACAAATGGATGCTTATTTGACCCATTCGATGGACGAAGTCGAACGCACCCGCTTTGAGCAATTGTTATCGGACTCGGTCGAGCTTCGCGAGGAATTGTTGCTCATGCAAGATTTGCGCATGGCCTTTAATACCTTGCCCGAAGTTAAATGCCCAACGCATGTAACCGAAAACGTCATGAAGGTGGTAGATCAAGAACTACATGCCTACTATGGAAGTAGGTTAAAGGTGTTCTGGCAGCAATTATTTACCCCTGCGTGGCGCCCGGCAGTAGCCTTTGCCGCCATTGCAGTGCTGGTGATGGGAATCATATTGGTCAAAAACAATCGCATGGAACCCACTTCGCCTACGTTTTCTCGGAATTTGGAGCGAAGAACACCCGCCACAACCGACAAAGCAAAGGATTTGACGCTTATGGACCCAAGCCAAGGTCAGAAAAATGAGTTGGCTTCTGCAGGCTTCACCAAAAAACCAGCTGAAGCACCCGCAAGATCATCTACCACAACCTTACGTGAGGCAAGGCCAGCTCGGCATGTTTCTCGGAAAACCATTACCCCTAAAAAGCTTGTAAAAACAAGTGACTCCGAAGAGGCTTTTTCCCAAGAAGATATTGCCCTTGCCAAAGATCAAGCCCAATGGGTGATGTCTTTTCTCGGAAATGTCGCCCAAAAATCCGAATCCATCCAAGCACAATACATCGAAGATCATGTAGTAGAACCCGTTCGTTTAGCAGCGGTGGCGCCCTTCGGTGTGCTTAACAAATAAACCTACAAGAAGCGTGGTACCCGCTGCTTGTGACCCAACCGTTTTCGGCACGCCTTTGCGTCGCCACTCCTTTTCATAGCGTTCCATAAACTGTTTAACCCAAATGAAAACCTTTAAAAACCTCTTTGTGTTCATGGCTGTTTGGCTGGTTCCAAGCCTCTTAGGGGCTTTTGCAGCGGCGCAGCCCATTAATTTCGATGCCTTAGACCGCTTTTTTGACGAAGAGCCAAAGATTGAAGTGACCCTCAAAGGTGCTTTATTGCGCATGGGTGCACGTGCCGCCGCAACCGAAGATCCCGAAGCCGCTGCAATGATGCGGGACATCAAAGGTATTTATGTACGTGGGTACCCGGTCAATGGCCGTTCGATGGAGGACGTCGGACGGAAAATGGCTGGGATTTCCCGAAACCTAAAAAGTGACGGCTGGGATGTGATTACCCGCGTGCGAGACAAAGAAAGCAATGTTTATGTGATGGTTAAAGAAGGGCGTCAAGAAGATGTTATCGGCATGTTGGTCATGGTTTTGGATATGGATGATGATGAACCTATGGCCATGTTTGTTAATATTGATGGCAAAGTGGATCCCGATAAAATCGAGCGCTTAACCGGTAACCTGAACATTAATGGGATGGAGTACTTCTCTTCAGGCCGTCGAAATACACGCAACAATGTGCCTTACGTCCGTACCGTATGCCCAGATGATGACGAAGACTGCATAGAAGCCCCACAACCACCTGAACTTAAAGAACGTTGTGACGAAGGCGACGAAAATTGTGTAGAAATGCCCAAAGTGCCTAAGTTTAAAGAAAAATGTAATGAGGGCGAAGAGAATTGTATGGAAATGCCTAAAGTGCCTAAGTTTAAAGAAAAATGTAATAAGGGCGAAGAGAATTGTGTGGAAACCCCGACACCGTTGAAGTTCAAGATAAAATGTGCTGAGGACGAAGAAGACTGTGTGCCCATGCCTGTAGCGCCACGCAGCCCTTCAGCCCCAACCGACCTCGAATGCCCACCTCCCGGAAAACCCGGATACAAAGCTTGTATCAAAGCTAAACGGGATGCCGACCGTATCACAAAACCCAAAAGTAGCGGCGGTCAAAACATGAATTTTAACGACCAAGATTGGGAACATCCCTCCGTACAAAAAGCCCTACGCTTTGCCAGCGTGGCGCTGAATTTAGAACAAGGCTTTGACCAATTACTAAACCTGGCCGGAACTTCATTTTCAAACATTGCCCAAGCCAGTACGCCCGCATTTGGACATATTTACCAATTTTCAGACATCTTCTCAAACACGCCTCCCCCCGTTGTTCGTGTTAAGGTGAAACCCAATATTCAGGTACAAGAATGGGTAAACGGAAATGTAAAAGTTCGTGCTTCCTACGACCAAAACAATACCACTGTTGACATTAATCATTAAATAATGCCTTCAAATCATGAGACATAAAGTATTATTTTTATTTGTTTTATTTCCTGCACTTTCTGGTTGCTTAGGTGCTTCCCACATGCAACAAGTCCGATGGGATTTAGAACGACAACAGGAAGGCGGGCATTATCAAAAAATTGTGGGTGTGCACGCAGGCCCAGCCCTTATTGGCTTAGCGCGTTGGATTATTTCCTTGACCGACGATGACGACGCATGGGACGCCAGCAGGATAATGCGCCATTTTCACCGTGCTTACGTGCGCGTTTATGAGTTCCGGGGGAAATCGCAAAATGAAAACCTCCGTATGCCTACGGCCTTGCGTGATCTCCAGCATAACGGGTGGCAAACAGCCCTTAGCGTCCGTGACGAGGGCAGCAATGTTTGGATGCTGTACAAAGAAAGATATGGCAACGTCAGAGATTTATACGTCGTGGTTGCTGATGACGAAGACTTGGTGATGATCCGCGCAAAAGGCAACTTTAATGATTTGGTTGAAGAGGCCATTACCACGCAAAGCAAGGGTTTCAGGTCAAAAAAAAGGGGATCATAACTTCTCCAAAGGACGATTTTACGTCCTCCTCCAAGGGATGTGCTAACGAGATGGCACATCCCTTTTTGTTTTTTTGACAAAACGAGACCTCAAATGTGGGCTAATACCAATTAGGAATTAAGCACATGCTTTATCCATCAACGCTTTCACCCCCTTTGGGTGTTGAAAGGTTGAAAACGAGTAGCCTATAAACAGTAATTTTCTCTGATTTGGTATAAAACGGAACAGAAACATGGTCAAAATGGTTTGGTCATAAAACTTTCAAACATATGATTATCGCCAATCCACTCTACGACGTTGTTTTCAAATACTTGCTGGAGGATTTGGAGATTGCACGGGGTTTGCTCTCGGCCATTTTGGGCGAGGAAGTGCAGGCGTTGGAAGTGAAACCACAGGAAACGGCCATAGAAACGGGCG
>Ga0209573_1000850_pt1 | contig 54741 bp, 40 predicted proteins | sample TNRBio252014_DNA_FD_185870 | JGI IMG/M metagenome (GOLD analysis project Ga0209573, IMG submission 185870) | Wastewater treatment Type I Accumulibacter community from EBPR Bioreactor in Madison, WI, USA - TNR Reactor_6/25/2014_ DNA (SPAdes)... | ecosystem: Engineered > Bioreactor > EBPR >...
CCAGATCGGTCTGCCAAAATGAAAGCGCGGCCGCAACGCCAGGTGAACACAGCGGCGTGACATACAGCCTGCGTGCCTGTAACCCGTTTTCTGACAGATCAACGATGGAATCAACGATCATGTCGGTGAGTGGTCCGTATTCCCACGACGTACCGCAACTTCCGTCGTCAGCCGCAATGTCCTGTATGATCGTACCAACGGGAGCATCGATATCGCCCACAAGCACCTCCGCATCCATGCCGTCTGCAAGCAAATAGCCTCTACCTTCATCGTCATTGCGAACATAGCAGCGTGAGTTCCATGCCGAGAACGGATACAAGTCCATGGTTGGGGGCCACTCGGCCGTATACTCGATCACCATGTACGTGTGCCCTTGGATCACGGTGTCCTGGTCCGGCACCAGGGCAAGTGTATATCGATCTTCACCTTCCGGAGTGTTCCTACTCAAGCACCAAGCGGCTTGCTCCGTAGGAAAGAATTGGGCGCAGGCATGCAGCATGCTGAGGTAGCCTGCCAACGCGGTGAAGAGATCGCGTGATGTAGCTTTCATCGCTCCACCACCAAACGTACAGCTTGCCTACCCGCATTGCTTTGCACCATGGCCGTGTACAAGCCGGGCGCATGCTCGCTCAGATCTATCTCTTGTCCGTTGGTGCGAATGACGAGGCGGCCTTGGGGGTCGAAGACCTCGACGCGGACGGGTTGCTTGGAGTTGAGTTTGAAAAGATCCGAGGATGGGTTCGGAAAAACGAAGATCGAGTTCACCTCATCTCGTACGGGGACTTCTAGACCGGTATCGTAGCAGGAGCACAATGGGCCACCTAACTGCAGTTCTTCAAAAATCCGGAAGCGCGTCGTGTCATTCACCGCAGCGCATTCGGGGGTTGGGCGTGAAAGTTCATTCAGCATCAGGAAGGGGCCGAAGGGTGTGCCCAGATCGGTCTGCCAAAATGAAAGCGCGGCCGCAACGCCAGGTGAACACAGCGGCGTGACATACAGCCTGCGTGCCTGTAACCCGTTTTCTGACAGATCAACGATCGAATCAACGATCATGTCGGTGAGTGGTCCGTATTCCCAGTAGGTATCACAAGCGAAATCCACGATCGCCACGTCCTGTATGATTGTACCAACGGGAGCATTGATGTCGCCTATGAGCACTTCCATATCCATGTTATCGAGGCGTGCATAACCTCTGCCTTGGTCGTCATTGCGCACGAAACAACGCGAGAAGGACCAGAGATCAATGGCCGGAGGCCATTCGGCCGTATACTCGATCACCACGTATGTGTGCCCTTGGATCACGGTGTCCTGGTCCGGCACCAGGGCAAGTGTATATCGATCTTCACCTTCCGGAGTGTTCCTACTCAAGCACCAAGCGGCTTGCTCCGTAGGAAAGAATTGGGCGCAGGCAAGGTTGCCCCAAAGGGAGAGCAAAAGGCACAAGGGAAGTGCTGGATGGAACATTGGTCTACTCGATTATCAACCGGACAGGTCGGATGCGATGGTTAGCAACCTCCCGTACCAGGTACACGCCGACGGGCAGAACGAACCCAAGGGTTGTAGAAGCGCCAGAGAACGCATGTTGTGCCACTTTGTTGCCCAGGGCGTCCAGTACTTCGACCACGTGCATGCCCTGTGTGTACTTTTCCGGACCGACGATCTGTAACGCGAAATTGCCAGAGGAGGGGTTGGGAAATGCAGCCAACGTGGCTAAGTTGTTGGCTGGGCTGGTGCTCTCGTGTTCGTCCGATACCGAGGCGTTCAGCCGTGCCTTTGGAGTAAAGCTGTTGCCAGAACGATCGCAGGGATGAATGAAGGCATGGAAGCGGGAACCGCTGCCCGCGTGAAAGCCGGGTAGCAAACGCACTGTTTCACCGGCTCTGTACGTGACCGAGCGAGGTGTGGAAACCTGAGCGTCGGCTGTTATCGCCGTTTGCATCTCGATGAATCCATCTTCCGAATAGCTGCCTGTTTCGTGCTGTGATTCCAGATCGGGACAGCGCAGAGCGTGTTGCCATACGCCACGGCCGAACGTGCCAACACGGAGCTGATTGATGGCGTAGTTGATCTCCAAGCCTTTCGGGCGAACATGGGGCAGGCCATCCCCGACACGTACCCACCCACTCGTGTTCTCCGGATCGTCAGGCGATTGAACAAGACCATTGGTGAAAGCGGCGATGCGCGTCCTGTTCGTGAAATACACACCCACCTCCGTAGCGAAGTACAGGCCTTCATCACTCCCTTGTTCAAATGCCAGATTCAAGCGCTCCGTAAAGCACAGGGGTAGGTTCATGGTGATGTCCGCACAAGGCAGGCCCTCACAATCAAAGGAACCAGCGGGGTAGAGACTCAAGTTGGTATAGTCCATGCGATAGACCATCTCACTTCCAAAGTCAGGACCGAAGTCCGCAGTGGATGATCCGTAGGAGAGGAAGACGATGTTCTCGTTGTGCGGATCGAATTCGATCCCTGTAAGTGGACCATCTCGATAGCGGCGTGGTATGGGTACCTCATGCCAGGAGGCCTTCACAACTTCTGGATCGGGATGATTGGCCATCGTCGTGCGGAAAAGGCGGACCCTGTAGTCGAAGTCCTTGAAGGCGACATATAAATGATCCGGATCGGCCGGAGAGGAGACGATCTGATCGATGCGTTCATTGTCGTGATTTGAGTTGCCCTGTGCAAGGCGATAGAGGTCGGGGTTCGAAACGAAGTTGGAAATGATCTGGCGCGTCGTGCCCCGGTCAAATGACCGATTCACTTCAACCTCCTTGTTGTTGAACGTCGTCGGGATCCCATCGCCGTTGGGGTCCCATTCACTCGGTACGATAACTATCTCAGTGCGATAGACCGTCGAAGGTTCGCCTCGATTCAAGTCCCCTTCGGGGAACCAAGGACTTGGAACATATTGGTTCGTATACTGTGCGGAACTTGTTGCGTTGTTGAATAAGAACCAGTAGCTCACCTGATGGCTGGTGTAAACATGGTCCGGATCTTTGTGGTCTACAAGGCACCTTGTACCATCGCCCCAGGATAAGTACTCCCAATCCGGGTCCCAAGGATACCCGTTCTCGGGGTAGAGTGTACGAGTGATCTTGGAGCCATCGTGGTAGAGACCGGTCACAAGGAAATCGGGGATGTTCTGCGAGGTAGCGAGCGCTTCAACTTCCGCCACCCCCAAGCCATCACTTCTGTCGCTCCAACTTGTCGTTGTGCCATTGATGTTCACGACAGAAACTCCACCATGGTTCGCTATCCAGAATTCGCCCGGATTGTCCGGATGGCCCACGATATCCTCCACGTCATCATGTCCGTTCTCCACTATGTTGTTGGTACCTCCATCGGGCCTGAACCACTTTGCGGAGGTGCCACCGTTTGCCGTTCCATGTGAGACCATAAAGCTTGCTGCATTGTGCTGGTCGATCCCGAAACCATGCCCAGTACCAAATATTGAATTGAATCCCGCTGCCCTTGTTGTGTACTGCTCGTTCACCACATCGTAGGACTGGATCAATGAGGCTGACGCAATACTTCGCTGAAAATTCAAGTAGAACTCGTTCGGGGAGGCCTTCGTCGTCTCAACGGTGTAGGAATAGTCCGTGCTAAGGGGTGAGGGCTGTCCAGGTATTTCAATCCAGGTCGCACCATTGTCGGTTGAGATCATGAACCGCCAAACGGCAATTGTAGGTGTATTCGCATTATTCTCATCGATGTAGCGAATTGTTGCACATAGGATGTTCTCGTTCTCCTGATCGGTAGTGGGTGGCAGATAGGTTATATCACCACAACCCGTTCGGTCCGTTTGGAAGGAGGGGTACACATTTGTGATCGAGGATGGCGCAGTAGGCATTTGGACAAGGTGCCATATCGGATCGTCGTTAAGCGGTTCATCCGTGAAGTAGAGACCATTGGAGGTGCCCACGAATAAGCGGTGCTGTCCCAGTGTGTTCACTTTGCGGTCAAAGTGTATGACTCCTAACGCCGTGCCGGGACCACCGAAATCGAGATAGTTACCGATCAATGACCACGTCACACCACCGTCCAAGGTGCGCTCAACGCCACTCACTTCGCCGATCCGTGCCGAGTTGGTAACGAGTTTATCATCACCAGCCAATCCTGCAGAGAGTGCGAACCAAGTGACCCGTTCGTCCACCCCTTCGGTATTCGAAGGGTAGAAGGTGGCGTCCTTGCAACCTGAACGCGTCCATCCAAGGTCAGTACCGGCGTTCTGCCAGTTTTCTGCCTCATCATAGGTGATGAAAAGCCCCCCATTCATGCTACCGCACAGCATTGTCGAGGGGTCGGACTCGAGGATGGAAATGAACTCGATCGGGCCTATTCCGTCACGTGAGGCATGATTGCCTCTGCGCCGTGGTCCCAATTCCTGCCACGGGTCGCTATTGCTCTTGTAGGTGCTCCCCACCCCGTTATTGCGATCAGCATAGTGCTTCAAAGCAGCTTCATAGAAGCTGTACTCTCCGCTGTGTCCGAGATAAGGATCCCACATTCTCACGTACTTCTGATGCTCGGAATACGCTCCTCCTTCGGCGTGGAATTCTTCATCTGAAAGAGTTGCCTTCAGCAGTTCCAGCCGAAGCTCTTGCTTCCTCACATCATCATAGTAGGTCCCGGTGGGGGGCACACCTACTTGTGCAAGAGCAATGCTCGGTACAAGAAGTAACCAATCAAGTACACGCAAAGGCAGTTTCATCGCCCCGGAGTGTTTGCATTGAGTACCTCTGTCTCCAATCTTCGCAGCCGCAGTTCCAACTCTTGGTATCCCTTTTCAAGTTCCAGGATGTAGAGCAGTTGCTCCTCTACCACCTTCAACAAGCGGCGCTGCACGTCGCCTACCTCAACGCCCTGGCCCGCCTCCAACTCCTTGGCACTGGGGATGCCCGGTAAGTGCTTGTGTACGCCGAGGTATTCGCGTAGTTCACTCAACGGCATCAGGTTGTAGTTCGGCTCGAACACATAGTCCGGCCAATCGCCCAGCTTCACCAGCACATCGCGGCACGCGATACCGTTCTCCACGAACAGGCGATAGTCGCCTACTTCCCCGGTCGGTGGGGTGGTGCCAATGCCCACTTTGCCCCAAGGGTCTATGGTGAGCCGTACGGTGTTGAAGGTGATCAGCTTCAGTGCCCTGAAGTTGGTGGAACCAAGCACGTGGCCTGGGCTGATGTGGTTGCCACATAACAGCCATGGCCAACCTTCACCGGCTGGGCATCCTGGTTTGGGGTCAACGTATGTGGCGAACGTACCCCCGTTCAACTTCTTCATCGTGCCCAGCGAATCCACCATCATCAGGCTGTAACCGGAGGGGAATGCCAACGAGTTGGAGCGTAATTCACCGGCTGCGGTCAGGCGGAGGCGTTCCTGGTCGTTCGTGCGGAACACCACTGCGGTGTTATCGTTCGTGCCGATGTATTGGGTAGCGGGGTCGGTGCCGGTGTTGCCACCCATTTTCCAGTCGTCGCTGGCGGGTTCTTCCAGGTACATGCCGTCCGAATTCGCTTGGCATCCGTTGGCGTCGATCACCGCCAGCTTGTAGCTGCCAGAACCCAGACCGGTGCGGTCTTCGGTGGTGGCGCCATCGTCCCAGGCATAGGAGTAGGGTCCAACCCCGTAGGCCACATCCACGGCGATGCTCCCGTTGTAGCACTGGAAGCAACTGATGTTCTTGCCGCTGGGGTATTTGAAGGCATCGGCACTTACCTTCAGTTCCAGGGGTGCCACCAAGGTGATGTCAACGATGAATTCGGTGTTGGCCGCGTCCAGCACCGCCACCTTGTAGTACCCCGCCGACAGGTCGGTGATGGTGGCGGTGGTGGCTCCGGTGCTCCACGAGTATGAATACGGAGGCATTCCGCCAATGGTATTCACCGTGAGTGTGCCGTCCATGGCGCCGAAGCAGGAGATGTGATAGCCGTTGTGGTCGCTGGCCGTGAGCGTGGCGGAGAGGGGTAGGGCCGCAGCGCGCTCAGTTACGGCACAAAGCGCCAAGAACAATACCCAGAAGACGGGGGGGGGGGGGGGGGGGGGGGGGGGGGGGGGGGGGGGTAAGCATGCGGTCCGTCCTGTAATGGGTTTACGGTCTCGTACTCGGTCTTCGGGCATGAACCGTACGTTCATGGACCATCCACCGGAGTATCGTCGCGAGGTGAAGCTACTATCACCCGCCAGCGAAATGCAAATGCGTACGGCACGGTTTGTGTGCGCCGCATGTGCTGGGGCCTGCTATCGTCGCCAGGGCTCCACAAGTCGAACGAAAGCGGGCGGTCTCAGCCCCGATCCTTCAGCGCCACGTAGTCGCGCTTGGTGGCGCCGGTGTAGATCTGGCGCGGACGGCCGATCGGCTCTTTGTTCTCCACCATTTCCTTCCATTGGGCGATCCAACCGGGCAAGCGGCCCAGGGCGAACATCACCGTGAACATGCGGGTGGGGATGCCGATGGCGCGGTAGATGATGCCGCTGTAGAAGTCCACGTTCGGGTAGAGCTTTCTTTCGATGAAGTAGTCGTCCCGCAATGCGATCTCCTCCAACTGCTTGGCGATGTCCAGCACCGGGTCGTTCACGCCCATCTTCTTCAACACATCATCGCAGCTCTTCTTGATGATCCGCGCTCGGGGGTCGAAGTTCTTGTACACCCGATGCCCGAAGCCGAAGAGGCGGAACGGGTCGTTCTTGTCCTTGGCCTTGTTCACCCACTTCTGGATGTCGCCACCGTCGTTGCGGATGGTCTCGAGCATCTCGATCACCTCCTGGTTGGCGCCGCCGTGGAGTGGCCCCCACAAGGCCGCGATACCCGCGCTCACCGCGCTGTACAGGTTCGCCTGGCTGCTGCCCACCATGCGCACCGTGCTGGCGCTGCAGTTCTGTTCGTGGTCCGCATGCAGGATCAGCAGCTTGTTCAAGGCATCGGCCACCACCGGGTCCACCTGGTAAGGCTGCGTGGGCAGGCCGTACATCATGTACAGGAAATTCTCCACGTAGCCCAGCTTGTTGTCCGGGTACATGTAGGGGTGGCCCAGGTTGTTCTTGTAACTGATCGCCGCCAGCGTGGGGAACTTGGCGATCAGGCGGATCGCTGTTCGCATACGCTCGTTGATCGAACGGTGCGGGTCCTGGCTCTTGGGATAGAAAGTGCTCAACGAGTTCACCATCGCCGAGAGGATGCCCATGGGGTGGGCATTGCTCGGGAAGAACTCGAAGAAGTGTTTCATGTCCTCGTGGACCAGACTATGGTAGCGGATCTGGTTCTCGAAGTCGTTCAACTCCTTCGCATTCGGCAATTCCCCGAAGAGCAGCAGGTAGGAGACCTCCAGGAAGCTCGCTTTCTCGGCCAGTTGCTCGATGGGATAACCCCGGTAGTGCAGGATGCCCTGCTCCCCATCCAGGAAGGTCACCGCGCTGGTGGTGGCACCGGTGTTCTTGTAGCCGAAGTCGAGCGTGATATAGCCGCTCTGATCGCGCAGCTTGCTGATGTCGATGGCTTTTTCACCCTCGCTTCCTACGAAGACCGGGAATTCGTATGTCTTGCCATCCAGAATGATCTGCGCCTTCTCGCTCATCGGGCCAACTGGTCTTTGGGGGGTGGTTTTTCAGAGGCCGCTAAGGTAACAAAGAAGGCACCCCCTGCCGGGGGTGTTCAAAGAAGGACGCAAGCCTCCTGCTGACGCGGGTTCCGATCGTGGAGATCCGGACCGATCAGGGAGCCAGGAAGGTAAGGCGATGGTTCGTGGGCTGCCCTACTGAGCCGTCCATTTGGGCTTGAACTCGCCCATGAAGGTCTGGTAGTCCTTGCCCTTGTAATGGGCGCCGCCGAAGTAGTTCAGGATCGGTTCCATCTGGTCCGGTGTCAGGTAGCCCTGCACCGGTGCCAGTACGTTCAGGTCGCTGTCCAGGTACACCACGGTGGGGTATGCGATCCGGCCTTGCACATTGGCGATCATGTAGGTGAGCTGGTGGGTGCCGTTGCGTCCGCCCACACGACCCGGATCGAAGTCGGGGTTCTCCAGTTTCTGCCCCTTGAAGGTGACGGCCGTTCCACTTTCCGCATTGAACTTCACCGGGTAGAAGTTCTTGTTCACGTACTCGGCCAGTCGGGCATCGCTGAAGGTCTTCGCATCGAGCATCTTGCATGGCCCGCACCAGGTGGTGTACACGTCCACCATCAAGGGTTTCGGGGCTTTCTTGGCCTGGGCCTGAGCCTCTTCGATGGTGAGCCATTTGATGGCCCCCTTGGTCTCGGCGGGTTTCGCCGAAAGGGTCGACCTGGTCTGTGCGGCCAGCACCAAGGGTGCGAAAGCCAGGGAAAGAAGGAGGGTGCGCATGGGGGGTGTGATCCGCTGGAAAGTTACAATGACCGTGCCGGGTTCATTGTCAACGCACATCCTGCATCATCCGCCGCACCAGGGGTGCGATCACGAGGAGCACCCCGCCCGCGACCAGGGCGTAACCGGCAAGTTCTCCGTAACCGTTGGTGTACAGCACCAGCTTGTCGTAATTGCTCGCGTTGGGGTCCTCGGCGCTCATACCCGCACCCAAGAGACCGGCGGCGTACTGGCCGTAGGCGCTGGCCAGGAACCACATGCCCATCATCAGTCCCTGGATGCGCAACGGCGACAGTTTGGTCATCAGGGAGAGGCCGATGGGCGAGAGGCAGAGCTCCCCGAAGGTGATCACGAACCAGGCGAAGGTGAAGACCTCGGTGCTGGTGATGCCGTTCTCATCGGCCATGCCCAGGGTGCTTTTGAAGATGTAGAAGCCCACGCCCAGGAAAAGGAAGCCGAGGCCGAATTTCACCACGCTGTTGGGCTCAGCCTTGCGCTTGCTCAGCCACAGCCAGAGCAGGCCCGCCAGCGCACTGAAGATGATCACGAACAATGAGTTCGCGGCATTGTTCACGCTGTTGGTATCCACGGTGAAGCCCAGGAGGGTTGGGTGCAGGTTGTTCAGCGCGAAAAGGCTCAGACTACCTCCGCTCTGCTCGAAGAAGGCCCAGAAGAAGATGCTGAAGAAGATGAAGATGAGTGCGGCGGCGAGCTTCATGTTCTCGGCCTTGCTGAAGGTGCGCATCTCCCACGCCAGGTACACCAGGGTAAGCGGCCCCACGATGTACATGAAGAGGTCGGTGTAGCCCGTGTTGGTCACCATCAACAGGATCAGCGGGATCGCTGCCAAGGAGCCGATGTAGGTGCCCCATTCGTACAGCTTCCGCTTGGTGGCGGGCATGTCGGGGTGCAAGGGGCTGAGGCCGATGGGGCCGAAGGTCTTCCGACGGAAGGCGAAGTTGATCAGGCTGATGATCATCACCACGCCCACCAGGGCGAAGGCCGCACGCCAGGAGTAGGATTTGCCCACCCACACCATGAGCAGGCCGCCGAGGAATGCGCCGATGTTGATACCCATGTAGAAGAGACCGAAGCCCGCATCGCGCCGTGGATCGCCCTCATGGTACAGTTGGCCGACCATGGTGCTGATGTTCGGCTTGAAGAAACCCGTGCCGATGATGTTGAAGCAGATGCCGATGTAGAACATCTCCTTGGGAGCGGCCGCGATCACGAAGCCACCCACGATCATCAGCAAGGCCCCCCATAACAGCGACTTCTGGAATCCGAGGATCTTATCGGCGAATACGCCGCCCAGAAAGGTGAAGGCGTACACGAAGGCCTGGATGGCCCCGTACTGCAGGTTCGCCTGCTTCTCCGGCATCGCCAGTTCGGTAGCCATGAACACCACCAGCATGCCCCGCAGGCCATAGAAGCAGAAGCGCTCCCACATCTCCGTGCCGAAGAGGTAGAAGAGCTGCTTGGGGTAAGTGCCCTTGAAATCGCGGATCTGTTGCAGGGTGAGAAGGCCGCTCATGGGTGCGTGATGATGTGGTGGTGATCCTGGTGCTGACAGCGCGGATCAGTGGATGTTCTTCTCGCGCATCACGGCATTCAACCAGCGCAGCAGGAAGAAGAGCATGAGCGCTGCGGCCATGGCCAAGCCGAAGTTCATGTAGAAGAAGTGGGTCTTGTCCTCGAAGCCTTCCCACAGGCCGCTGAGCATGCCGCTGAGCTTGTTGCCCACCGAGGTGCTCAGGAAGAAGCCGCCCATCATCAGGGCGGTGATCCGCGGCGGGCTCAGCTTGCTCACCAGTGAAAGGCCCATCGGGCTCAGGCACAACTCGCCGATGGTGACCACACCGTAGGAGGCGATCAACCACAAGCTGCTCGCCTTGCTCTCCAGATTGTTGGTTGCTAATACCGCGCCCACCATTACCAGGGCCGAAAGTGCCGTGATGGTGAGGCCGATGGCGATCTTGGTGGGTGTGGTGGGTTCCTTGCCCCGGCTGCGCATGAAGGCCCAGAAGGCCACCAGCAAGGGGGTGAGCAGGATCACCCAGCCGGGATTGATGCTCTGGTACAACTGGGTGGAGTACAGCTTCATGCTCTCCCCCTCGGCCGGTACCTTCTCCGGTGCGAGGCTGTGGAAATACCCCGCGCTCCGGGCATCGGTGTCCGCGCCCTGGTTCGTCACCGTTTCGGCCATGTTGATCGGGTCGGCGATGGCGGCGATGGCCGGGGACATTTCTCGGTCGGTATGTTCCTTGGCGAACACGGTGAGGGCGTCGCCGTTCTGGTGGAACACCGCCCAGAAGATCACCAGGCAGCCGAACACCGCCAGCAGCGCGCCGATGGGCCGCTTGTCATCCTCGTTGGCCTTCACGTACAGGTAGATGAAGAAGGCGATCACCGGGATGCAGCCGAAGATGAAGGCATCGTTGGTGTCGGTGCCCAGCAGGTTACCGGGAATGAGGTAGCCCAGAACGCCGAAGAGGAACATGGGGGCGATGGTGCTCAGCAGGATGCGGCCCGTACCCATGTCGCCCGGTTGCATGGGCTTCATCACATCGGCCTCCTTGATGTGCTTGTTGCCGCCGATGAAGATGGCCACACCGATGAGCATGCCGATGCCCGCCGCTGCGAAGGCGTAGCCCCAGCCATACTTGATCTGCATGTAGGCTGCCACGAAGTTGCAGACGAAGGCACCGATGTTGATGCCCATGTAGAAGATGTTGTAGCCCGCATCCTTGTTCGCGCGGTAGCGGTCGTCGTTGTACAGGTTGCCCACGAGTGTGCTGATGTTGGGCTTGAACATGCCATTGCCCAGGATGATGAGCAGCAGCCCCACGTAGAAGGTCGTTTCGTTGTGGATGGCCAGCGTGAGGTAGCCCGAAGCCATCAGCAGGCCACCGCCGAGGATGCTCCTGCGGAAGCCCAGCACCCGGTCGGCCAGCAAGCCCCCGATGAAGGGTGTGAGGTAGACCAGTCCCAGGTAGGTGCCGTAGATATCGCTCTTCTTCAACGCGCTGAAACCCATGCCACCGCTCTCCCAGCCGTCGATCATGTACAGCGAGAAGATGCCGAGCATGAGGTAGTAGCCGAAGCGCTCCCACATCTCGGTGAAGAAAAGGACGTACAGGCCCTTGGGGTGCTTGGCGCTGGTGCTCATCGGTCGATCGGTCCCGCTTGGTACGTGAGGGTCATTCAGTAGCGGCTCACTTGGTGCATCAACGCACCCCGTGGAACAGCTTGTTGATCAGCGGGCTCAATACCATCAGGAAGAGACCGATGCCCACGGTCACGTACCCGATGTTGCTGTACACATCCACGTAGGTGGCCAGGCTCGCGGCCTTGTCCACCGCCTCGCCTTCACCGGCCCCGTGCTCGGCACCCGTCAACTTGGCCAGCATGCCCGCCGCGTAGTTGGCTCCGGCTATGCTCAGGAACCAGGCACCCATGGCGGTGGCGGTCATGTCCTTCGGGACGAGCTTGGTCACCATGCTCAGGCCGATGGGCGAGAGGAAGAGTTCGCCGGTGGTGTGCAGCATGTACAGCAGGGCCAAGGTCCACAGGGGTACCTGATATTCCACTGCCAATGGTGCGGCCAGCAGGATCACCAGATAACCGAGGCCCAGTTGCAGGATGCCCAGGCCGAACTTCATGGGGATGCTCGGATCGTTGCCGCTTTTCTTCAGCTTGATCCACATGATGCTGAAGAGTGAACCGAACACCAGGATATAGAACGGATTGAAGAACTGGGTGGTGGCGGCACCCATCGTCCAGCCCCCGATCATGCGGTCCACGTTGCGGTCGGCGAAGAGGGTGAGGCTGCTGCCCGCCTGTTCGAAGCAGGCCCAGAACACCACGTTGAAGAGCATCAGGATGATGAAGCCGAACATCTTGTCCAGTTGCACCTTGCCATCCTTGATCCCGCGGGCGATCAGGCTGCCGATCACGATCACGGCCACGGCCAGCAGCACATAGCCGGCGATGGTGGTGTTGCGCAGCAGGAAGTAGAGCACGGGGACCAGCGCGGCGCAGAGCAGCACCACCGCGCTGAAGGGGCTCAGCGGGCCGTACTTCGGCTTGTACAGGGTGGCGGGAGAAGGAGGCGCGCTCACTTCCGCGTAGTGCTTGCTGCCCAGTTGGAACACGAGGATGCCGAGCAGCATGCCGATGCCCGCCAGCGCGAAGCCGTATTTGGCCCCGTACTGGTTGCCCACTTCCGCGCACACGGTGGTGGCCAGCAACGCGCCCAGGTTGATGCCGATGTAGAAGATGGTGAAGCCGCTGTCCTTGCGGTTGTCGCCGTCGGGGTACAACTTGCCGACCATGGTGCTGATGTTCGGCTTGAAGAGGCCGTTGCCCACGATGATCACGGCCATGCCCCAGAACAGCAACTGCTCCGTGCCGCCCACGATGATGAACTCACCCAGGGCCATCAAAATGCCACCCATCAGTACCGCAAACCGCGATCCCAGGATCTGGTCCGCGATCCGTCCGCCGATCACGGGCATCACATACACCAGGGCGGTATAGGCGCCGTACACGGCGAAGCCCTTGTTGTCGCCCATGGCCAGGCTCTTCACCAGGTAGAGCAGGAGCAAGGCCCGCATGCCGTAGTAGCAGAAACGTTCCCACATCTCTGCAGCGAAGAGCCAGTACAGCCCTTGGGGGTGACCGGTGGTGGTCGTCGAGGGGTTGGTCATGAAGCGGTCAGGGGTTGAGGTGCGCCAAGGTAGGAAAGCCGGGGAACTGGCAAAGCGGTACGCCAACGGCAGAGGTAGCAGGCAGGCGGTGGGGAAAGTGCCTGCGTTGTGCCTGCCCCTGTCCCCGTGCCAGCCTCATTCACAAATTCCTCTCCAGCCAGGTCGTCATCAGTTCGAAGAGGTGCAGCCGGGTGGTGCCGCCGTAGATCCCGTGGTTGCGGTCGGGGTACATGAACTGGTCGAAGGGTTTGTTGGCCTTCACCAGCGCCAGGGTCATCTCGGCGGCGTTCTGGTAGTGTACGTTGTCATCCGCCAGGCCGTGGATGAGCAGGTAGTTCCCCTTCAGCTTGTCCACGTGGTTGATCGGGCTGTTGTCATCGTAGCCGCTCCCGTTGGACTTGGGCAGGCCCATGTAGCGCTCGGTATAGATGGAATCGTAGTAGCGCCAGTTCGTTACTGGTGCCACAGCGATGGCGGCCTTGAACACGTCGGCACCCTTGGTGATGCACAGGCTGCTCATGTAGCCGCCATAGCTCCAACCCCAGATGCCGATGCGCGCAGGGTCCACGTAGGGTTGTTGTGCCAGCCATTGCGCCGATGCGATCTGATCCTCCGTTTCGTACTTGCCGAGTTGCCCGTATGTACAATGCCTGAATTCGCGCCCCCGGTGCCCGGTCCCACGCGGATCCACGCACACCACGAGGTAGCCCTTCTGGTTCAGCAGGGTGTGCCACATCATGTCGCGGCCATCGAACTTGTCCAGCACCTCGTTGCTGTTGGGCCCGCTGTACTGCACCATCAGCACGGGGTACTTCTTCGTGGGATCGAAGGCGGCCGGTTTCATCATCCACCCGCGCAGGGCCACCCCAGCCTCCGTGGTGAACTGGAAGAAATCCTTGCGCGACATGCCGAACCCGCCGAGCGTTTTCTTCAAGCGTAGGTTGTCCTTCAGCTTCTTCACCAGTTTGCCCTGGCCGTCGTGCAACGTGACCACCGGCACCTCGTTGGCCGTGCTGCGCGTGTTGATGAAGTATTGGAAGCCGGTGCTGAACTCCGCTTCGTTATGACCACTGGCCGGGCTCAATTGTTTCAAGCCCTTGCCCGTTAAGCCCACGCTCCACACGTCCTGTTCCTCGGGCGAGGACTTCGCTGCGGTGAAGATCACCCGCTTGCCCTTCTCGTCGATCCCCGCCACGCTCACCACATCCCAATCACCGCTCGTGAGGGCCTTCGGAGTGCCGCCGTTGGGTACGAGGTACACGTGGTTCCATCCACTGCGCTCGCTGGAGAGCACGAAACCGCTGCCGTTCGCCAGGAAGTGCAGGTCGTCCGTCACTTCCACATAGGTGCGGCTCGTTTCCCGGTACACCTCCTTCGCGGTGAGCTTCGCCAGCGCGCCGGTCGGTGGAAGGTCCACGGTGAGGATCACCTTCTCGTTCTGTAGCCGGTTCATGCGCATGAACCAGGCCGCGCCTTTCGGGGTGAATCCCAGTCGTGGGATGTAGATGTCGGCCTCCTCCGTGCCGAGCGGGATCGTGGTCGTGCTGGCCGAGGTGATGTCGTACACATGCAGGCTCACCGTGCTGTTCACCTCGCCCGCTTTGGGGTACTTGAAGCGGTATTCGCTCGGATACAATTGGTCCTTGTAGTACGTGAGGTCGAATTCCTTCACGGCCCGCTCATCGCTGCGCAGGTAGAGCAATCGGTCACCCTTCGGACTCCAGGCATAGCCCTGCACGAGGGTGAACTCCTCCTCGTACACCCAGTCGGTGGCGCCATTCAGGACCTTGTTCCACTCCCCGTCACTGGTCACGCGCGTTTCCTTCATCGTGGCCAGGTCCACCACGTACAGGTCGTTCTCCCGCACGAATGCGGCCTTGCTTCCATCGGGGCTGAAGGTGGCCAGCCGCTGCTTGGCCTTGGTCGGATCGCTCAACGGCACCGGTTTCTTCGTGGTCCGGTCGTATACGTAATGGTGGGCGTAGGAGCTGTAACGGTAGATCGGTTCGCTATCCGTTTCGATCATCAGCTTCTTCTCGTCACTGCTGAAGCTGTACCCTTGAATGGCGATCGGTGTGGTGCCACCCGTGGGCACCAGTGTGGTGCCATCCACCAAGGTGGCCACTTTCTGTCCAGTACGGTACGCGTACTGGTCGACCACCATGCCGGCCTCCGTTTCGTCGAGCACGGTGTAGTGCTGGCCATCGTTCATGCTCGCAAGACCTCCCACATACTCGGCGCTGAACTGGGGGCTGGCCCAGATGTCGCGGTTGGTGAGTTGTTGCTGGGCGGTGGCGAACGGGAGGGCAAGGCTTAGGCTTGCGCCAAGGATGATTGAGCGTTGGATCATGAGGGAGCGCGAAAGGTGGGCCAAGTTAGCCAGTCCCTGCCGGGGCGGCCTCTGTTTCGTGGAAGAAGCAACCGCTGGTCACCGCATTCTTCCTGATCCTTGCCGTGCTGGGCTGCCAACGTACATCTGGAGGTGTTTCGTCTTGGAATACTGCCGGCACGATGCCGGATGAACGTTTGGGAAATCCAGCCTCCACTGCCCGGATCGGCGGTGGCTCACGGGTATCTGCACCATGAACCCTTCGACTGAACTCCACGTGGAGCACAACGCCACCGAGCTTGCTGCCAATGTCCCAAACCACGGATCGGCTCTTGGATGAGTTTTCAACGCATGCTCAACTACTGATGAATTCCACTACATTCGTTCCACCATGAACGCGCAATTCCACATAGCCTCCTTGCTTGGCTTGCGCGTTGCGCCCAGCGCCCAGCGCCCAGCGTAGGGGGCATACAAGTGATCGCTTTTTCTGAAGCGCACAACACGTGCGCCGTACGGTTTCTTAGCCTGCTGGTGTTGGTATTGCTGGCAGGGTATGCACAGGGCCAGGTGGGCAATGGCAGGCCGGCGCCGGGCATAATGCCTAAGTACGGCATTTGGGTAACGCCCTCCCCGGATACCCTCGAGACCCTGCCGGTGCGCATGCAACGCTGGCTGGAGCATACCGGTGGCCTACCTACGGAACAGCAACCGGCTTGCATGGCCTGGTGCCTTGTATGTATGGAGGACTTGGAAGAAGCGGTCCGGAAGCAGCAAGCAGGCACCGTAGCGGCACCCTGCCTCGAAACGAAACCCTGAAATACAAACGACCATGTCCAAAACACCACCATTCCACAGATAGGTGTGCTCCACACGAGTACGCTCGCCTGAAAGCGAACGGCCCCTCCCGGCCACCGCAAGGGAAGACATGCACGCGTGATGAACGTGTGCTACGTTGTATTTTTCACGGACCGGAACGATGCTTCCGGCCTATACGAACTTCAACCGCCATGTACGCTGCGCACGGTTGCCTGAGAAAGCCCATGCAAAAGCTCGCTTTTGCGGCGGCTATGGCAGCGTGTTGCCTGCATACCACTTCCTGCGCCCAGAACCTGGTGCCCAACCCCGGTTTTGAGGAAACCGACAGTTGCACCTTCGGCCTTGGCCTGGGTGCGTTGCACCATTGGTATAGCGCATCCATCACCCCCGATCATCTGCAAAGCTGCCAACCTTATGGAACGGCGAATGACCTGCCCATGAACATGTTCACCTACCAGCAGCCCTACGAGGGGAGTTCATGTGTGGGGGTGTTCACGCATGTGAACTTGAGCGGTCAGGAACAACGCGAATGGATCATGGTGCCCTTGCTGGACACTTTGGTGCCTGGGCAGACCTATTTCTGCAGCTTCCGGGCGAATGCGGGTTTCGGAGGAAATGACCAGTACCCGCAGATCTGGCTGGCCAGTAACCACATGGGTATGCTCTTCACTACCTACGACCGGCATTGGTATTATGGCGATGCCTTCCCCGCACCGATCAACTTCGCGCACATCGAGCATTCACAGATCCTCACCGACACGGTGGGCTGGACCCTGGTGAGTGGCAGTTTTGTGGCGGATAGTGCCTACACTTTCCTGATGCTGGGCAACTTCTTCAGCAATGCGCTCACGGATACAGTTCATTTTGCAGATCCGGATACGGTCTTTCCATGGTACGACAATAGCTACACGCTGATCGATGCGGTGTGCGTGTCTACCAACCCGCTGGGTTGTGAACGGGAACAGGGCCTAGGTGATGCTGAAGAACCATGGCCTGTGGTGTACCCCAATCCGGCTACGGACCAGCTCGTGATCGGCCATGTCGCCGGAGAAGATGCGGTGGCGACGGACATTCTGGGTCAACAGGTGTGGAGCGGTAGGCCGACCAGTGATCGTTTTGTGGTGGATGTGGGCAACTGGGCACGTGGTGCGTATGTGTTGCGGATCCGCAGTGGGCGGGGCGTACAAAGCGTGAAGTTCGTATTAGCCGAATAGGAGCACCGTTCCGGTCCTTCTGATTTTGAATGATCAAAAACAAAAGGACATGCGTACGAAGAACAACATGCGGCATCTGTTGATGGCCGCTTCAGTAGGGGTGGCCCTGCAAGGCTTTACCCAAGCAAGCATTCTGGGCCATGGAGGTGGTCCCAGCTACTTCCTGGGCTGGAATGCCTCCGCGCAGCAAGCCCTGGAAGTGCGCCACGACGGCAGTTGGCCGATCGACTTTTGGACAAGCCAGAGCTTCCGCGCCCGCATCAACCCACAGATCACCTACGGCCTGCTGGGCTCGTTCACCAACGTACCGGCCGATGGCTTCGCGCTGATCACCCCGAACGCTTCCTTCTTGGGCGCGGCGAAGGGGCCATTCACGCGCTTGCACCTGGCCGACGGTGGTGCAGGCAACACACAGGACCTGGCCTTTAGGCGATGGATGAGCAACGGCTTCACCTTCACGGGCAACCTGGACCACGGTTACATAGGGCAGAAGTACGGCGATGAGGACTACACCGATATGGTGATCCAATGGAGCGACAACCCCGGCAATTACCGGATGGATCGGATGCGGTTCCTGTTCACCTCCGGGTACGATGAGAATGCGAACACCGGGGCGCTATCGAAAGAGGGTCTCGAAGGCATGCGCCTATGGCCCGTGGACTACCATAATGTGCATGTGGGCGTGGGCGATTTCTACGCCGATGGCACCGACCCCACCGATCGCCTGCACGTGCTCAATGGCCGGGTGCGGATCGAGGAACTGCCCAACGATCCAGAGGCCCAGGGCCTGACCAAGGTGGTGGTGGTGGATGATGCCAACACCAACGAGCACGGCGTGCTCAAGTGGATGGACATGGCCGATGTGGCGGCCGTGGATTGTGAGTGGCGGATGAACACCGGTGCGAATAACGACCTGTACACGGCCCAAGGAACAGCCGACCCGAACTGCCCCGATGCGGCCGATAGGGTGTTGATCGGTGCCGCTCCGACCGACTCCAACATACCATCGGCCAAGTTGCACGTGCGCGCCCCAAGCGGGTTCGAGCGTGGGGTGGATGTGTTGATGTCCAATGCAGGAAGTGCGTTCGGGGCCATCCTGACCGTGACCGGCGGCGGGCAAAGTGTGCGCGGGGTGCAGGCGATCACCAATGGGTCGAGCAACGTGGCCCGTGCAGGCGATTTCATTTCGTACGATGCCAGCCCGTATGCACATGGGGTGAATGCTCAAGTCCATTCCGGGACGGGTTATGCGGCCGGCGTGGAGGGTTCGTGTTATACAAGTGCGGGCTCGAACTACGGTGTGAAAGGGGAGGTCAGGAACACCGCCAGCACGGGCGCGTACTACGGGGTCCATGGGTCGGTGATGGATGGGCCCGTTGCACCATTCCGTGTGGGGGTCTATGGCCGATCGCCGGTGATCCCAGCGGATGCCAACACCACGGGTGAACTCGGTAGTTGGGCCGGTTACTTCAACGGTATGGTCCGTATCTCGAACAACGCGTATGTGAACGGCAACGTGCTGGTGACCTCCGATGCGTCGCTGAAGACCAACATCGAGGACATCACGAATGCGTCGGCACTGATCGGGTCGCTACAGCCCAAGACCTTTGATTTCATTCCACAGCAGCACCCGCACCTGCTCATGCCAGAAGGACGGCAATGGGGCCTATTGGCGCAAGAGGTGCAGGAGGTGATCCCGGATCTGGTGGAACGGGTGCCGGTCCCGGCTGTGTTCGATAGTACGGGTGCGATGACCGCCGAGGCGACTGCTCACTTGGCGGTCAACTACAATGGCCTGATCCCCGTCCTGATCGCGGCGATGAAAGAGCAGAACGCGCGCATCGACCACCTCGAACAAGCCCTCGCCGCCTGCTGCGCCAACCCCGATGGCGGTCGCATCCTCGATCAAGGGCTGGGCCAGCCGAGTGAATTGGATGGCAGCCTCAACGGCAACGAGAAGCTCCGCATCCAGCCCAACCCCTTCAACGAGCGCACCACGGTGTACTACACCCTGGAGCGTGGAGGGCGTACGCAACTCATCGCCAACAGCGCCGATGGCAAGGAACTGCGTGTGTTGCACGAGGCCAACTTGGAGCCGGGGGTTACCAATACGAGTGGGATACAGCGGATCTGACGCCGGGCCTGTACTACGTAACGCTGCTGCTGGATGGGCGGCCCGTGGTGAAGAAGGCGGTGAAGGTGGGCCGGTAGGGTTGGCCCGGGAGAGCGCCGGTGCGCGGAGTGGTTCCTCGCACCGGTCCACATTTCCGCGGCATGGGTTCCGTACCTTCGCGATCCTTTTGACCGCCCTTACCCGACACGAGCTGCGAAAGCTGGCGAAGTACTCGCTGGTCACCATGGCCGTGGCCAGCGCCTTCATTCTGTACAGCGGCGACCGGCTCGACGCCCAACTCGGTGCCTGGGCCTTGCTCGGCTTGTGGATGGGCGTGCTGGAGGAGTACTTCTTCGGTCGTCGTTTCCGTTCGCTGGCCATCCCGCTTCAATTCCTGGGTAAGGTGCTGTTGGTGAACGTACTTACCATCATCCTCATTCTGCTGGCCTACGCGTTCAATACGGATACGTTCAACTGGTTCGCATACGACCAACCGCAGAAGGTCCAACACATTTTCCTGATGCGCCAGCTCTACACGCTGATGCTGCGTGTGGTCATCATCACCTCCATCGCCTTGCTGGTGGTGCAGGTGGAGGAGTTCATGGGGCGTCGTCTCTTCTTCGGGTTCCTTTTCGGGAGGTATGAGCGCCCCGTGGCCGAGGAGCGGGTGGTGCTCACGCTCGATCTGGTAGGCAGCACCGGCCTGGCCGAACGCATGGGCGACCTGCGGTACTTCCGCTTCATCAACACCACTTATTCGCTCATGACCGATCCGGTGCTGCGCAACGAGGCCGACATCCACAAGTACGTGGGCGACGAGGTGATCTTCACCTGGCCGATGAAAGCCGGGGTGCGTAACGAGAACTGCCTCGACCTCTTCTTCGACATCGAGGAACGCATCGCCCAGCATGCCGAGGTGCTCAAGGGCGAGTTCGGCGTGGTACCGGCATTTCGTGCGGCGCTGCATGGTGGTCGTGTGATCTCCGCACAGGTGGGCCACATCAGGCGGTCGGTTGAATTGAGCGGCGATGTGATGAACAGTGTTTCGCGCATGCTCGGAGTGGCCAAGGACATGAAGGTGGACCTGCTCATCTCCCACGAGATGCTCGGAAGGCTACCCCACGCGCACGAGCGTTTCAGCATCGGCCCGGAAATGGTGGCCCCCGTGAAAGGCCGCAAACGAGAGGTGCGTGTTCACGAGGTGGGTCGGTCCAGCAAGAGCGCATGAGGGCGCTGTACATGATCGCGATGGCGGTGTTGCCGATGCGTACGGTGCCACAATGCCTGGCCCCATTCATCGCGCTGGATCGAAGCATGGTCTTCTGCGAAGGGCGCTTCCTTGAAGTGGATGCACGTCCACCGCGGATCATGCACGCGATGGGCGATGGCCTATTCTTCACCGATCAGCAACAGCGGCCCTGCCGATGGGGGGTGGAAGCAAAAGCCGTGGATGTGTTGCAGCGCGGACCGGTGGATGCGGTGCAAGCGAGCGGCGATCGCGTGGCCTGGAAGGTGGCGGACACGCTTTGGACCCTGCTCGGCGACCGGGCACGTGTAATGGCCAGTGGTGTGGAACGTTTTCGGGTGTCGGACTCACTCATCGTCCTCGTGGACAGCACCGAGCAGGAATTGGTGGTGTATTGGAAAGGGCGAAGGATCCCGCTCGCCACCCTATCGCAAGGCTCTGAACGGCCACAGTGGACCCAGGGTGGCAATACGGTCTGCTGGTACGACCGGGGACAACGTGCGCTCTTCGGCTTTCACCATGGCCTGGTGCAAGGACTTGTGGACAGCAGCGATGTGGGCATCGCGGTGAACGGCACCGATGTGATCGGCTACTGGAACGATCCGAAGGGAGAATGGATGGGCAGGATCAATGGCACGTCGGTCCGGCTTTCGGGCATGAAGCCGGTGAGCGCCCAGGCCGGGGATCGCCTGCTGGCGTTCGTGGATGGAACGTTGAAGTTGAAGGCGTGGCGTGGTGCTGCCATCGTGCAACTCACCGACAGCATGCCCGCTCAATACTGGGTGAAGGACCGCGTGTTGCTCTACCTCTGGGGCGGTCGGCTCCATCTGTGGACCAGTGATGGCCCGGTGGCCGTGGAGGAACAAGTGCCCGAAAAGTGGGAGGTGGCCGGGGATCGGGTGGTGTACCTCGACATCAACCGCGAGTTACGCTCCCTGCGGGTGGATGGGACACGGGAGCATCTGGGGAACGAGCCTGGCATCACCGGGTTTTCCGTGCATGGTGAAGCGGTGGTGTACCCTTCACCCGCAGGCGGGACCGTGGTGTGGTGCGGCGGCAGGCGATACGTCTACTGAGCTGTGGTATCGGCGACCTCCATGGTCCACAACCCAATGGCCTGGCGGCGCCCCTTCAACTCCGTGGTGCCGAGGTTGCGCAGGACATAGCTGGGCGGGAAACGTAGTTCCTTCACCAGTTCATCGGAGATCAGGTTGTCCACGCCGTGCTGGTTGCATTCGTTCTGGATGTGTGCGGTGGTGTTCACCACATCGCCGCTGTAGATCCGTTCCTTCTTCACCAGACCCACTTCCCCGGTGGTCACGGGGCCGTAATGGAAGCCTGCCTTGAACACGGGTGCGATCCCGTATTTCGCCTGGTAGTGGGTGGCGCGCGCCTTCAGCTTGCTGCGGATGTTGAGGAAACAGCGGATGCACCGCTGGCGGGCCACACCGCGCCGGAAAGGCCAGCTCACGCTGATCTCGTCGCCCACGTATTGGTAGATGTCCCCACGTGAATACAGGATGGGATCCGTGATGTCCGCGTACAGTTCATTGAGCAGTTCGAAGTAGCGGGTATGTCCGAGCCGTTCGGCGATGGTCGTGGAGGAGCGCATGTCAAGGAACATGAAGACGCGCAGCTCCTGCCTGGGTCTGTGGTACAACCCGGTGAGGTTGCTCAATCCGCCGTGGCCGTATTGATCGTTGAGCCGTACCATCAGCATGGTACTTGCCATGACCACGCACCAGTAGAGGTAGGTACTGACACCCGCAAAGGAGAATGCCTGGTGCAGGATGTTCGTACCGTGATCGATCCATGAACGTGCCGCCGAGAGCCCAAGCAGGACCAGGAGCAACAGGAGCGCCATGATCCCTACGGCATGCAGGTAAGGTAGGCGGCGCCAGCGATCGCGCAGCACGAAGATGTACACCGCGCCGCCGATGAGGCCGGCTAACAGGGCGGTCGGAAGGCGCTCGTTGAGGCGGTCCACCCAACGGCTGGCCGTATCATGGGCCAGGAGCGTGGCATGCTCGAACACGGCGGCCAAGCAGGCCATCACGCCCCAGGCGAGGGCGATGCGGAGCACCCGTAGGATGCGGACGCGTGTGCGGTGGATGGGTGCGGGGGCCAAGGTCGCGAAGGTAGGATCGGCCTCCTTCCGGTCGGGAATGGGTCAGGCCTTTCCATGGTGCGGCTCGTTGTGGTCCCACTTGACGCGCCATCAACAAGGGGGAATGGATATTGGAGGCGGTTCCGCCAGTGTGTACCACTTGCCGCCGCCCTAATTTCGCTCCATGTTCCGTTGGATCGGCCTGGTGGTCTGCCTCCTGTTCGGGTTCACGAGGTCGGCGCATGCTTTCTATATCCATCTGCACGGCCTTGTGACGGAGCATTTCAGCGGAGATGCCCTCAAAGGCGTACAGGTGCGTTTGGTGAAGGACAGCGTGGATCGCGAGACCGTCATCACCACGGGCAATGGGAGGTATGAGTTGTACCTGGAGCGTGGTTACGACTATCAGGTCTGGTTCCATCGGGCCGATCTGGTCACCAAGCATGTGGTGATCGATGCACGGAAGGTGCCGCTCTTCCCGGATGTGCCTTTCTACGACATGGATCTGCAGATGACCATGTTCACCTGGATCGATGGCTTCGATGTGAGCCTGTACATGGAACCCGTTGGCCGTGCCGAGTACAAACAGAGCGTGCGCAACCTGAGTTGGGATGTGGCGCACACCAAGGATTTTCAGGACCGTTCCAACCGGACGATGATCCACTACGAGCGGGAGGTGGCCGATCGGGAGCGAAAAGCTTCGCGGAAGGGAACGGTGACCAAGTCCCGCCGTCGGCGCCCGGTCGATTTCTGATCAAAGCCGTTCACTACGGACCCAGTACCGAGGTCCGTTCGTTCCGGGCAAGGATGAACAGCGATGGAACGGTTCGAGCGTACGAGGGATGTGGCTTTGTCCAGCGCACACTCGAGCACCTGCGGAGGTCGCTGCTTTGTCACCGTCCCGGTAGCGTCGGTACCGGGCCATGAGCACAGGTGCGCTTCCGCTCACATCGCAGGCCCGTTCCGAAGTGTGGTCGCACAAATGGGGTCGGTGGTCGCCAGGTCGGTCTTCTTGATCGCGGCGAAACCACCGGCCACGTCGATCACATTGTGGTAGCCCCGGGCCTTCAGCAGGCTGGCCGCGATCATGCTGCGGTAGCCACCCTGGCAGTGGATGTAGTTGGGTTCGTTCTTGCTGAACGCGGCGAGATGCGTGTTGATGAACTGGAGCGATGTGTGCTGTGCGTCGACCAGGTGCTCCGCCGCCCATTCGCCGGGTTTGCGCACGTCGAACACGTGCAAGGGGTTCGCCTTCATGCGTTGTGCGAACTCCTCGGCTGTGATGCTTTCCAGGCGGTCCACCTCCTTGCCTGCCGCTTTCCAGGCTGCCATGCCGCCCTTCAGGTGACCGAGCACGTGGTCGTAACCCACTCGGGCAAGTCGTGTCACCACTTCCTCTTCCGTGCCTTCATCGCACACGATCACCAGAGGGTGCTCCACATCCGGTATCATGGTGCCCACCCAGGGGGCGAAGTCGCCTTTGAGGCCGATGTTGATGCTTCGTGGAACGAACCCGTCCTTGAAGGTCTGTGCACCACGGGTATCGAGCACGAGGGCACCTTCACTTTCCACGATCAATTCCAGTTCGGTGGGTGAAAGTGCGCGCAGCCCGGTCTGCTTCACGCTCTCCAAGGTCGGGATCACACCCTTGTTCATCGCCACGTTCTGCGGGAAATAGGCAGGCGGAGGCAGGATCCCCTCGGTGACCTCCTGGATGAATTGTTCGCGGGTCGCTGCTTTCAGTGCGTAGTTCACCTGTTTCTGGTGCCCCAGCGTATCAAAGGTCTCTTTGCTCATGTTCTTGCCACAGGCACTTCCCGCACCATGCGCGGGATACACGATCACCTCATCAGGCAGGGGTATGATCTTGTTCTGAAGGCTTTCGTACAGGTGCCCGGCCAGGTCTTCCTTGGTGAGGGTGCCCGCCTTCTGTGCGAGGTCGGGTCGGCCCACATCGCCGATGAAGAGCGTGTCGCCGGTATAGATGCTGTGTGGCTTGCCATGCTCGTCCAGCAAGAGGTAACACGTGCTCTCCATGGTGTGTCCGGGCGTATGGAGGACCTTGATCCTCACCTTGCCCAGTTTCAGTTCCTCCCCATCCTTGGCGATGTACGCATCGAAGGTGGGGTCGGCATTGGGTCCGTAGACGATGGTTGCTCCTGTTCTCCGAGCAAGATCGAGGTGGCCGCTCACGAAATCGGCGTGGAAGTGCGTCTCCAGCACGTACTTGATCCGCGCATTCCGGGCTTGGGCACGCTCGATGTACGGAGCGGTCTCGCGCAACGGGTCGATGATGGCCACTTCGCCATCGCTCTCGATGTAGTATGCGCCTTGTGCGAGGCAGCCGGTGTAGATCTGTTCGATGTTCATGGGTCCAGGGTGTTACAACGGCTCACGGGCCGCAATTTCGTTCAGTGGAGGAAGGACGGTCGGGCGGAAGCAGGATGAGCCGTGAATGGGGATGGGCCGCACGTTCCAGAGGGCCCCCAGCACACAGGTTGAGGATCCCCTGCACCGCGGTGCCCACGTCGATCATCGTCATGTCCTGCATTCCGTACTGCAAACGTATGGACCGGACGCGACGGCTTCGGTAACCGTTCTCACACAGCGGGTATTGCCCGGAATGGCGGGCTTCGAATCCCTGTGCGCCGCGTGCGTCCGATCGTGTGGGTTCAGGGGCGGATCTCTTCAGCCACGGCGATCACATGCCCATCGGGGTCTGCGTAGTAGGCCACCCGATGCCCCCAGTCGCGGTCGGCCGGTGCATTCACCAGGACGGCACGCGCACGATCCGCCGCACGCATCGCCTGCTCGATGTCGGCCACAAGCAGGTAGAGTTCACAGCGCGGAACACCCTGCGCAACGGAAGGATGGGGCATCGGGCCACAGATGATCCGTGCGATACCCTGTTCCGGCATCAATCCCAATTTCACACCGGGGGCCAGCTCGAACTCGGTCATGCCTGGCACGTTGAGCACGGGTTCCCTGGCCAGTAGGAGCCTGTAGAATGCCGTACTCCGCGCCTGATCGGCCACGTAAAGGATGAATTCGGTGGAGGTGATCGTCATGGCACGTGGCTCAATGGCATTCAAGGGTTCCGGCGGCGGTCGTAACTGGTCCCGGGCTCACGTAAGGGATGCCCAACTCCAATCCGCGCAGGATCATCAGCACGGCCACGGCTGAGACCAGGACCGGGGATGCGCGGCGAAGCCATGCGCGCCCTTTTTCGCCGATCATTCCACCGCTCATGCGCAGGGTGATGAGGGCTGGCCAGGTGCCCAGGCCGAACAGCAGCATGAATACCGCACCTCCCATGGCCGTTGTGGCGGATGAGGCCCCCAGGAGCGCTGCGTACAGCAGGCCGCAAGGCAGCAGTCCGTTCAGGATCCCGGTGAGGAAGAGGGTCTCCGGAGCCGTTCGTTTCAGGTTGCGTGCCAATGCACTGCGTAGGCGGGCAATGGCCATGGACAATGGGCCCGTGGGGCTGAAGCGCTGTAGAAGGCCTGGTAGTAGCACGGATACCAGAAGGATCACACCGGCTGCGATGCTCACCGTACGCTGCAGGCCCACCAGTCGGAGACCCTGCCCGAAGGTGCCGATGGCCAGGCCGAGCAACAGATAGGTGATCAGTCGGCCACTGTTCAATAGGAGGGTACTTCGCCACCGTGCCGCAGCGCCCGGTCCGGGCGAAGGGACTGCCAGTGCGATGGGACCGCACATGCCGATGCAATGGGCGCTTCCGGCAACCCCCAGAACAAGGGCCGTGGCCAGCATCGGGTCCAGGGTCATGGCACGTGTACTTTCTCCTCCGTGAAGTAGGTCGTCCCGTCGGCCTGCCACGCCATGGCAGCGTTGTAACGGCCCGGTAGCAATTGTACGGCCACCTTGGTCGTGGCGGTGCTCGTTGCCGGAATGACGATCGTACGGTCGCCACGCGGGTCGTTCGGGCGCTGTAGCGCGAGGGTGCCGGTCACCGTGCGACCCTTCATCTCGGCGGGCAGCTCCACCTGCACGGATCCACGGGTCAGGGTGAATCGAACGGGTGCGCTCAGGGCTTTCGCTCGCGCGGCCTGATCAATGCGCACCTGGAACTTCAGTTCTTCGCCATAGTAGTCCTCGGTCACCAGAGGCGACGGGTGTTGCGATGCCTTGAACACGAACCAGGTCATCATCAATGCGAATGCGAACAAGGCCAATGCCAGTCCCTTTCCCCAGTTCATGCGTTGGATCGGTTCGGTTCACCTGGAACTCCAGGCAGGTTCAAAGATGCACTGTTCTTCGTGGGTGGGTCTTCTCCGGTGTTCGGGCAGGGCAACGGAACCCCAGGGTGTCCAGCTGTTCATCGGTGGCCCACGGTGGCCGGACCCACGAACGAGGTCTTCACCTTATCGACCATCTTGTCCCCGCTGTACACGCCCACCACCACCTTCGTCTTCATCCCATCGAGCTGATCCTTGGGCAGGATGATGAACAATTCGCCTTGGGCCAGCTCACCTGGTTTCAGTTCGATCGGTCTGCCCACCAGTTGGATCTCGCCCTCCAGGTCCAGGAGTTCGAGTCGCACGGGCAGGTCCCGTTGGGTCTTGTTCACCAGTTTGATGGCGTAGAGGTTGCTGATCCGGCCATCGGGTCGTTCCTGGAAGAGCATGCCCGGGGTGCGCAGGAGGGTGCTGTCCACGTCGCTGCGCATGAGGATCAGGAGCAGGAGCACCGCAACGATGGCCGCGAGCACGCCTGAATAGGCTTTCAACCGCAGGTTGAAGGTGAACGGCTTCTTGTCGGCGATCTCGGCTTCACTCGCGAAGCGGATCAGGCCGGTGGGCAGCCCTACACTGGTCATCATGTGGTCGCACGCGTCGATGCAGGCCGTGCAGTTCACACACTCCAGTTGGGTGCCATTGCGGATGTCGATACCCGTGGGGCACACATGAACACAAGCCTTGCAGTCGATGCAATCGCCTTTGCCCGCATCGGTACGTACCTCCCCTTTCCGGAAGAGTCCCCGTACTTCACCACGGACATGGTCGTAGGCGATCACGATGCTCTTGCGGTCGAGGAGCACTCCTTGCAGGCGGCCATAGGGGCAAACGGTGGTGCAGGCCTGCTCCCGGAAGAAGGCGAAGTTGCCGTAGAAGACACCGCTGAACACCAGCATGGCGGTGAGACCGCCCAGGTGTTGCGATGCCGGCTCACGGATGATCCGGAGCAGTTCGTCGCTGCCGATCAGGTAGGCCAGGAAGGTGTTGCCGATCAGGAAGCTGATCAGGAAGAAGATCGCGTGTTTGGTCGTCTTCTTCAGGATCTTGTCATTGGTCATAGGCCCCTTGTTGAGCGCCTGTTGTTGTTTCCAGTCGCCCTCGATGAAATACTCGATGCGGCGGAAGACGTGCTCCATGAACACGGTCTGCGGGCATACCCAGCCGCAGAACAGACGGCCAAAGGCCACCGTGAACAGGATCACGAAAACGATGAAGGCCAGGAAGCCGAGAACGAAGATCAGGAAGTCCTGGGGCCAGAACGATTTTCCGAAGAAGACGAAATGACGCTCCACCAGATCGATCATCAGGAGCGGTTCGCCCCCGATTCGGATGAAGGGCCCGGCGAATAAGAGGACTACGAGCGCATAGCCCAGCCACTGCCGCCACCGGGTGAACTTGCCGCTGGGCTTCTTCGGGTAGACCCAGACGCGCTTCCCTTGTTTGTCCACGGTGCTGATCGCATCGCGGTAGCTTTCATCGCGTTTGATATGTGCGGGCTGGGGAGCCATCACGGCATGGCCACGAGCGCGCTATCCGGGCTGGTTGCGGAAGAGTCGGCAGGAGCACCGGCAGGGGCGCCTTCCTCCACCCATTGCTCACCTTGTGGGGCCTTCTGCGTGGCACCACCCTTGCCAGCCTGGGTCATGATGTAGCAGGCGATCGCGCTGATCTCATCGGGTTGTAGCTGCGACTTCCAGGAGATCATGCCTTTTTCCGGTACCCCGTACTTGATCGTCTTGAAGACATTCTTGATCCCCCCCCCGTGCAACCAGTACGCGTCGGTGAGGTTGGGGCCTACGCTGGTCTCCGAACCGGACCCATCGGCGCCATGGCAGGCCACACAGTACGTGCCGAACAGCTCCTGGCCAGAGGCCAGCACTTTCGCATCGTCGGTGAAGGTCACGGTATTCTCATCCACCACATGGGCCTGTGTGGCGAGGTAGGCGTCCACATCGGCCTTGGCCTGCGCCATATCGGCGTTGTATTCCTCCACGGTATCGGGCCAGATGTCGATCACGTGAACGTTGATCAGGTACACCACCCCCCAGATGATGGTGCCATAGAAGAGCCAAAGCCACCAAGGTGGGAGCACGTTGTCGAGTTCTCTGATCCCGTCGTAGTCGTGTCGTAGCTCGATGTCCTTCTCCTCCTCCATGGAGGCCTGTCTGGTGAGCTTCTTCAGCAGCCGGTCGGACCAGGATGTTCCTGATGCGGCCGCAGCCACCTGCTGGGTCTCGACCGAGGTGGCGCCGATCAAGGCACGTGTCAACGCGCGCAGGATGTTCATCTGCACGAGCAGGATGATGAAAAGGAAGAGGTTGATGGCGACGAGCCACCAGAAGGCCGTGGTGAGCGACATGGTGGTGTCATCCCCTTTGTACGCTTGCGCACTGGCATCACCGGCGATCAGGAAGAGGGCCACGATGGTGGCGCCGCGTCCGCCGTTCTCCAGGAGTTGCCTCACCCAACCACCGGTGCCACCCATGGTGCGCATGATCCCTGCCAGGGAGATGATGAAGATGACCTGGACCACTGCCAGGGCGAGCAGGGCGTAGAGCAGGTCGTTGTTCACCTGGAAGGACGGTGCCTCAGGTGCCTGAGCGGTATCCTGCGCAACGGCGAAGAGGGCGGAAACGGACAGGAGGGTGGTGGTGAAGATGCGCTGAAGCATGCTACGGCTGTGCATGGTGGATGGATTCGTTCGTGCTGTTCCCTTCGGTGAGCGGAAGGGCCGCCATGTGGTCGATGTGCCTGCGGGTGGCCTTCCACACATAAAGCAGGGCGATGCAGAAGATGCTGAAGAAGATCACGAAGGACACCACCGGATAGATGCCGATGCCGGCGATCGTCTCCATGTGGTGTTTGATGAACTTCAGCATGGTGGGTGCGTGCGTTCAGATCACTTGGTGGCCACGGCGGCCGCCTTGATGTCGGTGCCCATGCGTTGGAGATAGGCGATCAGGGCGATGATGTCCCTGTCGGCGCTGGTCTCGATGCCGGCCTTCTTCAGGTCATCGGCGATGGCCTGCCCTTGGCGCATCAGGTCCGCGTTGGCCTTGGCGGGGAGATCCGATCCATAAGGCACCCCCAGGGTGATCATGGCCTCGATCTTGCGGCGCGTGGTGGTGGTATCGATCGCGTTCTCGAAGAGGTGCGGGTAGGCGGGCATCAAGGAACCCGGGCTCATGCTCGTGGGGTCCCACATGTGGTAGTAGTGCCAGCTGTTGGGATACTTGCCGCCCACGCGGTGCAGGTCGGGTCCGGTGCGTTTGCTGCCCCATTGGAAGGGGTGGTCGTACACATACTCGCCGGCCTTGCTGTACTCGCCGTAGCGCTCGGTCTCTCCCCGGAATGGACGGATCATCTGGCTGTGGCAGGTGTAGCAGCCCTCCATCACATAGATGTCGCGGCCATGCAGTTCCAGTGGGGTGTAGGGTTTCACGCTGGCGATGGTGGGTACATTGCTCTTCACCAGGAAGGTGGGCACCATTTCGATGATGCCACCGATGGCCACGGCCACCAGGCTCCAGACCAGCATCTGGATGGGGCGTCGTTCGATCCAGGTGTGCCAATGCCCGGCCGGCTCCTTCTCCAACTTCTCCAGGGCGGGTGCTTCGGCGTCCTCATCAGCCACGAGTTTGCCGGCCTTCACGGTCTTCACCACGTTGTACACCATGATCAGCACACCGATCAGGTAGATGCTACCACCGATGGCACGCAGCCAGTAGGCATACTTGATCTCCAGCACGGTGTCAAGGAAGTTCTTGTACACCAGGAAGCCATCCGGTGTGAACTGCTGCCACATCAGGCTTTGGAAGAATCCGGCGAAGTACAGCGGCACCGCGTAGAAGATGATGCCCAAGGTGCCCAGCCAGAAGTGGACATTGGCCAGTTTGGTGCTGTAGAGCTTGGTGCCGAACAGGCGCGGGGCCAACCAGTACACCATACCGAAGGTGAGGAAGCCGTTCCAGCCGATGCCGCCGATGTGGACGTGCGCCACGATCCAGTCGGTGTAGTGCGCAATGGCATTGATGCTCTTGACGCTGAGGAGCGGCCCTTCGAGCGTGGCCATGCCGTAGCAGGTAACGGCCACCACGAAGAACTTCAGTACGGGATCCTCCCGCACCCGGTCCCAGGCACCCCGTAGTGTGAGCAGGCCGTTGAGCATACCGCCCCAGCTCGGCGCGATCAGCATCACGCTGAATGCCACGCCAAGGCTCTGTGCCCACTCGGGCAGTGCACTGTAGAGCAGGTGGTGTGGACCCGCCCAGATGTAGATGAAGATGAGCGACCAGAAGTGGATGATCGAGAGCTTGTAGCTGTATACCGGGCGGTTGGCGGCCTTGGGTAGGAAATAGTACATCAGGCCCAGGAATGGTGTGGTCAGGAAGAAGGCCACCGCGTTATGACCGTACCACCACTGCACCAGCGCGTCCTGTACGCCGGCATACCAGCTATAGCTCTTGCCCAGGGTCACCGGGATCGCGATGCTGTTCACGATGTGCAGCATGGCCACCGTGACCCAGGTGCCGATATAGAACCAGATGGCCACGTACAAGTGGCGTTCCCGGCGCTTGAGAATGGTGCCGAACATGTTGATGCCGAACACGATCCACACGAATGCGATCGCGATGTCGATGGGCCATTCGAGTTCCGCGTACTCCTTGCCCTGTGTCATTCCCAAGGGTAGGGTGACCGCAGCGGCCACGATGATCAACTGCCAGCCCCAGAAGTGGATCCGGCTGAGCAGGTCGCTGTACATGCGTGCCTTCAACAACCGTTGCAGGCTGTAGTAGGCACCGGTGAAGATGGCGTTGCCCACGAAGGCGAAGATCACGGCGTTGGTATGGAGCGGGCGGATACGACCGAACGTGGACCACTCACTGAAGTTCAGCCCGGGCACCACCAGCTGAAGGGCGGCGATCAGGCCCACCAGCATACCCACCACACCCCAGAGGATGGTGATGAAGAGGAAGTTCTTGACGATGCGGTTATCGTACTGGAAACGTTCGGTCATCGGATCATGGATGTTCGTTACGGGTGGGAAGGCTGTCGTGGAGGATGCGCACTGCCGGGGAGCGGTCATCATCGAACTGGCCCTTGCGCACAGCCCAGATGAAGGCGGCGAGGAAGACCCCGGCGACCAGGGTGCTCACCGTGATCAGGACGAAGATGATGCTCATGGGACCTGCCTTACGGGGTGCGAAAGTGCCGTAGGAAAGATAGATGAACGCTGACCATTGTCATTCTCCAAAATTGACTTTCGTCATTTCGTGCGGGATCCACGGTCCGCGATCCAAGTGGCCAGGGTCACGAAACCGACAACGCTCACACTGCTCAGGGGCATGAGTATCGCGGCGATGAGGGGTGTCATGTGTCCGGCGGCGGCTACGGAGACCCCGACGATATTGTAGCAAAGGGAGATGCAGAGGCTGGCCACCACGATGCGCCGGGCCTTCCGTGCGAGGTGCAGGAAATGGGGGAGCTGCTGGAGGGCACCCGCATCCATGATGGCGTCGCTCGCGGGGGTCAGCGCGGCGCTCGTCTCGGTGATGGTGATCCCTACGTCACTCTGAGCAAGGGCACCGGCATCGTTCAGTCCATCGCCGACCATGAGCACCCGGTGGCCACGGGCCTGGTCTTCGCGAACGCTTCGTGACTTGTCCGTCGGGCCACATTCCGTGCGCACCGTTGCGCCGTCGAACGCCGCGAGGAGCTCCGGATCAACGCGCGCATCGCCGGTAAGCAGGGCCACGCGAAGTTTTCCACGCAAGTGTGCGATGGCCCCGGCCATACCGGTCCTTGGTCGCTTGGCGATGGCGAAATGGCCGCGATGGACCCCATCCATCGCGACATGGACCCGGGCCTCGCCTGCGACCCGTGATCGTTCGGTACCTCCACAGAAAGCGGCGGACCCCAGGCGCACCGGCCGTCCATCCACCACGCCCATGATCCCCGCGCCGGCTTGTTCCTCCACGTTCATCGCATCCAGCACGGGGTCCTTCAGCTCCTTGTAGAGCACGGCGCTCAGGGGATGCAGGCTGTTACGTGCCAACGAGCGTAATACGGTGCGGTCCTGTCCGGAAAGCGCTGTGCCGACCCATCGCATCTCGTGCGCCTCCCGTGCGGTGAGCGTGCCGGTCTTGTCAAAGACCACGGTATCCACTTGGGCCATGCGTTCCACCACCTCGGCGTCGCGTAGGAAAAGCCCACGCCTGCCCATCAGGCGGATGGTATGGCCATAAGCGAAAGGCATGCTCAAGGCCAGTGCGCACGGGCAGGCCACGATGAGCACCGCCGTTACCACCGGCCACACCTGGGAACTGTCATGGCCCCACCAGTACAGGGCGGCACCAGCGCTGATCAGCAGTACCGCCAGGGTGAACCGCCGGGCGAGGGCATCGATCATACGGGGCATGGGTGGCCGACCTTCCCCGGCTGCTTGTTCGGCCCAGAGTTGTTTCAGCCGGCTTTCAGCGAATGGGCGTAGGACCTCCAATTCGATGGCCGCGCCGCGCTGTCGTCCACCGGCCTTGATGGTATCACCCACGTTCTTCCGCACGGCGAGCGGCTCGCCGGTGATGAAGCTGTTATCGATGTGGGCCGTGCCTTCCCGCAGGATGGCGTCCACCGGCACAAGTTCCTGGTCGCGGATCAGGATGTGGTCCCCGGTCTGCAGATGGCCCACTTTGATCGGTTCCTCCACCTGGCCTCGTTTGCGGATGACGACCAAGGGCAGGAAGTCCTCCAGGTCCCGGTCGAACCTCAGGGCGCGGTAGGTATAGGCTTGGTACCAACGACCGATCAGCAGGAAGAACAGCAGGCCGGCCAAGGAATCGAAATACCCCGGGCCATGGCCGGTGAATACATCCCACAAGCTACGTGACCAGAGTGCCACGATCCCCAAGGCGATGGGGATATCGATGTTAACCGTGCGGGAGCGGATCCCGGCCCAGGCACTGCGGAAGAAGTCGGTGCTCAGGAAGAACACAACGGGGAAGGAGAACAGGACGATGAGCCACTGGAAGCCGGATCTCAACCCCGCCTCATCGTCGGCACCGAGATACTCCGGGAAGCTCAGGAGCATCGTATTCCCGAAGACGAAGCCCGCCACCCCCAGACGGATGTAGAGCATGTAGGGCACCCCGGTCCTCCGTGATCCGGCACGTGCGTTCGTCAGCTGCGGGCCGTAGCCGATGCGGCGCAGCAGCCGCACCAGTCCAGAGAGTGGGAGCTTCTCCTCGCGGAAGGTGATCGAAAGCTCCTTATCGGCGAAGGATACGCGCGACCGGATGACCGATGGTTCGATCCGGTGCAGGTTCTCCAGGAGCCAGATGCAGGAGCTGCAGTGCATCTGCGGCACATTGAATCGGACCCGCGTGATGCCCTGTTCGCTGAAATCGACCAGACGCGACCGGACCTCCTCTATGTCGAAAAGATCGGCGCGTTGCTCATCCACCGAGGCATCCCGCTTCACACCAGGCTGGCGTTCCAGGTCGTAATAGTCGCAGAGGCCAGCTTCATTCAGCAGGTCATAGACCACCTCACAGCCATGGCAGCAGAAGTCCTTGCCATCGTGTGTCCGGTGCTCCTCGGCACAGGTATCGCCACAATGGTAGCAGGTGACGGTGGTCAGGGTTCGAGGGTCCACGCCACAAAGAGCGTTGGTTCAGGGGTATTGGAGCATGACGGATGTCAGTTACTCAGGTAGGGGTCAGTTCTCCTCCCCACTGAAAGCGAATTGAACGATGTTCGCCCCCATCTGCAGGGCCTTCATCCGGATGGTTTCGCTGTCGCCATGGACATCGGGATCCTCCCAGCCATCGCCAAGGTCACATTCGTGGTCGTAGAAGCAGACGAGTCTTCCTTCCCAGAACAGGCCGTAGCCCCGGGGTGGTTTGTTGTCGTGCTCGTGGATCTTGGGGAGCCCTTGGGCGAAGTTGAACTGCTGGTGGTAGATCGGATGTGCGAACGGGAGTTCCAGGAATTCGAGTTCGGGGAACACGCGTGCCATCATGGGCCGTATGAAGGGGTCCATGCCATAGTTGTCGCTGATGTGCAGGAAGCCACCGGCCTGGAGGTAGCGTCTCAGGTTCTCGGCCTCCTGTTGGGAGAAGACCACGTTGCCGTGGCCGGTCATGTGAACAAGTGGGTAGGTGAACAGGTCCGGGCTGCCGACCTCCACGATCGGCACATCGGTGTTGATCCGCATGCCGAGCTGGTCGTTGCAGTACTTCACCAGGTTGGGTACGCTGGTGGGATTGGCGTACCAATCGCCACCGCCGTTGTATTTGAGCACCGCCAGTTGGTAGGTCCCTTGTGTCCAGGCGTATTGCGGGCCAAGGGCACAGGCGGTGAGGATCGCCAGGGCAGCGGTACGAAGCATGGGGCGAAGTTATCGCTGCTGGGCCAGGCTCATCCAGGTACATGCGGCCAGGGCGGCGGTCTCGGTGCGCAGGCGGGCCGTTCCGAGACCGATCGCTCGGAATCCGACAGCGAGCAGCGCACGGGCTTCTTCCGGTGTGAGGTCGCCTTCCGGTCCGATCAGGGTCAAGGCATCCTCCGTCGGGGCATAGACCTTCATGAGCGACCGGTGTGCTCCCTCGCACCATCCGAAGAATCGTTGCGCGGGTGCCTCTTCCGTAAGCAGGTGTTCAAGGGTGGTGAGTTCATCGATCCTCGGAAGCCAGGCGCGTTGGCTCTGTTTCATGGCACTGATGGCCACGCGTTGCAGCCGGTCCGTGCGCAGCTTCGCACGTTCGGTGCGGTGGGTGATCAGCGGGGTGATCCGGTCCACACCGATCTCCACGGCCTTCTCCACGAACCATTCATAACGGTCCATCTGCTTGGTGGGGGCCACGGCGAGGTGGATCCGTGCGGTGCGCTCCCTGGGCAGCGCGATCCGATCAAGGATACGGACACTACAACCTTTGCGGCTTGCGTGGTCGATCTCTCCTTCGGCCTTGGTACCCGCTCCATCCAATAGGCCGATCCTTGTGCCCGGACCAAGCCGTAGTACCGATGTGGCGTGGTGCGCCTCTTCTTCCGGTAGTTCAACCGTGGTGCCGTGCAGATCAGGGCAATGGAACAGGTGCATGGGCGGTGGATCGATCGATGCGTACCAGGGCGTACGCACCGAGGACGAGGAGTGGAATATAGAGCGTGGTCGCAAGCACTGGCGGAATGCCCAGTAGCACGGGCCATTGTGCATCGGTCCATTGGCCTTTCAGTACACGGGGGAGGACCTCGGTGAGCATCGGGTGCAGGACCCCGGTGGGGAATGAGTACCCGATGGTCATTTTCGCTGCCAACGCACACGACAGACCGAATACGCCGAGGGTCCCAACGGCGTAACGCACCCAGGGTTCAACCGGGAGGAAATGGAGCGTTTGGAACGAAAGAAGCACGGCAGCCGCCATCACGTACCGCGGCCCATAGGTCCAACCACCCCACCACGTCGCATGGGTGAGGAAGGCGGCGAGGAGCAGCAGGGAAGGTAGGATGTACGGGTTATGGAGGAGGTCCTTGCCACTCATCCTCCGAGCAAGGACGAAGGGTGCGATGATGAGGAAAGGCATGTAGAAGAACAGGCCACGGTAGTCGGTGAACAGCATGTGGATGAAAGCATCCGGTTGCCAGGTTCCGAACCCATATTGTTGGTGCATGGCCGAGTAGTTCAACGCATAGGCATTGGGGAAGGTGAGGGCATCGCCGGTAACGGCCAGGTTGTGGAGTCCTGCGGCAAAAAGGCCCGGTACCAGACCGAGCATGACCGCGCCGATACCCTGCCAACGCTTGCCCATGGCCAGTTGGGCCATCCACACCAGTGGCATCAGCAGGAGCGCGGATTCACACAGGAAGGCAGCCCCCGACCAGAGGCCGGCAAGGGCATTGCGATCGTGTTGTACGCTTCGCGCCGCAAGCAAGGTGAAGAGCGCGCCGGGCAGGTGGTTATAGAAGCTACCGCTGTACACGAAGAGGAAGGACCCGAGGAGCGGCAGGGTCGCAAGGAGGGAGGCGGGCAGGGGCAGCGGTCGTTGCTGTGCGCGCAGCTGGAACCAGGCCAGGGTGATGAGCACGGTCATCGGCAAGCTCCCACACAGGAAACCACCCAGGCGCAGCAGCCCATCGTTCAATGTACCTTGATCGCCCGCTTGCACTCGGCCTGCATGCACCATCAGCCAGTGGAAGGGAAGAACGAGGAAGGTGGGCAAGGGACCCTTGTCCGAGAAATACCGTCCGTTCACGAAGGCTTTGTCCCCGGTCACCTCATGGATCGAGGTGATCTCCAGGGTGCCGCGATCGACCAACGACGCCACGCTGGCGGCACGGGCCATGGTGTTGTCGTTGTGCCCATGGTCCAGGTGCCAGCTGCACAGGAACAGCACGATCAGGAAGAAGAGGATGACCTGCTTGCGCGAAGGCATCCTCACTGCTTCTTGAAGTCCAGCTTGTAGAAGTGGAAGTCCGGGCTGTGCAGGTCCACCTTGAAGCCGGTCACATGGTGGTCCGTGTCGAAGGTGAAGGTGATGTATCCCGGTTCGAGGAAGGGGTCAGCGTGTTCCCATCGCCAGGTGTCGTAGTGCCAGTGTACCAGGTTGCCCGTGAAGAGTTCCTTGGCCGGGGTGAAGGAGAGCACGGGTTTGCCGGCGGTGGTGGTGATGATGGCTTCGCCATAGATCCTGTCCGAATACGTGCCTTGCAACGCGCTGGCATTGGCGGTAGGGGAGGTACCCTTCACGCGTGCATTGGTCCGGGCGGCCACGCGTTGGGCTTCTCGTTCGTCCCGTTTGGCCAGGCGTGGCAGCATGGTGCCCACGGGATCGGCCTGGCCATCGCCCAGGTACTGATCGAGGATCTTGTTGGTGATGGCGAATACGCTGTAGCTCTCACCGTTCCCCAAGCAGATCACCGCAAGGTCCTTCTCCGGCACCACAGCATGGTTGAGGATGAATCCGGGCATGCCGCCGCTGTGGGTGAGCACCTTGGCGCCGTTGTTGTGTTCGATGAACCAGCCGAGACCCGCACTTTCGTCGCCCATGGACAGGTGGCTGGTGGTGATCATGGAATAGGTGGCCGGTGAGAGGAAGGCGCTTCCGTTCACCTTGCCTTCATCAGCCCACATCGCGTCCCATTTCGCCAGGTCGGTCACGGTGCTCAACACACCGCATGCACCATCGGCACCCTTCAGGGCCTGGTAGGGCATGCTCTTCTGTGGGGCCGTCCTGTCCTGGCCTTTGCGCACGTGCGGTAGGGCCACATCGGACATGGTCGCCAGGTCAGCGGTCTCCACGCGGCTGCGGTCCATTCCCAGCGGTTTGAAGATGCGCGTGGTGATGAACTGGTCCCAGGTCGAACCGCTCACGTGTTCGATGAGCTGCGCGGCGGCGATGTACATCAGGTTGCTGTACCCGAATTCATCGCGGAAGGGAAGTGTCATCGGTTCATGTGCGTGCCGTGCGAGGATCTCCTGCTGGGTATGGTTGGTGCCATACCAGAGCAGGTCGCCATCGAAGGTGATCCAGCCACTGCGGTGGCAGAGCAGATCCTTCACCAGGAATTGTTCGGTCACGAAGGGGAGTGGTGTCGCGAATCCGGGCAGGTGGTCGCGCACGTGATCGTTCCAATCCAGTTTGCCTTCATCCACGAGCAATCCGATGGCACAGGCGGTGAAGGCCTTGCTGAGGCTGGCACAGTAGAACACCGAGTTGGTGGTGACGGGGTCCGGCTTGGCAAGGTCGAGTTTGCCGTAGCCTTTGCTCCAGACGAGCTTCCCGTCCTTCACCACACCCACTGCAAGCCCTGGCTGGTCGAACTTGCGGACGGCATCATCGATGTACGCATCGAGCGATACGAAGTCCGATGGGGATGGGTCCGGTGGTGTTTGGGCGCTGGCGGTGAGGAGCGCGAACGGAACGGTGAGCAGGAGCGTGTGGCGCGGGGTCGGCATGCCACGAAGATCGGTGTTGTGCGCGACGCTCACATGTGCCTGCGGCGACCGCCGGGTCCCAGAGCTTCCTCTTCCTCGGCCACCTTGCCTTTGAGCCTTGTATCGGTTTCCAATCCGCTCTTCACCTCGATATTGATCCCATCGCTCAGCCCGGTGGTGATCAGGCGCTTCTCGAAGACCTGTGGGGTGGCTGTTTCCACCTCCACGAAGGCGCTATCGCCATCGGAACTGAACTGGACCAGGCGCTCCGGGATCATCATCACGCTATCCCTGCGGTCCAGCACGATGTCGGCATTGGCACTGTAATTGGCACGGATGAAGGTACCCTCGCGTGGGGTCATGGCGGCCCGCACCTCGAACTTGATCGCACCTTCCTCATTCACCCCTTTGGGTGCGATGTATTCCAACTTGGCCGGGTGTGTCTCATTCTCGATCGCGCCAATGGTCACCAGGAGGTCCATACCGGTATGCACTTTGCCGATCTCGCTCTCATCCACCTTGCCCTTGAAGATCAGGTCCTGCATATCGGCCACGCTTGCGATGGTGGTGCCTTCGTTGAAGTTGTTCCGCTCGATCACGCTGGTACCCACCTTCACCGGCACTTCGAGCACCATGCCGTCGATGGAGCTACGCACGATGGTATTGGACGCGCTGCCACTGCTGCTGCTGATGCCGTCGCGCACCAGTTGGAGGGCATCGCGTGCGGCATCCACCTCCTGTTGGGCACTGCGCAGGGCCACCTCGAAGGTCTGCATCTCGGCCGCGGCGATCACTCCTTTGGTGGCGAGGGGTTTGTTGCGGTCGAAGTTGAGCTGTGCATTGTTCAGGGCGATCTCGGCACTGCGCACCCTGTTCTCTGCCTGGCTCAGGTTCAACATGTCAGGCACGATCTGGATGGTGGCGAGCTTGTCGCCCTTTTTCACCACATCCCCGGCCTCGATGAAGAGCTCGCGGATGATGCCGCTCACCACGGGTTTCACGGCCACCTCCTGCCGGGGCTCGATGCTGCCGTTGGCGATGGTCTTCTTCACGATGTTGCCCTTCGTCGGATGTTCGATGGTGAAGACCTCCGGTACTTCCACGGACTTCTGATAGAGGAACCAGAGGGTCCACACGAATAGGGCGGCGACCAGGGCGATGACGATGTTGCGGAGGATGCGTTTCATGGTTGATGGGGATCGGTGTTCATTCCGAGCGGAGGGCATCGACGGCTTTGATGCGCAGCGCGCGGGATGCGGGGATGAGGCCGGCCACGAGGCCGCTGATGATGAGCACGATGAGCGCGGTCAGTGCGGTGCCGAGGTCCACTTCGGGCCTAACGAAGAAGTCGCCCTCCAGACCGAAGGACTGTACCAGTTCCAACAGGCCCACGCCGAGTACAAGACCGGTGTAGCCGGCCAGCACGGTGAGCACGAGCGATTCCATCATGATCTGCTTGCGGATCACGCGCGGTGGTGCGCCGAGCGCTCGGCGCACCCCGATCTCCTTGGTGCGTTCCTTCACCACCACGAGCATGATGTTGCTGATGCCGATGGCACCGGCCAGCAGGGTCATCACCCCCACGATCCAGCTCAGGCCATTGATGCCCATGAGCAGCATGTTCATCTTCCCGAACTGTTCGGCCAGGTTGAAACTGCCGAAGGCCATCCGATCATCGGGGGCCACATCGTGGCGGCGGGCCATGAGCGTCTTGATCGCCTCTTCGACCTCCCCCACAGGCACACCATCCTTGGCCGCTACGGAGAACCAGCCCACGATGTTGTGGTAGTTGAAGGCGGCCTGGAAGGTGCTGAAGGGGATGTACACGGTATTGTCCTCATCCTCGCTGTCCTCGCTCCGGGTGGAATGATGAACGCCCACTACGCGGAAGTACACGCCATTGACACGGATATGGCTGCCGATCACCGCCTCGGTGGAGTCGTAGAGGATCTCGCGCACCCGCTTGCCGATCACGCACACCTTGCGCGCATCGAGGATGTCCTTCTCATTGAGGAAACGACCACTGTCCACCGCCACGCTCTGGATGCGGGTGATCTCGGGGACATCGCCGAAGATGTTGAACGGCCCGGTCTTGTTGCCGCGCACCACGTTGTTGCTGCCGCGCCAGCCGCCAAGCTGATTACGCGGTGCGAGGTACTGTACGCCTGGTACCTCGCGTTTGATGGCCTCAATGTCGTCGTTGCTGAAGTTGAAGGAGCGGCCCCGACCGAATCCGTGGTAGGGGATGGAGGTGCGTTGGGTCCAGATGAAGGCACTGTTGGTGGCCCAGCCGGAGAAGGCTTTTTCGGTGCCGTGGCGCAGGCCGTTGCCGGCACCGAGCATGACCACGAGCATGAAGATGCCCCAACCCACACCGAATGCCGTGAGGAAGGTGCGGAGCTTGTTGCGCCCCAGTGTGATCCCGATCTCGATCCAAAGCTCGCGGTCGAACATGGTCTATTCCTCGCGTAAGGCTTCGATGGGACGGATGCGTGCGGCGCGGCGTGCGGGGATATAACCCGCAAGCGCCCCGGCCACGATAAGGACGATGGTGGCCTGGATGGCGATGCCGATATCCACCGTGGGGTCGCGGAACATCTCCTGCTCACCGACCAACCCGGCCAGCCATTCGAGCAGACCCACGCCGCAGACCAGACCGAAATACCCGGCAGCGGAGGTGATGAAGATGGATTCCATCAGGGTCTGGCTCACCACCGCCCAGGGTGTGGCCCCAAGGGCCTTTCGGATCCCGATCTCCCGTGTGCGTTCCTTCACGACGATGAGCATGATGTTGCTCACACCCACCACCCCGGCGATGATCGTGCCGATGCCGATCACCCAGATGAAGAGTGAGATGCCTCCCGTGATCTGCCCGATCTTCACATAGTCCTCGATGGTGTTCCGCACCCAGATCGCTTGATCATCCTTCGGGTCGAACACGTGGCGGGCGGCCAGGGTGCGGCGTACCTGTTCGGCGATCGCTTGCGACTCGGCCACATCGGCATCACCCACGGTGAACATGATCTGGTCCAGGTCGTGGCTGCCACCGAAGATCCGCTGCGTGGTGGTGATCGGCAGGTACACATAGCCCTCCTCGCGTTCGCCACCGCTATCGGTGTAGGTGCCCACCACCTGGAAGGCGATGCCGTTCACGGTGATCCACTCGTTCAACGGGTCCTTGTCCTCGAACAGCTCCTCCTGCACCTTACGACCGATCACCGCCACCTTCCGGTACTGTTGGAGGTCGATCCGGTTGATGAAGCGTCCATCCTTCATGGTGGTGTTCTCCAGGAAGGTGTGCCCGGGATGCACGCCACGTATGCTGAAGTTGGCATATTTCTTCCGGTACACGATGTTCGCATTTCCACCCCACATGTTGAACCGACCCGAATAATGCTCCAGTGCGGGGATGGTGCGGCGCAGGTGCTCCAGGTCGTCATTGTCCAATGTGATGTCGCGGCCGGGTTGCATGCCCTTATAGGGGTTGGCGGTCAGGCCGCCCCAGATCCAGATGCTGTTCACCGCATCATCGCGGAAGGAGTGGTCCACGCCGTGTTTAAGGCCATTGCCGGCGCCGAGCAGGAAGATGAGCATGAAGATGCCCCAGAACACGGCGAAGCCCGTCAAGGCCGTCCGCAGTTTGTTCGTGCGGATGGTATCCAGGATCTCACCCCATTTCTCCCTATCGAACATCGGCGGTGAGTGTCGCAGGGTCCAGGTGGGCGTTCTCGATCAGGCCGTCGCGCAGGTAGATCACCCGTTGGGTCTGGGCGGCCACATCGCGTTCGTGGGTCACGATCACCACGGTGAGGCCCAGGTCGCGGTTCACACGGGTGAGCAGGTCCATCACATCCTGGCTGGTCTTGCTGTCCAATGCGCCCGTGGGTTCGTCGGCCAGGATGATCTTCGGGGCGCTGATCAGGGCACGTGCGATCGCTACGCGCTGCTTCTGCCCACCGCTCATCTCGTTGGGCATGTGATGCGCCCATTCGCGCAGGCCCACCTTCTCCAGCATGTCCAGGGCCAGGGCATTGCGCTTCTGGCGGGCCATGCCCTGGTAGTACAGCGGCAGGGCCACGTTCTCCATCGCGTTCTTGAAACCGATCAGGTTGAAGCTTTGGAAGACGAAGCCGATGTACCGGCTGCGCGATCGGGCATTCTCCGTTTCATGCTGCCCCTTGATCAGTTGGCCGTCCAGGAAGTACTCCCCCTCATCGTAGGTGTCCAGGATCCCGATCAGGTTCAGCAGGGTGCTCTTCCCAGACCCCGAGGATCCCATGATGCTCACCAACTCGCCCTTGCCGATGTGGAGGTCGATGCCCTTGAGGACCTGAAGGATGTTGTTGCCGGTATGGTAGGCCTTACGGATCCCTTTCAGGTCGATCATGTGGGGCAATGGATCTGGTGAAGGGCGAAGGTACCCGGCCACCGGGTGCCATGCCGTGGCGATACACGAGCGGTGGGCGATCGGGTTGAACGGCCCGGTCAGCCATCCCGTTTGAACACCAGTTCAAGGAAGTCCCGATCCACATGCACCTCTTCCAAACGACCGTTCCGGTAGGTGTAGTTGTTCACCTTGCCATCCGGGAGGTACAGGCGATAGGTACCTGGTCCGGTCCGTAGGAGCCGGCAGGTACGCAGGATGCTCTCCACGAAGATGCTGTGCTGCCCCACGGGTTCTTCATAATACATGCGGGCGGTGGTCCAGAGCACCCGGCTTTCATGGGTGAAATGCGCATCCGGATGAACGTAACACCGGGCGGGTCCATCGGCCCGGTCGAAGTGGCTGCTGTCGCGCATGGTGCCGTTCACCTTCACGTTCGCCTGGCAGGCGGCCATTTCACCCTGGCGGTACTCGGTGCTCACATAGGAACTGACCTGCTGTTTCCAGAGCACATCGAATTCCGAGAAGGATGCCATGCGGTAGAGCGTCCGGTCCTGGGTCACCTCCCGTTCCACCAGGATGCTGCCGATCAGATCCGTGCCCTTCCAGATATCGAACCGCTGACCTTGGGCCTGGGTCGATGCGGTGCCAAGGCATGCCAGTACCACCGGAATGAGGCGTTGGACGGCCTTGCCGGCCCGTGGATGGAATGGCATGGGAATGCGCGGCGAGCAAGGTAGGGTCCCGATGGGCGTCCAGGGTGGGTTCATGCTGAAGTGATGACAAGTCGGTGGTTGAAAACCCCCATACCCCCATGGGAGTTTCGGATATGGGGTCGACCGTGCTTGTGTTTCCATGAATGGCCTGGACCATGCCGGGTAGCGGTATGCAAGGGAATCCTACTTTGCAGGCATGATGCAACGGATCGGAGGTCTTGGCACGCTCGTATTGGGGTTGGCCCTGGCCGGTCACACAGGCGAAGTGGCGGCACAAACGAACATCGAACTCCTGGGAAGCCTGTCCTATCAAGAACTTCACGGCAGCGACCTGTCGAACCTATGGGGCTATGCCGACGAGGAAGGCAATGAGTACGCGCTGGTCGGGGTGAACGGCACCAACGGCATGACAGGGGGACTTTCCATCGTGGATGTCACCGATCCGGCTTCACCGGTGGAGGTGAAGTTCATCCCGGGGCCTGCCTCCATCTGGCGCGAGATCAAGGTGTGGGGCGACCATGCTTACGTGACCACCGAGGCGGACGATGGAGGTCTCACCATCGTGGACCTATCGCCGTTACCACAAAGCACCGACCTCCCGAACACCGTATGGTTCGACCCCGAATGGGACACTTCCCACTCCTTGTTCATCGACGAGCACGGGCGGTTGTATATACATGGCGCCAATGAGGGCAACGGCGGAGTGATCATGTACGACCTTACTTCGGACCCCATGTCACCGGTGCGTGTGGGTGAATTCGATCAGTGGTATGTTCACGACAGTTTCGCACGGGGCGATACCCTCTATGCCGCGCACATCCTGAACGGCTTCTTCACCATCGTCGATGTGAGCGACCCCTCAAACCCGGTGCTGCTCGGCCAGCAGACCACCCCCAACAACTTCACGCACAACACCTGGCTCGATGCCAGCGGCAGGTACCTGTACACGACCGATGAACGCACCAACTCGTATGTCGCTGCCTATGATGTGAGCGACCCATCGGACATCCAGTTCCTCGACAAGTTGCGCAGCGATGGTGGGAGCGGGGCCATACCACATAACACCTACTGGTTGCCGGGGGATCACGTGGTGCAGAGTTATTACACCTATGGGGTGTCCATTTACGACTGCTCGCATCCGGACAACCTGGTGGAGGTTGGGCACTACGACACCTCACCACTGCAAGGCGACGGATTCAATGGAGCGTGGGGCGTGTTCCCCTTCCTGCCTTCGGGACGGTTGCTCGTCTCCGACATCGAGGAGGGCTTGTTCATCCTGGGTCCCACGTTCGTGCGCGGCTGCCTGTTGGAGGGAACGGTCACCAACAGTACCAATGGCCTCCCGGTAGCCCAGGCCGAAGTACGGATCCTTACGACCGATGCGGTGGAGGTCACCCCCATCTCCGGCCAGTTCGGGGTAGGGACCCTGCAACCGGGCACCTACCAGGTACAGGCCACCGCACCCGGTTTCTTCCCACGTACGCTGGATGGTGTGGTGCTCGCCACCGGAACGACCACGGCGTTGGATATCGAACTGGAGCCGCTGCCGAGTTTCCAGGTGAGCGGTATCCTGCGCACACAGGGTACACTGGCGCCCATTCCCGGAGGCCAGGTGTGGTTGAGCAATGGCACGTTCACCTTCCACGTGCAAAGCGCAGCGGATGGCACTTTCACCATACCCGGAGTCCATGATGGTACCTATGTCGCGGATATCGGGGCTTGGGGTTGGCACGGTGCCTGCCCGGCCGATCTGGTGGTGGCCGGTGGCGATGTGGTGGGTTGGACCATCGAACTCGAACCCGGATATGCGGACGAATTCGCGATCGATCTGGGTTGGCAGGTCACCGCGACAGCACCGCGAGGGGTATGGGAACGTTGGCCTCCCGTACCGACCGATTTTGAAGGAGCTATCGCGAACCCGGGAGAGGATGTACCGGACGATTGTCGGGACAAGGCGTATGTGACCGGCAACAGTGGCGGGAGCCCGAACAGTGCCGATGTGGACGAGGGCGGGACCACCCTCACCTCGCCCATCTTCGATGCCACGGGCCTTGCCGATGCACACGTTCGTTACCACTACTGGTTCTTTGATGAAGGCGGAATGACCACACCGGATGACGCGTTGACCATCTCCATGTCGAACGGCACGGAGACCGTGGTGATCCAGGAGGTTCCCGCAGCAGAAAGCACGTCGGCCTGGCGATTCAGCAATATCCGCATCGCCGACCACCTTCAACCCAGCACCACCATGCGCATCCACATCCTCGCGGAGGACCAAGGGCCCAATGGCCACATCGTGGAGGCCGGTTTCGATGACTTCGCGGTCATGGCCAATGCCACGGTCGGACTTACACCGCGCGAGGTGCCCATTGGCCTACGGATCTGGCCCGTGCCCGCAATGGGCAGCTGTGCGGTTGCCATACCCGAAGGCGCCGATGGTGTGGTCCGGGTCGTCGATGCGATCGGCCGGGTGGTCATTGCCGGGGAGCGTACCAGAGGCGGTCGGCTCGTGATCGACCATGGTCTGGCGGCAGGCAGTTACCTGGTCCAGGTGATCACGGATGAAGGTCGGTCCCTGACCGGAAGGATGCAGATGGAACGATAGGCTCAGCGCCGCTTTTTGGGCGCACTCGTATCGCAGTTCTCCTTGATCAGCTTGTCCACTTCGGGCACGCCGCCCAATGCCTTGGCCAGGGTAAGGTCTTCGCAGGCCCTGACGCGGTCCCCTTTACGGATCCGTAACAGGGCCCGGGTCCGTAGCGCGAAGGCATTGGACGGATAGGACCGCAGGCTGCGTTCCACATCCGACCAGGCCTCATCCACCTGGCCCAGCATCAAACGCACATAGGCGCGGTTGCTCAACGCCACCGGTTCGTCCTTGTCCATGGTCAGCGCCTCTTCGATCATCGTCAAGGCCTCGTCGTACCGTCCGAGCATGGTGAGTTCGAATCCACGGTTCGTCCAATGTCCCACTTGTCCGGGTTCCACGACGCACAACTTCTCCAGGATACGGAGGGCATCGGCATAACGCCCCTCCTGGTCATACAGGCGGGCCAGGGTCTTCATGGCCTCCAGATCATCGCTGGCACCGGCAAGGCCCGCCTCCAGGTCCTCGATGGCACTGGTGGGTTTCTTCGCCTCGCTCCTGGCCAGGCCGCGCACCAAGAGGGCTTGTGCCTTCAACGTCGGTATGCTGGCCCGGTCGATGGCCTTGGTCGCGTGTTCCTCGGCGAGCTTGGGGTCTTGCGCCCGCAACGCGTACAGGGCCCGCTGGTAGTGCGCATTGGCATTGGTGCTGTCCTTCCGCAGTGCCGCATCCACATCCTGAATGAAACGGTCGTTCCGTTCCATCATGTACCAGGCCCTGGCCCGGGCCAATAGGGTATATGCACCGGGTTCGGCCTGTACGGCCTTTTCGTAGAACTCCAGGGCCCGCTGCGGCTTTTCCAGTTTCAGCATCGAATCGCCCTTCATGACAAGGAGGCGCGTTTCGTTCGACTGGCCATTGGACTGTAGGGCCAGCAGGAACAAGACAAGCGGAGCGAGGGTGCGCACCAAGTGGCAGGATCGGAGGGTGGAACGCATCGGCAATTGGCAAAAGTACGAGGTTGACAATGGGAAAGGGCAATTCCGGTGCCACACGATCAACTACCTGGTGTGGGGGGTGGCGTCCATACCGACGGTACGCCCGGCCTGGAGCAGGAAGTGCCCGGCCATGGCCACCATGGCCCCATTATCGGTGCAATAGGCCAGCGGCGGCACATGGGCTTGCCAGCCTTCGCGCCCGGCCAAGGCCCGGAACTGTTCCCGCAGGGCGGTGTTCGCGCTCACTCCACCGCTCATGGCGATATGTTGGACCCCGGTCTGTCGGGCTGCTTTGTGGACCTTCCGCAGGAGGATGTCGATGATGCCTTGCTGAAGGGACGCGCAGAGGTTGTTCAACTCGCGTTCGATGGCCTGGGGATCGTCCCGTATGGAGCGTTGCACAAGCAGGTTGAACGCGGTCTTGATCCCGCTGAAGCTCATGTCGAGACCGGGTACCTGGGGCACCGGCAAGGTGAATCGCCGTGGGTCGCCACCCACGGCATGGCGATCGATCAGTGGCCCGCCCGGATAGGGCAGGCCCAGCACCTTGGCCGCCTTATCGAAGGCCTCCCCAGCGGCATCATCGATCGTGGTTCCGATCACGGTCATATCCAGGGGACTTTTCACCAGCACGAGCAGGGTATGTCCACCGCTCACGGTGAGGTTCAGGAAGGGGAAGGGTGGAATGGGGCGGTCCTCGCCGTCGCGGATGAAGTGGGCCAGCACATGGGCCTGCATGTGGTCCACACCCAGGAGGGGGATGCCGAGGGCCTGGGCAAGGGAACGTGCGAAACAGGTGCCCACCAACAAGGCACCGATAAGGCCTGGCCCCTGCGTGAAGGCCACGGCGCAAAGGTCCTTCCGGTGGATGCCCGCCCTTTGCAAGGCCGCGTCGACCACAGGGACGATGTGTTCCTGATGTGCGCGGCTGGCGAGTTCGGGGACCACGCCCCCCCATTGCGCATGTACCTCCTGCCCTGCCACGACGTTCGATCGGAGGTGACCGTCGACCAGCACGGCCGCAGCGGTCTCATCACAAGAGCTTTCGATCCCAAGGACGATGAGTGGTGAAGGCATGCGGCTACTTTTGGGCACGAGGCCCGCTTCTTGCAATTGGGGCTTGCAAAACTACAGGGCTGGCGGCGCGCACGATATATCGACGAGCAGGCAAGGTCCTCCGATGGACCGGCATCATCATCGGCGGAGCCATGCTTCTGGTGCTGTTGGTCGCCGTGTTGCTGTTATGGTCTCCTGTGCAGACCAGGGCCGTCGGGTGGCTCAGCGACAAGGCTTCCCAAGCGTTGGGTACCGAGGTGCGCGTGGGCCGGGTGGCCATCTCGCTCTCCGGCCAGTTGGTGTTGGAGCGGATCTACGTGGCCGATCTCGATGCGGATACGTTGATCGCTGTGGGCTCGTTGCGGGTCAAGGGCCTACGGATACACCCACGTGCGCACCTCGTGCGCATGACCGGCTTTGACCTGGACTCCGTTCGATTCAGGTTACGCACCCCCACCGGAGGGACCAAAAGCAACCTCACACTCCTATTGGACCAGCTCGGTGAAGGCGACACGACATCCGCAAGCGAGGATTGGACGATACGATGTGCCCGGTTCAACATCGAGGCGCTTCATTTCACATTCGACGATACGAACGTGCCCCGGATCCCATTCGGGGTCGACTTCAACCATGTCGGTGTCACCCATGCGCACATCGCAGGCCGTGGCTTGGAGGTGATCGGCGATTCCATCGTGGCCGATCTGAACCGTTTGCACCTGGTGGAGCAAGGCGGCCTGGAGGTCGCGGAACTGAGTGGTCGCACAGCGGTGAGCGGGAAGGGGATCCATATCCAGGATCTGCACTTGCGCACGCCGGTATCCTCGGCCGATGGGGAGATGCGCTTCAGAACGGGTGGCTGGGTGGATTACAACACCTTCAATGAGTCCGTGGTCATGGATGTCGACCTCGATACCGCGCGGATCAACTTCTCGGACATCGCCTTGTTCGCCCCTGAACTCGAAGGGGTGAACTACCCGGTGGTCGCGAGTGGGCGTGTGCGTGGCACCATTTCGGAGATGAAGGGGCGTGGGGTCAGGGTCGCTTTCGGGAAACGATCCCGATTCTCCGGCTCGGCCGAACTGAGCGGCCTGCCGGACATTGCCAATACCTTCATGGTACTCGACATCGACGACCTCGTCACCGACCCGGAGGACCTCAGCGGGTTGCCGGTCCCGCCGTTCCGATCGGGTGCGAAAATGGGGGTCCCTGCGGAACTGGACCGGTTGGGTCGGATCGGGTTCAGTGGGAACTTCACCGGATTCCTACATGCCTTCACGGCGTATGGCCGTACCACCACACAACTCGGTGTGCTGGATACCGATGTGAGCTACGAGCGGGATACGGTGAGCCACGAATTCACCATCGCGGGCCGGGTGATCACCCCCGGCTTCGATCTGGGACCCATCACAGGCACCCGTACGCTTGGCCCGATCGCGACGAACCTGCGCGTAAAGGCGAGCGGACGCGACCTCCGGACCGCACACACCGATCTGGAGGGTACCATCCCGTTGATCACGATCAACGGACGCCGGATCAGTGGGATCACCACCAAGGGCCACCTGCAACGGAACTTGTTCAATGGGGAGCTGAACGTGGACGACGACGCACTTCAATTGCGTTTCAAGGGTCTGGCCGATCTGCGCAAGCGATGGCCGGAGGTCGATTTCCGTGCAGAATTGGACCACATGGATCTCCATGCCCTTGGATTCGTGACCACCCCTGGCTACAACTCATTGAAAGTGGCTCTCACCGCTGCCGGCAGGTTCAGTCCGGATAGCCTGCTGGGCCAGCTTAGCGCACGCGACATCTCCTATTGCGTGGGCGATGTGGACCATGAACTGGGCGATATCACCTTGCGGAGCGGAAGAACATCCGGGGTGAACACGGTTGAGCTCGATGCCGATTTCGCAACGGCCCGCGTGGAGGGCACCTTTCAGCCCACCCATCTTCCCGCGCTTATCCGGAACACGGTGTACAGCGTGTTCCCGGCCGCAGGGAATGAGGTGGATTACCAACAGGCCGAGCAACAGTTCACCTTCAACGTGGTGACGCGCGATGCGGATGCCGTGCTGGCACTGGTACTGCCCAAGCTACAGGTGGCACCGGGCGCGGTGATCAGCGGGGCGTTCGACAGCAAGGCATTCGATGCACAGGTGAGCGCAAGCATACCGCGGCTCGTCTACGGCGACCTGCACATGGACAGTGTGGAGGTGATGACCGAGAAGACGGTCGATGTCCTCGCCTTCTCCATCCGCAGCCCGCGACAGACCTTCAGGGACAGCATGTGGTTCATTGGCTCGGAGGTGACCGGTCTGGCCTACCAGGACGAGGTCGAACTATCGTGCGGGTGGGCGGGGTCGAACAGCGGGACCAACGGACGGCTGGCCATCCAGGGGCTGGTGCGAGGCGTCCGCTCAGCGGACCTGGACCTGCTTCCAAGCACCCTGCACCTTGGGCGGGGCGATTGGCGGAATGCGGAGGTGGCACACTTCACCATCGACTCCAGCACGGTGGTGGTGGATCATCTCTCGCTCAACAACGGGGTCCAACGGGTGACGGCCTCCGGCACCATTTCCAGGGATCCCGAGCAATGGATGGACATCGCGGTGCAGGAGGTCGATCTGGCCAACTTCGAACCATTCATGGACGGCCCCACGGTATCCGGTAAGGTGAGCGGCGATGGTCGGCTCTTCGACCTGTATGGTACTCCCTACCTCACCAGCTACCTCTGTGCGGATGGTGTACAGGTCGAGGACAAACCGGTCGGTGATATCCGGTTCCATGCCGATTGGGCTGAAGGGTCCGGAGCCATCGCACTCACGGGCGAACTTTCACGGGGACCATTGAAGGCCCTCGACTTCGTGGGGCGGATGGAGCCGCAGAAGGACAATGCGCTGGATGTGGACCTGGTCTTCGATCACTTCGACCTCACCTTCATCGACCCCTACCTTCCGGAAGGCATCAGCGACATACAAGGCACGGTGACCGGTACCGTGGATGTGAGCGGCAACCTGAGCGGCCCTCTGGTGAATGGTGTGCTGGACCTACAGGATGCCGGCCTTCGGATCGACTACCTCAACACGCTGTACACCTTTTCCAACAAGGTGAAGGTGGCCCCTGACATGTTCGCCCTGGACCTGGTGACCGTGCGCGACGAGGAAGGCAACACGGGCAGGATCGGTGGGACCATCCTGCACAACGGGTTGAAGGATTGGAACTTCAACGTATGGGGAACGGTCAAGGACCTGATGGTGCTGAACACCACGGTGAATGATAACTCCCTGTATTACGGGAAAGCATTCGCCAACGGGGATATCGAGGTGAGCGGTAGCGTGGACCGGCTGGAGATCAGTGTGGATGCATCCACTGGGCCTGGTACGGACATCCATTTCCCGGTGGGGGGGAGCACCGAAGTCTCCGATGCCGGATTCGTACGCTTCATTGCGAAGGACAGCTCGGCAGCCGGAGAGGATGTGGTGGACCTCAGTGGGATCGCACTGGACATGAAGGCCCGAGTGACCCCGGACGCACATTTCGAGTTGATCTTCGATCCCACCATCGGCGACGTCATGGCCGGTCGTGGCACGGGCGATATCGAGATGACCGTGAGCCAGACCGGTGAATTCCGGATGCGTGGCCAGGTGGAGGTCACCGAGGGCGATTACCTCTTCACGCTGCGCAATGTGGTGAACAAGCGGTTCGAGGTGCTGCCCGGTGGGCGGATCGTGTGGTACGGGGATCCGCTCGATGCCCAACTCGATATCCAAGCCCAGTATCGGGTACGTGCGCCGTTGTACGACATCATGTTCGAGAAGAACGATTCCTATAAGAAGCGGGTGCCGGTGGATGTGGTGATGCAGTTGCGGGAGAACCTGATGAACCCCGAGATCGGGTTCGAGGTGCGCATGCCCACGGTGGATGATGATGTGCGCGCCCGCGTGAACAGCATCCTGAGCACCGAGCAGGAGCGCAACCGGCAGGTGTTCGCGTTGATCGTGCTGAACCGATTCATCCAGCCGCAAAGCCTGGCAGGGAGCGGTACACCGGGGGCAGGAGGTAATGTCGTGGGCACCACCGGCTTCGAACTGCTCAGCAACCAGGTGAGCAACTGGCTATCGAAACTGAGTGACGATTTCGATCTCGGGGTGAACTACCGGCCGGGGGACAACATCACGCAGGATGAACTCGAAGTGGCCATGAGCACCCAGTTCTTCAATGAACGGTTGTTGCTCACCACCAACCTCGGTGTGAGCACCAATGCACAGAACAGCAATACCGGTAATGGCCTCATCGGTGATTTCCAGTTGGAATACCTGCTCACACCGGAGGGAAGGCTGCGTGCCAAGGCGTTCAGCGTGAGCAATGATCGCAACCTGAACCGATCGGACCAGGCGCCGACCACGCAGGGGGCCGGTGTGGCCTACCGGGAGGACTTCAGCGATTGGGGTGAGCTCTGGCAGAAGTTGCTCAACAACTTCAGACCGGCGGCCAACGACCGGCACTTCGAATGATCAGGCCTCGTCCAGGCCGAGATGGTGACCAAGCTTGCGCTTCTTGGTGAGCAGGTAGTCGCGGTTGTGTACGTTCGCTTTCACCTCGATCGGCAGGTTCTCCACGATCTCCAGCCCATAGCCCACCAGGCCCGTACGTTTTCGTGGGTTGTTGGTGAGCAGGCGCATCTTGCGCACACCAAGGTCGTGCAGGATCTGGGCGCCAACGCCATAATCACGGGCATCCATGTCGAAGCCGAGCATGAGATTGGCCTCCACCGTATCCGCTCCCTGTTCCTGTAGCTTGTACGCTTTGAGCTTGTTCAACAGGCCGATGCCCCGTCCTTCCTGCTGCATGTACACGATCACACCCTTGCCTGCTTGTTCGACCAGGTCCATGGCGCGGTGCAGCTGTGGCCCGCAATCACACCGGCAGGACCCGAAGATGTCGCCCGTAACACAAGAGGAGTGAACGCGCACAAGAACGGCCTCGTCCTTGGTCCATTCTCCCTTCACCAATGCCAGGTGTTCCTCACCGGTGGTGTGTTGTTTGAAGGCGATGAGTCGGAAGTCACCATGTGCCGTGGGCAGGTTCACCTCCACCTGGCGTTCCACCAGGCGTTCGGTGCGCATGCGATAGGCGACAAGGTCCTCGATGCTGATCAGCTTCAGGTCGAAACGTTCGGCGATGGTCTGCAATTGTGGTAGGCGGGCCATGCTGCCGTCGTCGTTGAGGATCTCCACGATCACGCCAGCCGGTTCGAAACCGGCGAGCCGTGCAAGGTCCACGGCCGCTTCAGTATGTCCGGTACGGCGCAGAACGCCCCCGTTCCTGGCCTTCAAGGGGAAGATGTGGCCGGGTCTGGCCAGGTCCTCCGGCCTTGTCGCCGGGTCGATCAATGCGGCCATCGTGCGGGAGCGGTCCCATGCGCTGATGCCAGTGGTGGTGCCGTGGCCTTTCACGTCCACGCTCACGGTGAACGGGGTCTCATGCAGCGCGGTATTGTCGCGCACCATCAGGTCAAGGCCCAATTCCTCGCAACGGCCCTCGGTGATCGGTGCACAAATGAGGCCGCGGCCATGCATGGCCATGAAGTTGATCACCTCAGGGGTGGCATTGCGTGCGGCGGTGAGGAAGTCCCCTTCGTTCTCGCGGTCCTCATCGTCCACCACGATCACCACCTTCCCGGCACGGATGTCAGCGATGGCGTCCTCGATCGGGTCGAAGCGTTTCTTCATGGTCTGGATCAGGCCGCGAAGGTACATCCGGGGGGCGGGCGGGTCCACCGGGACGCCAGGGCTATCGCCTCTTGATTCCCAGCAGAAGGTCGAGATAGTCGTTTCTTCTTGCGGCGGTCATGCGCTTGCGGGAGAGGCTCTTGGCGGGGTCGTGGTGTTTTCGGCACATGTTCAAGGCGGTCCTTCGGACAATGGCCATGTTCTGGTCGGCAT
>Ga0209573_1000851_pt1 | contig 54515 bp, 51 predicted proteins | sample TNRBio252014_DNA_FD_185870 | JGI IMG/M metagenome (GOLD analysis project Ga0209573, IMG submission 185870) | Wastewater treatment Type I Accumulibacter community from EBPR Bioreactor in Madison, WI, USA - TNR Reactor_6/25/2014_ DNA (SPAdes)... | ecosystem: Engineered > Bioreactor > EBPR >...
GTCGGTGACCGCCGCGCCCAGGTGGCCCTGCTCTGGGTGTTGAGCACGCTGGACCTGTGGGCCGGCGACGGCGAACATGGGCTTGAGCGGGCAGAGCAGGCGCTGCAGGTGGCCCGCGAGGTCGAAGACCGGGGCCGCGAGGTGCTGGCCCTGTTCGGCCGTGCCGAGGCGCTGCTGGCGCTGGGCCGCATGGACGACGCGCGAGCCGCCTTCCTGGACTGCCAGGCGCAGGCCGAGACGCTGGACGACAGCACGCGCTTCGACGCCGAGGCCGCCCTGGCCTGGATCGCCAGCCGGCGCGGTGACCCCGGGCAGGTGCGACAGCGTCTGGCCCGCCTGGAGGCCTGGCGCGAGGCCGGGAGTTCGTTCGACGACACCGAGACCCTGCAGCTGCTGTGGCGTTGCCACGAGGCGGCACGGGGACTGGACGAGCGGACGAGCAGTGCCTGGCTGGAGCGCGCGCAGGCCTATGTGGAGCTCACCTCGCAGCGGCTCGCCGACGACCCCGAGCTGCTGCGCAGCTTCCATGAAGGGCACCCCTACGTGCGCCGCGTCCGCGCCGCGCATGCGGCGCAGGGCGGCGCCTGACGCGGCCGGCGGCCGCCCGATGCCGCCGCTCGCCGCACGCACCGGCGTGATCCCGCGGGCCACGCCCGGAGCCGGCCCGGAAGGCCCGGGCAGAAGCCTCAGGCGTTGGTCGTCGCCCTCACCTCGGCCAGCGTGGTGACGCCGGCGAGCACCTTCTCGAGCCCGTCCTGCCGCAGCGTGCGCAGGCCTTCGGCGAGCGCCGCGGCCTGCAGGTCGTCGGCCCGGGTGCCGGTCTGGATCAGGTGGCGGATGTTCGGCGTCACGCTCAACAGCTCGTGCACGCCGGCGCGGCCGCGCAGCCCGGTGCCGTCGCAGTGCGGGCAGCCTCGCGCCTCGTAGGTCTGCAGGCGCCCTTCGCGGCCGAAACGGGCGGTCCAGTCGGCCAGCAGCTGCTCTTCCGTGGGCCGTTCGCGGACATGGCGCAGCGCATGCTGGTAGTCGGCCAGCAGCTCGTGCACCTCCTCGGGCGTGGCGTCGCGGGCCACCCGGCAGTGGGTGCACAGCCGGCGCACCAGCCGCTGCGCCAGCACGCCCAGCAGCGCGTCGGCGAAGTTGAACGGGTCCATGCCCATGTCCAGCAGCCGCGTCACGGTCTCGGGGGCGCTGTTGGTGTGCAGCGTCGACATCACCAGGTGCCCGGTCAGCGAGGCCTCGATGGCGGTCTGCGCGGTCTCCTTGTCGCGGATCTCGCCGACCATGATCACGTCCGGGTCGGCACGCAGGAAGGCACGCAGCGCGCGCGCGAAGGTCCAGTCGATCTTCGGGTTGACCTGCACCTGGCGCAGGCCCGGCTGGGTGATCTCGATCGGGTCCTCGGCGGTCCAGATCTTGCGGTCGGGCTGGTTGATGTAGCCCAGCGCGGAGTGCAGCGTGGTCGTCTTGCCCGAACCCGTGGGGCCGACGCAGAGGAACATGCCGTAGGGCCGCTGCACGGCCTCCTTGATGCGGCGCAGGTTGTTCGGGCTCAGGTTGAGGTCGTCCAGCGCGATCGGCCGCGCCGAGGCCAGCAGGCGCAGCACGGCGTCCTCGACGCCGCCCTGCGTCGGAATGGTGGCCACGCGCAGCTCGAGCTTGTGCCCGGGCACGAAGCGGCCGAAGGTGATCTTGCCGTCCTGCGGCTTGCGGCGCTCGGCGATGTCGAGGTCGCACATGATCTTCAGCCGCGCGATCAGCGCGCTGCGGTAGGTGTGGGGCAGCTCCAGGTAGGGCCGCAGGTGGCCGTCCTTGCGGAAGCGCACCTTGACCTTGTCCTTGCCCGGGTGGCATTCGATGTGGATGTCCGACACCCCCTGCGACTGCGCTTCCAGGATCATGGTGTTGATCAGCCGGACCAGCGAGTTGTCGGACTGCTCGATGGCCCGCGTGCTGTCGGCATCGCTGTCTTCCGCCGTCTGGCCGAGCTCCTGCTCCATCGTCGCCAGCAGCTTGCCGGCGTCGCCGGGCTCGAACTCGATCGCGCCTTCGGCGGGCAGGAAGGCGTCGATGCCGCCGGCGCGCTCGTAGGCACGCCTGATGGCCCCCGCCAGGTCGCCGCCGGCGAGCACCGGCATCACCTTGCCCTGGGCGGCGAACTCCAGCTCGTCGAGCGCTTCGCGCCGGGTCGGGTCCTCCAGGGCCACCACCAGCCGGCCGGCGCGCACGATCAGCGGCAGCGCCTGCACACGCTGCGCGACGGCGAAGGGGATGCGGTTGAGCGCCTCCACCTCGACCTCGAAGTCGCCGACCTCGACCAGCGGGTAGCCCATCTTGCGCGCCAGCGCGGCCTGCAGGTCGCGGCGGCTGACCTGGCCGCGGCGCACCAGCAGCTCGCCCAGCGGCACCGTGCGGTCCTCGCGCTGCGCGGCCAGCGCATCCTGCAGCTGCGGCTCGCTGATCAGCCCGAGCGCCATCAGCGCCTCGCCGATGCGCACCATGGGCATTCGCGACTGCTCCTCCATCGCGCGCACCAGGTCCGTGGGCTTGATGATCTTGCGTACCACCAGCATCTCGCCGAGCTTGCGCTCGCGCAGCCGGGCCTGTTCGGCCAGCGCCGCATCCACCGCCTCGGCCGTGGCCGCCTGCTGCTCCACCAGCGCCTGGCCGATCAGCCCGCCGAACTCGAACTCGCCGAAGGCGCTGCGCGGCACGAAGCTGCGGCGCACGGCACCTTCCGTGCCCTCCGGCTCGAACAGGTACAGGCCCTGGTCGGTCTGCTCGCAGGTCACGGTGTCGCCGGTGCTGGGCTCGCCCTGGTGCCAGCGGATGCAGTACGACTGCGTCATGCGGTCGATCAGGTCCAGCGGCGTGGTTCGCTGCGGGTCCAGCGGCAGGCGTTGCAGGGGCGGCAGCAGGTGCAGCCGGCGGAACTGGGTGAAGCGCAGCGGCATCGGCGTGCGTGCCGGCGGGATGATCACCGTCGCGACGCCCTGCTGCGGGTCGAAGGCGATCAGCCGGCCCTGCATGCGCTGGCCATTGGCGCCCTCGACGGCGCAGGCCACCGGCCGGCCGTCTGCCTGCGCCGCCGGATAGGCCGGCAGCGCCGGGGTCGGCCAGGCGAAGGGCTGCAACCGCGGCGAAGACGGCGCAGGCTCGTCGTGCAGGGGCACGAGCGACAGGGGAGGGACCGACAGGTCGGACATGGCACCACCTCGTCCACGCCGGCGGGCACCCGGGGCGGGCGCACGGCCGCATGGTCGAGGGCAGTCTAGGCAGCCGGCGGCCGCGCAGGGCGCGGAAGTAGGGGGTCAATCGCGGCCAGTCCTGGCCCCTCTCGACCTCTGCCGCCCCCTCCCGCCCCCGCCCGCCGCGGCGGCTCAGTTGCGCATCTGCGCCGGCAGGTAGGTGACGATCTGCGGGAACAGGTAGATCAGGCTGACCGCCAGCACCATCAGGAAGAAGAAGGGCAGCGTGACGCGGGCGATCCAGCCGATCTCGCGCTGCGTCATGCCCTGCAGCACGAACAGGTTGAAACCCACCGGCGGCGTGATCTGCGCCATCTCGACCACCAGCACGACGAAGATGCCGAACCACAGCGGGTCGATGCCGGCCTTGACGACGGTGGGCAGGATCACGCCCATGGTCAGCACCACCATGCTGATGCCGTCGAGGAAGCAGCCCAGCACGATGTAGAACAGCGCCAGCACGACCAGCAGCTGCCAGGGGGCCAGCCCCAGCGTGGCGATCCACTCGGCCAGGTGGCGCGGCAGCCCGATGTAGCCCATGGACAGGGTCAGGAAGGCGGCGCCGGAGAGGATCAGCGCGATCATGCAGTACAGCCGCGTGCCGCCCATCAGGCTGTCGCTGAAGGTCCGCCAGCTCAGCGAGCCCTGGGCCGCCGAGATGGCCAGCGAGCCGACGACGCCGATGGCTGCGGCCTCGGTGGCGGTGGCGATGCCGGCGTAGATGCTGCCCAGCACGGCGGCGATCAGCAGCACGACCGGGATCAGGTGGCGCGACTCGCGCAGCTTCTGCGCCAGCGTCAGGCGCGCGTCGGCCGGCGGCACGAGCTGCGGGTGGCGCCAGGCCCACAGCATCAGCCAGCCCGAGAACAGCAGCGCCAGCAGGATGCCCGGCAGCACGCCGGCGATGAACAGCTGCGTGATCGAGACCTCGGCGGCGACGCCGTAGACGATCATGATGATGGACGGCGGGATCAGCAGGCCCAGCGTGCCCGCGCCGGCCAGCGAGCCGATCGCGATGCCGTCGGGGTAGCCGCGGCGCGCCAGCTCGGGCAGGCTCATCTTGCCGATGGTGGCGCAGGTGGCGGCGCTGGACCCCGAGACCGCGGCGAAGATCGCGCAGCCGACCACGTTGACATGCAGCAGCCGGCCGGGCAGTGCCTGCATCCAGGGCGCCAGGCCGCGGAACATGTCCTGGCTCAGCCGCGTGCGGAACAGGATCTCGCCCATCCAGACGAACAGCGGCAGCGCGGTCAAAGTCCAGCTGCTGGCGCTGCCCCAGATGGTGACCGCCATCGCGTCGCCGGCCGGGCGCGACGCGAACAGCTGCATGCCTATCCAGGCCACGCCGGTCAGCGTGAGGCCGATCCAGACCCCGCTGGCCAGGATCAGGAACAGCGCCACCACCAGCAGCAGCGTGATGCCCAGGTCACCCATGCGGCCTACTCGTTGTGCAGCGCCGCGCCCTCGTCGGCGGCGCGCCGCCGGCCGCGAAGGGCCAGCACCAGCTCGTCCACGAAGGCGACGGCCATGACCACGCAGCCCGCCGCCATGGCCAGCTGCGGGATCCACAGCGGCGTCGCGTCGTTGCCGGTCGAGATATCGTGGAACCGGTGCGACTGCCAGCTCAGCCGGCAGGCGTAGAACGCCGACAGGCCGGCCAGCAGCGACGCCGCCGCCAGCGACCAGACCTCGAGCGCGCGCCGCAGCGCACCCCGGGTGGCCGTGAGCAGCAGCGTGACGCGGATGTGCTCGCCGCGCTTGAGCGTATGCGCCAGCGCCAGGAAACCCGCCGCCGCCATCAGGTAGCCGGCATAGGCGTCGGTGCCGGGCAGGTGGAAGTGGAACTGGCGCCCGAGGATGGACACCAGCACCATGCCCAGCAGGCCGATCATGCACAGCGCGGCCAGCACGGCCGCGCCGTCGTACAGCGCGTCGAGAACCCTGCGCACCCGGCCGCCGTGGCCTACTTGCGGAAGGCGTCTATCAGCTGCTGGCCCTCGGCGCCCGCCTTGGCCAGCCACTCCTGCAGCATGGTGTCGCCGACCTTCTTCATGTCGGCCTTGAGCTGCGCCGACGGCTGGTGGATCTGCATGCCGTTGGCCTTGAGCTTGTCCAGGCTGTCGGTGTTGGTCTTCCGGCTGGCCGCCAGGCCGCGCGTCTCCGCGTCGGCGGCCGCCTTCATCACCGCCGCCTTGCTGGCCGCGTCCAGCGCGTCGAAGGCCGCCTTGTTGACGATCACCAGGTTCTTGGGCAGCCAGGCCTGGGTGTCATACCAGTTCTTGATGTGCTCGTAGGTCTTGGTGTCGAAGCCGGTCGAGCCGCTGGACATGTAGCTCTCGATGACCCCGGTGGCCATCGCCTGGCTGAGCTCGGCCGCCTGCACCGTCACCGGCTGCGCGCCCACCAGCTCGGCGATGCGCGCCGTCGCCGGGCTGTAGGCCCGCCACTTCATGCCCTTGAGGTCGGCAGCCGAGTTGACCGGCCGCTTGGCATAGATGCCCTGCGGCGGCCAGGGCACGGCGTACAGCGCCATCAGGCCCTGTTCGGCGAGCTTCCTGTCCACCACCGGCTTCTGCACCTTCCACAGCTTGACCGCCTCGTCGTAGCTGTCGGCCACGAAAGGCAGGCCATCGGCGCCGAAGATCTGCCATTCGTTCTGGTAGTTGACCATCAGGATCTCGCCGATCTGCGCCTGACCGCCCTGCACCGCGCGCTTGATCTCCGGCGCCTTGAACAGCGACGCATTGGCGTGCACGGTGATCTTGAGCTTGCCGCCCGTGGCGCGGTCGACGTCGGCCGCGAACTCCGTCAGGTTGACCGTATGGAAGTTGGTGGCCGGGTAGGCGGCGGGCAGGTCCCACTTGACCTGGGCCTGGGCAGCGGCGGCGGCGGCCAGCAGGGCGGAGGCAAGGAGGGCACGGCGGTGGACGGTCATCGGGGGTCTCCGGAAGATTGGGCGGGTGGCGCTGCAGGACGCCGGGCCATCGGCGAGGCCAGGCGGGCGGGCGGCGGCGGAACGAGCCGATAGCATAGAGCCGGGCTCCGGCACTGCCTGACCGGGGCTACCCTGAGTCACCACGACAAACCGACCAGGCCCCGGCGGCGACCCGGGGCCGCCGCCCCATGCTCGGCCTGCTGATGCTCGACACCCGCTTCCCGCGACTGCCGGGCGACATCGGCCACCCGGACAGCTTCGCGGCGCGCGGCATCGAGGTCCGCGCCCATGTGGTGCGCGGTGCCGCTCCGGCGGCAGTGGTCAGGGGCCAGGACCCGGCGCTGCTGGCGCCCTTTGTCGACGCCGGCCTGGACCTGGTCGCGCAGGGCGCGCGGGCGATCGCCACCAGCTGCGGCTTCCTGGCGCGCTGGCAGCGCGAGCTGCAGGCGGCGCTGCCGGTGCCGGTGTGGACCTCCAGCCTGCTGGTGCTGGCTGCCGAGGCGCGTGGCCGGCGCTGCGGCGTCATCACCATCGAGGCCGCCTCGCTGGGCGCCGCGCACTTCGAAGCCGTGGGCGCCGACCCGGCGACGCCGGTCGAAGGCATCACACCGGGCTGCGCGCTGCACCGCACGCTGCTGCAGGACCTGCCCGAGCTCGACCGCGACGACGCACAGGCGCAGGTGCTGGCTGCCGGGCACCGGCTGCTGAGCCGCTGCCCGGCGCTGCAGGCGCTGGTGCTCGAGTGCACCAACCTGCCGCCCTATGCGGCGGCGCTGCGGCAGGCCACGGGCCGCGAGGTCTTCGATGCCGTGGGCATGATCAGCTCGCGCATGGCCGCGCGGCACCGTTGACGGCCGCTGCCGGCCGCACCCCGAAGAAAGGACCCGCGCTTGACTGACCCCACGCCGGCCCGCTGGCAGTTCTGGATCGACCGCGGCGGCACCTTCACCGACATCGTCGGGCGGCGCCCTGACGGTGCGCTGGCGACGCTGAAGCTGCTGTCCGACGACCCGGGTCGCTACGACGACGCGGCGGTCGAGGGCATGCGCCGCCTGCTCGGCCTGGCGGTCGGCGAGCCCATCACGCCGGCCCTTGTGGAGGGCGTGAAGATGGGCACCACGGTGGCCACCAATGCGCTGCTCGAGCGCAAGGGCGAGCGCACGCTGCTGGTCACCACGCGCGGCTTCCGCGACGCCCTGCGCATCGCCACCCAGGCGCGGCCGCGGCTGTTCGACCGCCGCATCGTGCTGCCCGAGCTGCTCTACGAGCAGGTCGTCGAAGCGCGTGAACGCGTCGACGCCCAAGGCGAGGTGCTCGAGCCCCTGGACCTGCAACACCTGCGACAGGCGCTGCAGGCCGCGCGCGCGGCCGGGCTGGCCAGTGTCGCCATCGTGTTCCTGCATGCCTGGCGGCAGCCGCTGCACGAGCAGGCGGCGGCAGGGCTGGCGCGCGAGGCGGGCTTCCGGCAGGTCAGCGCCAGCCACGAGGTCAGCCCGCTGATCAAGCTGGTGCCGCGCGGCGACACGACGGTGGTCGACGCCTACCTCAGCCCCATCCTGCGCCGCCATGTCGACCGCGTCGCCGCCGCCATGCCGGGCGTGCCCCTGTTCTTCATGCAGAGCAGCGGCGGCCTGGCCGAGGCGCGGCGCTTCCAGGGCAAGGACGCCATCCTCTCCGGCCCGGCCGGCGGCATCGTCGGCATGGCGCGCACGGCGCAGGCCGCCGGGCACCGGCGCGTGATCGGCTTCGACATGGGCGGCACCAGCACCGACGTGAGCCACTTCGCCGGCGAGTTCGAGCGCGCGCTCGACACCCAGGTGGCCGGCGTGCGCCTGCGGGCGCCGATGATGAGCATCCACACGGTGGCCGCCGGCGGCGGCTCGCTGCTGCACTTCGACGGCACGCGGCTGCGCGTCGGCCCGCACAGCGCCGGCGCGCACCCGGGGCCGGCCAGCTACCGGCGCGGCGGGCCGCTGACGGTGACCGATGCCAACGTGGTGCTGGGCCGCGTGCAGCCAGGCTGGTTTCCGCAGGTGTTCGGCGCCAGCGGCGACCAGCCGCTGGACGCCGTCGGCGTGCGGCGCGCCTTCGGCGAACTGGCCGCGCGCGTGCAGCGCGAGACCGGCCATGCCCGCTCGCCCGAGTCGCTGGCCGAGGGCTTCCTGCGCATCGCGGTGCAGAACATGGCCAGCGCGATCAAGCGCATCTCGGTGGCGCGCGGGTACGACCTGACGCCCTATGTGCTGCAGTGCTTTGGCGGGGCCGGCGGTCAGCATGCCTGCCAGGTGGCCGACGCGCTGGGCATGTCGCGGGTCTTCGTGCACCCGCTGGCCGGCGTGCTGTCGGCCTATGGCATGGGGCTGGCGGACCAGATCGCGCTGCGCGAGGCCTCGGTCGAGCGCCGGCTCGACGCCGAGGGCCTGGCGGCAGCCCGTCAGCGGCTGGCCGGATTGCAGACGGCGGCGCGCCAGGAGCTCGAGCGCCAGGGTGTGGCGGCGGCGCGCATCGAATGCCGGGCGCAGGTGCACCTGCGCTACGAAGGCACCGACAGCGCCCTGGTGGTGCCCCTGGCCGAGCAGGAAGTCATGCGGGCGCGCTTCGACGACGCCCACCGGCAGCGCTTCTCCTTCCTGATGCCCGACCGTGCGCTGGTCATCGAGGCGGTGGCCGCGGAGGCGGTCGCGCCCGGCGAGGCGCCGCCCGTGCTGGCCGCAGGGGGTGCAGGCCCGGGGCAGGAGGCGGCCTGCTGGCCGGCGCCCCATGCCCATGTCCGCCTGCACGCCGGAGACTGGTGCGAAGCCGCGCTGTTCGAGCGTGAGCGGCTCGCGCCGGGCGACTGCATCGCGGGCCCGGCCATCGTCGCCGAGCGGCTGGCGACGACCGTGGTGGACCCTGGCTGGCAGGCCCGCGTGGGCGCTGGCGGCGCACTCGAGCTGATGCGCCTGTCCGCGGCGGCGCAAGCGCCCGCGGGGTCACGCGACGCGGGTCAGGCTGCGGCTGCCGACGCCGCGCCCGACCCGGTGCTGCTCGAGGTGTTCAACAACCTGTTCATGAACATCGCCGAGCAGATGGGCCAGCGCCTGCAGAACACCGCGCACTCGGTCAACATCAAGGAACGGCTGGACTTCTCCTGCGCGCTGTTCGACGGCCAGGGCGAGCTGGTGGCCAACGCGCCGCACATGCCTGTCCACCTGGGCAGCATGAGCGAGAGCATCCGCACCGTGATCGCCCGCAACCCGCAGCTGCGCCGCGGCGACGTGGTCATGCTCAACGACCCCTACAACGGCGGCACCCACCTGCCCGACGTCACCGTGGTCACGCCGGTGTGGGTGGAGGGCGCGGGCGAGGACGCCGGTGGCGGCCAGGGCCGGGCGCAGTTCTACGTCGCCAGCCGTGGCCACCACGCCGACATCGGCGGCAGCACGCCGGGCTCCATGCCGCCGTTCTCGACCCACATCGCCGAGGAGGGCGTGCTGTTCGACAACTTCCTGCTGGTGCGCGACGGGCGGCTGCGCGAAGCCGAGCTGCGCGCGCAGCTGGCCGGCGGCACGGGCGCCGACGGCCGCCCGGTGCAGGGCGCGCGCAACCCCGAGCAGACCATGGCCGACCTGCGCGCGCAGATCGCGGCCAACGAGCGGGGCGTGCAGGAGCTGCAGGCGCTGGTCGACCGCCAGGGCCTGCACAAGGTGGCCCGGTACATGCGCCACGTGCAGGACAACGCCGAGGCCGCGGTGCGGCGCGTCGTCACCGCGCTGTCCGACGGCGGCTTCACGCTGCCGATGGACAACGGCGCCCACATCACCGTGCGCGTGAGCGTCAACCGCGCTGCGCGCCAGGCGCTGATCGACTTCACCGGCACCAGCGCGCAGCGCGGCGACAACTTCAATGCCCCCCGGTCGGTGACCATGGCGGCCGTGCTGTACGTGTTCCGCATGCTGGTCGAGGACGACATCCCGCTGAACGCTGGCTGCCTGCGGCCGCTGCGCGTGATCGTGCCCGAAGGCTGCATGCTCAACCCGCGGCCACCGGCGGCGGTGGTGGCCGGCAACGTCGAGACCTCGATGTGCGTGACCAATGCGCTGATCGGCGCCCTGGGCGTGATGGCTTCGGGGCCGCCGACGATGAACAACTTCACCTTCGGCAATTCGCGCCACCAGTACTACGAGACGGTGGCCGGCGGCAGCGGCGCCGGGCCCGGTTTCGACGGCACGGCGATCGTGCAGACGCACATGACCAATTCGCGCCTGACCGACCCCGAGGTGCTCGAGGCCCGCTTCCCGGTGCGGCTCGAGAGCTACGCCTTGCGCCCCGGGTCGGGCGGCAGCGGCCGCTGGCGCGGTGGCGACGGCGGCGTGCGCCGGCTGCGCTTCCTCGAGCCCATGACGGCCTCCATCCTGTCCAACGGCCGCCTGAGCGGCGCCTTCGGCATGGCCGGCGGCGGCGCCGGTGCGCCAGGCCTGAACCGCGTCGAGCGCGCCGATGGCCGCATCGAGCCGCTGGCGCACATCGGCAGCGTCGAGATGGCGGCCGCAGACCTGTTCGTCATCGAGACGCCGGGCGGCGGGGGATGGGGCCCGGAGGAAGGGGCGTAGGCCGCGCGCGGCCGCCCCGGCGAGCTGCAGCGCGGGGCGGGTGGTCCTGCAGCCGGCCAGGGCCTCGTCCGGCAGGGCGGCATCGAGCTCAACCGGGACAGCCAGGGCGCGAGGGCGGCGCCGGAAGGCGGGCGCCGGGCCACGCCAGGCGCGGATCGAAACCCCGGGCCTTGCCCTGTCGGCCATCAACAAGCCCCGGCTTTGGAGCCCATGGTCGAAAGCGGCCGCGGTGCGCTTGCGTCGGGGGCGCGTGGCCTCAGGTCGGTTGAGGATGAACCCGTGAGTGCCGCCACCCCCGCCCGGTCACGGCCCGGGCCTGCACAGGTCATGAGAAGCAATGTCGTCGTGCTCAACCGAGCGCCACTGCTGCCGCAGGCCGAGGCCTGCCCGGGTTGTGCGATGCGCTCGTCGGGCCGCTTCAGCCCGCTGGGCGAACAGGCCTACCAGCGGCTGCACGCGCGTGTGGCGCAGGTGCAGTTCGAGCCCGGCGCGGTGCTCTTCATGAGCGGCGAGCGCGGCACCGCGGTCTACACCGTGCGCAAGGGCATCGTGCGCTTCGAACGGGTCACCGAACGCGGCGACCGGCGCATCGTGCGGCTGGCCGGCCCGGGGGACCTGATCGGCCAGGAGTCGCTTCTGCAGCGGCCCTATGTCGACGAGGCCGTGGCCTGCACGGCGGTCGAGGCCTGCCGCATCCCGCGCGCCATGGTCGACGAGCTGGCGGCCGCCGAACCGGAGGTCACGCGCGAGCTGATGCAGCGCTGGCAGCGCGCGCTCGACGCCGCCGAGGACTGGGTCGCCGAGCTGGCCACCGGGCCCGGGCGGCGGCGCATGCTGCGCCTGCTGCACAGGCTGGGCGCCTATCACGACGGCGAGGGCGGCATCTGGCTGCCGCGGCGCGACGAGATCGGCGCCATGCTGGACATGACGGTCGAGACCGCCAGCCGTTTCGTCAGCCAGCTGCGCCGCGAAGGCGTGCTCGAACTGCGCGGTCCACGTGGCGCGCGCGTCGACGCTCAGGCCCTGCGGCGGGCCCTGGAGCGCGAGGACGCCGACTGAGGCAGGGGGCAGCCGTGCCGGGGCGGGGCTGCAGCCGCCGCTTCTGCGCCACGCATGCGTCAGTCGCCCGCCGGGGCCGCCGGGGCAGCGGCGGCCGGTTGTCCATGGCGGCCGGCACCGGCGGCGAAGCGCGCCGCGCCGGCCAGGCCCTCGGCATGCACCACGTCGAAGCCCGCGGCGCCTTCGCGCCGCAGGGCCTGGGCCAGCGGCAGGCCCCACTGCGACAGCGCGGAGGCCCGGTCGGCGCGCAGGCAGCGCTGCGGAAAGGCGGCGATCTGCTGCGCCAGCTCGAGCGCCACGGCGAGCGAGCGGCCATCGTCGACGACGCGGTTGGCCAGGCCCATGGCCAGTGCCTCGTCGGCGCCGACGGCGCGGCCGCTGAGGATCATGTCCAGCGCCCGGCCCTGGCCCACGACCCGCGGCAGCCTGACCGTGCCGCCGTCGATCAGCGGCACGCCCCAGCGGCGGCAGAACACGCCGAACACCGCCGAGCGCGCGGCCACCCGCAGGTCGCACATCAGGGCCAGCTCCAGGCCGCCGGCCACCGCGTAGCCTTCGATCGCCGCGATCACCGGCTTGCCGAAGTCGATCCGGGTCGGCCCCATGGGCCCGGCGCCGTCGCCTGCGGGGTCGACCCTGTTGCGCCGCGACGCGTCGCCCATGGCCTGCAGGTCGGCGCCGGCGCAGAAATGGCCACCACCGCCGTGCAGCACCGCGACGCACAGGTCGTCATCGGCCTCGAAGGCCTCGAAGGCCGCGCGCAGCGCGTGCGCGGTCGGCCCGTCGACGGCGTTTCGGCAATGCGGGCGGTGCAGCGTGACGGTGAGCACGGCACCGTCGCGTGCCACCGTCACGGCGTGGTCGTCTGCTGGCGTCATCATCTCGGCTCCTCGGGGTGCGACGGAATCACCGACTGTGACATGCTCGCCCCGTCACGGCCCCCGACCCCGCCCCGATGTTCGTGACCCTGCCGCCACACGACGGACCCTCTGCCCCGCCTGCCCGTGCGCAAGGCCCGACGCGCCGGGCGCTGCTGCGCGCGGCCGCGGCGTGCGCGGCGGGCGGGCTGGCGGCCTGTGGCGGCGGTGCCGGCCGTTCCCTGCCGCGCGACCTGGCGTCGGCCATCGTCTATCGCGAGCCGGGGCCCAACCCGACCGCGTCGCCGGCCAGCCACGGCAAGCTGACGACGGATCAGCTGCGGGCCGATGCCGCCGGGCTGTTCTCGGGGCTCGAGGTGCGCCGCGTCGACCTCGTCGTCGACCCGCTGAACTGGGCAGTGATGCTGGAGGACCTGGCGCGGCTCAAGGTGGAGGCCGCGGGCCTGCCCAGCTACGACAAGCTGCGCAACCCGATCCGCGTGCCGGCCGAGCTGCGCTACGAGGGAAGGCGCTGGCCGGGCATCGGCCTGCGCTTCAAGGGCAGCTCCAGCCTGCTGCTGGCGCAGGGCGGCAAGCTGCCGTTCAAGCTCGACTTCGACGAATACGGCGACCGCTGGCCGGCGCTGGACGGGCAGCGCTGCCACGGGTTCCGCGAGCTGCACCTGAAGAACGGCTGGGCCGACGAGACCCTGCTGCGCGACCGCCTGGCCGGCGAACTGCTGCGCGCCTTCGGCGTGCCGGCGCCGCGAGCCGCGTCCTGCGTGCTGCACGTGGACAGCGGCGACGGGCCGCGCCACTTCGGCCTGTACACGCTGGTCGAGGACGTCGAGGACAGCCTGCTCGAGACCCAGCTCGGCAGCGACTCGGGCAACCTCTACAAGCCCGAGGGCGCGGCGGCGACGCTCGCGCTCTCGACCTGGAACACCGCCGAGCTGAGCCTGGAGAACAACCGCAAGGGTGCGACCTACGCCGACGTCCGCCGCCTGGTCGAGGTGCTTGCCGACACCGCCCTGCAGACCCGGGACCGCCCGGCCTGGAAGCAGGCGCTGGAGTCGGTGTTCGACGTGCCTTCCTTCCTGCGCTGGTGGGCGGCGCACCAGGTGATGCAGAACTGGGACGCCTACGGCGTGATGCCGCACAACTACTTCCTGTACGCCGACCCGGCGCTCGGCGGCCGGCTGCGCTGGCTGCCCTGGGACTTCAACGAGGCGCTGGCGGCCGACGGCCGCGCCTTGCCGCTGTCGCTGCTGGGCTTGCGGCCGGAGTGGCCGCTGGCCTTTCGCGTGCTGCAGGATGCGCCATGGTTCGCCGAGTACCGCCTGCGGGTGCGCGAGTTCGCCAGCAGCGCCTTCGAGCCGGCGCGCGTGCTGGCGCGCATCGACGAGCTGGCGGCGCAGGTCGGGCCGCATGTGGCGGCCGAGGTGCCGGGCATGGGCTTCACCAGCCCGGCCGGCCATGCCGCCGCGATCGCCATGCTGCGCCAGCATGTGGTCGCGCGCCAGGCCGCCGCGCTGGCGTTCTCGCCCGCTTGACCGGTGGCGCTGCGGGGCCCTGCCGAAGCGGCCGGCGACTTGTCGCAGTTCAGGGACAGGTCCGGCGGCGCGCGGCATCATCGGCGCATGAGCCTTGCCACCGAGATGATCGTCCGCCTGCAGGCCGCGTTTGCCGGCCGCGCGCAGCCCCGGGTCGCGGCGCTGCACCTGCCCCCGGTACCGTGGAATGGCGGCAAGGACGGCGAGTTCGGTGCCATCGAACTCGACGACGGCGCCCTGGGGCTGAGCTACCTGCTGCTCGACGACACCCTGGCCAGCGTGGCCGATGCCGGGCAGGCGGTGCATGGCGCCGCCGCGCTCGAGGTGGCGCGCTGGTGGGCGCAGCCCGGGGCTTCGGCCGCACGCGCGGCGCTCGGCTTTGCCGCCGTCAACGCGCTCACGCGGTCGCTGTTCGACCGCTGCGGCTACACGCCACCCGCCGCCGCGGACTCGATAGGCGGCCTCGCGCCGCAGGCCGGCGAGGCGATCGGCATGGTCGGCTTCTTCCCGCCGCTGCTCAAGCCGGTGCTGCAGCACGGTGCGCGGCTGACGGTGCTGGAACTGCGCGCCGACCTGGCCGGCGAGCGCGAGGGCGCCCGCGTGACGCTGGACCCGGCCGACCTGGCGCCCTGCACGCAAGTGCTGTCGACCAGCACCGTGCTGCTCAACCACAGCTTCGAGCGCGTGCGCGCGGCCTGCCGCGCCGCCAGGCGCTTCGTGCTGGTCGGCCCCGGGGCCGGCTGCCTGCCCGACCCGCTGTTCGCGCACGGGGTCACCGCATTGGGCGGCACCTGGATCGTCGACGCCGCGGCCTTCAAGTCCGCCCTCGCGCAAGGCCGCTCCTGGAGCGGCACGGCGCGCAAGTTCCTGCTGCAGGCGGGCGACTACCCGGGGCTCGAGGCCCTGCTCGGGTCGGGCGCCTGATCTGCCGCCCGCGCCAGGCGCTTGACGAAGACGCGGTTCTCGTGGGACTCGTCCTCGAAGCGGTACCAGGTGGTGCCGACGTCCTGCCAGCCCTGGCGGCGGTAGAACTCGATCGCGCGCCGGTTGTGCACCCAGGGGCTCAGCCACAGGCCGTCGACGCCGGCGGCCACCGCCGCGGCCTCGGCGGCGTGCAGCAGCGCCTTGCCCAGGCCCTGGCCGGTGAAGGGTTCCTGCACGTACAGCCGTTCGACCTCGCCCGGGCGCCGGGCGTCGACAAGGGCTTGGCGGGTGCCCCAGGCGGCCTGCACGAAGCCGACCAGGTGGCCACGCCTCTCGACAACCCACAGCAGCGACGACGGGCGCGCCATCGCGGCCTCGAAGGCGGTTCGGTCGAACTGCGACAGCACCTCGCGCGCCAGGGTGGGCCGGATGCCTTCGGTGGCGTAGGTGTCCAGGAAGACCTGCAGGCCCAGCACGCCCAGGCACAAGGCGTCATCCGGACGCGCCGGGCGCAAGACGTTGGCCGCATCCATGGGCCGAGTCTACGGGGCGGACCGCGCTGATCGGGCCACGGCGAGCCGGCTGCCGACCCACCCTGCCCAGCACCCCCCCCGCCATGCCCGACCCGTCCACGCCCCGGCCAGCGCTGCCACGCTCGATCTGGGTGCTGGGCTTCGTCAGCCTGCTGATGGACATCTCGTCGGAGCTGATCCACAGCCTGCTGCCGCTGTTCCTGGTCGGCACGCTGGGGGTCGGTGTGCTGTGGGTCGGGCTGATCGAAGGCGTGGCCGAGTCGACGGCGCTGATCGTCAAGGTCTTTTCCGGCGCACTGAGCGACTACTTCCGCCGGCGCAAGGCGCTGGCCCTGCTGGGCTACGCGCTGGGCGCACTGACCAAGCCCGCCTTTGCGATCGCCGAGGGCGCCGGGCTGGTCGTCGCGGCACGCTGGGTGGACCGCATCGGCAAGGGCTTGCGCGGCGCGCCGCGCGATGCGCTGGTGGCCGACCTGGTCGGCCCCGCGCAGCGCGGCGCGGCCTACGGACTGCGCCAGTCGCTGGACACCGTGGGCGCCTTTGTCGGACCGCTGCTCGCGGTGGCGCTGATGCTGCTGTTCGCCGGGGACTTCCGGGCCGTGTTCTGGGTCGCGGTGGTGCCGGCGGTGCTGTCCGTGGGGCTGCTCCTGTTCGGTGTGCGGGAGCCGCCGCGGCCGGCGCGGCGGGCACCGCCGGTCAACCCGCTGCGGCGCGAGTCGCTGCGGCGCCTGGGCGGCACCTACTGGGCGGTGGTGGCGATCGGCGGCGTGTTCACGCTGGCCCGCTTCAGCGAGGCCTTCCTGCTGCTGCGTGCCGGGCAGCTGGGCGTGGCGGTCAGCGCCGTGCCGCTGGTGCTGGTGGCGATGAACCTCGTCTACGCGCTCAGCGCCTACCCGTTCGGCAAGCTCGCCGACACGACGAACCCGGCGCTCCTGCTGGCCTGCGGGCTGCTGGTGCTGGTCGCCGCCGACCTGGTGCTCGCCTTCGCGTCCGGCTGGCCTGCCCTGCTGGTCGGCGTGGCGCTGTGGGGCCTGCACATGGGCATGACGCAGGGACTGCTGGCCAGCCTGGTGGCCGCCAGCGCGCCAGAGGACCTGCGCGGCACGGCGTTCGGCTTTTTCAACCTGGCGAGCGGCCTGGCCATGCTGGCTGCCAGCGTCACCGCCGGACTGCTGTGGGACCGCTTCGGTGCCGCGGCGGCCTTCCAGGCCGGCGCCGCGTTTGCAACCCTTGCGCTGCTGGCGCTGGTCGCCTGGACCGCCGGGCGCCCGGGGCCTGCGCGCTGAGCGGTCCGCCGGCGCCGCGTCGGCCCGCGCCCGGCCGCCGCTGCCGGGCCCAGCGGCCGGCGGCCGCTGGTGGGCCCAGCGCCCGGTGGCCGCTGGTGGGCCCAGCGCCCGGTGGCCGCTGCCAGGCTCAGCGTCCGATGACCGCTGGTCGGCTCAGCGCCCGAACAGGCGTGGCCGCCAGGCCCAGCCCGAGCGCGTGACGAGTGCCGCCAGCAGCGCCACGCCGGCCCGGCCGGGGTCGGCCTCGAAGGCCGGCAAGGCGGCGATGCGCGCCGAGGCGAGCTCACCCGCACCGTCGAAGCCCAGCTCGACGGCGGCCATCTGCGCGGCCTCCAGCGTGGTGGCCTGTGCGCTGCGGGACCAGACGCGGCGGGCCTGTGGCCGTCCGGCGTCGAGCAGCGGGTCGCCGGGCCGGTGCAGGCTGGCCTCGGCGGCGTCCTGCGGCCGGGCGTCGTCGGCCGCGGTCCGTTCCCGCACCCGGACCTGCCGGCGCGCCGGGTCGAAGACCAGCAGCACCTGGTGCGCGCGCCCCTGGCTGGCCGGCAGCTCGACGATCCAGTGGCCGCCGCTGGCGTCGGTCGCTGGCCTCACGCCGAGCGACCACGACGGCCACGGCGTGCGGACCCGGCCGGGCAGCGCCTGCAGGCGGCGGGCCAGCAGGTGTTCCGGCTGCATGGCGCCGAGGGCGGGCAAGGCGGTGGTGGCGCTGGCCGCCCAGGCCAGGGCAGCCAGCAGGCACACGAGGTGCACACCGGCCAGTGCCAGCAGCCGCAGGCCGGTCACCGGCCAGTCCTGGCCGTCGGCCAGCATCAGCTGCAGCACCGGCAGCATCAGGCCGCAGGCCAGCAGGCGGATCAGGTAGGCGCTGCGCTCGGCCGGCGAGCTCAGGGTGAGCGCCGCGGCCAGCAGGGCCGGCGTGCCGCAGACCAGCGCGGCGACGGCGTCGCGCGGGCTGGCCGCCCACCACAGCAGCACCGCCCAGGCCGACATCCAGGCCACCACCGCCAGGCCGGCCGGCCACAGCGGAGGCAGGGTGGGGGGGCCGTCGAGGGCGGCGCGGTGCGCCGCCGTCGGCGAGGCCGACGCGGCTGCTGCGGGGGTCAGAGGATCCGGCATGGGGTGGTCGGCGGTCGGTGCAGGGCCCGGCGGGCGAGGCAATGCCGCGACCGGTGCCCCACTGTCGCCGCACCGTGTTTCAGCGGCGCTGCGTGGCATGCCGGGCCGGGTCTCGGTTGTTGCGCGACACTGTGCACATGTCAGGCCCACGATTCGAACCCCTGCGCAGCCTGCTGCTGGCCGGCGCCAGCGGCCTGGTCGGCCGCCAGGTGCTGGCGCAGGCCCTGGCCGACCCTCAGGTCGAGGCCGTGCACGCGCTGCTCAGGCGCCCGCTGGATCTGCCCGCCGACCCGCGGCGCCAGGAGCACCGGGTCGACTTCGCGGCCGCCGCGCCGCTGGCGCTGCCGGCGCTCGCGCCGCGGCCGGATGCCGCGCTGTGCGCACTGGGCACGACGATTGCGCTGGCCGGTTCCGAGGCGGCGTTCCGGGCCGTCGACCACGACGCGGTGCTGGCCTTTGCGCGCGCGGCGCGCCAGGCCGGCATCGAACGCCTGGCGGTGGTGTCGGCGCTCGGCGCCGATGCGCGATCGCCGGTGTTCTACAACCGCGTGAAAGGCGAGGCCGAGTCGGCGCTGCGCGGCCTGGGTTTTCGCTGCCTGGTCCTGGCGCGACCCTCGCTGCTGCTGGGGGACCGCCAGGCGCTGGGCCAGCCCCGGCGCCATGGCGAAGGCCTGGCGCAGGCCATAGGCCGCCCGCTGGCCGGGCTGGTCCCGGCGCGCTGGCGCCCGGTCGAGGCGGACGTGGTGGCGCGCGCACTGCTGCGCCGGCTGGCCCTGGCGGCGCCCGGGGTCCAGGTCGTCGAGTCGGCGGCGCTGCAGCGCGAGGGCCGGCGCTGAGGCAGCGGCCCGGCCCGCCTCGAGACGACCCCGGCGCCTGCGGGACCCCATGTACGACAACTGGACAAGCAACCTGGTGGTCATGGCCGGGACCTTGCTGGCGGTCGGCGCCGTCGTCCTGGTGCATTACGAGGGACTGCTGCTGCTGTCGCGCGGGTTGGCCCTGCGCCGCGACCGGCAGCCGCGGCGCAAGGTGCTGTACGGCATCTTCGGCGTGCTCAGCCTGCACGTGACGGAAGTCTGGATCTTCGGCTTCACCTTCTGGTCGCTGCTGCACTTCCCGGCCACGGGCAGCATCGCCGGCATGGCCGAACTCAACCTGCTGGACGCGGTGTACCTCGCCGCCGTGACCTTCACGACCGTCGGCTTCGGCGACCTGACGCCGGTCGGCCCGATCCGCTTCCTGGCGGGCACGGCAGCGCTGACCGGGTTCGTGCTGGTCACCTGGTCGGCGTCCTTCACCTACCTCGAGATGGAGCGCTTCTGGCGCCGTTGAGTCAAGGCCGGCCGCGCCGCCGCACAGGTCGGCAGGTTCAGCGTCCGCGCACCGGCTGCAGCACGCACAGCGCGGCAAACGCCGCCAGGCCCAGGCCGGTGGTCAGCCACAGCGCGCCGGCCTGCCAGCGGTCGAGCGCCAGGCCGAACAGCCAGGGCCCGGCGGCCTGCAGCACCCGCCCCGGCATGGCCAGCCAGCCCTGCCGCGCGCCGTAGCCCTGCGGACCGAACAGGGCCAGCGGCAAGGTGCCCTTGGCGATGGTCAGCATGCCCGCGCCGGCGCCATGCAGCAGCGCGAACGCGGGGGCCCAGGCGGCGCCGGCCAGCAGCAGCAGGGCGGCACCCAGCGGGTGCCCGAGGGCGGCCAGGCGGGCCGACAGCAGCGGGTGCAGGCGGCGCAGCAGGCCGAACTCCAGCAACCGGCCAGCGACCTGCGAGGGCCCCACCAGTGCGCCGACGGCGACGGCAACGGCCAGCGTCGTGCCCGCCGCCTGCATCATGCGCGGCAGGTGGGCCGCCATCGCGGTGACGGTGAACCAGGTGGCGGCGAAGACGAACGACAGCAGCGGCGCCGTCGACCAATGGGTCAGCGGCGGCGGCTCGCCAGCCGGTGGCGGACCGGCCGCGGCCGGCCCGGCGTCGCCGCCCGGCGGAGCCGCCGCCTGGTGCTTCGCCCGCAGGCCCGGCAGCAGCGCATTCAGCGGCAGGCCGACCAGCAGGTGCAGCGCCGCCCAGGTCAGGCAGGTCGAGCGCCAGCCGTAGCGGGTCTCCAGCCAGGCCGACAAGGGCCAGCCGACCGTGCTCGCGAAGCCGGCCATCAGCGTGATGCCGGTGATCGCATTGCGCGAATCCTGGCCGTACAGGCGCACCAGGGTCGCGAACGCAGCCTCGTACAGCCCGGCTCCCATCGCCACGCCCAGCAGCAGCCAGGCCGCCAGCATCGTCGCCGGCCCCTGGGCCAGCCCGAGCGCGGCCAGGCCGGCGGCGAACAAGACGCTGGTGCCCAGCAGCACCGGCCGTCCACCGCGCTGGTCGATCGAACGGCCGGCCAACGGCCCGACCAGTGCAGACACCACCAGCGCCAGCGAGAAGGCCGCGAACACCGTCGGCGCGCCGACCCCGAGGTCTTGCGCCATCGGCGTCGCCAGCACGGCGGGCAGGTAGTAGCTGGACGCCCAGGCCAGCGTCTGCGCCAGACCGAGCGGCACCACCACACGGGCCTGCCGGTCGGCCGGCGCGGTGCGCGGCGCCGTCATGCCCCGACCCGCGTCGAGGCGTCCGGGCGCCGGGTCCGGGTGGCGCTCAATCGGCCAGCGCCGGGCGGAACAGCCGCTCCAGCGCGGCGTCGATGACGATCCCGCAGGCGCTGTAGATCAGCGAGCCGACCAGCGCGGCGGTGAAGCCGGCGACCTCGAGCCCCTCCAGCATCGAAGCCGCGGCCCAGAACATCAGCGCATTGATCACGAACAGGAACAGACCCAGCGTGACCAGCGTCACCGGCAGCGTCAACAGCACCAGCAGCGGCCGCACCAGCGTGTTGAGCAGTCCCAGGATCAGCGCCGCGACCATCGCGGCGCCGAACGAGGTGACCTTGACCCCCCCATAGAGGTGGGCCACCAGCAGCAGCGCGGCGGCCAGCAGCAGCCAGCGCGAGAGGATCTTCAGCATTGCACGCCCCGTCGGTCGACCCCGCGATTCTGCTCGGGTCGGCACCGGCGCGGCGGCACGGGCCCGCGATCAGCCCTTCTGCCGCGCCTCGTCCTCGGCCATGTGGCGCAGGAAGTAGCGCAGATAGAACGCGCCCATGCCCAGCATGAAGACGATGACGGCGATGCTCAGCAACCCGACATCGGTGGAGAACAGTTCGGCCAAGGCTTTCATCTTGCGGCTCCTGGGGGATGGACGCGGTCCTGCAATGGTGTGCATTGGATCCCGCCGCGCGCCTGGGGCCTCTGACCTGGCTCAACGCCGGCGGCCACGCTGTCAGGCGCGCCTGGCCGGTGCGCGGCAGAATGCGCGCTGCGAATCTCCCTCCTGTCGCCCGCACTGCGATGAGCGCCGAGCACGACACCCGCGCCAGCGACGAGCCTGGCCCCGGCCTGCGCGCAGTGATGGCCCTGCTGGACCCGCTGGACGCGATCGCGGTCCAGGGCTACCGGCTCGACCGGCGACTGTTCTACTGGAACCGCGCCAGCCAGGCGCTGTACGGCTGGTCCGCCGACGAAGTGGCGGGCCGTCCGGTCGAGCAGGTCATCATCGCGCCCGCCGAACGGCAGGCCTTCGTCGACCTGCATGAGACCTGGTTGGCCGAGGGGCACGCCGCGGTGCCGGCGCGCGAGTACGCCTGCGTCCACCGGGACGGCCACGCGCTGCCGGTGCTGGCTACGCAGGTCCGGGTGCACGACGCGGCGGCCGGCGACCGCGTGTTCTGCCTGGACCTCGACCTGGGCGAGAGGCGCCGTACCGAGGCCGAGCTGGCGCAGATCCGCGACCACCTGGAAGCCGCCCTGGCCGGCACCAACGACGGCATCTGGGACTGGGACATCGCCGGCGGGCGGATCTACTACTCGCCGCGCTTCAGGGAACTGCTGGGCTACGACGACGAGGCTCGTTTCGCACGCGAGTTCGACTTCCGCCCCGCCCTGCACCCCGACGATCTCCGGCGCACCGGCGAGCTGCTGGACGCCCACCTGCGAGGCGACACGCCCACCTTCGATGCCGACTACCGGCTGCGCCGGGCCGATGGCAGCTGGCGCTGGTTCCATGGTCGCGGCCGCGCCCGGCGCGACGGGCAGGGCCACACGACACGGTTTGCCGGCGCCATCATCGACATCACCGAACGCGTGCTGGCCCAGCAGGCCCTGCGGCGCAGCGAGGACCGCTTCCGGGCGCTGGTGAACCTGTCGGCCGACTGGTACTGGCAGACCGATGCACAGCACCGCTTCACCCGTCTCGAAGGCGGCAGCGCCCTGCCGGCCGGGCCGGCATCCGCCTACCTCGGCCGCTGCCGCTGGGACCTCTATGCCGATCAGATGCCGGCGCAGGACTGGACCGACCACCGCCGCATGCTCGACCAGCACCTGCCCTTCCGCGACTTCGAGCTACGGCGCATCGACGCCGACGGCCGGCGGCAGGTCTTCGTGACCAGCGGCGAGCCGCTGTTCGACGAGCAGGGGCGGTTCGAGGGCTACCACGGCGTCGGCCGTGACCTCAGCGCGGTGCACCAGGCGCGGCAGGCCCAGCTGGCGGCCGAACAGCAGTTGCGCAGCGCGCAGCGGCTGGAGGCGCTGGGCACGCTGGCCGGCGGCATCGCGCACGACTTCAACAATGTGCTGGGCGCGTTGCTGGGGACCTTGCAGATGGCCCGGGCCGACGCCGGGCGCGGACTGCCCGTGACCACCCACCTGGCGCAGATCGAACGATCCGCGCACCGTGCGCGTGACCTGGTGGCCCGCATCCTCACCTTCAGCCGGCAGCGCCCGACCGACCTGACGACGATGCCCCTGCAGGGCCTGGTCGAGGAGGCGGCGGCCCTGCTGCGCGCGACGCTGCCGCCGACCGTGCGGCTTGAACTGCGCCTGCCCGCCGAGCCGGTGCATGCCCGCGTCGACGCGTCGCAGATCCACCAGGTCCTGATGAATCTGGTCATCAACGCCTGGCAGGCCATCGGCCCGCGGCCGGGCGCGATCGAGATCGGCCTGGCCAGCGAGCAGGCGCCCGAGGGCGACCGGGCCAGGGTCTGGGTCAGCGACGACGGCATCGGCATGGACGAGGCGACCCGGCAGCGGGTGTTCGAGCCCTTCTTCACCACCAAGCCGGTTGACCAGGGCACCGGGCTCGGGCTGTCGATGGTGCATGGCATCGTGGCCGCGCATGGCGGCCGCGTGGCGGTGGCCAGCGCGCCCGGCCAGGGCGCCACGTTCAGCGTGTTCCTGCCGCGCGTGGCGGCACATGCACCCTTGCCGCCGACCCCGGCCCCCGCCCCCGCACTGCAGGGTGGCGGCCGCGGCGAGCGGCTGTGCCTGGTCGACGACGACGACGTGGTCAGGCTGGTGGCCGCCGAAGTGCTGCAGCGCGCGGGCTACCAGGTGCGGGCCTTTGCGGCGGCGCGGCCGGCGCTGGACTGGCTGGAGTCGGCGCAAGGCGCGGTGGACCTGATCGTCACCGACCACAACATGCCGGAGCTGTCGGGACTGGAGCTTGCCCGGCGAGTCGAGCGGCTGCCCCGCCGGCCACCGGTGGTCGTCGTCTCGGGCTACCTGGACGAGCCCCTGCGCGAGGCCGCACGGCGCCACGGTGTGGTCGGCTTCGTGCAGAAGGAGAGGCTGGTCGAGGACCTGCTGCCCTGCGTCCGGCAGGCCCTGTCGAGCCCCCCTTGAGGCCTACAGCGGCGGCCTGCGGCCGGCCCAGGGCCGGGCCGCCTCGAGCTGTGCCGCCACGCGCAACAGCAGGCCGTCGGCGCCCAGCGGCGCCGCCAGCTGCACGCCGATCGGCAAGCCCTGGGCGTTCCAGTGCAGCGGCAGCGACATCGCCGGCTGACCGGTGGCATTGAACAGCGGCGTGTACGGGATGTAGGCGAAAGCCTTGGACGCCATCTGCTCGACAGCGCCGCCGGCGCGCAGCAGCCAGCCTGCACCCAGTGCATTGACCATGGCCATCAGTCGCCTCTCGCCGGCGCTCGGCTGCAGCGCACCGCTGACGATGGGCGGCGTGGCCAGCGTCGGCGTCAGCAGCAAGGCATGGCGTTCGAAGAACGGGGCCAATCGCCGGCTGGTCTGTTGCAGCAGGCGCAGGGCGTCGACGTAGGCGGCGGCGCCCAGCGAGCGGCCGAGCAGGCCGAGTGCGAAGGTCGCCGGCTCGAAGTCGGCCGCCCTGGGGCGGCGGCCGAACAGCCGGGACAGCGCCTGCATGTCACCCCAGTTCTCGACCGCCAGCACGGTGGTGAAGGCCATCGCGCAGGCCCAGGGGTCGATGTCGGGCGCCGCCTCGACCAGCTCGTGCCCCAGTTCGCCGAGCAGCCGCACCGCGTCCTCGAGCGCCGCCCGGCAATCGGCATGGGGGGCGATCGCGCGGTCGCCGAGCAGCGGCTTGTCCGTCCAGGCGATGCGCAGCCGCCCGGGCTCGCGTCCGACCTCGTCGAGCAGCGGCCGCTCGAGCGCGGGGGCGGCATAGGGCGCACCGCCGTCGGCACCCCAGGTGGCGTCGAGCAAGGCGGCACTGTCGCGCACGCTGCGCGTCAGCGCATGTTCGGTGACGAAGCCGCGCCAGACCTCGCCGAACTGCGGCCCCGTGGGCAGCGCACCGCGGCTGGGCTTGAAGCCGAACAGCCCGCAGCAGGAGGCCGGGATGCGGATCGAGCCGCCGCCGTCGCCGCCGCTGGCCAGCGGCACCATGCCGGCGGCCACCGCCGCCGCCGAGCCGCCGCTCGAGCCACCGGGCGAGTGCGCGGCTGACCAGGGGTTGCGAGTCGGGCCGCCCAGCCGCGGCTCGGTGTAGGGCGTGAGGCCGAACTCCGGCGTCGCCGTGCGCCCCGCGATCACCAGCCCGGCGCGCCGCAAGCGGCGCACGAGCTCGCTGTCGGCCGCCATCGGCAAGGCCGACAGCAGCCGGTTGCCGCTGCCCGTGGGCTCGCCGGCCAGCGTCGCCAGCAGGTCCTTGAGCAGGAAGGGCACGCCGGCGAAGGGCGAGCCCGGGTCGACCGCGGCGGCCTCGCGCCGCGCCGCCTCGTCCCGCCGGCGGACGACGGCATGCAGTTGCGGGTCGACCGCGTCGATCCGCGCCAGAGCGGCGTCCAGCAGCTCCGCGGGCGACACCTGGCGCTGCCGCACCAGCGCGGCCAGGCCCAGCCCGTCGTGGGCGGCGTACTCGTCATGTCGCATCGCGCTCACCTGGTATGTGGGATCCGTTCGGCCTCACTCGGTGTCGTCCCGGCCCGGCCGTTCACCCGCCCCGCCTGGCCGGCGTTGCCTTGTGCGTGCCCACCCTGCGGCGGATCCAGCGCCTCGAGGTCGGCCAGATCCTGGGGGCGGCCACTCGCGCGCTTGTGGGCCTTGAAACCGGTGTCACGCGGGTGGCCGTGTGCCGCCAGTGCGCAGCCCCCTGCGACGAGGCAGTCGGCGCCCTTGGCGTGGAGCCACTCGGCAGACTCTTTGAAGTCGCGGTTCAGCATCGCTTGGGGCGTGTGCCAGCGTGCGCAGGTCCTCGACAGCCGTGATCCGTCGCACATGGGCCGCGACATCCAGTACGCAAGACCGGTGGCCTGCTGCCGGCGGCGCGGCACGAGACTGGCGACGCGATCCCTGCGCAACGGGCGGTCAGGTTCTGCTCGAGACGTCACCTGGTGCGGGCCGCAGCCCCCGTCGTGGCCGGGACCCTTGTCATTGTAGAAGCGCCGGCGTGGGCACCGGCGCCCTGGGAAAGCTCTGCGACCGCCGGTCAGGGCCGCAGGGCCGGCCGCAGCTGGTCGCGCTTCAAGTCGACCTGCCAGCCTGCGCCGCCGGCGCGGTCGGGCAGGTCTATCCACTCGCGACCTTCGCGCAGGGCGGTCGTCGCCGCGGCCAGGTCGGGGTCGCCGGCGACCTCGAAGCGGCCGATGACGCGCCGCACGTCCAGGTGGATGAGCAGCAGCCGAACCCGCGGCGCAGCGCCCGCCGCGCTGTCGACCGCGCGCGCCAGCACGTAGCTGCCGCTGGCGTCCAGCGTGAACTGCGCGATCGGCGGCTCGATGCGTGAGCGGCGTGCGCCCAGGTAGCCCGGCTCGGGCACGCCCTCGCCCATGCGGAAGTCGTGCACCAGGCCGTGATAGATGGGCTCGGCGTGCGGGTTCAGCGAGATCTCCCACAGCTCCGGCATCGCCGAGAAGCTGACCACGAAGCTCTGCCGCTCGCGCGCATGGGCGATTCCGCTGACCGGCGAGCGGCGGCTGCGGTCGAGCATCTCGCCGACCCAGCGCCTGACTTCACGGCCCTCGGCATCGAGCAGCCACAGCTGCTCACCGACGGCCTTCAGCTGCCAGCGGCCGTCGGCGCTGCGCAGGCCGAACTCGGGCACGGCAGCGGCAGCCCGGGCCGAGGTCGCCTGCAGGGCAGCGAGGGCGAGGCCGAAGCCACCAAGGGCCAGGGAGTCGAGGAGTTGACGGCGGTGCATGGCGAGGGGCGCGGCATGCTGTCGACGCGAAAACGGCATGGATTTGCGCTGGCGCAAGGCTGCTCGTTCCGGTCGGCAGGGGTGGGGGAAAACCCGAACCAGTTCAATTTCGTCAAGCGAGCGCAGGTCTACGCTGCACGGCAACAAAAGGCTAAAAGGCCCCGACGGAGATGAACATCAGCAGCATCGTGGTCGACTCGCGGCCAGAGCGTCGCGTGGACGTGCAGCAGGCCCTGAGCCTGCTCGAAGGCGTCGAGATCCACGCAGTATCCCCCGAAGGCAAGCTGGTGGTGACCGTCGAGACACCAACCGATGCCGGGACCACCGATCTGTTCGCGCAGATCTCCGCCGTCGAAGGCGTGATGTCGGTGGCCCTCGTCTACCACCAGTTCGAACCCGAAGAGGAGCCCTGCCATGGCACTGACCCGACGTGACTTCATCAAGAGCAAGGCGGTCGCCGCGGCGGCCACCACGGCCGGCATCACCATCCCCATCCATCCCGCGCTGGCGCAAGGCGGCGCAGCCGCCGACGGCGTGCGCTGGGACAAGGGCGTGTGCCGCTACTGCGGCACCGGCTGCGGCGTGCTGGTGGGCGTCAAGGACGGCCGCATCGTCGCCACCCAGGGTGACCCCGATGCGCCGGTCAACCGCGGCCTGAACTGCATCAAGGGCTACTTCCTCAGCAAGATCCAGTACACCGCCGACCGCCTGACCACGCCGCTGTTGCGCATGAAGGACGGCAGGTACGACAAGAACGGCGAGTTCCAGCCGGTGAGCTGGAAGCAGGCCTTCGACATCATGGAGGAGAAGTGCAAGGCCACGCTCAAGGCCAAGGGCCCGGTGGGCGTGGGCATGTTCGGCTCCGGCCAGTGGACGATCTGGGAAGGCTACGCGGCCAACAAGCTGATGAAGGCCGGCCTGCGCAGCAACAACATCGACCCCAATGCGCGGCACTGCATGGCCAGCGCGGTGTTCGGCTTCATCCGCACCTTCGGCGCCGACGAGCCCATGGGCTGCTACGACGACGCGGAGGCGGCCGACGCCTTCGTGCTGTGGGGCAGCAACATGGCCGAGATGCACCCCATCCTTTGGAGCCGCATCACCAACCGCCGGCTGACCGCCAAGCATGTCAAGGTTCATGTGCTGTCGACCTTCTCGCACCGCTCCTGCGAGGTGGCCGACGCCGAGCTGATCTTCAAGCCGCAGACCGACCTGGCGATCCTGAACTACATCTGCCACCACATCATCAGCAGCGGCGCGGTCAACGAGGACTTCGTCAAGAAGCATGTCAGCTTCGCCAGGGGTGTGACCGACATCGGCTACGGCCTGCGCGCCAACCACCCGCTGGAGCAGGTGGCCGGCAACAACGGCTACCCCGGCCCCGACGGCAAGCCCAAGGGCAACCCGATGGCCGCCAGCCCGATCGGCTTCGAGGAGTTCAAGCAGTTCGTCTCCACCTACACGCTGGACTACACCAGCCAGCTCTCGGGCGTGCCCAAGGACAAGCTGCTCGAGCTGGCCAGGCTCTACGCCGACCCGAAGACCAAGGTCACCAGCTACTGGACCATGGGCTTCAACCAGCACACGCGCGGCACCTGGGTCAACAACATGATCTACAACGTCCACCTGCTGGTGGGCAAGATCAGCGAGCCCGGCAACAGCCCCTTCAGCCTGACCGGCCAGCCCAGCGCCTGCGGCACCGCGCGCGAGTGCGGCACCTTCGCGCACCGCCTGCCCGCGGACATGCTGATCGCCAACCCGCAGCACCGCGAGACCGCCGAGAAGATCTGGAAGCTGCCGGCCGGCACGCTGCGCGGCGAGGTCGGCTTCCATGCCGTGCAGCAGGACCGCATGCTCAAGGACGGCGTGCTCAACTTCTACTGGACCACGACCACCAACAACATGCAGGCCGGGCCCAACCTGAACCAGGAGCGCTACCCCGGCTTCCGCGACCCACGCAACTTCATCGTCGTCTCCGACGCCTACCCGACGGTGACCGCGATGGCGGCCGACCTCATCCTGCCCAGCGCGATGTGGATGGAGAAGGAAGGCGCCTACGGCAACGCCGAGCGCCGTGGCCAGTTCTGGCGCCAGCAGGTCAAGGCGCCGGGCCAGGCCAAGAGCGACCTGTGGCAGTACCTGGAGTTCAGCAAGCGCTTCCGGACCGACGAGGTCTGGCCGGCCGAGCTGCTGGACAAGAACCCGCAGTACAGGGGCAAGACGCTGTACGAGGTGCTGTACGCCAACGGCGAGGTCAACAAGTTCGACAAGGCCGAGGCCGCCAAGGTCAACGCCCATGCCTGGGCCGGCTACAGCAACGACGAGACAGAGGACTTCGGCTTCTACGTGCAGAAGGGCCTGTTCCAGGAGTACCGCCACTTCGGCGTCGGCAAGGGCAAGGACCTGGGCGAGTTCGACCAGTACCACAAGGTGCGCGGGCTGCGCTGGCCGGTGGTCAATGGCAAGGAAACGCTGTGGCGCTACCGCGAAGGCTATGACCCCTATGTCAAGCCCGGCGAGGGCGTGCGCTTCTACGGCAAGCCCGACGGCCGCGCGACCATCTTCGCGCTGCCCTACCAGCCGGCGGCCGAGCAGCCCGATGCCGAGTACGACCTGTGGCTGTGCACAGGCCGCGTGCTCGAGCACTGGCACACCGGCACCATGACGCGGCGCGTGCCCGAGCTCTACCGCAGCTTCCCCGACGCCGTGGTGTGGATGCACCCCAAGGACGCCGAGAAGCGCGGCATGAAGCATGGCGACCCGGTGAAGGCCGTCACGCGCCGCGGCGAGGTGGCGCTGCGCCTGCAGACACGCGGCCGCAACCGCATGCCCGAAGGACTGGTCTTCATTCCCTTCTTCGACGAGCATCGCCTGGCCAACAAGCTGACGCTGGATGCCACCTGCCCGATCAGCAAGGAGACCGACTTCAAGAAGTGCGCCGTGAAGGTCGTGAAGGCTTGACATGACGCCCCCCCGAAGCGCCTTCGGCGCCTCCCCCCCGGGGGGGCGCCGCCAGCGGACCGGCAAAGCCGGCTCCGCAGCGGCCGCGGGCTTTGGCCGGCGGCGCGTGGCGTGCGGCGGGGTTGGCAGCACGGAGCCCTGAATCCATGTCCCCTCGCGACGACGCATCACGCGCGCGTCGGCAGTTTGTCGTCGACGCGGCACGGCTGGCCTGCGGCATGGGCGTGCTGGGCCTGGCCCTGGCCGGCCTGGCCAAGCAGGCCCGGGCCCTGCCGCCGCAGGCCATCAGGCCGCCCGGCGCCCTGAAGGAGCAGGACTTCCAGGCCGCCTGCATCCGCTGCGGGCTGTGCGTGCGCGATTGCCCCTACGACACCCTGGGCCTGGCCACGCCGGAGCAGCCGGTGGCCACCGGCACGCCCTACTTCGTGGCGCGCCAGGTGCCCTGCGAGATGTGCGAGGACATTCCCTGCGTCAAGGCCTGCCCGACCGGCGCGCTTGACCATGGCCTGACCGAGATCGTCAAGGCGAAGATGGGCCTGGCGGTGCTGGTCGACCAGGAGAACTGCCTCAACTTCCAGGGCCTGCGCTGCGACATCTGCTACCGCGTGTGCCCGGTGATCGACAAGGCGGTCACGCTGGAGGCGATGCGCAACGAGCGCACCGGGCGTCATGCGATGTTCATCCCGGTGGTGCACTCCGAGCACTGCACCGGTTGTGGCAAGTGCGAGAAGGCATGCCCGCTGCCGGTGGCGGCGATCAAGGTCTACCCGGTCGATCTGGCCAAGGGCGAGGCCGGTGGCCACTATCGCCTGGGCTGGGTCGAGAAGAACAAGGCCGGCGGCAGCCTGGTGGCCCCGGACGCCGAACACCAGTACAACCTGCCGCCCGGCCTTCGCTACGACGGTGGCCGCATCGTGCCGGTGGACCCCGCCGCGCCGGCGGCCTCCACGCCCGCCGGGGTCCCGCCTTCGGCACCGGTTCCTGGCCAGGCCGTGCCCCCCCCGCGCGCCCTGCAGGGGAACAAGCTGTGAAGCCGGGCACCCGCATCGGCGCCGAGGCGCTGGCCGCCAAGGGCTGGTGGCTGAGCCACCGCTTCCTGCTGCTGCGCCGCTTCACGCAAGTCGCCATCCTGGCGCTGTTCCTGGCCGGCCCCTGGTTCGGCTGGTGGGTGGTCAAGGGCAACCTGGCTTCCAGCCTGACACTGGGCGTGCTGCCGCTGACCGACCCCTATGTGTTCCTGCAGTCGCTGGCCGCCGGACACATGCCTCTTGCGACCGCGGCCATCGGGGCCGGCATCGTGCTGGTGTTCTACCTGCTGGCCGGCGGCCGCAGCTACTGCAGCTGGGTCTGCCCCGTCAACCCGCTGACCGATGCCGCGTCCTGGCTGCGCCGCCGCCTGGGCCTGCGCGGTGGCCTTCGAATGTCGCGCAGCCTGCGCTTTGCCGTCCTGGCGACGACGCTGGTCGTCGCGGCGGCCACCGGCACCATCGCCTGGGAACTGGTCAACCCGGTGTCCATGCTGCACCGCGGCCTGATCTTCGGCCTCGGTGCTGCCTGGGTTGTCGTGCTGGCGGTGTTCCTGTTCGACCTGCTGGTCGCCGAACATGGCTGGTGCGGCCACCTGTGTCCGGTCGGCGCCTTCTACAGCCTGCCCGGCCAGTTCAGCCTGCTGCGCGTCGCCGCCACGCGCCGCCAGGCCTGCAACGACTGCGCAGACTGCTATGCGGTGTGCCCCGAGCCGACCATCATCAAGCCCGCCCTGAAGGGCGATGGCAGCCCCGTGATCCTGTCGGCGCAGTGCACCAACTGCGGCCGCTGCCTCGACGTCTGCTCCAAGGACGTGTTCACCTTCGGGCCGCGCCGCGCGCCCGCCATCCCCCTGATCCCCGTGAAGAAGGAAGCGACATGAAAACGCCCGCCCGCCTGTTGCTGGCTGCCGCCTTGGCGGCCGGTGTCCTCGGCTGCGCCAGCTTCGCCGGCGTGGCCACCCTGCGTGGCTCCGATGCAGCGACGACCGACCTCGCCGGCGAGGCCAAGGCCTACGCCGGCAGGCGCCCGGGCTCGGGCGCACCGATCGCGCGCAGCTTCAAGGAGCAGCCGCCGCTGGTGCCGCATGCGGTCGACAACTTCGACGAGATCACGGTGGCCGAGAACCAGTGCCTGGACTGCCACAGCCCGGCGACGGCCGACAAGAAGAAGGCGCCCAAGGTCGGCGACTCTCACCTGGCCGCCGGCAACCTGAAGATGGACCGCTACCAGTGCAACACCTGCCATGTGCCTCAGGTGGATGCGCCGCCGCTGGTGCGCAGCACGTTCGCGACGCGCTGAGCGGCCACCCGGTCCGCGGTGAGGGCGCCGCGGACCGGACTCCGCTGGCGCTTCCTTGACCCGATTCAAGGCAGGCGTCGCCCGTGCTGCGCATGCTCGGTGCCATGAAAGTCCGGGCCCTGTTGCTTGCCTCCGCCCTGCTGCTGCCGCTGACTGCCCAGGCGCAGAACCTGGCGCGCGGCAAGGAAGTCAACGAGACCTGCGCGGCCTGCCACGGTGAGCTGGGGCAGGGCGGCAAGAAGGGGGAGTACCCGCGGCTGGCCGGGCAGCGGGCGGCGCACATCGCCGACCAGCTCAAGGCCTTCCGCCGGCGCGCGCGCATCAACATCCCGATGTACCCGTACACGCAGGAGCGCGAGCTGACCGACGCCGACATCGACGATGTGGCCGCCTACCTGGCGCAGATCGAGCTGCCCATGGCCTGGCCCGAGTTCAAGCCCGGCGACGACGCGCTGACCCGCCTGACGCTGACCGAGCGCGTGATGATCCTGCCCCGCGTGCCCGGCGACCTGGACAACGGGCGGCGCCTGTACAGCACCGAGTGCGCCGCCTGCCACGCCCGGGACGGCATGGGCCGCGGCAAGTTTCCGCGCCTGGTCGGCCAGTACACCGCCTACCTGAAGCGCCAGGTCGATCTGTTCGTCAAGGGCGACCGGCCGCACGACGAGGTCGAGCTCGCGGGCATCCTCAACCGCTTGACCGAGGCCCAGGTCCAGGACATCCTGGCCTACCTGACCCTGATCCAGAACCCCGCCGAGGTCAAATGAAGCCGCTGCTGTTCGCGCTGGCCGTCTCCTGCCTGGTGCCGCTCGCGAGGTCGCAGCCGGCGGCCTCGGCGCCGGTGGGCCGCCACGAGCTGCCCATCCACGACGCCGCCCGCCTGGGCACGCGTGCGCAGATCGAACGCCTGCTCGCTGCCCGCGCGGCAGACCGCGATGCACGCGCACCCTTCGGCGCGACGCCCCTGCACTACGCGGCGCTGAACGTCGACGCCGGCCCGCTGCAGGCCCTGCTGGCCGCCGGCGCCGACCCCAACGCGCGTGATGCCGAGGGCCGCACGCCACTGCACATGGCGGCCTTTGCCACGCGCACCGGGCACGCCAGTCTGCTGCTGCGTGCCGGGGCCGACCCGATGCTGAAGACGCTGGACGGCCGCGACGTGCTGAGCATGGCCCGCAAGGTGCGGGCCGACGAACTGGCGGGCGTGGTGTCGCTGTGGGTGCTCAAGGGCTGCAGCAAGGACAAGCCATGCTGAGCCGGGTGCTGGCCTGGCTGTGGCTGGTCTCGGCGGCGACCCTTGCGGCCGCGCAGCCGTTGCCGCCGGTGGTGGTCTACGCCCCCAGCCCCTGCCTGGCCTGCATCGACTGGGCCGAGCATCTTCGCCAGGCCGGCTTCGTGGTCACGGTGGAGGACAAGCCGCAGGCCGAGATGCCGCGAATCAAGCGCTGGCTCAACGTGCCCAGGGCACTGGAGTCGGTGCACACGGCGCGCGTCGGCCCCTACTTCGTCGAAGGCCATGTGCCGGCCGAAGACGTGGTGCAGCTGCTCAGGGAGCGTCCGCGGGCGCGCGGCCTGGCCGTCCCGGGGCTGCCGCGTGGTGCCCCCGGCCGCGAGAACTGGAGCCCGCAATGCGAGACCGCGTGCACCATCCTGGCCGACAACCCCGAGCGCGAGCTGCGGCGGGAAGCCTTCAACACGCTGCTGGTCGGGCCCGACGGCAAGACCAGCGTCTTTGCGCGGCATTGATGGCCGGCACGGCACGCCGGGCCCGGCTGCTCTGGCTGCCCGTCCTGCTCTGCCTGGCGCCGGTGCAAGCGGCCGAACTGCCGGCGGGCCAATGTGCCCGACCGGCACCACGCACCGACCTCGGCCACTGCGACTTCAGCCGCAGGGACCTGTCCCGGCTGGACCTTCGCGGCGTGCGGCTGGCCGGCGCCAAGCTCGAGAGCACGCGGCTGCGCGGTGCGCAGCTGCAGGGGGCCGACCTGCGGCAGGCGAACGCCAAGTGGGCCGACTTCGGCGGCGCGCGGCTGGAGGGCGCCGACATGTCGGGCGCCGACCTGTTCCACGCCACCTTCGACGCCGCCGAGCTCGGCCGCGCCAGGCTGGTCGGCGCCAACCTGTTCGGGGCCAACCTGATCGGCACGCGGGCGCGCGGCGCCGACTTCTCGGGCGCCTACCTGAAGGACGTGCTGATGGAGGAGATCGACCTCTCCGAAGGGTCGATCCGCGGCTGCTATGCCCTGCGCGGCGTGTTCAGCCATGCCCGCATGGTGGGCACCGACCTTTCGGGGGCCGACCTCACGGGGGCGGCCGCCGAGCATGTGGACTTCAGCCATGCGGTGCTGGTGGGCACCCGGCTGAGCGGCGCCACGCTCAGGCATGCACGCTTCACGAAGGCCGACATGGCGCGTGCCGAGCTGCACAACGCCGATGTGTGGAACGCCGACTTCGACCAGGCGCTGAACCGGCCATCCTCGGTGCAGGACGCCCTCATCGAGCCCTTCGTCGTTCGCGAGCGGCGCTGAGGGCACGGCCGGGGTGCAGGCCCTTGCCCCGGCGGGCGTGCGCGTCAGCCGGCGATGCCCAGCCGCCTGCGCAGCAGCTCCTGCGCCCAGGCCAGGTCCTCGCCGCGCGGCTGCGGGTTGTCCAGCTGTCGCAGCGTCTGCTCGATGACAGCGTCGCCGCGGCGGCGGTATCGCGCCTGCAACAGCAGTTGCTCGGGCGGATCGGCCTGCAGCCACAGGTGGCAGTGGCTTTGCGGCAGCGCGGCCGGCCCCGCGCTGCGGCCCTGCAACGCGGCGGCGATCTGTGCCGCTGCGGCGGCACCGAGGTCGGCGGCCACTTCGGCGGTCTTGGGGTAGGCGCCGAACAGCGGCGACACGCTGTCCAGCGTGTCGCCGGCCAGCCAGATGCGCTCGTCATGCCGGCTGCGCAGGCTGTCGGGGTCGACGGCGGCGAAGCGGCCGTCGCGGCCATCGCGGCCGTCGACCCGGGTCAGGCCGGCGTCGCCCAGCAGCGGCCCGGCGTGCATGGGCGGCAGCAGCAGGGCTTCGTCCCAGTGGTGCTCCCCTTCGGTGGAGACGATGCGCCGCGCCCGCGGGTCCAGGGACTGCACCTGCACCTGCAGCCGGTGTTCGATGCGGCCGGCATGGCGGTCGGCGATCAGGCGGTTCAGCCGCGGCAGGCCGCCGCCAGCGTCCAGCAGCACGATGCGCCCCGGCAGGCGCCGCCGCGCCATCCAGTGCGACAGCAGCAGCGCGCGCTCGTAGGGCGCGGGCGGGCAGCGCAGCGGTGGTGGCGGCACGGTCATGAGCAGCGTGCCGCCGCCGAAGGCCTGCAGCCGCGCGTGCAGGCCGTCGAGTTCGTCGGCCGCGAAGCCGGCCGCCCAGCGCTGCTGGACCAGCGCCGCGGCTTCGCGGTCGGCGCCCGTCCATGCGGCGGGGTCGGGCAGCGCGCCGGTGGCCAACAGCAAGGCATCGTAGGCGAATCGCTCGCCAGCGGCGCGCAGCTCGCGCCGGCCGCGGTCTATGGCATCGACGGCGGCCGCCACGAAACGCGCGCCACGCGCCTGCGCATGCTGCGCCAGGTCGATGCGCGGCAGGCGCTCCGGCGCCAGCCCGGCCAGCCAGGCGTTGCTCAGTGGCAGGGCGCGCCAGTGCCGCTGGCGGTCCAGCAGGGTCAGCTCGGCCTGCGCGGCTGCGCCCGCCGGCGCCTGCAGGGCGTGCAGCGTGTGCAAGGCCGCCAGCCCGGCCCAGCCGGCGCCGACGATGAGCACACGCGGCCTGGCCGCCCGCACGCGCAGCGGCAAGGCCAGTGCCGCCGCGGCAGCCGTGATGCAGACGCGGCGGCGGCTGGCGCGCGGGCCCGCCGGCATCACTCGGCCGCGTTCATCCAGCGCTCGATGCGGGCCGTCAGCTCGGCCACCGTCATGCCGTAGGCCAGGCGCGACAGCAGCTGGCCATCGGGCCCGACCAGGAACATGCCGGCCGTGTGGTCGACGGTGTAGGCCTTGGCGTCGCCGCCCGGCGAAGGCACCTTCTCGAACCTGACCTTGAAGCTCTGCGCCGCGCGCTCCACCAGCGCCATCGGCCCGGTCAGCCCGATGATGCGGCGGTCGAAGGCGGCGGTGTATTCGCGCAGCACGGCCAGCGTGTCACGCTCGGGGTCGACGGAGATGAACAGCGCCTGCAGCTTGTCGGCCCTGGGCCCCAGCCGGTCGAGCACCGCCTTCATCTCGGCCATGGTGGTCGGGCAGACGTCGGGGCAGGAGACGAAGCCGAAGGCGACCAGCTGGAAGCGGCCCTGCAGGCTCTCGGGCATCAAGGTGCGGCCGTCGCTGGCACGCTGCAGCAGCCAGCGCGGCACCGGCCGCGGGTCGGTGGTGATGTCGCCCGGCAGGGGCGCAGGGACTTCGGCGGCCAGCGCCGGCCGCAGTGCAGCCGCGCACAGGCCCAGCAGCAACAGGCGTCGTGAGTTGGGGCGGGTCATCGGGGTCTCTCCTCGGGGGTCGTTCGCGGGCGCGGGTCATGCACCACGCGCAGCGGGGCGCTGAACGGGGCCAGTCGCTCGAGCAGGTCCAGCAGCTCGAGCACGGGCGCGGCGCGGAAGAAGCCGGCCATCGGCGTCTCCATCCAGATGCGGTCGGCGAACAGCAGCTCGTCGTGCGGCGTGTCGCCGTAGCCGTCGCCGTCGCGGTCGAAGCCCTGGTAGTCGTCCCAGTGATTGCCACGCCAGCGGTAGCCCTGGCCGGCACCCGGGGCGCTGACGGCCACCGGGGTCAGGTTGGCGCTGAAGCGGTTGTCGGCGAACTCGCCGGCGCCCGCTTCGCCGTAGAAGAACAGGCCGACCAGGTTGTGCGCGAAGTGGTTGCCGCGCACCTGCAGCCGGGCCTGCCCCGCCAGGGGTGCGTCGAGCTTGAGGCCGACCGCGTTGTGCAGCAGCTCGTTGCCCAGCAGCCGGGCGCCGTCGCTTTCCTTGACCACGATGCCGGCGCCGCCGTCGGTCAGCGCGTGCGCGACATGGTTGCCCTGCAGCGTGACCGCTCCCGAGTACAGCACGACGATTCCCGTGCCGGTGCGCGACAGGCGGTTGCCCGTGGCTTCCAGGCGGGGCGAGAACACCACGTGCAGGCCGTAGCGCCCGTCGTCGAACTGGTTGTCGTGCAGGCGGTTGTCGGGCGAGTTGATCAGCGTGAGGTCGCGTGCGCGCTCGAAGCGGTTGCCCTGCACCAGGTTGCCGCGGCTGTTCCACAGCCGCAGGGCGTCGCCGCGCAGGCCGGGCGGCAAGGGCTTGCCACGCACCTGGTTGCCCGCGACCCGGGTGCCGCTGGCGCCTTGCAGGTGGATGCCGAACAGCACGTCGTCGAGCCGGTTGTGCTCGACCACATGGCCCCGGCCCTGGACCAGGACGCCCGAGTCGGCGCGGTCGTGCGAGTCGCCGCTGCCGCGGATGTGCAGGCCGCGCAGCGTGATGTCGTGGCCGCTGAGCTGCACCACATGGCCGCCGCCGTCGCCGACCAGCTCGGTGCGGCCCTGGCCGTCGACCGTCATCGGCCGCGTCAGGCGCAGCGGCCCGGCATGGCGGCCGGGCGGCAGCTGCAGCGTGGCGCCATCGGGCGTGGCGTCGACCAGCGCCTGCAGCCCGCCAGAGGGTGCCAGGCGGTCCGCGGCCGGGGTGGCGCCGGCCGCCAGCAGGACCAGCATCATGCCGGCTGCGACGGTGCGCACGGTCGCACTCCCCGCCAGCGCAACGCCGCCACCAGCAGCAAGGCACCGACGTTCATCCACAGCGCGTAGACGACCGAGGGCACGGCCAGCGCCGGCTGCTGCAGCAGCTCGTGGGCGACGTAGATGCCCAGCGCGGCATTCTGCAGCCCGCACTCGGTGGCGATCGCGATCACCGCCGGCCGCGGCAGCCGGGCGCCGCGCGCCAGCGCCCAGGCGGCCGCCAGCACCAGCGCGTCCAGGGCCAGGCAGGCCAGGCCCAGGTGGGCCGCATGCTGGACCAGCAAGGCCCGCTGCTGCCAGAAGGTGAGCACGACCATGAGCAGGAACAGCGCCGTCGCCAACGCGCCGGCCCCGCGTTGCAGGCCTTGCGTCAGGCGCGGCGCGGCGGCGCGCAAGGCCATGCCGGCGACCACCGGCAGGGTGCTCAGCCAGAACATGCGCTGCACGGTGGTGCCCAGCGGCAGCTCGACCTGCAGCCGGCTGTCGGCGAAGGCCTGCAGCGATAGGTCCAGCACCAGCGGCAGCGTCAGCATGGCCAGCAGGCTGGTGAGGGCCGACAGGACCACCGACAGGGCGACATCGCCGCCGCCCAGGCGGGTCAGCAGGCCGGCGCTGGCGCCGCCCGGGCAGGCGGCCAGCAGCATCAGGCCGACCGCCAGCAGCGGCGGCAGTGCGGCCGCCCAGGCCACGGCGGCGCCGGCCAGCGGCAGCAGCAGCAGCTGGGCGGCCAGCCCCAGGGCCAGGGCACGCGGGTGCTGCAGCACGGCGCGGAAGTCCTGCAGGCGCAGCGCCAGGCCCAGCGAGAACATGATGAAGGCCAGCGCGGCCGGCAGGGCGGCGTTCACAGCAGCACGCCGATGGCCAGCAGCAGCCCGAACAGCGAGGCCGTGCGTGCGGTGGCGGCCAGCTGCAGGTTGAGCCAGGGGCCGGGCGGGCGCGCCGCCAGCTGCCGCACCAGCTGCCAGGCCGGCCAGCCGGCGGCCAGCGCCAGCAGGCTGCCGGCCTGGCCCAGCGCCGCCAGCGCCAGCACCGGCCCCAGCGGCAGCGCCATCAGCAGCGCGTAGGCACGCACCGTGCCGGCCGGCCCCAGGCATGCGGCCAGCGTGCGGCGGCCGCTGCGCAGGTCGTCGTCAAGGTCGCGGTGGTTGTTGACCAGCAGCACCGCGGCCGCCGGGGCACCCAGCGCGGCCCCGGCCAGCCAGGCCGCCAGGGCGGGCTGGCCGGCCTGCAGCCAGTGGCTGCCGGCGACCGCGACCAGCCCGAAGAAGAGCCAGACGAACAGCTCGCCCAGCGCGCCATGGGAGATCGGCCGCGGCCCGCCGGAGTAGGCCCAACCGGCGGCCAGCGACGCCAGCCCGCACAGCAGGATGGGCCAGCCGCCGCGCTGCACCAGTGCCACGCCCAGCAGCAGCGCGAGGCCGAAGCAGGCATAGCTGGCGCGCACCATGGTGCGCGGCGCCACCCAGCCGGCGGCGGTGACGCGCAGCGGCCCGATGCGCGACGCGCCGTCGGTGCCGCGGCGGAAGTCGGCGACATCGTTGTGCAGGTTGGTGCCGATCTGGATCAGCAGTGCGCAGGCCAGCGCCAGCAGCAGCGAGGGCCAGTGCGCCGGCGCACCCTGGGCCCAGGCCATGGCCGAGCCCAGCAGCACCGGCGTGACCGCCAGGCTCAGCGTGCGCGGGCGTATCGCCGCCCAGGCCACGGCCCAGCGCGAGTCGGGCCGTGCCGGACTTGTGGCGGCGGGTGGGGCGGCGGGGGCGCTCACGGGCCCGCACTCCCGAGGTGGATGGCGGCGATGCCCAGCGACAGGTTGCGCCAGCGCACGTCGACGAAGCCGGCCGCACGCATGCAGGCCGCCAGCTCGGGCTGATCGGGAAAACGACGGATGGACTCGACCAGGTAGCGATAGGCCTGCGGCCGGCCGGCGACCGCGGCGCCCAGCGCCGGGATCACCCAGCGCGAGTACAGGTCGTAGGCCGGCGCGAACCAGCGTGCCGGGCGCGAGAACTCGAGGCAGGCGAACCGCCCGCCAGGCGCCAGCACACGGCGCGCCTCGGCCAGCGCCGTGCCCAGGCGCGTCGCATTGCGCAGCCCGAAGGACAGCGTCAGCAGGTCCACGCTGGCGTCGGCGAGCGGCAGTGCCTCGGCCTCGGCGACCTGCCAGCGCACGCCGGCCATGCCCGGCCGGGCGCGGCCGACGGCCATCATCGCCCCGCTGGGGTCGAGCACGGTGACCTCGCGGTCCGGCCGCAGCAGCAGGCGTGCCACGTCGCCGGTGCCACCCGCCAGGTCGACCACGCGGCCGCCGACGGCGCGCACTTCGTCCACCAGCCGGCGCTTCCACAGCCGGTGGATGCCCATGGACATCAGGTCGTTCATCAGGTCGTAGCGCGGCGCCACGGCGTCGAACACCTGGCGGATGCGCCTGCGCCGCTCGTCCTGGTCGACCTGCGCGTGGCCGAAGCTGTGGTCGATGTCGGCCATGGGGCTCGGCGGTCGGACTCGGTGGGCAGCGGCTGGCGGGCTGGCGCTCAGCGCAGCGCCAGCGCCACCGCCTGCTCGAGCTGCTCGCGCGTGATCAGGCCCAGCCGCCGCGCGACGACGCGGCCGCGGCGGTCCAGCGCCAGGGTGAAGGGAAGGCCGGCCTTGTCGTTGCCCAGCGCACGCATCAGGTCCAGCCCGACGCCGTCGCGGGCCAGCAGCACGCGGTAGTCGATGTCGTAGGCGCGTGCGAACTCGCGCACCGGCGGGCCCTGGTTCTCGACCGCGATGCCGACGATGGCCACGCCCGTGCGGCGCGCGTTCAGGGCCAGCAGCTCGGGGATCTCGACCTTGCAGGGGCCGCACCAGCGGGCCCAGAAGTTGACCAGCAGCGGCTGGCCGGCCTGCAGCCGGGTGGCGGCATGGTCCAGCTCGTGGAGCGGGGCGGCGAACAGCGCGTCGCCGGCGAGCACCTCGATGTCGAGCTGGGCCCGCGGGCCGGCAGCGGGCGCCTGCGTGGCGGGCAGCAGGCCGGCGCAGGCCGCCCGCAGCAGGGCTCGCCGCGTCGTCAAGGCAGGTCCCCGCGGCGGAACACCGCATAGCCCAGGCCGGCGGCCGCCAGCCCCAGCAGGGCCGGATAGGCGAGCGCGAAGACCTTGTAGCCGGCGACGCCGAACAGGTCCAGGATCACGAAGGCCGAAGGCCCCAGCACGATGAGCTGCGGGTCGAACAGCGCCAGCGCCGCGGTGCGGAACACCTGCAAGGGGTTGGCCAGGGCCAGCGTCACCGCCATCTCGGGCCTGAGCTTGCCCTGGATCATCACGCCCAGCAGGATCAGGTCCAGGAACAGCAGCAGCAGCAGCCACAGCATGAAGGCCGCGCCCTGCGCCATGTCGGTGCTGCGTGCCAGCGCCGAGATCAGCATGCCCAGGCCCAGGAAGCAGGCGCACATGACGGCCAGCAGCGCGGTGTAGTAGCCGAAGATGGACCATGGCACCTCGATGCCCTTGACCAGCGCGATCACCACCGCCAGCGCCATCGCGCCGGCCACGGGCAGGAAGATGACCAGGTAGCGGCCGAGGATCTTGCCCCAGAACCAGGCGCCCAGCGACACCGGCAGCGACAGCAGGTACTCGAAGACGCCGGCTTCGCGGTCGCCGGCGACGCTGCGCACCGTGGTGATGAGCACGAAGATGGGCATGATGGCCATCGTCAGCTGGATGTAGGTGACCAGCAGCCGCGAAAGTCCGATGAAGCCCAGCACGCGCGACTCGGTCAGGCCGAACAGGAACAGCAGCGCGACGATGCCGCCGAAGACCGCGGTGTAGATCGCGAACCAGCGCGAGCGCAGCGACTCGGCCAGGTCGAGCCGGGCAGTCAGCCAGAGCGACTTCATGTGGCTTTCCCTGCGGTGCGGCAGTGGGCCGGCCAGGCGGCTGCCGTCTGCTCGGCCATGGCCTCGAAGGGCTGGCTGCCATCCCGCGGCTGCGCATGGGCGGCCTGGTTGTAGCCCATCGGGGAGTTGGGCCCGACCACATAGTGCGCCTCGCGCGCCGGCAGCCAGCGCCGGCCCTTGCCTTCGAACTCCGCGACCCACAGCCGTGTTGCCGGGTCGTTGATCCACGGCCGGCCGGCGACCTTTTCGACACACCAGCTGGTGGCGCAGCCGATGTCGTCGAACTTGACCACCTCGTCCTGCGGGCCGCCGCGCAACTGGGCGGCGAAACGGCGGTCGCCGATCGCCATGCCGCAACGCGCACAGGTGTCGCGGTCCCACACGATGCGCGCCATGCCAGGCGCCCAGTCGCCTTCGTCGCGCGGTCCGCAGGCGCCCAGCAGCGCTGCCGCCAGGGGCGAGAGCGGAGCGAGCAGCATGTCGCGCCGGTTCATGCGGCCTCCTCCTGCAGCGAGACGTCGGCGACCACCGCCACGTAGCGCGACACCGTGCCCAGGAAACGCAGGCGGTCGGGGCCGGGGACCTCGCCTTCCCACTGCAGCTGGTCGGCGTCGACCGGGCGGAAGTTCCACAGGCCCAGGGCCTTGACCAGCGCCGGCTCGGGCGTGCGGCAGACCACGCGGGCGCGGCAGCGGGCGGCCAGCGAGGCCTCGCCGGCCACCGCCTCGTCGAGCACCACCTTGCCCAGGTCCAGCTCGACCACCCGGTTGACCAGCGCAGACACCTCGTTGATGCGGTGGCTGCTGATCAGCATGGTGCTGCGCTCGGCTCGTTCGGCCAGCAGTTCGAAGAAGATGCGGCGCGCCTGCGGGTCGAGGTTGGCCGCCGGCTCGTCCATCACCAGCACGCGCGCGTCGCGGCCGAGCGCGATGGCGATCAGCAGCTTCTGCTTCATGCCGCCCGACAGGCGGTTGAAGGGTCGCGAGAGGACCGCACCGACCTCCAGCCCCAGCCGTGCGGCGACCTCGTGCACACGCGCGCCGGGCGTGCCGCACAGGGCGGCGGCGAAGTCGATCTGCTGGCCGACCGGCATCTTCAGGGGCGGCGGCAGTTGCGGCACGAAGCCCACCAGGCCGAGCACGCGCGTGCGCTCGCGCCGCGGGTCCAGGCCGGCGATCCGCACCTGGCCTTCGTGCGTGTACTCGCCCAGCAGGCAGCGGATCAGCGTGGTCTTGCCGGCACCGTTGCTGCCGATCAAGGCCACGCGTTCGCCCTCGGCCAGCGACAGGTTGAGATCGTCGAGCACGCGCACGCGGCGGAAGCGCTTGCCCAGGCCCTTGAACTCGATCACGGAGGGTCTTCCTTCACAGCAGCCGGGACAGGCCCTTGACCTCGAAGGTCAGCGACCCGGTCGGGCAGGTGTCCACGCACAGGCCGCAGCGTGTGCAGTCTGGGCCCAGCGCGACCTCGCGGTCGACGGCACGCCCCTTGATCACGGTGTCCAGCACATGCGGCACCAGGCAGACCTTGCGGCAGTCGCCCTCGTGCAGGCACTGGTCGATGTTGTACTTGACCCGCAGCGGGCTGAAGATGCCCACCACGCCGTAGGTCAGGCCGATGGGGCAGGCATAGCGGCACCAGGCGCGGCGCGAGATCACGACCTCGAAGAGCAGCAGCGCGGCGACCCACAGCAAGGCCAGGCCGGGGCCGTAGATCAGCGCACGAGACAGGATGCCGGTGGGCGAGATGGCCTCGAAGATCGTGTAACCGGTGCCGAGCGCGGCCAGCGCGAACAGCAGCCAGGACGCGCTGCGCAGGCCGCGGTTCATGTGCTGGTCGCTGACCAGCCGCTTCTCGGCCAGCCAAAGGTGCAGCTTCTCGGCCCACTCGGCCAACAGGTGGTAGGGGCAGACCCAGGCGCAGAACGAGCGGCCGCCGAGCAGCATCCAGAAGGTGGCCACCGTCAGCGTGCCGATCAGCAGGTTGGTGATGACGTGCTTGTGCGCCAGCATGACCTGCAGCGCCGAGTTCAGGTCGATGAGGTGAAAGCCGATGAACCGCGACGCGGTGAGCGCGCCTTCGAGGATCTGGATGTCCAGCGCATAGGACAGCGTGAACAGCAGGTTGGCGGTGATCAGCACCGCCCAGCGCCGGTTGCGCCAGCGGTGCGGCCGCGGCAGCGCATGGGCGGCCTCGATGGCGGCGTGCACCTCGGCCTTGGGCCGCGCGCGCTTGTCCTCGTGGATGCGGATCACGCGCCGCGTCTGCAGCTGCGGCCGTTGCGCCTCCTGGCCGAAGATCAGGCCCAGCTGCTCCTTGAAGCGCGTGCGGTGGACCTGGCGCTCGGCCGGGTCGGGCTGCGACGCCGCCTGGGCGCCGGGGGCGCCGCCGCGGTCGGTGGGCGTGTCGGCGCTCACAGCGGGCTCCAGGTGCCGCGCGCCTCGACGGCGATGCAGGTCGGCTCGACCGGGCAGATCATCTCGCAGACGCCGCAGCCGACGCAGGGTTCGTGCACCACGGGCTGGCGCCGGGTGCGGCCGTCGGGCAGCGTGACGGTCTCGATCGAGATCGCCCCCTTGATCGGGCACTCGCGCACGCACAGGTCGCACTCGGCCAGGTCGTAGGGGTGGTCGGCGACCGGGATGGGCTTCCAGCGGTCGACCGCCATGTAGCGCAGCCTGCCCTTGAAGGCGGCACCGCGGACCTGGCCCTTGACGCCCAGCCCTCGCGTCGCCAGGCAGGCCTCGGGACGGACGAGGCGGGCGACGCCGAAGCGCTCCTTCAGGTTGAGCGTCGGCTCGGCGTCACCCTCCTTGGCCTTGAGCACGGGTTTGGCGGCCAGCGCCACACCCGGCCGCCGGGGCAGGAACGCCGGCTTGTCGTAGACCAGGGCCCCGGTCGGGCAGGCCAGGATGCACTGCACCGCGTCGCAGGAGAAGTCGCAGGCCTGTTCGCGGGCGTCGATGTAGGGCACGCCGACGCCGAAGCCGTCCACCAGGTCGGCCAGCTTGATGGCCTGCACCGGGCACACCTGCACGCACTGCCCGCACTTGATGCACGAGGCGAGAAGATCCTTCTCCTCCAGTGCGCCCGGCGGGCGCAGCCGCGCGTGGCGGGCATAGGCCACCGGCAACCAGCCCGACAGCGCGGCGCCGAGCACGCCGCCGGCCAGCAGTGCGGTGCGCAGCGCGCGCCGGCGCTCCTGGCGCTTGGCCGGCAGGCGGGGCAGCTTGAGCTTCACGACGACGCCTTGCGCGCCGGGCGCTCGAAGCGTGGCGCCTTGTCGATCAGCGTCAGTTCGGGCGAGGTGAAGGGGGCCAGCTTCTCGAGGAAGTCCAGCAGCTCGAGCACCGGCGAGGTCTTGAAGAAGCGGGCCGCGGGTTGCTCGATCCAGATGCGATCCGACCAGGCGTAGAGCTCGTAGGGCGTGTCCCCGCGCCCGTCGGCGTCGCGGTCGAAGCCCTCGTAGTCGTCCCAGTGGTTGCCGCGCCACTCGTTCTGGCCACCCTTGCCGCGGCCCATCTGCACGACGTTGGTGAGGTTGCCTTCGAAGCTGTTGTCGGCGACCACGTTGCCGCCGAGTTCGCTGTTGAACTGGACGGCGACGCCGTTGTAGGCGAAGCGGTTGCCGCGCACCAGGATCTGGCTGTCGGGCTGGAAGGGCGAGAGGTCGGAGCCGATGCCGATCGCGCAGTAGACCAGCTCGTTGCCCTCGACGACGGCGCCGCTGGCCTCCTTGAAGCCGATCGCCATGCCGGTGGCGCCTGTCGCGTGGCTGATCACGTTGCCACGCAGCGCACCACCTTCCGTGTACATGAAGTAGACGCCCACTGCGTTGTCGACGAAACGGTTGTTCTCGACGATGTTGTCGTTGGCGAACATGAAGTGGATCGAGTAGCGGCTGCGGCGCCCCTCGTTGCCGCGGTAGGTGTTGCCGTGGGAATACCAGGCGACCATATCGCGCGAGTCGACAACCGAATTGACTTCTATCAAGTTGCGATGGCTGTACCAGAGCCGCAGCGCGTCTCCGCGCACGCCGATGTCGGCGGGCTTGCTGCGGATGTGGTTGCCGCGCAGCAGGTTGTCGTGGCTTTGCTTGAGGTCGATGCCGAACAGGCAGTTGTCGATGACCAGCTTCTCGATGCGGTTGCGGCTGCCGCGAACGTCGAGGCAGGCGTCGTCGGTGTCGTGCGAGTCGCCCGAGCCGGTGAGGTGCAGCCCGACCAGCGTTGCGCCGTCGGTCTGCAGCGAGACCACGGTGCCGCGGTCGCCGGCGTCTATCGTGACCTGTCCGCCGCCATCGAGGGTGAGCGCCTTGTTCAGCACCAGCGGGCCGGCATAGCGGCCGGGCGGTGGCTTGAGCACCGAGCCCGCGGGCGCAGCGTCGACCAGCGGCTGGATGGGGGCCAGCCCATGCACGCGTGGGTGCCGCTGGTACAGCGGAAAGGTCGGCTTGGGCCGGTCGACGCCCACGCGGGGCGCGCCGGACTGGTGGGCTTGCGCGCCGGCCTTCAGGGGTGCGCGGGTCTCGTCCGCCGCTGCTCCGGACTGCGGGCCCTGGTCACCGCCCTGGGTGGTGCGCGCCAGCAGCAGCGAGCAGCCGCCCAGCAGCAGCACCGGCAGCCAGCGTGTCCAGCCCGCTGCCTTCATGGTCCATCGGCGGCCGCCGACTCCCGCAGCGCCTGGCGCCGCAGCAGCAGCGCCAGCAGCAGGCAGGCGCTGGCCAGCATGAGCAGCGCGAAGCCCCAGTACGGATAGGAGTAGGTGCTGAACTGCGCCACCTTGCCTTCGCCGAACACCGTCGGCATGAAGGGCTTGACGGTGAACGCCCCCCAGGGGTGCAGGTTGTGGCCGAAGAACCACAGCCAGCCAGCGTAGGTGACGACGAAGAACACCGGCAGCAATGCCGGCACCAGCGCCATCAGCAGCTCGAAGCCGCGCACGCGCGCCACCCCCACCCAGACCACCGCCATCGCCATGGCCAGCACGCCGAGCGCGATGTGCGTGGCCATCGTGACGTTGTCGCCCCAGACCTTGATCCGGTCGGGTTCCTTGAAGAAGGTGCCAGCCTCCTTGACGTAGTCGGCCACATGCTGCTGCAGGTGACCCAGCAGGTACTGGTCGACCACGGCCCAGGCCGCGATCGCCGCGAAGCCGGCGCCCAGCACCGTCAGGCGCAGCGTCCTGGCGGTGATCGCGAAGCTCGCCAGCATGACCCCGAACCAGGCAAAGAAGAACTTGGCCAGCGGTTTCTCCACCGGCGCGCCGGTGGCGATGGGGAACATGCCCACGTAGTGGTTGATGGTGTTCATCTCGTGAACACAGTCCAGGCCCTGGGCGCCCTTGTTCACGTCCTTGTGCCCGTCGGTCACGGGATTGAAGCGGTCCGAGCCCTGACCCAGGTCGCCCTGCATGGTCTCCTGCGCCAGCCGCGAGCCGGTGCCGGCGATGCGGCAGCCGTTCTTCACGCCGTCGAAGTGGAAGTGGATGCGGATGCCGTCGGGAAAGGCGTCCTTAGGGTAGTTGGGCGCGGTCAGCGACACCCACCACACGGGCGAGAAGTAGGCCGCCACCAGCGCCACCAGGGCGAACAGAGTTAGCGCCGCGATCAGGCGGCCGCGGCGGTCCGGGTCGGTCATGGGCGCGGTCCTACTTCTTCTTGGCCGGCGCGGGCTTGGCACCCGGCTTGCACATCGACCCCGGCATCGCCAGGCTGGCCTGGTAGGCCGAGATGGCGACCAGCTGCTCGTTGGTGTAGGGCTTGATGACCTTGACCATGTCGGGGTTGGCGTTGCGGCGGTGGCCGTCGCGGATCTCGGTCATCTGGCGCAGCAGGTACTTGTAGTGCTGGCCGGCGATCACCGGGTAGAACTTCTCCTTCTGACCCTCGCCGTTCTTGCCGTGGCATTCGAGGCACTGCTTCTCGTACAGCGCCTTGCCGCTGGCGATCTGCGCCGCGGCGTCCTTGCCCTCGTACTTGCCATGGTCGGTGGGGATGCACAGGCTCTGGATGTAGGCCGAGGTGTCGGCCAGGTCCTGCGGGTCGGTCATCTCCTTGGCGAAGGGGTACATGGTCGGGTTGTCGCGCAGGCCCATGCGGATGTCGGCCATCTGCTTGATCAGCACCGTGGCGTGCTGCCCGGCCAGCTGCGGGAAGGTGCCGTCGGGGCGGCCGGCACCGCTGGGCAGGTGGCAGGCGCCGCAGATCTCGTAGGTTTCCTGGCCGCGCTTCACGTCGCCCTTCTTGGCCAGCGCCTCCTTGAGCTCGCCTTCCATCTTGGCCCACTGGTAGTCCTTGGACTCGATGCCGGCGGCCTTGGGGGCCTGCCGCGGGTCGGCGGCCAGCGACAGCGTGCTTGCGAAAGCCGCCGCCACGGCGACCGCGATGATGTGCTTCATGGTGAGGTCCTCAGGGCTTGAGCTTGGACAGGTATTCGGCCAGTGCCTTGATCTCGGCGTCGGAGACCAGGTGCATCACGCCCTTCATCGCGGCGCTGTTGCCGTTGGCGCGTGCGCCGCTCTTGATGTCGAGCATCTGGCGCTCGGCGTACTTGGCGTTCTGGCCCGCCAGCTTCGGGTAGTCGGGCATCAGCGGCTTGCCGCCCTCCTTGCCGTGGCAGGCCACGCAGGTCTTCTCGGCATAGAGCTTGGCGCCATCCTGGGCCCACGCGCCGGTGCAGGCCAGCAGCGCTGCAGCGAGTAACAAGGTCGACTTCATGGTCTTGCATCTCCTAAGTGCGCCGGGGGTCGACGAATCGGCCCCCGGCAGGTTTCAGGCGTGAGCCGCGTGAAGGATCACTTCACCTTCTTGGCCCCGTTCTGCTCGAGGAAGGTCTTGGCGCGCAGACCGAGGTCCGCCGTCTTGACCTGGTACTGCCAGACCTGCTCGGCCCACAGGTTGGCCTGCTCCCAGTCCTTCTTGGCCGCGGCCGCCTCATGCTTGGCCTTGGCGTCCTTGGTCTTGCCGAGCTGGTCGAAGGCGTCCTCGACCATGGCGACCACTTCCGGGAAGTCCTTGTAGTTGACGCTGGTGATGTAGGCCACGACCGAGTCGATCACCGCCTGCGTGTCTGCGATCTTCTTCACCGTGGCCTTGTAGTCGGACTCGGTGTAGTTCTGCGCCGCCAGCGTGGTCTTGGTCGGCTTCCAGCCCTTGGGCTTGACCAGCAGGTAGCCCTGCATCTCGAGGTGCAGCGCGCTGCAGAACTCGGTGCAGTAATAGGGGTACACGCCTTCGCGGTCGGCCTTGAACTTGACGCTGACCGTCTTGCCCGGCTCGATGGACGCATGCACGTTGTAGGTGCTGACCGTGAAGCCGTGCGTCTCGTCCTGCGCGCGCTCGAGGTTGGTCAGGTGGATGGTCACGTCGTCGCCGACGTCGACCTCGATCGTCTCGGGCGTGATGTGCGAGCGGATCAGGGTCGCGAACACCTCGACCTTGTTGCCCTTCTTGACGACCTTCTCCTCGCCCGCCTTGGTGGCGCCCGGGTGCGGCTCGTCCGTACGGCTGTCGGTGCCGACCTTGTAGCGCACCGCGGGCTTGAGCTTGTTGGCCGCGATCGACACCGCGTAGTGCGGCTCGCCCAGCGGCAGCGGCATGTCGTAGAGCAGCTGCATCTTGTCGCCGGAGATGTCGATCAGCTGGTGGTTCTGCGGGTGCAGCGGGCCCACCGGCACGAAGCGGTCGATGGCCAGCTTGTTCAGCGCCACCAGGTATTTGCCCTGGGGCTTGGTGCTGTCACCCTCCATCGTCATCAGGTGGCCGATGTTGTAGTGCACGCTGATCTTGTCGAGCACCTTGCCTTCGCAGAAGTCCCACTTGGCGACCTGCGAGTCGACGTACAGCGAGGTGTAGGCGACGCAGTTCCTGCTGTCGAACTGCGTGTGCAGCGGGCCCAGGCCCAGCGACACCTGCGTCGCCAGCGCGTCCTTCATCGCGATGACCGGGATGCCGTACGGGTCCTTGCTCTCGAACTTGCCGGCCTTGATGGCGGCCTGGATCTTCTCGAAGCTGTAGACCGACACATGGGTGTCGAGCTTGCCCGAGACGATGATGAACTTGCCGTCGGGCGTCACGTCGGCACCGTGCGGGCTCTTGGGCTCGGGAATCAGGAACAGCACGCCTTCCTTGACGGCGGTGTCCATCATCAGCACGTCGTGGCCGTTGATCTTCTTCGCCTTGCCGGCGGCGACCAGCTCCGCCGCCTTCTTCCAGTTGACGACGTGCAGGTAGTCGGTGTCCTTGGCCGAGCAGCCAGCCTCGTAGGGCGGACGGCCCTTCTCGATGCCGCCGACGTAGCGCTCGGAGCAGAAGCTGTTGGTGAAGGTCCAGCCGTCCGACGGGCCCTTGCCGAAGTCGGAGAGGTCCTGCGAATACGGCGGCAGCTCGACCGAGAAGCTCTTGGCGGTGTCGATGCGCCCCTTCTTGCGGTCGAACTTCCAGTAGGTGACGCCGCCGCGGTACTTCTCGTTGAACTCCTCGAGCGGATAGAACTTGCCTCTCTTGAATTCCGAGTGGGTGGATGTGGAGGTGTTTGAGCTGGCAGCCGGGGTCAAGGGCGGGCGAAGCCCGGCGCAGCGAACCCTTGATGCCGGGTGCCAGCCGGTACGCTGGCCGTCATGGCCGATGCGGCATGCTGACGCATCGGCCATGACGAGCAGGAGCGATTCGTATGCATGACAGGTTGTTCGAATCGGCGCTTGGCATCGCGCCACCGTGGTTCGTTGCCGGCGTTCGCTTCGATGAGGCGAGCAAGGTCTTGACGGTCGGCATCGACTTCAAATCGGGGACTCGGTTCGCAGCCGAGGGCGTCGATGGGGAGCATCCGGTGCACGACACGCTGACCAAGACGTACCGACACCTGAACTTCTTCCAGCACGAGTGTGTGCTCGAGGTGCGCACGCCGCGTGTGAAGCTGCCGGACGGCACGGTGCACCTGGTCAAGCCGCCGTTTGCCGGCAGGCTCTCGGGCTTCACGCTGTTGTTCGAGGCGCTGGTGCTGATGTTGGCGCCACAGATGCCGTTTGCCGCCGTGGCGCGCATCGTGGGCATCTCGGCCTACCGGGTGCAGGCGATCAGCCGCCGCTACGTGGCTCTCGCGCTGGAGCAAGCCTGCTTCGGCAACGTCCGGGCGCTGGCCATCGACGAGACCTCGCGTGCTCGAGGTCACGACTACATCACGCTGGCGGCCGATGCCGACGAGCGGCGGGTGTTGGCCGTCACCGAAGGACGTGATGCCAACGCGATCGCTGCAATTGCCGACGAACTGGTCGATCACGGCTGCCCGCCCGAGCAGATCGAGTCCGTCAGCATCGACATGTCCCCGGCCTTCATCAAGGGCTGCACCGAGCAGCTGCCCAACGCGCGCATCACCTTCGACAAGTTCCACGTCGTCTGGCACGCCAACGCGGCGGTGGACAAGATGCGGCGCATCGAGCAGCGCAGCGACAAGTCCCTCAAGGGCATGCGCTGGTCGCTGCTGAAGGACCGCGCCAGCCTCAGGCCCGAGGCCGCCGCCGATCTGGACGCCCTGATCGCCAGGATGACCACCGTGCGCACCGCACGGGCCTGGGTCTACAAGGAGCAGTTGCGCGAGATCCTCGAGCGCAAACAGATCAACGTCGTGCGCGACATGCTCAAGCACTGGTGCACCTGCGTCATGCGCTCCAAGGTCGAGCCCATGAAGGAGGTCGCCGCCATGGTGCGCCGCCACCTCCAGGGCATCGTCGCCTGGGCGCAGACCCGCCAGACCAACGGATTCCTCGAAGCGCTCAACGGCCTGTTCCAAGCCGCCAAGCGCCGAGCCCGCGGCTTCGCCAGCTTCGACACCATCAGGACCGTCATCTTCCTGATCGCAGGCAAGCTCGACTTCGCCGCGGTCAACCCTCATGCCCGGTAACCCACTCAAAATTCAAGAGAGCCTTCCAAAGCGATCTCCAACTACGCGGAGAACGCAGTCCGACGTGTCCCCGGCTTGAGTGACGTTCATCGCATGTCCGCTTTGCTGTTGGCGGAGAGCACTCCATCCACTGGGCGCGTCTTGGTGGTTGGCGCAGGCGGCGGCATGGAACTCAAGTTCTTCGCGCAGTCACACCCGGGCTGGCAGTTCGATGGAGTAGATCCTTCTGCCGAGATGCTTGCTCTGGCAAGAACTGCCCTCGGACCACTGGCTTCTCGCGTTCAACTGCACCAGGGCTACATCGAAGCTGCTCCGAGCGGGCCATTCGATGCGGCGTGTTCTCTCCTGACGCTGCACTTCACCACCGAAGCTGAGCGCTACAGAACACTGCGTGAAGTACACGCACGAATGAAGCCCGGAGGAGTCCTTGTCGCAGTGCACTACAGCATTTCCCAGAATCAGGCCGAGCGTGACCTGTGGCTGTCCAGATGTGCCGAGTTCGCCATCTCCTCAGGAGTCGATCCCGTGCAAGCAAGAGCATCGGTCGCGGCGATTGGCAAGCAGTTGCCCATACTCTCCCCAGAGCAGGACGAAGAACTCATGCGGAGAGCCGGCTTCTCGGACATAAATACCTTCTACCTAGGCTTGGCGTTTCGCGGATGGGTGGCGCACGCCTAGGCTCAGTGACGAGGTAGGGAAGCCAATTGCTTGACTCCCCCCTCACAGATCCGTACGTGCGGAGCTACCGCATACGGCTCTTGCCTCGGGTCCGACGATCAGACGTTGGTTGGGATACGGGTGGCAGATGCGAGCGGGGGGCAGCCAGTGCTCGGCAATTTTGGCGACGCGCGCCCACCGAATCGGGCGCACTTGCGTGCGCCGACATAGCGTGCGGTGCCACAGCTGCGTGATGCGCCATCGGAACAGCTTCAGACGCGCCGCGTTGCGCGGCACGCCGTAGTAGCGCATGTGCCCACCGACCACCGCGCGCAGGTACTGACCCTGCTCTTCGATGGGCCGGTGCATGCGCCGTCGCAGTTCCTCTTGCACCGCCAGCAGCTTGGCGTGCACCTTCTTGCGGCTGCTCAACCTCAGGACGATGAACCGCCCCTGCCGCGTTTGATCGCAGCAGTGCGTGAAGCCCAGGAAGTCGAACGTCTCTGGTTTGCCTTGTCCCCGCCGGCTGCGCTCGGCACGCGCGAAGCGCCCGAACTCGATCAGCCGCGTCTTGTCTTCGTGCAGCTTCAGCCCGAAGTCTTGCAGCCGCTGCCTCACCTCGCGCCAGAAGCGCTCGGCATCGCTGCGCCGCTCGAACCCCGCGACCCAATCGTCGGCGTACCGCACGATGATCATGTCGCCCCGGGCTTGCCACTTTCTCCATCTCTGCACCCACAGGTCCAGCACGTAGTGCAGGTAGATGTTGGCCAGCAGCGGGCTGATGCTCCCGCCCTGTACCGTCCCCACCTCGCTGCGCCGGACCCGCCCGTCCTCCAGCACGCCCGCTTGCAGCCAGCTCTTGATGAGCCGCAGCACGCGCGCATCGGCCACCCGGTGCTCGACGAACTTCATCACCCAGTCGTGTTCGATCGTGTCGAAGAACTTGGCAATGTCCGCGTCGAGTATCCAGTTCACCCGCCTGACTTCCACCCCCATCACCACGGCGTCCAGCGCGTGGTGCGCGCTCTTTGCCGGCCTGAAGCCGTAGCTGAAGCCCAGGAAGTCCCGTTCGTAGATCGCGTTCAGGACTTCGACCGTCGCTCTCTGGACTATCTTGTCCTCCAGCGCGGGCACGCCCAAGGGGCGCTTGCTCCCGTCGGCCTTGTCGATGTACGCCCTCTTCACGGGCTGGGGGTCGTAGCCGCCCCGCGCCAGTCGATCAGACAACTCCTCGAGCCGGGCCCGAAGGTCTTGTCCGTAACTGAGCCAGGTCTGGCCGTCCACCCCCGCGGCCGCATCGCGCTTGCACGCCATGTACGCCGCTTCGAGCCGCTCGACTTGGTAGATGTGGTGCATCAAGGTGTCGAACCTCGCACCCGGTCGGCCTGCTGCCGTCCGTCGTATGCCCTGCAGCGCCGTTACCACGTCATATGTCCGCCTCGATCTGCGGGACATGCGCGCTCGCATGGCATTTCCCTTGGCTCGCAGCCTTCCCTCCACCGCCTCCGCCCCCGCCGGTCTCCCGGTGGCTTTGTTCGGCAGCTTCTGCGGTACTACGCCGCAATCCGACTTCCCAGCTCCGATATGGCTCGCCGTCGTGCGCCTACTGGCTTCACGGCGCGCGCCGCGGCAAGGCTCTCCCGAGCCGCAGCGGCAGGTGCTGGGATCTCCCGGTTCCCGTGTGGGTCGCGTCCGTGCGTGCATGGGGTCTCAGACCGCGCGGGACCCGCATGCACCTCGCCAACGCGGTGCCCACGGTGTAGCCTTCGAGGTGGCCTCAGCCCCTCGGCGTCCCGAAGTCGTTGTTTCGCAGCTCAATACCCAGCCCGCACTTTCCCCTGTCAACGCTTCGCCTGCGCCGTCACCAGCGCACACGCATGACTCGGGGCCACTGTGGTTGGCTAAACCTTCAGCGTATGACTCTTTCATTCACTACAACCCACCGGTCTTCCCGGCGCACGAGGCCTAACAACTCGCTCAACCGGACCCGCTACGGCAAGCGCCGTAAGCCCGGCCTGAGCCGCGTGTAGCATCATCTCAGTCCGGGCTTACGGCGCTTGCCTCCGCAGGCCGGTTAGCTCGAACGTTAGGCGTCCCAGGGAAAGGCCGAATCGGAACCCATGTCTCGCTCCGGAACTGTTCGCTCCGAAAGCCAAGACCTCGCTTCGGCCTGCAGCTTGACATCGGACGCGCCGATGAAGGACACGCTCGCTGTCGTCCTGATGATGGGCACCGCATCTCGCTCCGGCATCGTCGGCCAGGACGAAGTCCATGGGTACCCAGTGGCCTCGGCTTCAACAGTTTCGCTCCGGCCCGCATCGCAAAGGTCACAGGCTTCCACAAGCTCAGCCTCGCACCGTACCATCGAGACGCCTAACAAATCGTTCAACCGGACGCGCCACGGCATGCGGCCAGGGCCGTCCGGCGCCTCTGTCCATCATGCGCCGCACGGCCCTGGCCGCACGCCGCGTCGCGCCGGTTAAC
>Ga0209573_1000852_pt1 | contig 54288 bp, 57 predicted proteins | sample TNRBio252014_DNA_FD_185870 | JGI IMG/M metagenome (GOLD analysis project Ga0209573, IMG submission 185870) | Wastewater treatment Type I Accumulibacter community from EBPR Bioreactor in Madison, WI, USA - TNR Reactor_6/25/2014_ DNA (SPAdes)... | ecosystem: Engineered > Bioreactor > EBPR >...
AGCGGCCCATGACCAGAACCCTGCGGCCGGAATCTCGTGCCGCCTCGGCGATCGAGCGAATGCGCCCGACATTCGAGGAAAAGGTGGTGACGGCCACCCTGCCCGGACTTTCGCTGATGATCTTGCGCAATTCCTTGCCGACGGCCTGCTCCGATGGCGACTCGCCGTCCCGCACCGCGTTGGTGGAGTCGCAGACCAGCGCAAGAACCCCGGCGTCTCCCAGTTGGCGCAGCCGCGCCTCATTGGTTGGCGGCCCGATTTCGGGCGTCAGGTCGATGCGCCAATCGCCCGTATGCACAACCGTGCCGGCGCTGGTCGTAATCGCCAGCGCGAAGGGTTCGGGAATGGAGTGCGCCACCGGAATGGCTTCAATCTTGAACGGGCCGATTTCGAAGACGTCACCCGCCTTATAGATTGTCACCGGAATCTTCGGTGCATCGAATTCAGACTGGCGCTTGGCTTCCAGCAGACCTGCCGCGAAAGGCGACATCCAGACCGGCGCCTTGATCAGCGGCCACAGGTCATGCAGCGCGCCATAGTGGTCTTCATGCGCGTGGGTGATGACGATGCCTTTGATCGTCAGCTTGTTCTCAACAATGTAGCGGATATCGGCCATGATCAGATCGACGCCCGGATGTTTTTCGTCCGGAAATGTCACGCCTACATCGACAATGATCCACTCTCTGGTCGCCTCCGGACCATATCCGTAGAGCATGAAATTCATGCCGATTTCGCCGACGCCGCCGAGCGGCACAAAAATCAGTTCATCAGCCAATTGCGCTACCTCGCTGCCGCCGACGCGACCGCGCCGAAATGGACGTCGCCCGCCGAAATTCGAATTGTCCGCCCACCCGCTTCCCGGATGACAAAACGGCACTGCTCATCAATGGTCTCGAATATCCCGTGCGTGACCACCCCGTCCACCCTGACCGCGACATCGCTGCCCAGACCGGCCGCCCGCGTTAGCCAACGTTGCCGTATCAGGTCGATGCCCAGCCCGCCATCCCAGATACGGGCATTCGTCAGCCAGGCATCAGACAATGCCAGAAATAAGGTCTCAGCGTGCGCCTTACAGCCAAGCGCGGCCAGCGATGTCGCTGGGTATGGGGTGTCGCCGGGATGCGCAACCACATTGACGCCGATCCCGATCACGACCGCCATCCGCCCACCAGGCATCAAGCTCGACTCGAGCAGTATGCCTGCCAGCTTTGCTCCGTCCGCCAAGACGTCATTGGGCCACTTCAATTGGAACCGGCCACCTCGCCCGCTGGGACAAGAGGCGGCACCGGCCTGCGCCGGACAGGTTGCTTCCAGTGTGGCCGCGTGCTGCAATTGACGGTCAAGCACTACAAGCAGGGTCGCGGCAAGGTTGCCCTGCGGCGTTTGCCAAGCGCGCCCGCGGCGGCCTCGTCCGCCATCCTGCTGCCTGGCGACTATCCAGAGATTACCAGCATCGCCGTTGCGCGCATGTTCGAGCGCCAGCGCATTGGTAGAACCCACAGTATCATGCGGTTCAATACGGTAACCCGCATTCATCGCGGTCGGAGCGAGTTGGAAATTCATGGCGCAAGGACGCCATTGCCACCCGTCCCGTAACCAGCGACCTCATGCAAGGACTCCGCAACCCAAAAATCCAGGCTGCGACCCAAATGGATGAACTGGTCGGCTAGAGCATTTCCTGCGAGCATTGAATCACTCTGTTTCTCCGATGGCGAGGCGATCCGCCAGGAAGGCGACGAAGGTCGATATGGTTTATCGGCCAAGTTCGCCTGACGCCGCGGGCGGCCGCCAGCGGGAAACCCTACAGGCCGGTCAATTCGGATCAAATCCATCGGCCTCCGGACTTGGCCGGGCCAACAGCCCGACCTGCACCGAAGCCCTCAACCTTGGTCCGAATTTCCACCGGCAGAGTGATCCAATGTTCACAGGAAATACTCTAGGTCCGTCAAAAGAACGACTTCGCCGCCACCTCTGCCGCACTGCCCAGCCAGCCTCCGATGGCCGGCAACACATAGAGGAGGACAAGAGCGCCCGATACGCCCAGCACCAGCCGCAACTCGCTTGCCATAGGCGAAAACGCCCCGATCGGTTCATCGAACCACATGATCTTTATGATGCGCAGATAGTAATAGGCGCCGACGACTGAAGCCAGCACCCCGATCACCGCCAGCGCATAAAGCTTGGCGTCGATAGCGGCCAGAAAAACGTACCATTTCGCCCAGAAACCGGCCAGTGGCGGAATGCCAGCCAACGAGAACATCAGGATGGTCAGGATAGTCGCCATGACCGGATTGGTGGACGACAGGCCCGACAGGTCGCTGATCGACTCCACATTGCCGTCACGCCGGCGCATGGCGAGGATAAATGCGAAGGTTCCCAGCGTCATCACAAGATAGATGGCCATATAGATGACTACGCCACGCACACCCGCTTCGCTATTCGCCGCCAGGCCAACCAGCGCAAATCCCATATGGGCGATCGACGAATAGGCCATCAGGCGTTTGATATTTTTTTGTCCGATGGCGGCGAACGCTCCCAGCACCATTGAGGCGATGGAAATGAAGACAATGATCTGCTGCCAGTCGGCGGCAATCGGTTCAAACGCCTGCATGGTGACGCGCACCAAAAGCGCCATTGCCGCCATCTTGGGCGCCGCAGCGAAAAAGGCTGTCACCGGCGTTGGCGCGCCTTCGTAAACGTCGGGCGTCCACATGTGAAAAGGCACGGCCGAAATCTTGAAGGCAAGGCCCGCCAGCACGAAAACGAGACCGAACACCAGGCCAAGCTGGCGTTCGCCGCCAGAAAGCGCAGTCGCAATGGCGTCAAAACCGGTATTGCCGGTGAACCCGTAGACCAGCGAGATACCGTAAAGCAGCATGCCTGAAGAGAGCGCGCCGAGCACGAAATATTTCAAGCCGGCCTCAGTCGAGCGTACGCTGTCGCGGTTGATCGCCGCAACGACGTAGAGCGCCAGCGACTGTAGCTCGAGCCCGAGATAGAGCGCGAGCATATTGTTCGCCGAAATCATCAGCATCATGCCGAGCGTCGACAGCATGATGAGCACTGGATATTCAAACTTGTCGAACTTTTCGGCCCTTGCGAACCCTACCGACATAATCAGCGTCACAACCGATCCGATCAGCGTCAGCACTTTCATAAAACGCCCAAAACCGTCCGAAATGAAAGCCGAGCCAAACGCCTCGCCATCACCAGTGAAAAGCACCACCCAGGCAGCCGCAGCGAGCAGAAGCGCCACGGCGAGCCCCGTGACGGTGGCGTTGGCGCGCTCGCCCGAGTAGACGCCGACCATAAGCAGCGCCAATGCGCCAACAGCGATGATCAGTTCTGGTGTTGCGAGCGCGAGGCTGGTGGAAAGATCCATCACATTTTCCTGTCAGTGCGCCGGAGCGGCAGGCGCAACCGCTTCTACAGCGGCTGGGGCGGCGGAGGCGGCAGCATCGATCGAGACGGTAACCTGATTGACCAGAGCCTGAACCGAGGCGGCTGTGGCGTTCAGAATAGGCATTGGATAAACGCCAAAGAAGATAACCAGGATCACCAGCGGGTAGAGGATCGTCTTTTCCCGGGTCGACAAGTCGAGTAGACCCTTCAAGCTCTCTTTGGTCAGTGCGCCGAACACGACCCGTCGGTAGAGCCACAAGGCATAGGCCGCCGACAGGATAACGCCCGTGGTCGCCAGAAAAGCCACCCATGTATTGGCCTCGAACGCACCAATCAGAGTCAGGAATTCGCCGACAAACCCGGACGTACCGGGCAGGCCGACATTGGCCATGGTGAAGATCAGAAAGACCACGGCATATTTCGGCATGTTGTTGACCAGGCCGCCATAGGCGTCGATTTCGCGCGTGTGCATGCGGTCATAGATGACGCCAACGCACAGGAACAACGCGCCGGAAACCAGTCCGTGCGACAGCATCTGGAAGATTGCGCCTTGCACGCCTTCCTGGTTCATCGCGAAAATGCCCATGGTCACGTAACCCATATGGGCGACTGACGAGTAGGCGATCAGCTTCTTGATATCCTCCTGCATCAGCGCCACCAGCGAGGTGTAGATGATGGCGATGACCGAAAGCGTGAACACAAACGGGGCAAAGTAGTCCGACGCCAGCGGGAACATCGGCAGCGAGAACCGCAGGAAACCGTATCCGCCCATTTTCAACAGGATTCCGGCCAGAATGACCGAACCGGCGGTTGGGGCTTCCACGTGCGCGTCAGGCAACCAGGTGTGGACCGGCCACATCGGCATTTTCACCGCAAAAGAAGCAAAGAACGCCAGCCACAGCCAGGTCTGCATATTGGCAGGGAAATCATGTGTCAAAAGCGTCGGAATGTCCGTCGTGCCCGCCTGCCAGTACATCGCCATGATGGCCAGCAGCATCAGCACCGAGCCCAGCAGCGTGTAGAGGAAGAATTTGAATGCGGCGTAGACGCGCCGCTTGCCGCCCCAAACGCCAATGATGATGAACATCGGGATAAGGCCAGCCTCGAAGAAGACGTAGAACAGCACGATATCCAGCGCGCAAAATACGCCGATCATCAGCGTTTCCAGGATCAGGAACGCAATCATGTACTCCTTGACGCGCTTTTCCACGCTCTCCCACGAGGCGAGAATGCAAAGAGGCATCAGGAAGGTGGTCAGGATGACGAAGAGCATCGAAATTCCATCGACGCCCATGCTGTAAGAAATGCCCGAGCCAAGCCAGTCATATCTCTCGACAAACTGGAAACCCGGATTGCTGTTGTCAAAACCTATCCATATCCACAGCGACACAACGAACGTGAAAACAGTGGTTAGCAATGTCACCGAACGGATATTGCGACGTGCGTTCTCGCCCTCATCCTTGATCAGAAGGATCAGCAGCGCGCCCGCCAACGGCAGGAACGTGACCAGGCTAAGGATCGGCACGCCGGTCATTGAACATTCCCCAACATCATCCAGGTGACAAGCGCCGCAACGCCGATCAGCATGGCGAAGGCATAGTGATAAAGGTATCCGGTCTGCAGCTTCACCACGCGGTTGGTCACATCCATGACCCGGGCTGCAATACCGTCCGGGCCAAGCCCGTCAATGACCATGCCGTCACCCTTCTTCCACAGGAAGTAGCCCAGGCGCTTGGCCGGCCGCACAAACAGGAAATCGTAGAGCTCGTCGAAATACCATTTGTTGAGCAGGAACTGGTAGAGGCCGCGATGGCGCGCGGCGAGTTCAACCGGCGCGCGCGGATTGCGGATGTAGAACTGGTAGGCCACCAGGAACCCGGCAATCATCGCCACAAATGGCGCAAGCTTCACCCAGGTCGGGACATCATGGAAGTCGTGCAGAACGTGGTTGCCGGCGCCCGTGAACAGAGCGCCTTTCCAGAACGCATCATAGCCTTCGCCGATAAAGTAATCGTGGAAGATCACACCCGCAAACAGCGCGCCGACAGCAAGGATGAACAGCGGCGCCAGCATCACCATTGGCGATTCGTGCACGTGGTGCATCACCTCATGGCTGGCTCGCGGCCGGCCATGGAAAGTCAGGAAGATCAGTCGCCAAGAATAGAAACTGGTGAAGCAGGCCGCAACAACCAGCAATACAAACGCCATGCCGGCAACCGAATTGTGCCCGGTAAACACGCCCTCGATGATGGCGTCCTTCGAGAAGAAGCCGGCCGTTCCGAAGATCGTCATCGGAATGCCGACGCCAGTCAGCGCAAGCGTGCCTATAATCATCATCCAGTAGGTCATCGGGATCAGTTTGCGCAGGCCGCCCATCTTGCGCATGTCCTGTTCGTCCGACACCGCGTGAATGACCGAGCCCGAACCGAGAAAAAGCAGCGCCTTGAAGAAGGCGTGCGTGAACAGATGGAAGATTGCTGCGGAATAGAAACCAACGCCGATCGCCACGAACATATAGCCCAGCTGCGAACAGGTCGAATAGGCGATGACGCGCTTGATGTCGTTTTGGACGAGACCGACAGTTGCCGCAAAGAAAGCGGTGATTGCGCCGATGAACGTGACAAAAGTCAGCGCCGAATGCGACAGCTCAAACAGCGGCGATAGCCGCGCCAGCATGAACACGCCGGCGGTCACCATCGTCGCCGCATGGATCAGCGCCGACACCGGCGTCGGGCCTTCCATGGCGTCAGGCAGCCAGGTGTGCAGCGGCACTTGCGCCGACTTGCCCATCGCGCCCATGAAAAGCAGCAGGCACACGACCGTGATGGCTGACGCCTTGTCAAGATGATAGCCGAGGAAGTTCAGAACCGTTTCGCCCGGCGCGGCGGCAACCGCTTCGGCGCCATGTGCAGCGGCTTCGGCAGCGGGCGCAGCACCATGCGCGGCGGCGTCGGCCACTGCCGGTAAATAGGACGCCGCATTGGCAAAGATCGTGTCGAAATTGACCGAACCAAACAGCACAAATACGCCGAATATCCCGAGCGCAAACCCGAAGTCGCCGACGCGATTGACCACAAACGCCTTGATGGCGGCGGCGTTGGCGGAAGGCTTCTTGTACCAGAAGCCGATCAGCAGATATGACGCCAGGCCGACGCCCTCCCAGCCGAAGAACATCTGGATCAGATTGTCAGACGTCACCAGCATCAGCATCGCGAAGGTGAACAGCGATAGATAGGCAAAGAAGCGCGGCCTGTTGGGATCGTGGTGCATGTAGCCGATCGAGTAGATATGCACGAGGCACGACACCGTGTTGACCACCACCAGCATCACCGCCGTCAGCGTGTCGATCCTAAGCGCCCAGTTGGCCGACAGGTCGCCCGACTGGATCCAGCTCATGACGGGCACGGTGAATGCCTCTTGACCGCCCAGCGCCACCTGGAAGAACGCCACCCACGACAAGACCGCCGCCACGACCATAAAACCGGACGTGATATATTCGCTCGCCTTGGCGCCCAGCGAATTGCCGAACAGACCGACGATCAGAAAGCCGAGCAGCGGCAGGAAGACGATTGCCTGATACATGCTCAGCCCTTCATCATGTTCACGTCTTCGACCGCGATCGAGCCGCGGTTGCGGAAGAAGACAACGAGAATTGCAAGTCCGATCGCCGCTTCAGCCGCAGCAACCGTCAAAACGAACAATGCAAAGACCTGCCCCACCAGATCGCCCAGCGCCGCAGAGAACGCTACAAAGTTGATGTTGACCGCGAGCAGGATCAGCTCCACCGACATCAAAATGACGATGACGTTCTTGCGATTCAGGAAAATCCCGAACACGCCAAGCGTAAACAGGATCGCCGAAAGTGTGAGGAAATGTCCGATGCCAACGGTCATCTCAGATGCCCTTCCCCGTCTCGACTTTTTTGACTTCGATGGCGGTGGCTGGAGTGCGGCCCACCTGCGCCGGGATCGATTGACGTTTGACGCCTTCCTTGTGGCGCAGCGTCAAGACGATGGCGCCGATCATGGCGACCAGCAGCACCAGCCCGGCAATCTGGAAGTAGTAGATGTAATCCGTATAGAGAATGTCGCCCAGCGCCGCCGTATTGTGCCGCGTTGCGATATCCGGCGTCGGCTGCGCGATGGTCGCTGCAAGCTGCGGCGAGAAGGCGTAGCCACCAACCACCACAATCAGCTCCGCCGCCAGGACTAGCCCAACTAGCGCGCCAATCGGCGCATATTGCAGCGCGCCTTGCTTCAACTCGGCAAAATCGACGTCCAGCATCATAACGACGAACAGGAACAGAACTGCAACCGCGCCGACATATACAACCAGCAAAATCATCGCCAGGAACTCAGCCCCGGTCAGCAGAAAGAGCGCAGCCGCGTTGAAAAACGTCAGGATCAGATAGAGCACGGAGTGCACGGGATTGCGCGCGGAGATGACCATGAAGGCCGCCGCCACCGCGATGAAGGCGAACAAATAAAAGAACGCCGCCTCTAGTCCATTCAGCATAGGTGTCCCCTAGCCCTGTTCTATCTGTAGGGCGCGTCGAAAGCGATGTTCTGCGCCAGTTCGCGCTCCCACCGATCGCCATTCGCCAACAGTTTTTCCTTGTCGTAATATAGTTCTTCGCGTGTCTCCGTCGCGAACTCGAAGTTCGGGCCCTCGACGATCGCGTCGACCGGACATGCCTCCTGGCAGAACCCGCAATAGATGCACTTCACCATATCGATGTCATAGCGCACGGTGCGGCGCGTACCGTCATTGCGGCGCGGCCCGGCCTCGATAGTAATGGCCTGCGCCGGGCAGATCGCCTCACAAAGCTTGCAAGCGATGCAGCGTTCCTCGCCGTTTGGATAGCGCCGAAGCGCATGTTCGCCACGAAAGCGTGGGCTGACTGCGCCTTTTTCGTGCGGGTAATTGATTGTGAATTTCGGGGCGAAGAACTGCCGCATCGACAGAAAGAAGGCTCCGACGAATTCCTGAAGCAGCAGCGCCTTTGCGGCTTGAGCAAGAGCAGACATCATTGCGCTCCAGTCATCGTTGCGCCGGCGTACCAGCCGACAATCGGGAAGATCACCAGCGACAAATAGCTGACGATATTAATGATGATGCGCGTCTGGCTCGTAACCTCGCGCCCCGCAATGCTCTTGCGTAGCACGAACATGTCGATGATCCCGACAATCAGACCAATGATTGCGCCTATCACGCCGCCGCTCATCACGCCCACCCCATAAATTTGAGGAAGCCGGCGGTCAGCACGACCATGGCCAGCGATAGCGGCAGGAACACTTTCCAACCAAGGCGCATGAGTTGGTCATAGCGGTAGCGCGGCACAAAGGCTTTCACCATGGCGAACATGAAGAACACCATGCACAGCTTGAGTACAAACCAGATGATGCCCGGCACCCAGGTAAAGGGCGCGAAGTCAAACGGCGGCAGCCATCCGCCCAGAAATAGAATCGTCGTCAGCGCGCACATCAAAACGATCGCGACGTATTCACCAAGGAAAAACAGAAGGAAGGGCGTCGATGAGTATTCGATCATGTGACCGGCGACGAGTTCGGACTCGGCCTCGACCAAGTCGAATGGCGGACGGTTCGTCTCGGCCAGCGCCGAGATGAAGAATACGATGAACATCGGGAACAGACCGAGCCAGTGCCAGTCGAGGAAGGTGTTGGGCAGTCCCAGACGCGTTCCCAGGCCGTCCTGCTGCGACAAAACAATATCAGTCAAATTGAGCGAGCCGACGCAGAGCAATACACACACGATCACGAATCCGATCGAGACTTCGTAAGAGACCATCTGCGCCGCCGAGCGCAGCGCGCCAAGGAACGGATATTTCGAGTTGGACGCCCAGCCGCCCATGATCACGCCGTAAACCTCGAGCGAGGAAATGGCGAAAACAAACAGGATGCCGACATTGATATTGGCGACAACCCAGCCGGCATTGACCGGGATAACCGCCCAGGCCGAAATCGCCAGCACCGCCGAAACCAGCGGCGCCAGAAGGAAAACACCCTTGTTGGCGCCCGACGGAATAACCGGCTCCTTGAAGACGAATTTCAGAAGGTCGGCGAATGCTTGCAACAGGCCCCATGGGCCTACAACGTTAGGACCACGACGCAGCTGCACCGCCGCCCAGATCTTGCGGTCAGCGTAAAGAATGTAAGCCACGCCGATCAGCAGGACCACGATCAGCAGCACCGACTGCGCCAGGATCACAAGCGCTGGCCACACATAAAATGAGAAGAAGCTTTCCTGCATGCGCCCCTACTCCGCCGCCTGCTTGAACCCGCTTTTGGCGAGCTGCGAACATTCCGCCATCACCGCCGAAGCGCGGGCGATCGGATTGGTCATGTAGAAATCGGTCACCGCCGATTTGAATCCTGATTTGCCAAGGCGTCCGCCAATCTTCGCCGTCCTGGCGACATCATCGGCGCTGCCCTGCAACACATGATCGATCTTGGCAAGATGCGGATATTCGCCATGCAGCCGCGCGCGCAGTTGCGCCAGCGAATCGAAAGGTAGCTTGTGGCCCAGCACATCCGATAGCGCGCGCAGGATCGCCCAGTCTTCGCGGGCGTCGCCGGGCGCAAACCCGGCCCTGTTGGTTTGTTGAACACGGCCTTCCGTGTTGACGTAAGTGCCTGATTTTTCGGTGTAAGCTGCACCCGGCAAAATCACGTCGGCGGCATGTGCGCCAACGTCGCCATGTGTGCCGATATAGACGATGAACTTGTCATCGCTGCGATCAACCTTCAACTCATCAGCGCCGAGCAGGAACAACACGCCGCCTTCTGCCGCCATGGCTGCGGCAGTGCGGCCGCCCTCGCCCGGCACAAACCCTATGTCGAGCCCTCCGACGCGGGCCGCAGCATTGTGCAAAACAGCAAACCCGTTCCAGTTTTCCTTCACGGCGCCGACTGCCTGCGCCAGTTTGGCGGCAAGACCCAACACCGCAGCACCGTCGCCGCGCGACAATGCGCCCTGGCCAACGACAATCAGCGGCCGCGCGGCTTTCTTCAGCACGTTGAAAAATTTGCCCTCGCCGCCGGCCAGTTCCTTCAATGTTTCCGGGCCGGCGCCAAGCAGCTCATATTCATATCGCATATCGCCGCCATCGCCGATCGCCGCTACTGGCAGATTGCCGGCGCGCCAACGCTTGCGAATGCGTGCATTGAGCAGTGACGCCTCATAGCGCGGGTTGGACCCGATGATCAGCACTGCATCGGCATGTTCAATGCCTTCGATGCCCGGATTGAAGATATAGCTACCCCGGCCAAGCGCCGGATCGAGAGCCGCGCCGTCTTGGCGGCAGTCGATGCTCGCCGAACCAAGCGCGGCAAGCAGGCCCTTGAGCGCATACATGTCCTCGACAGCCGCCAGATCGCCGGCAATCGCGCCGATATGGTCAGGGGTCGTCGCGTCAACCGCCGCCTTGATCGCGGCGAACGCTTCTGGCCAGGTCGCCGCTTGCAGCTTGCCGTTGCGGCGCACAAAAGGCCGGTCGAGACGTTGGGTGCGCAAACCATCCCAGATGAAGCGGGTCTTGTCGGAAATCCATTCCTCATTCACCGCCTCGTTGACGCGCGGCATGATGCGCATCACTTCGCGGCCGCGCGTGTCGACGCGAATAGCCGAACCGACGGCGTCCATCACGTCGATCGATTCGGTCTTGGTCAGTTCCCAGGGCCGCGCTGTGAAAGCGAAGGGCTTGGACGTCAGCGCTCCGACCGGGCACAGGTCAACGACATTGCCCTGCAATTCAGACGTCATCGCCTGCTCAAGATAGGTGGTGATCTCGGCGTCTTCGCCACGGCCAATCAGACCGAGTTCCGAGATGCCGGCGACTTCCGTCGTGAAGCGGACGCACCGCGTGCAGTGAATGCAGCGGTTCATCACTGTCTTGACCAACGGGCCGATATATTTGTCTTCGACCGCGCGCTTGTTTTCCTTATAGCGCGACGAATCGACACCAAACGCCATCGCCTGGTCTTGCAGGTCGCATTCGCCGCCCTGGTCGCAGATCGGGCAATCAAGCGGATGGTTGATGAGCAGAAACTCCATCACACCCTCGCGCGCCTTTTTCACCATCGGCGAATTGGTGACGATTTCCGGCGGCTCGCCATTCGGCCCTGGCCGCAGATCACGCACGCCCATGGCGCAGCTTGCCTGCGGCTTGGGCGGACCGCCCTTCACCTCAACAAGACACATGCGGCAGTTGCCGGCGATGGACAGCCGTTCATGGAAACAGAAGCGCGGAACTTCGGCCCCCGCCTCTTCCGCCGCCTGCAGCAGCGTGTAGTGGTCGGGTACAGTAATCTCTTTCCCGTCGACCTTGATGACTGCCATTATTCGCCCCCGGCGGTTTTCGCCGCTTCGTATGCCTGCATGAGGTCGCTGACCTTAATGCCTTCAATCGTCATGCCGGTGTAGATTGCCTTCTCGATCTTCACATTGCTCATGTTCACATCAGAAAACAGCGTCCCAGAAACGTTGGCGTCCATCACTCTCGCATTGCTGAGCAATACTTTCTCGAAAGTGGCGGCCGAAAGATTGGTGTTGTGGAAACCCGTGCTCGACAAATTGACGTCGTCAAAGCGCGAGTTTGCCAGGCTGGCGTCGCGTACATCGAGAACATCGCGCTTGCCGTGGACATCCATCATTCAGCCCACCTTGCCTAGCTTGGCGGCCTGCCCCGCCCAGCCATCGCGTTGAAAGCGACCGTTTAGGCCGAGATAGTCGTCGAGCCAAGCAATCTCAGCGCGCTCCAATGCGGAAATCTGGCCGTAGGTCCAGATTCCCAAGCCATTCAGCACCTTTTCAAGCTTCGGGCCAACCCCGGAAATCGATTTCAGGTCATCAGGCGCATCAGGCTTGTCCATGGCCTTTGGCCGGCGAAAATCCTCCGGCATGAGCGGCGAATCCCCTGCACTGGCCTTTGGCGTCTCGACCGCGGCCGACAGCGCAATTGGCTCTGCAGTAGCGACCGCTTCAATGCGCTCATACGCTTCGATCGACGCCGCTACACCAGCTACGGGTTCAGACTTGGCCGCCACAATCGTCTGCACGGCCTTTGGCGGCCTGGCGCGCCTGACGGTCGGCTTTTTCGCGACCTTGTCAGCCTTTGGTTTGGCGGCGACAGGTTCAATTTCGGCTCCCGCAGCAGCAGTCGCACTATGCTTCGGCTTGAGAGGAATGACGTTCGATTTTGCGTCGGATTCTCCCGCCGCCGCCTGCTTCCCACCCAACAGATCCGTCGCAACCGCCGCAACATCAGCCGTCATGCGCTCAACATCGGCGGCGACCGTACGCGCCGCCGCCTTGGCGTTGACCACTGCCGATTTGGGTTCAGGCGCATAGGCCGCCGGCTCGCGCGGCTTGCGCTCGACATGACCCGCAAGAATATCCTGCGAGGCGCGCGCCACGCCCGAAACCATACCGAACCACATCTCCAAGGCCTGTGTCGTCATGGCGACGCCGAGCGCCGACGCCGCCGCAAATCCTTCAAGCGGATTTGCAGGCATCGCAGGCTTGTCGCCGCCGCCCTGACTATCAATGGTCGGTTTTTCGTTGCTCATCGCCTGTACAGTCCGGTTCCATTGATCCGGCTCCGCCCCTTCTTATTCCGCCGCAACAAGCGCCGGCTCGACCCGATGCGCATTGCGTGAAAACTCGTCGATACGCCGTTCAATCTCTGGCCTGAAATTGCGGATCAAGCCCTGAATTGGCCAGGCCGCCGCGTCGCCAAGGGCGCAGATCGTATGCCCCTCCACCTGCTTCGTCACATCGAGCAGCATATCGATTTCGCTCTTCTGCGCCTCGCCGGTGACCAGCCTCTCCATAACCCGCCACATCCAGCCGGTGCCTTCGCGGCATGGCGTACACTGGCCGCAGCTCTCGTGCTTGAAGAAATAGGACAGCCGCGCAATCGCTTTCACGATGTCAGTCGACTTGTCCATGATGATTGCTGCGGCAGTCCCGAACGAGGATTTCACCTCGCGCATTCCATCAAAATCCATGTGCGCGTCGATGATGTTTTCTGCCTTCACGACCGGGCAGGAAGCGCCTCCGGGAATGACAGCCAATAGATTGTCCCAGCCGCCGCGAATGCCGCCACCATGCCGCTCGACAAGCTCCCGGAACGTGATGCCCATCTCTTCTTCAACAACACAGGGCGTGTTGACGTGGCCCACCAGCATAAACAGCTTGGTGCCGACATTGTTGGGGCGGCCGATAGACGCGAACCATGAAGCGCCGCGCCGCAGAATGGTCGGCGCCACCGCAATCGACTCGACATTGTTGACTGTGGTCGGGCAGCCATAGAGACCGACATTGGCTGGGAATGGCGGTTTCAGCCGCGGCTGGCCTTTCTTGCCCTCCAGACTCTCCAGCAGCGCCGTTTCTTCACCGCAAATATAGGCGCCTGCGCCGTGGGTAACGTAGATCTCGAAATCGTAGCCGTTCTTGTTGTTCTTGCCGATCAGCTTGGCGTCATAACACTCGTCGATCGCGCGCTGCAGCGCTTCGCGTTCACGGATGAATTCGCCGCGCACATAAATGTAAGCGGCCACTGCGCCCATCGCGCAGCCAGCCACCAGACAGCCTTCGACCAGGGTATGCGGGTCATTGCGCATGATCTCGCGATCTTTGCAGGTTCCCGGCTCCGATTCGTCCGCATTGACAACGAGATAGCTCGGACGTCCGTCTGAAGCTTTCGGCATGAACGACCATTTGAGGCCGGTCGGAAAGCCCGCCCCGCCACGGCCGCGCAGACCCGACGCCTTCATCTCGTTGATGATCCACTCTCGGCCCTTGGCTATAATACCCGCCGTGTCGTCCCAGCAGCCGCGCGACATTGCGCCCGCCAGCGATTTGTCGAAGCGGCCATAAATATTGGTGAATATCCGGTCCTTGTCAGCCAGCATTGTTCACGACCCCATTTGCGGCAGCAAGTCGCACAACGCCTTTGGCGATGCTCTTCAGATTGAAATTCACGGATGAATATTTCGGATCGGTCATGGCTCTTGTCCTAAACCGGCTTCTTGCCAAAGACGCGGACATATTCGGCCACGCCGCCCTTGGCCAGCGCTGCCGCCTGCTTCACCCAATTGTCCCGCTCGATCCGGCCCGAGAAAGACAAGTAGGAATCCACCCACTCCCGCTGCTCTTTTTTCCAGCCAGCCACCTGCGCGAAGGTGAAAATCCCCAGTTCATGCAGCGTGCGCTCGATCTTCGGGCCAACGCCAGAAATCAGCTTCAGATCATCCACTACGCTTGGTCGCTCGATCTTCTTTGGCCGCGCCGCGCTTTCGAGTGATGGCTTGTCGTTTGCGGCAGTCTTGCCCGCCGGTTTGGATGGCTTGGTCGCGCGCTTCTCGGCTTCCGGTTTGTCAGCCCATGCTTTTTCGGCTTTGGCTGCCGGCCTTGCAGCCTTCGCGGCGCCAGTGAGGTTGGCCGCCGAACGCGTTGTGCTGGCTCCAGCCGGCGTCATCTTGGCGGCAGGAACCTTCGCAGGCTTTGCCTTCATGGCCGGTTCGGCTGGCAGCTTGGGTGCGGCACTGGTAGTTTCCGTTTTCGCCGCAGCCTTCCCCTTCTTGACCAGCAATGCCTTTTCGTCTGTCAGCGAAGTGAAGCCGCTGGCTGGGGCGGAGTAGAAACGGTCGGTCTGCGGTCCGGGCTTCACAGTATCGCCCTTACCAGCCTCGAACAGATCGATAATTTCCGACAGCCGCTCCGGCGTAAGGTCCTCGTAGGTATCCTTGAAAATCATCACCATCGGCGCATTTACGCAGGCGCCCAGGCATTCGACCTCTTCCCACGACAAGGCGCCGTTGGCGTTCGGGGTGAACTGATCGTGGTGGATTTTTGAGCGGCACACATCCATCAGCGCGCCGGCGCCCATGATCATGCAGGGCGTGGTGCCGCAAACCTGAATATGGGCGCGACCGCCGACCGGTTTCAGTTGGAACTGCGTATAGAAGGTCGCAACCTCAAGCACCCGGATATCGGGCATGTTGAGCATTTCTGCGACATATTCAATCGCCGCACGTGTGACCCAGCCGTCCTGTTCCTGCGCCAGCATCAGCAGCGGAATGACGGCCGACTGTTCACGGCCCTTCGGAAATTTCTTGATCCACACCTTCGCCTGCGCGGCCATCGCCTTGTTGAAGGCGAAAGTGGCTGGCTGAACGGTGCTATCTGCAAGACGGCGGACGGACATATTACACCTTACCTGGTCTCATTGCAGCCCAGCCGGGCCGGCGACAAGCCGGTCAAGCCGCGCCAACCAGAATGGACTGCGCGTCGCGACCATATCATAGCCGCGACGGCTGGATTTCTTGATGCCGGCCAGTTCGGCAGCGTCGGATATCTCCCTGACACCCCCCTCGCCCAGCCAGAATACGCGCAGATTCAGTTTACGCATCACATGGCGTGTATTTTCATGATTGGCGTCGGAGCCGTGGTCCTCGAACACAAAGACGGCGTCGCTGTCGAGCAACCGCGACGCGCCTGCAAACGCCGGAATCTCGACACCCTCGACATCAAGTTTGACCAGAAACTTGTCGATCCCTTCAAACAGCGGCAAAGCCGCCAGATCGTCGACTGAAATAGTCTCAACCTCCCAAGCCGAGGTCGCGTCCGCCGAAGGAGCAACTGTCGAGCGGGCCTCATGCTTGGCGCCATAAATGGCGACCTTGTCGCCACTCGAAGCGCCAATCGCCTTGTGTAGCGCGACGAATCGCCTTTCGTTCAATTCGCAATTATCGTCCAGCCGTTTGAATGTGTCAGGCGCTGCCTCGATCGCAACTGTGCGCTTTGACCTGGCGTCCGGTCCGCTCACGATGATCGACCAGTAGCCGTGATTGGAGCCTCCGTCGATGAAACCGTATTCCACGTCCCTCGCGTCAACGACAAGCGCGCGCACTGACGTTTCGTAGGGATAGTTGGGCTCGGCCAGGATGGCCCAATAAGGATCGCAATAGCCGACTCGCATCTTGCTTGCCTGACCGACAACGAACACCATGTCCTTGCTGCTCGGCAACGCCGTGCGAATGAACCGCGCCACATAAGAAAACCCGAAATTATGTAAAGGCTTGAGGGCGACCGCCGCACCGCGCAGCAGAGCTACCGCCGACCGCTCGACAAACGATGCGCCCTCAACCGCGCCGGAGCGCGCGTCGATGGTGATATCGCGGGCGGCGGCGGCCAGCATCAGCGATCAACCTCGCCGAATACGATGTCGAGCGAACCAAGCACCGCCGAAACGTCCGCCAACATGTGACCCCGGCACAAAAAATCCATGGACTGGAGGTGCGCAAAACCCGGAGCCCTGAGCTTGCAGCGATAGGGTTTGTTGGTGCCGTCCGACACCAGATAGACGCCGAATTCGCCCTTCGGCGCCTCGACGGCGGCGTAGACCTCACCCGGCGGCACCTTGTAGCCCTCGGTATAGAGCTTGAAATGGTGGATCAACGCTTCCATCGAGCGCTTCATCTCGCCACGCTTCGGCGGCACTATCTTGCCATCCAGATTGGAAACCGGACCACTTGAATCCTTGCCCAGCAGCCGGTCGACACATTGCCGCATGATCGAAGCCGATTGGCGCATTTCCTCCATGCGGATCAGATAGCGGTCATAACAGTCGCCATTCTTGCCAACCGGAATGTCAAATTCCATTTCAGGGTAGCATTCATAGGGCTGCGATTTGCGCAGGTCCCATGCCGCGCCCGAACCGCGGACCATCACGCCTGAAAAGCCCCAAGCCCATGCATCTTCAAGTTTTACGATGCCGATATCGGCATTGCGCTGCTTGAAAATACGGTTTGGCGTCAAAAGGTCGTCCAAGTCATCGATAGTCTTCAGAAACGGATCAATCCATTTGCCGATATCCTCTATCAGCTTCTGCGGCAGATCTTCATGCACCCCGCCCGGACGGAAATAGGCGGCGTGCATCCGCGAGCCCGAAGCGCGCTCGTAAAATACAAGCAGCTTTTCGCGTTCTGCAAATCCCCACAGCGGCGGGGTCAGGGCGCCAACATCCATCGCCTGCGTGGTGACGTTCAGCAGATGCGACATGATACGGCCGATCTCGGAGTACAAAACCCGGATCAGCTGCCCGCGCTTAGGAACCTCAATCTCCAAAAGCCGCTCGGCCGCGAGCGCAAATGCATGCTCCTGATTCATCGGCGCGCAATAATCGAGGCGATCGAGATAGGGCACCGCCTGCAGATAGGTCTTGTGTTCGATTAGCTTTTCCGTGCCGCGATGCAGCAGGCCGATATGCGGATCGACACGGTCGATTACCTCGCCATCGAGCTCCAGCACCAGGCGCAACACGCCGTGCGCGGCCGGATGCTGCGGACCAAAGTTGATGTTGAAATTGCGTACGGCTGTTTCAGCCATGTCTCACACCCGCCGCGTGTAATAGAGATATGTTAGCGCAATCGCCAAGCCAAGCAGGAACCACCGCCTCGGCGTCCGCGATTCCGACATCAGCAGCGCCGCCTGACGAAGACGCGCCACAAACAGCCACACGAAACCGCCAAGCGCCGCCAAGGTAATGACGATCGCCAGAACCAGCTGCGCGTCCAAGCCGGCGCTCATGAGTCACCTCGGTCATTGTTTCGCCTTCTCGTCGCCCGGCAGCACATATTCGGTGCCTTCCCAGGGCGAGATAAAATCGAAATTGCGGAACTCCTGTTTCAGCTCCACCGGCTCGTAGACCACCCGTTTCGCCTGATCGTCATAGCGAACCTCGACAAATCCGGTCAGCGGGAAATCCTTGCGCAAGGGGTGACCTTCAAAGCCATAATCGGTCAGCAGGCGGCGCAGGTCGGGATGTCCAGTGAACAGGATGCCGTAGAGATCATATGCTTCACGTTCGAACCAGTCGGCCCCCGGGAAAACGTCTGTGACGGAGGGCACCGGCGTCTCTTCGTCCGTCTGTACCTTGACGCGGACGCGCTGGTTCTGGCGCGGCGACAAGAGATGATAGACCACATCAAACCGTTTGGACCGCGACGGATAGTCCGCGCCGCAAATATCGATGATCGACACAAACTGACACTGAACGTCGCCACGCAGGAAGGTCAGGATCGGCACAATATCATTTGCAGCGACGCTGAGCGTCAGCTCACCGTAAGCGACCTTGTGCTCGACAATCTTGCCGGGCAGTTTTTCGCCGATATAGCTGGCCAGTTCGTGCAGGGCTTCGCTCATTTCGTCACCTGCCTGTCAGCGCTCGATTGTGCCGGTGCGGCGGATTTTCTTCTGCAAAAGAAGAATGCCGTAAAGAAGCGCCTCCGCCGTAGGCGGGCAACCGGGCACATAAATATCGACTGGCACCACACGGTCACAGCCGCGCACCACCGAATAGGAATAGTGGTAATAGCCGCCGCCATTGGCGCACGAGCCCATCGAAATCACGTAGCGCGGCTCCGGCATCTGGTCGTAGACCTTGCGTAGAGCAGGCGCCATCTTGTTGGTTAGCGTGCCGGCCACGATCATGATATCCGACTGACGCGGTGAAGCGCGCGGCGCAATTCCGAAGCGCTCGCTGTCATAATGCGGCATGGCGGAATGGATCATCTCCACCGCGCAGCACGCCAGGCCGAATGTCATATACATCAGCGAGCCTGTACGCGCCCAGGTAATAAGCGCTTCGGACGAGGTGACGATGAAACCCTTGTCGGACAGCTCGTTGTTCAGATCGCCCAGAAAACGACCCTGCTCCGGCCGCAGCTTGCCTGTCGCCGGATCGAAGATACCGCTCGGCCGCAGCTCCATCGGGTCGCCGGATAGTGGTTCGCCTGATGCGGTGATCAATCCCATTCCAGCGCTCCCTTCTTCCACTCATAGACGAAGCCGATGGTCAAAACGCCTAGAAACACCATCATTGACCAGAAACCAAGCATGCCGATCTGTCCAAAGGACACCGCCCAGGGAAACAGAAACGCGACTTCAAGATCGAAAATGATGAACAGGATCGACACCAGGTAGAACCGGACGTCAAATTTCATCCGGGCATCATCAAAGGAATTGAAGCCGCACTCGTAGGCAGAGAGCTTTTCGGGGTCCGGATTGCGATAGGCGACCAAGAACGGCGCAATGATCAGCGCAAGTCCAACCGCCAGCGCCACTCCAATGAAAATGACAACCGGAAGGTAGGAACTCAACAATCCGGACATGTTGCGATCTCCCTATTGGCCGACGACAGACCTTTGGTACAACACTGGGACCGAATGCGGAAGCGTGACAGTCTGTCCGCTAAACCGGTTAAATGACCATGCTGCATTGCAGCGCCGACCTAGCGCAGCCCTCGAAGTGAAGCAAGTCCATCCGTGCATTTCAACGGTTTGGTTTTTTCTATCCGGCTCCTTTCAAATTATGCATCTTCAGTCATTCCTATTTTTCGGGTGGCGAACCCGCCGATCCGGCTGCATTCCGGGGTTAACATTTTCCCACTCCTGACAGGGCCTTGTCAGCAATCGCCTTGGCATCGGGCCGAAATCATGGAATGCCACACGTCCATGCCGCCTGAACAGATTTCGCTCCCCCTCGCCCGCCGCATTGTGCTCGCCGCCCAAGGCTTTGGCGAACGCCGGCCATCTGGTCCGATCAATCGAGGCCACATGAACCGCGTGCTTGGTCGACTCAATCTCTTGCAGATCGATTCGGTCAGCGCGGTCGTCCGCGCCCATTACATGCCGCTCTTCTCGCGGCTTGGCCCCTACCCGATGAGCCTGCTTGAAGATGCGATGTCGGGCCGCAAGCGACTGCTGTTTGAATATTGGGCGCATGAAGCATCACTGCTGCCACTGGAGCTTTGGCCTCTGTTTCAGTGGCGCATGCGCCGCGCCGCCGCAAACGACCAAAACGAAATTTATAAGGGCTTGGCGCTCTGGGCCGAACAGAAGAAAGACTTTATCGAGGAAATCTTCCAGGAGGTTGCGGCACGCGGGCCGATCCCCGCCGGCGCCATCGATGGTCACAAACCGACCGGCGCCTGGTGGGGCTGGTCAGATGCCAAGGCGGCGTTTGAATGGCTGTTTTGGGCGGGACGCATCACCACCCATTCGCGCCGCGGTTTCGAGCGGCATTATGATTTGCCAGAGCGTTGCCTACCCACCCATGTCGTCAACGCCCCGATTCCCGGCGACGCCGAGGCCCATCGCCAGTTGCTGTCACTTGCGGCGCAGGCGCTGGGCCTCGGCACGGCGCAATGTCTGCGCGACTATTTTCGACTCGGCCCCAATGACATAGCCGGGCGGCTTGAGGAACTGGTCGAAGCCGGAGAACTCTTGTCCGTGCGTGTCGCCGGCTGGCATCGGCCCGCCTATTTGCACCGCGATGCCCGCCTGCCCCGGCGAATTGAGGCGCGCGCGCTGCTCGCGCCATTCGACCCTCTTGTGTTCGAGCGCACCCGCACTGAAAAACTGTTCGACTTCCGCTATCGGATCGAAATTTACACACCGGAAGCCAAACGCCAGTACGGCTACTATGTATTGCCTTTCCTGTTGGGCGATCGCATCGCAGCCCGCGTCGACCTGCGCGCCGACCGCCCCAATGGCGTGTTTCGCGTGCTGGCCGCCTATGCCGAACCCGGGGCGCCGGTCGATACCGCTGCGCAACTATTGGAAGAACTGAAGCTCATGCAGGCTTGGCTCGGACTTGAGCGGATGGAGGTGGGGAGCAATGGCGATCTAGGCCCTGCCCTTGCGGCCTGCCGTTCTCAGGCATAGCTGTCTCACAGTCAGCGATTGGAGAGCATGTCGTGGAGGCGTTCTTTATTGAAAAATACGCAAAGCAGGCCATTCTTCGCTTGGGCGACCGGCCCGAGCCCAAAATGGGCGACAATGACCTACTCATCGAAATCCGCGCGGCAAGCATCAACCAGCTGGATTCCAAGCTCAAAACTGGCGAGTTCAAGCTGATCATCCCGCACGCGATGCCGCTGATCCTCGGGCACGACCTTTCCGGCGTGGTCCTGAAGACCGGTTCGCGCGTCACCCGGTTCAAAGCCGGTGACGAGGTGTATGGCTGCCTCCCCGTCAACCGCATCGGCGCGTACGCCGAGCGGGTGGCGGTTGAAGAAACGTATTTCGCCCGCAAACCGAAAAATATAACGTTTGAGGAAGCTGCTTCCATTCCGGTCGTTGGCCTGACCGCCTGGCAGGCCTTTGTCGACATCGCCAAGGTGAAGCCCGGCCAGCGCGTCTTCATCCAGGCAGGTTCCGGCGGCGTCGGCACAATCGCCATCCAGGTCGCGAAACATCTTGGCGCAACTGTCGCAACAACTGTCAGCGGGCCAAGCGCTGAAATGGTCAAAGGCCTCGGCGCCGATGTGATTATTGACTACCGCAAGGACGATTTCGGCGCGGTATTGAAAGACTACGACGCCGCCCTGAACAGCCAGGACGCGGCGTCACTCGCCAAATCGGCTAATATCCTGAAATCCGGCGGCAACCTTATTTCGATTTCAAGCCCGCCGGACCCCGCTTATGCGCGCGCAGCTGGCCTGAACGCCTTCCTGCGCATGGCGATCTGGGGCATGAGCTATTCAATCCGCGCCGCCACCCGCAAGCGCGGCGTACGCTACACGTTCCTGTTCATGCGGCCCAACGGCGCGGACCTTGAACAATTGACCAAACTGATCGAGGCCGGCGCGATCCGTCCGGTGCTCGACCGCACGTTCCCTTTCGCCGAAACCCCGCAGGCAATGGCCTATGTCGAAACCGGCCGCGCCAAAGGCAAGGTGGTCGTGTCGATGGGTTGAATGGGCGAACGGCCCTTACCTAAAGCCCTTTATCCAGCAGCGCCTTGATGTCGGCCTCGGACGTTCCCGCAACGATGCGGCCCAGTTCCTTGTCGCCGCGCAGCACGAGAAGCGTCGAGCGGCGTGGAATCTGGCGATCGCGCGCCACCGGCTCGGCGCCATAGGTGTCCCAGTCGACGCGCACAAAGGTCATCTTCTTCGCATAGGCAGGGTTCGCGTCGATCAGCTTGGTGAGCGTGCGGCTTTGCGAGCGGCAGGTGATGCACCAGGGCGCGTAATAGTCGACAAACACGGTCTTTCCCGCGCCCAGCGCTTTTTCGATTACGCCCGGCTTGTAGTCGATGAAGTCGGCGGCCCAGGCAGGCGCCGCGAAAGTAACGGGCAACACCGCAGCCATGGCGAGCAAAATTCGACGGTTCATTTGAGGTAACTCCTTGTTTATAGCGAGACGGACAGGTCCTGAAGCCAGGCCGGCATGATGTCGAGCACGGCCCCGAACGCCGCTTCGGTGAGGCCGAACAGCGTCGCAAGCCCGATGATGACGAAAGCAGCGCCCGCCAGCGGTTTTGCCCAGCGCGATGCGGCGAAGAGCGCGGCGCGGCCATCCGGCGATATTCGCTTCGCGCCGTAAGCGATGGCGATGATGATGGTGGAAACGCCAGCTGAGAAGCCGAGCATGATCAGCACGGCGCGCCAAATCTCTGTACCCTGCGAGGCTAGCGCAATCGCCCCGCCCAGGGTCGGTCCTATACAAGGCGTCCAGACTGCGCCCAGCAGCGCGCCGCCGAGTAGATGGCCGGTTAAGGATCGTTCGTCATTGCCAATCAGACGCTTTGCCGCCACATCTGCGACGCCGCCGGTGGCCAGCGCAAACTGCGCGCCAAAGGCGGGTGTGAGCAGCACAATCCCGAACAGTATCATCAGCACGGCGAAGAAGCGCGCCACAGATTCAGGCGAAACGCCAAGCGCCGGTCCCAGAGAAGCGATGCCGACCCCAAGCAAGGTGAAGGAGAGGCTCATGCCTGTCGCCAGCGCAAACGGCGCCGCCCGGTTCTTCTCCAGGCCAGAAGACACCGCCAGAGGCAGGACGGGCAAGACACACGGATTGATCAAAGTGAGCAGTCCGGCAAGATAGGCGAAGATGAGGTACATTGGGTGTCCAGAGCAGTGGGCGTTGCATATGCTACGGACGCGCCGGTGCATATGTTACGGCAATCACGCGAGTGTTACCTCTTTGCCGCGCCCTGCACGCGATTGACTTGCCGGCCCCATAGCGCCTAAATCGCAAATGACGGTCCTGCGCTTCCAAACGCGCGGGCTAAGAGGGAACGCGGTGCGGGAAACCTATGCCGCGGCTGTCCCCGCAACTGTAAGCGGCAAGCCGACGCCACAAGCCACTGGGGAACCCCTGGGAAGGCGGCGGAGGCGGAAAGCCGCAAGCCAGGAGACCTGCCGTCCGATATGGAAACTTCCAGCGTCCGCGGGTGAACCGGGCAAGGAGAATGGTTTTGAACGGCAGCCCGGCAGAATCGGCCGCAACGGCAACGCATGATGGCGACGTATCCGTCACTATCGTGGTGTGCTCGTCCTGCCGTGATGAAAGCGGCTCGGACGTTCATCCGCGCGCCGGACATCTGCTCGGTCTCGCTACCCGCGACGCCGCAGCCAACGCCAATATCGCCGTCCGCCAGGTCGAATGCCTGGGTAACTGCAAGCGGCGGCTCTCGGCAGCCCTGCTGCGCGACGGCTGCTGGTCTTATGTTTTTGGCGATCTGACCCCCGAAAGCGGCTCTGACCTGGTGGCTGGCGCAAAGCTGTTCGCCAAATCGCAGGACGGCCTTATCCCCTGGCGCGGCCGTCCCGATTCTCTCAAGCGCGGGCTTGTCGCCCGCATCCCTCCCGTTTCCGACCTGAAAGTTATCGTATGACCGAGCTGACCCGCACGCCCTGCACAATCGTCACCGGCTTTCTTGGAGCCGGCAAGACAACGTTGATCCGTAACCTGATTGAAAATGCGAAGGGCAAACGTCTCGCCATTATCGTCAACGAGTTCGGCGATGTCGGCATTGACGGCGAAATCCTCAAAGGCTGCGGCGACGAAACCTGCCCTGAAGAAAACATCGTCGAACTGGCCAATGGCTGTATCTGTTGCACCGTGGCGGACGATTTTGTGCCGGCGCTCGACCAGATCCTTTCGCGCACGCCCAAGGTCGACCACATCCTGATCGAGACTTCGGGCCTCGCTTTGCCCAAGCCGCTGGTGCAGGCATTCCAGTGGCCGAGCGTAAAGAGCCGCGTCACTGTCGATGGCGTGATCGCCGTGGTTGATGGCGCCGCGCTAGCCGCCGGTCAGGTCGCTTCCGACATGGACGCGCTCGCTGCCCAGCGCGCCGCCGATGATTCTTTGGATCACGACGACCCGGTGGAAGAAGTGTTTGAGGATCAGGTCGCCTGCGCCGATCTGATTATCCTGTCCAAGAACGACCTGATTGACGACGCTGGGCGCAAGCGGGTTGATGCGATTATCAGCGAGCATGTTGCGCGCGCGGTCAAGATCGTGCCGGTCACCAGCGGCAAGTTCGACCCATCGGTGCTGCTCGGTCTGGGACTGGCGGTCGAGGACGATATTGAAAACCGCAAGACCCATCACGACGACGAACTCGACCATGAACATGACGACTTTGACTCCTTTGTGCTGGACATCCCCGCCGTCGCCGATCCGGACGACCTGGCAAAGCGCATCGCCACAGCCGCCGAACAGGAAAACGTGCTGCGCGTGAAAGGTTTTGTCGATACGGGCAAGCCGATGCGCCTGCTGGTTCAAGCCGTTGGCCCGCGCGTGAACCACTACTATGACCGCGCCTGGGAGGTGGCTGATGACCGCCGCTCCCGGCTGGTCGTAATCGGCCTCAAGGGCCTAGACCGCCCGGCGGTGGAGAAGATCCTGGTCGGCTGATGCACATCCTGACCACGACATCCGGGTCGCTTGACGACCTCATTGAGCCGGTGGACCTCCAGCAATCGCCGGCTGACATCGTGGCATTGTCCTTCACCGACAGCGATCTCTCAGCCATTCACGCCGCATGGAGCGGGGACGCGTCACTGCCCTCATTGCAACTGGCCTCCTTACGCGACCTGCGCCACCCCATGTCAGTTGATCTCTGGGTCGATTCTGTTGCGGCGCGCGCAAAAGTCATACTCGTGCGCATTCTCGGTGGTTACGAATGGTGGCGGTACGGCTGCGACCAGCTCGCCGCTGTCACACGCGAAAGAGGAATCGCACTGGCGCTGCTGCCAGGAGAATGCCGCGACGAAGACGAGCGTCTGATCGAGGCCTCCACTCTGCCACGAGACGAACTGGCCGAGCTTCTGGCCTGTTTTCGCGAAGGCGGCCCGCAGAATATGGCCGTTCTGTCCCGTCGGCTGGCCGCCTTGGCGCGTGGCGAGGCTTGCACGGATGCGGCGGTCGCAGCCCCAAAGGCGGGGTTTTATGGCGACAATTTCAAGCGCCGGGCAGGCAAGAATGTCCCGGTGCTTTTCTATCGCTCAATGCTGCTCGCCAATGATGTAGCGCCGATTGACGCGCTTGTCGCCGCCCTTGAGGCAACAGGCGTAAACCCGGTCCCGATCTTTGTCTCCTCGCTCAAAGATCGGGAATCACTGGCTTTTGTGGAAGATGCGCTGGCCAGCTTCTCTCCTGTAGCAATCGTCACCGCCACTGCCTTCGCCGCAGGCGCGGAGCCCGGCGCCCAGACGCTGTTTGACCGCGCCGGCGTCCCGGTCTTTCAGGTAATCACCTCCACGACACGGCGGGACGCATGGGAGAAGAACCAACGTGGCCTTGCCCCTGCAGATCTTGCCATGCATGTCGTGTTGCCGGAACTGGATGGCCGCATTCTCGCCGGCGCCATATCTTTCAAGGCGGACAGCGGCAGCGCTGACTATCGCGCTCTGGTCAACCGCCCCGAACCCGACCGCATTCAACAAGTCGCCAAACGCATCGCCAGGACCATTGATCTGGCTGCCGCGCCGCGCGGCGCGCGCAAGTTGCTGATCCTGATGCCCGATTATCCCTCCGCGCCCGGCAGAACCGGCTATGCCGTCGGTCTTGATGTGCCTAACAGCGTGCTCGCCATGCTGCACGATTTGCGTGAGGTGGGTTATGCGGTGAAGGATATTCCTGCGTCAGCGCGCGAGCTTCTTGATTCTCTGCATGAAGACGCTGAATCAAAACATGAACTGAGCGGCGCCGGCTATCGTCATTTTTTCGGCAAGCTGCCCGATGACGCGCGCGCTTCAGTCATTGGCGCCTGGGGCGAGAACACTGCTCACCGGTTCAGCATTCGCGCCGCATCTTTTGGCAATATCACCGTCGCGCTCGCGCCAGATCGCGGCAAATCAGGTGATCGCCGCGCAGACTATCATGATCCGGCTTTGCCGCCGCGCCACGAATTGCTGGCCTTCGGATTCTGGCTCCAGCAAGTCCTTGGCGTTCATGCTATTGTCCATGTTGGCGCACATGGGACGCTTGAATGGCTGCCCGGCAAGACTGTTGCGCTCAGCCAAGACTGTTTTCCAGAAATTGTCACGGATGCGCTACCGGTCATTTATCCGTTCATCGTATCGAACCCCGGCGAGGCAGCGCAGGCCAAGCGCCGCATCGCAGCAGTCACACTCGGTCATCTGCCGCCGCCGCTCGTCAACGCCGAACTGGACCAAGACCAGCAGGCGCTGGAGCGGCTGGTCGACGAATATGCGCAGGCCGACGGGCTGGACCGCCGGCGCCGCGACCGGCTGGCGAAACTGATCGTCGACGCCGCATCTTCCAGCGGCCTCGCTACACAGGCCGGCGTCGCACGAACCGACGCGCCGGACGAGGCGCTGCGCCGTATCGACGCCTGGCTGTGTGACCTCAAGGATTTCGCCATCAAGGACGGTCTGCACATCTATGGCCGCTCCGATGCGAACGAAATCGACACGCTTCGCCAAGCCAGCGCTACGGCCGAACGAGCAGCCCTGCTCGACGCGCTCGACGGCAAACACATTACGGCCGGGCCGGCCGGCGCGCCGGCGCGTGGACGCACCGATGTGCTGCCTACCGGGAGAAACCTTTTCACCGCCGACCCACGCACGATGCCGACGCCAACCGCCTATGATCTTGGCAAGGCGGCCTCAGATGAGGTTGTGCGCTCCTACCTGCAACGCCATGGCGACTGGCCCCGCTCGCTTGTGATCGATCTCTGGGGATCAGCCTCGCTGCGCACCGGCGGCGAGGAGATCGCGCAGGGGTTGGCGCTGATGGGCTGCAGGCCGCTCTGGGATGCGGCGACGGGCCGGGTTACTGGGGTGGAAGTCCTTCCGCCTGCGAGCCTGGGCCGCCCGCGCGTCGATGTCACCTTCAAGATCTCCGGTCTGTTTCGCGACATGTTCCCGGTCCAGATCGCCTTGCTCGACGCTGCAGCGCAGGCCGTCGCGGTGCGCGAAGAACCGGCAGACGAAAATCCGCTCGCCGCATCTTTGCGCTCCGGCGCCTCCCCGGCGCGAATCTTCGGCTCCTTGCCGGGAACCTATGGCGCAGGAGTGGAAGACCGGCTGGCCAGCGGCGACTGGAGTAACCGTGAAGAGCTTGGCCGCGACTATCTGGCCGCCGCCTCGCACGCCTATGGCGGCCCGGAAGGAATTGGGACCAGCGCCGGAGGTGATTTTGCCGCCCGCATCATGGATGCCGACCTGCTGGTGCACTCGGGCGACGACCCGGGCCGCGATCTACTGGAAGGATCGGCCGACGTCGCCTTTATCGGTGGTTTCGCTGCGGCGGTGGCCACGCTTGGCGGCAAGGCCGATATTGTAGTGCTGGACACGACAGACCCGGCAAGGCCGAGACCGCGGTCGGTGGCGCAGGCAGTCGCCCGCGTGGTGCGGGCGCGCGCCGTCAACGCGCGCTTTATCGAGGGCCAAATGCGGCACGGTCCGCGCGGCGCATCCGAATTTGCCGAGACTGTCGATCGTCTCGTCGCCTTCGCCGAGACCACTGAGGCCATCTCAGGCGAACTGATCGGGGCAGTTCACCAGGCGTATTTGGAAGATGAAACCGTTCGGGCTTTCCTGTTGCGCGAAAACCGCGAAGCCGCCGCGCTTATCGCCAGGCGATTCCAGGACGCTCGCCGCCGTGGCTTATGGCATCCGCTGCGCAATTCCATTGACGATGATCTCGCCACGTTGATTGCAACTGCGCTCGGCGGCGCTCAAGAGGCGGCTGAATGAGCCCGCCTGATTTCCAGAAACGCGGTGCTTGCCCGGCGCTGTATTCTCCCATGCAGACCGGCGACGGGCTGCTGGTGCGGCTTAATCCGGCTTCTGAAGGATTGTCCGCGAGGCAATTGATTGGACTCTGCGAATCCGCTTCACGCCACGGCAATGGCATTGTCGAAATCACGGCGCGCGGCAGCCTCCAGATACGTGGCCTGACCGCTGAAAGCGCCTTCTTGCTGGCGCAGGACGTGGACGCCCTGGGCATCAATCCGCGCACCGGCGTGCCAGTCGACGTCCCGCCACTGGCCGGGATAGACCCGACCGAAATCACCGATCCGCGCCCACTGGCCGCCGCCATCCGGCAGCGCATAGAGGCAGCCGGTCTCGCCCGCCGCCTTGGCCCCAAAGTGTCTGTCGTGGTCGACGGCGGCGGCGCCATCGGCATGGGCGATATCATCGCCGATGTGCGTGTCGCCGCCGGTCGACGCCGCACTGGTCAATTGTGGCGGCTCTCCATTGGCGGAACGGCGAGGACGGCCGAACCCATGGGAGCTGCGTCCGAAATCGGCGCAGCCGCTTTTGTTGTCGACCTTTTGTCCCAGATCGCAGAAATGGGTATCGAAAGCCGCGCCCGTGATTTGCTGGCTCGCACCGGCAATCCTGGTGACCAACCACCGCCCACCCGGCGTGACAGGCAAGCTTACGCTTTGACCCAGGGCCGCGTCGGCCTGTGCATGGCCCTGGCTTTCGGCAATGCGAAAGCCTCATCGCTGGCCGCCCTGGCCAGACAGGCCGCATCGCTTGGCGTCTCAGAATTCCGGCTGTCGCCTGGCCGCATGCTCATCGCAATCTGCCCCGATGCGCCGACAGCAGCCGCGCTTGCCGGCGTTGCAGCAAATCTGGGGTTCATTGTCAGAGCGGACGACCCGCGCTTGATGATTTCCGCCTGCGCTGGCGCCCCGGCCTGCCGCTCTGCGCACTTTGCGACCCACACGCTGGCTGAACAATTGGCCAACAATCCGCAACTCATGGCCGGGGCTGGTCATATTCATATTTCGGGCTGCTCCAAGGGCTGCGCGCACCCCGCGGCCGCCCCGCTCACACTTGTAGGCGCTCCCGATAGTATCGGAGTAGTCGCGAACGGAACAGCGCGCGATGCGCCGTCGGTGCAGTTGAATATCGGTGAGGTCGTGGCGCGCTTGCCGTCACTCATCCACGATGCAAGAAGAGCCGCCGCTATGGAGCGCCAATGATCGAGTACGACTATATCCGCGACGGCAATGCGATCTATGAAAAGTCCTTCGCAACCATTCGCGGGGAAGCTGATCTGTCGCGCTTCAGCCAGGATGAGGCGGATGTCGCGATCCGCATGATCCACGCCTGCGGCCAGGTCGAGGCGGCGGCGCATTTTGTGTTCTCTCCAAACTTTGTCGAAGCTGCCCGTGCCGCTCTAGCTGGCGGCGCGCCGATCCTGTGCGACGCGCAGATGGTGGTGCATGGCGTCACCCGAGCCCGCCTGCCTGCCGGCAACGAGGTTGTCTGCACCCTGCGAGACCCGCGCACGGCTGAAATCGCAGCGAAAATCGGCAATACCCGTTCCGCGGCGGCAATCGAATTGTGGGGCGACAAGCTTGCCGGGGCTGTTGTCGCCATCGGCAATGCTCCAACTGCGCTGTTCTATCTGCTGGAAAAATTGCGCGATGGCGCACCGAAGCCAGCCGCCATCATCGGCATGCCGGTTGGATTTGTCGGCGCAGCCGAATCCAAGGACGCGCTGGCCGAAAATTCCTATGGCGCGCCCTTCGCAATCGTGCGCGGACGCCTCGGCGGCTCGGCCATGACGGCGGCGGCGCTCAATTCACTGGCGAGACCCGGACTGTGACCGCGCGCGTTAAAACCGGACGGCTCATCGGCGTTGGCACCGGCCCCGGCGACCCGGAACTGCTCACGCTCAAAGCGGTGCGCGCGCTGGGCGAGGCGGATGTCGTCGCCCATTTCGCCAAGCGCGGCAATGCCGGCAACGCCCGCGCCATCGTTGACGCGCATCTGAAGTCCGGCGTGGTGGAGTTGCCCCTTCTCTACCCGGTCACGACCGAAATCGACCGGCGGGAAGAAGGCTACAGGTCGCTGATCAAAGACTTCTACGAAAACGCGGCCGCGGCCGTCGCCGCCCATCTGGAACAAGGCGCGACGGTGGCTGTATTGTCGGAAGGCGACCCGTTGTTCTACGGGTCCTATATGCATTTGCACGTGCGGCTCGCACACCGGTTTCCAACCGAGGTCATTCCCGGCGTCACAGCCATGTCGGGTTGCTGGTCGCAAGTTGGCTTGCCCATCGTTCAAGGTGACGACATCCTGACGGTTTTGCCCGGCACTCTGGACCAGGCCGAGCTTACCCGCCGACTGCTGGACACCGAAGCCGCCGTCATTATGAAGGTTGGGCGCAATCTGCCGAAGATCCGCGCCGCCCTCGCCGCCGCCGGCAAACTGGAGAGCGCGGTCTATGTAGAGCGCGGCACCATGGCCAACACCAGCCATATTCCGCTCACCCAAAAGTCCGACAGCTCCGCCCCCTACTTCTCCATCGTGCTGGCGCCTGGCTGGTCGTCGCGCAGCCAAATCGCAAAGGCGGCCGAATGACCGGAAAGCTCTTTGTCATCGGCCTTGGGCCTGGAAACTATGATCAGATCACGCCGCAGGCGCACAAGGCGGTCGCCGATGCGAAATATTTCTACGGCTACAAACCCTATATTGACCGGCTTGCGCTGAAGAAACATCAGGTCGCGGTCGCCTCGGACAATCGCGAGGAATTGGCGCGCGCGAAAGAAGCGCTCGCCAAGGCGGCGGCAGGCGAAACTGCAGCCGTCGTGTCGGGCGGCGATCCCGGTGTCTTCGGCATGGCCGCCGCCATATGCGAAGCGATCGAGAACGGCCCGTCCGAATGGCGCTCGATTGATGTCGAAATCATCCCGGGCGTCACAGCGATGCTTGCCGTCGCCGCCCGCATCGGCGCGCCGCTCGGTCACGATTTTTGTGGCATCTCGCTATCTGACAATCTGAAACCCTGGGAGTTGATCGAGTTGCGCCTGCTCGCCGCGGCCGGCGCAGGCTTCGTCATCGCCATTTACAATCCGATCAGCAAGGCGCGCCCCTGGCAGCTGGGCCGCGCGCTGGAGATTGTCTCGGCGATCCTGCCGCCACAAACGCCGGTTATTTTTGGACGCGCAGCCGGCCGTATTGACGAACGGATCGTCACCTACCCTCTGGCCGAGGCGAAAGCCGAATATGCCGACATGGCGACCTGCGTGATCATCGGCACCCCCGACACCCGCATCGTCGAGCGTCCCGGCCGTCCGCCGCTGGTCTACGCGACGCGTTTTTCCCGGTGTCCAAGTTCATGAATGACCACAGACATGACCTGCGCCACAGAATGGCAACTGAGCGGACTGGCCAGCGGTGGCCGGTCAATCATAATCACCTCGATGCCCAGTTCACGCGCCGCCAAAATCTTGGCGTAAACAGCGGCCGCCCCGCTGTTTTTCACCACCACCACGTCGATGGCGTGTTTCTTCATCAAAGCCACCTCCGAAGCCTTATCGAAAGGCGGACGCGATTCGACGTATTTCGCACGCGGCAGTGCTGGCCGCGGCGCGATCTTTTCGATACTGCGGATAAGGTAACGGTGTTTTTTCACCGCCTCCAGCTTGGCGGCTTCCTTCTGGCCGAACGGCACGAAGACATGGCTCGGCCGCCGTTTCTTCAACCGCTCCAGCGCGTCTTCCGTGGACGCGACAATCGTCCAGCTATCCTCTGCCTCCGGCTCCCATTTCGGCCGGTCGAGATTGACGAGCGGCAATTGGGTGATCTCGCAAGCTGCGACCGCATTGGCGCGCATCTGGGTCGCAAACGGGTGCGTGGCGTTGATCACCAGTTTGATGTCATTTTCCCTAAGATAGGCGACCAGCCCCTCAACGCCGCCGAAACCGCCAACCCGCACCGGACAGGCATAGGATGCACGCAGCGTCGTACGCCCAGCCAGCGAAACAGTTGTCCGGGTTTTCGCACAATGAGACAGAACGTCAGCAATCTCGCGAGCTTCGGTGGTGCCACCAAGCAGCAAAATATTGTCGGGCGAAGACATATGAAACACCGTAAGGCCAAAGGCCAATCAGTCGACAATCATCGTCGACTCTCACCTATAGAGAAGCACTTTTGAGCGAAATCGGCAAGAAATGGTTGTATGTCGTGGGCATCGGCGAGAGTGGGATCGCCGGGCTGAGCGAAGACGCCAGGACGGTGGTCGCCCAAGCCGCTCATGTCTTCGGCGGCAAGCGTCATCTCGAGCTGGCCCGAGACATAATTGCCGGCAAAGCCAGCGCTTGGCCGACACCTTTTTCGATTGCGCCGGTGGTGGCGCTGCGCGGACAGCCGGTTTGCGTGCTGGCTTCTGGAGATCCGTTCTGTTTTGGGGTCGGCGCAACGCTTGCACGCGATATCGCGGCCAGTGAAATGACCGTCCTGCCCGCACCGTCCGCATTCAGCCTGGCGGCCTCGCGGCTGGGTTGGGCTTTGCAGGAAACGGAAACTGTCTCGCTGCATGGCCGGCCGGCCGAGCTATTGAGCCCGCTGTTGCATCCGAACCGCCGCATCATTGCCCTGACCTCAGACGCCGAAGCCCCCGCAAACATCGCCGCTCTGATAACCAGGCGCGGCTTCGGTTCGTCTCGTGTAACAGTGCTTGAAGCGTTGGGCGGTCCAGACCAACAGATCCGCTCAAGCCTCGCCAATTGTTTTTCTCTCGCCAACGTGAACCCGCTCAATGTCTTGGCTATCGAGGTTCGAGCCGATCCGCAGGCAAAGCTTCTTCCTCTGACAGCCGGCATGCGCGACGCCCTGTTTGAAACCGATGGCCAGTTGACCAAGCGAGAGGTCCGCGCCGTCACCCTGGCCGCTCTCGCCCCATGCCGCGGCCAGCTTTTGTGGGACATTGGCGCAGGCTCCGGCTCCATCGCCGTCGAGTGGATGCTGGCGGACCCATCCATGCGCGCCATCGCCATCGAACAGGACCGGGTGCGCGTCGCTCGCATCGCCAGCAACGCACGAAATTGCGGCGTCCCTGGCCTCCTTGTGATCGAAGGCGAGGCGCCGCATGCGCTTTCAGGGCTCGAAACGCCGGACGCCATCTTTGTTGGCGGCGGCGGCTCTGCCCCCGGCGTCCTGCCTTCTGCGATCAGCGCCTTGCGGCAAGGCGGACGGCTCGTCGCCAACGCGGTCACGCTGGAGATGGAGACAGTCCTGCTGGAAAGCCACGCACGCCTGGGCGGCGAGCTGACCCGCATCGCCATCAGCCGCGCCGAACCGGTTGGTTCAATGACCGGCTGGAGATCGGCCATGCCGGTTACACAATGGAGTTGGGTCAAACCATGATTGTCGCGGGCGTCGGGTGCAAAAAAGACGTTTCCGCAACGCCAATCGTGGCGCTGGTGCGCGCAGCGATGGAAAGGCATGGCCATTCCATCGCAGAGCTCGGCCTGCTGGCGACGGGTGAAATCAAGCGCAGCGAGCCAGGCATTGTCGAGGCGGCGGGCCTGTTGGGCGTTCCCCTTCTGATTGTCGATGACAACCGGCTACAGGCCGCTGCCAGCAGCTGCCTGACGCAGTCAAAAGCGTCACAGATAGCCACCGGCCTGCCTTCGCTATCCGAAGCATGCGCCATAGTTGCAGCCGGCCCGGGCGGCAGGCTGCTTGGGCCGCGTCTCACGGGCCAAGGGGTGACCTGCGCAATTGGCGCAACCGCCTGGTCAGCCAAGGGAGCACAACCGCAGTGACCGTACATTTTATCGGCGCTGGCCCTGGCGCAGCCGATCTGATCACCGTGCGCGGACGCGATCTGCTCGCGCGCTGCCCGGTCTGCCTCTACGCCGGATCCATTGTTTCGCCGGACCTGCTCGACTATTGCCCGCGCGATGCCCGCCTTGTCGACACCGCACCCCTGTCACTGGACGAGATCGAGGCGGAATATGTCGCGGCACACCAGGCCGGGCATGACGTCACACGCCTCCATTCGGGCGACCTGTCGGTTTGGAGTGCTGTCGCCGAGCAGATACGCCGGTTGCAACGCCACAACATCCCCTACACGATGACGCCCGGCGTCCCTTCCTTCGCTGCCGCCGCGGCATCGCTGGGGCGCGAACTGACCATTCCCGAGGTTGCTCAGAGCCTGGTGCTCACCCGGGTCTCGGGCCGCGCCTCCAAAATGCCGGAGCGCGAAACGCTGGCGAATTTTGGCGCAACCGGCGCGACGCTGGCCATCCATCTGGCCATCCACGACATCGAGCGCATTGTGGAAGAACTCACTCCGCTCTATGGCCAGGATTGCCCGGTGGCGGTCGTGTTTCGCGCCTCATGGCCGGAGGAGCGCATCGTCCTCTCCACGCTTTCGTCCATCGCCGGCGATCTGGAGCGCGACCCGATTGAGCGCACCGCGATCATCTTTGTCGGCTCGGGCCTCGCCGCCGGGGATTTCCGCGAATCTTCGCTCTATGACGCGCATTACCAGCGCCGTTTCCGGGGGCGAACCTGATGTTACAGCGAACGTCCCCTCATCTGTCCTTCCCGGTCAAAAACGATGATTTCGACCGAAATTCCGGCATGCGTCACAACTTCGGCGGCAACTTTTTGAGCTTCCCGCGCCACTGCGTCTCCGAGCGCAAGGCCCTCCTGCTGCGCCAGTTCAAAGGCATGCGCCACCGTATTTGCGCTGCGCAGCGCGCCAGCCAGACCCGGGCCCGCCCCCGCCCCGCGCGCAACATCCGCCAACACGTCGAGATCGGCGCCCCCCCGGCTGGAGTGCAAGTCGAGCATTCCTTGGGCCAATTTCGTCATCTTGGCGACGCCGCCGGCAATCGTCACGCGCGGCAGCGGATGATCGCGCAGATATTTCAGCATGCCGCCAGCGAAATCGCCCATGTCTATCAGTTGCACCTCATGCATGTGATAGAGCTTCTGCACCGCCATTTCAGAGGCGTTTCCCGTCGATCCTGCAACGTGGTCGAAACCCATCGCGCGCGCAACGTCAATGCCGCGATGGATGGAATGTATCCAAGACGAACAAGAATACGGGATGACGATGCCCGTAGTACCCAGGATCGAGATGCCGCCGACGATCCCCAGCCGGCCGTTCAGCGTGCGCTCGGCGATTTTTTCCCCGTCAGCAACGGCGATCTCGACTTCAATGTCGGCGTCCGCCCCCGCAACGTCGGCCACGGCCTGCGCAATCATCTTTCGTGGCACGGGATTGATAGCCGGCTCTCCGACCGCAATCGGCAGGCCGGGCCGCGTTACCAAGCCAACGCCTCCGCCGCGCCTGAAGGTGACGCCAGAGCCGGCGCCGCCGCGCCGGACAGTGGCCGACACCAGCGCGCCATGCGTAACATCGGGATCATCACCGGCGTCTTTAATGACCCCCGCCCGCGCCCAGCCCGCACCAATTTCATGCTGCGCCAGCGCAAAGCCCACCCGCTGGCCCTTCGGCAAGATTATCTCAACGGGATCGGGAAAGCCGTCGCCCAGCAGCGCCGAGCAGGCCGCCTTAGCGGCGGCGGTAGCGCAGGCGCCGGTCGTCCAGCCTCGTCTGAGCGGCTTGTCATGTTCGATCATGTGACTGTGTATAGGGCGGTGAATGACAGCGCGAAAGACAGAGGTGCGAGTTGATGGCTCTTGAAGCAGCACTGTCCAAACTACTCGCCGGCAAACCCAGGCTGCATCCAGGTCATGTCTGGCTCGTCGGCGCGGGACCGGGCGACCCGAGCCTGCTCACGCTGGAGGCTCTTGATGCGCTGACCCAATGTGATGCGCTGGTGCATGACGCGCTGGTTTCGCCCGACATCATCGCCATCGCCGAGCGGGCCGAAAAACACTTCGTCGGCAAGCGCGGCGGCCGCCTGTCGATACCGCAGGCCGACATTAACGGCCTTCTTGTCCGCCTAGCGCGGCAAGGCCGCAAGATCGTGCGCCTGAAGGGCGGCCATCCAACTGTCTTTGGGCGAGGAGGCGAAGAAGCGCTCGAACTGGTTGAACATGGCGTCCCCTATCGTGTTCTGCCTGGCGTAACTTCGGCGTTTGGCGGTCTGGCGTCCGCCGGCATTCCCGTCACCATGCGCGGCGTCAACGGTGCTGTCATCCTGGCGACCGGCTTTGCAGCCGTCTCGGACGACCGGCCCGACTGGGCGGCGCTTGCCCGCACCGGTCAGCCGATCATCATCTATATGGGATTGACGCATCTTGCCCGGACGGTTGCCGATCTGATGGCTGGCGGTCTGCCGCCCGAAACGCCCGCCGCCGCTGTCGAAAACGCAACGCTGCCGCAGGAGCGCGTCATCGCGGCGACGCTGGGCACGCTGTTGGAGACAGTCGCAGCAGAACGGATCGTCTCGCCATCGCTGATCGTGATCGGCGGCAATGTCGCACTGCGCGATCAACTTCGGAGCCAGTCGTGAGCGCCCGCGCTATCATAATCGGCGCACCGCGATCCGGCTCTGGTAAAACCAGCATCGCCATAGGGCTGATGCGCGCGTTGACCCGGCGTGGCTTGCGCGTTGCGGGAGCAAAATCCGGACCTGACTATATCGATCCCGGATTTCACGCCGCAGCAACTGGACGGTCGGGCGTCAATCTGGACAGTTGGGCAATGTCGCCGCCGCTTTTGGCCGCGCTGCTGGCAGCCGCAGCCAAGGACGCCGACATCATCATCGTCGAAAGCGCAATGGGCCTGTTTGACGGCATTCCGTCCGAGCCCGGGCGCTCCGGTTCGGCGGCGGAATTGGCAAGGCTGCACGGTCTGCCGGTGCTTCTGGTGCTTGACGTATCGGGTCAATCACAGACTGCCGCAGCCGTCGCCAAAGGATTTGCTGTCTACGACAAGGACGTTCATATCGCCGGTGTCATCCTCAATCGGCTGGGTAGCGAACGCCACAAACGTCTTGCTGGCGACGCCATCGAGGCAGTCGGCCTGCCGGTGGTTGGCGCTGTGCTGCGCGACCCTTCCCTCACCCTGCCCGAGCGCCATCTGGGTCTCGTTCAGGCGGACGAACATGCAGGTATCGATATTCATATTGACCGGCTGGCCGACGCCATGGAGCGTTCGCTGGATCTCGACCGCATCGTCGAACTAGCCGTTCCAGTCGCCGGCGCACGCGCCGATGGGCTAGTCGCCCTGCCACCGCCCGGCCAGCGTATCGCCTTGGCCAGCGACGCCGCCTTCAGCTTCATCTACCCGCATCACATCGCCGGGTGGCGTGCGGCGGGCGCTGAGCTGGTTCCGTTCTCGCCTCTGGCCAACGAAGCGCCCGACCCTGCCTGCGATGTTTGCTGGCTGCCCGGCGGCTATCCAGAGCTGCATGCCGGGCGGCTGGCGCAGGCCGGCTGGTTTCGCGCCGGCATGACGGCCTTTGCCGCGCAAAGACCGGTACATGGCGAATGCGGGGGATTCATGGTTCTGGGCGAAGCCCTGGAGGACGCAAGCGGCGAAACCCATCGCATGCTGGGACTGCTTGGCCACGCCACCAGTTTCGCCAAGCGCAAGATGAACCTCGGCTACCGTCAGGCGACCTTGATCGGCGATTCGCCGATTGGACCGTCCGGCGCCCTGATCAGGGGGCATGAGTTCCATTATGCGCAGATTATCGAGCCGGGCACCGACGCGCCGCTAGCCAAATTGGCCGATGGACAAGGCAACCCGCTGCCTCAGTCCGGGGCGCGGCGCGGCAACGTGACGGGATCATTCTTCCACGCCATCGCCCGCGAGGATGCATGAGCGCCATCCGCCCTCTGCCCGATTTTGCCATCAGCCTGGCGTTTTTTACCCGCCTGCCCCTGCCGCATTTCACCATTACCGACCGCAAACTTGGCGAAGCGATCTGGGCCGCGCCAGTCGCCGGCGCAGTCATCGCGCTCGTTGTCTGGCTGGCCGCCATGGCCGCCGACGCTATCGGCGTCCCGCTGCTGCCCGCGGCGGCGCTGGCAATCGCCGTCTCGCTGCTGGTCACCGGTTGCCTGCATGAAGACGGACTGGCTGACGTGGCGGACGGTTTCGGCGGCGGCAAAACGGTCGAAAGCAAGCTCGAAATCATGCATGACAGCCGCCTCGGCGCTTATGGCGCAGCCGCGCTGATGGTCTCGATCCTGATACGCTGGTCCTGCATCGCCTCGCTGCTGCAAAATGACGCCCTGTTGCCGGGACTGATCGCCGCACATGCCGGATCGCGCGCAATCTTCGCCAAGCTGATCCGTGAAACGCCGCTGGCCAGTCAGTCGGGCCTTGCCTCGACGGTGGGCGACATAAGCGAGCAGAGCGCCTGGATCAGTCTCGGCCTCGGCGTATTGGCGTTGGCGCTGCTTGGCCCCTTCGGCGCTTTCGTCACGATACTGGTTCTGGTGCTGCTCGTCCTGGCGTTCCGCCAGCTCTGCATGCGCCAGATCGGCGGGCTCACTGGCGATACGCTGGGCGCAGCCCAGCAGGTCGCCGAAATCGCCATCCTGATCGCAGCAGCCTCCATCGCTTCCTGATTCATTTTCGGAGATTTTCCAGCCATGCCCTTCAATTCACTGGATGAATTGCGCATCGCCTGCCTTGATCTGCCGGCTGGCGACGCAGCTGCCGCTGCTGCCGTCGCTGCGCGCCAGAACAATCTGACCAAGCCGCAAGGCAGCCTCGGGCGGCTCGAAACGCTGACCGGATGGCTGGGGCGGTGGCAGGGCCGCGCCATGCCACGCCTGGACAGGGTCAAGGTGATCGTGTTCGCCGGTTCGCACGGCGTCACCGCACAGGGCGTTTCGGCTTTTCCAGCAGAGGTCACGGCCCAGATGGTGGCGAATTTCGCTCATGGCGGCGCCGCCATCAATCAACTGGCCAAATCCGCCGGGGCTGAACTCGAAATTGTCGCGCTGGAAGTCGAGCGTCCAACCGGCGACTTCACCCAGACCGTCGCCATGGACGGCGCCGATTTTCTCGCCGCAGTCTCGACCGGTTACGACGCAGTCGACAAGGACCTGGACCTTTTGTGCCTCGGCGAAATGGGCATCGGCAACACCACTACCGCTGCAGCCATCGCCCACGCCCTGTTCGGCGGCGAGCCGGGAGACTGGGTCGGACGCGGGACCGGCGTTGACGATGCTGGCCTGAACCGCAAGGCGGATGCGATCGCCAGAGCCATGGCGCTGCACAAGGCTGCCCTTGGCGACCCGCTGGCAATCGCCGCCGCTCTGGGCGGCCGCGAACTCGCGGCCATGTTTGGCGCAGCGCTCGCCGCCCGCAGGCTTGGTGTGCCGGTATTGCTTGACGGTTTTGTCTCCACGGCGGCGGTCGCACCGCTCTTCGCGCTGAACGCTTCGGGCCTTGATCACGCCGTAGCGGGCCATTGCTCGGCCGAAGCCGCTCACCGCCGCTTGCTTGGTGAGTTAAAGCTCGTTCCCCTGCTCGATCTCGGCATGCGGCTGGGCGAAGGTTCCGGCGCCTGCCTGGCGGTCAATGTGCTGCGTGGCGCGCTCGCCTGTCACGCAGGAATGGCGACCTTTGCCGAAGCGGCCGTGTCGGAAAAATAGCCGCGCAAACTTTCGCAGCGTTCAGGGGTGGACATGGAGCGAGCCCAAAGCTATATGCCCGCTCGCCGGTCGGGTTCCCCCGCACAGGCTGTGGGTGCGTAGCTCAGTTGGTAGAGCAGCTGACTCTTAATCAGCGGGTCACAGGTTCGATCCCTGTCGCACCCACCAAATCCCTCTCAGACAAACAACCGTCCTTCAGCGACCATGACCGCATGGCCGCCGATGCGCGCCTCGGTCAGCGCGCGGTTCTGAACCTCAAGTGACAACCGTATCCGCGACGGGCGGCCCATTTCGACGCCTTGCTCAAGCCAACGCACAAGCGTTCCGTCCAGCGGTTTGTCAAAATGCATAACCGCGCCCGAGAAAGCGGCCGCTGCTGATCCTGTAGCCGGATCCTCAACCAGTCCGACATGGCCGGCGAACATGCGGCAGTGAAAATCCGCGTCATGCAGCGCTGTCTGGCGGCAATAGACATAAGCCGCAGGCGCGGGCGCCCCGGTTTGTCCGCCGGTTAGCTCCATCCAGAATGTGGCGTCAAGTTTGGCGCGTCCCGCCGCTTCAAGGTCTGCAACCGGAATAGTCACATAGGGAACCCCGGCGTTCCAGGCGCTGACCAAATGGTTCTCGAAACCAATTTGTTGCGGAGCCAGACCCAAGGCTGCGGCGGCCTGCTCGCGGCTGATCGGAAATGGCGCGGGTTCGGGCAGTTTTGGCAACGAAAACTCGGCGAACTTTGCGCCATGGCCCGAACCCACCGCACAGCGCACTGGGCCGATATTTTCCTCCAGCACAAAGATCGCGTCCTCGATCCCGTCGCGCAGCGCAATGGCCACCGCCCCGCCAACCGTCGGGTGCCCGGCAAAGGGCATTTCGTGGTAGGGCGTAAAAATGCGGATACGCGCCTTATGCGCCGGATTGTCCGGCGGCAAAATAAAGATGGTCTCTGAAAGATTGAATTCATTGGCAATCTTGAGCATTGCGTCGTCGCTTAAATCGCTGCCGTCGAGCACCACGCCAAGCGGATTGCCCGCAAGCCTGTCGCCCGTGAACACATCCATCACCTGATAAGCACGACCCGTCATTCACATTCACTCCAGATTTGCCGTTCTGCGCAAACTGCCGGCTGGCGCATTACCCGGAGCGCGGCTAGTGCTGGCCACGATGTGCGCTGCAAGCTGACAGGCAAAGAAGCGCTGAGAAAGCAGACAATGGTCGATCACGCAATAACGTTGCCGCAGTTGCTGGAAACCCGGCATGCGAATATCCCCATCTACCTTTTGCTGATGACGCCCGGCGCGAAGTTTATTGCGGCTCGCAACACCCCGGAGGGCGACGAGATGCGGCGTCAGCATCTGCTGTATCTGTGGGAGCTGGAAGAAGCCGGAAAGCTGCTCGGCTGCGGCCCCAGGGACGCCGGTCTTCCAACGCAGGAAGGCATGGGCCTGCTCCTCGCAGGCTCGCGTGAGGAAGCTGAAGAAATCGCCCGCAACGAGCCCTACGCCAAGGCTGGATGGCGCGCTAACCGCATCGCATCCTGGCGGCTCAATGAAGGCGTCGCAGTCGATTTTGTCCGCCGCATCCTTGCCGCACAGACCTGAGACCACCCCCCAATCGCGCCATCACCCTCATTCAGCCCCAGTTCATGACCAAGATTTAATTTGCGTTTCGGGTCCGCGCGCCCGATCTGCAGTTGAACAGGGCGAGTTGAGGCTTTTATGGACCAGATCGTCGCCCGGCCCAAGCCGGCGTCAGAGATTTCGATCGAAACCGAACTTGGACTGGATAGCAAAGGCCGGTCCGTTCGCCGCCGTCGATGGCCCTATGTTTTGACCGGCCTTCTGGCGCTTGGCGCCGCTGCCTATGCCTACTACCCCGGTTCGACAACGCCAGCGACGGCCACCTATCGCACCGAACCCGCGACATTGTCCGACCTGACTGTCGAAGTGACCGCGACCGGCAATCTGCAGCCGCTCACCCAGGTTGATATTTCATCCGAACTTTCCGGGGTCGTGCGCGATGTTCCGGCTCGCGAAAACCAGAATGTCAAAAAGGGCGACGTTCTTGCGCGCCTCGATACAAGCAGACTGGAGGCCGAGATCGAACGCGCGCAGGCGTCAGTCAAGGCGGCGGTCGCCCGCGTCGAAGACGCCAAGACGACAGTAAAGGAAACCCAACAGGCCTTCTCACGCGCGGAACAGCTCTCCAAACGGGGTTTGGGCACCACGCAGGCGTTCGACACGGCCACCGCTGCCCGCGACAGGGCTCTGAGCGCGCTCGCAGTCGCCGAGGCCAACGCAGCTATCGCCGGCGCCGAGCTGAAAGTGCAGCAGGCCTCGCTCGAAAAGAGCACCATCTATGCGCCAATCGACGGCATTATTCTCACACGTTCAGTTGATCCTGGACAGACAGTCGCCTCCTCGCTGCAGGCGCCGGTGCTGTTTGTCATCGCGGCCGATCTGAAAAAGATGGAACTTAAGGCAGCAGTCGATGAAGCCGATATCGGCAACGTCAAGGCCGGTCAGAAGGCCCGCTTCACTGTCGACGCTTTCCCGGGCCGTACTTTCGACGCTTCGATCCGCGACATCTCTTATGCGTCGGTCGCCACCGAAGGCGTCGTCACCTATGACGCGCGGCTCGATGTCGACAACGCCGAACTCCTGCTGCGCCCTGGCATGACCGCCACGGTCTCCATCATCACGCGCGAGGCCAATGATGTCGTGACAGCGCCGAGCGCGGCCTTCCGTTACCGGCCGCCTGTCATCGAGGCCAGCCGCAGTTGGTCGCTCGACAATCTGTTGCGCCCGCCAAGGCGTCCGGCGCGAGACAACCGCCCCCAGCGCACCGATGGCACACGTCCGCTCTACGTCCTCAAAGACGGCGCACCGCAGCGCGTCGACGTTAAGACGGGGGCGAGTCAGGGCGACCGCACCGAGATCGTTTCCGGCCTTGAGGCCGGCCAGGAGGTCATTCTCGGCGAAGGCGCCGGTCAACGCGATTCAGGACAGCGGCCGCAACAATGACTATCCCGCTGATCTCTTTCGAGAAGGTCTGGAAGACCTATGGCCAAGGCGAAGCCCGCATAAACGCGCTGGCTGGCGTCGATCTGGCCATACCGCGTGGCGAGTTTGTCGCCATCATGGGTCCTTCCGGTTCGGGCAAATCAACCGCTATGAATCTTATCGGCTGCCTCGATACGCCGACGCGCGGCCACTACAGATTTCTCGGCATTGATGCCGGCGGACTGGATCGGGGCCGGCGCGCTGTCTTGCGCAACCTCCACATCGGCTTTGTCTTTCAAGGCTACAATCTGCTTGCCCGCACAACAGCTGTCGAAAATGTCGAACTGCCGCTGATCTACCGCGGTATGAGCGCGGGACTTCGCCGCAGGGCCGCGCTCGCTGCGCTGCATCAGGTGGGACTGGACGGCCGCGAAAACCACACGCCCGCAGAGCTGTCGGGCGGCCAGCAGCAGCGCGTAGCGATTGCCCGCGCCATCGTCACCAACCCCACTCTCCTGGTCGCCGACGAGCCGACCGGCAACCTGGATACCCAGCGCAGCCATGAAATCATGGAATTGCTGACTGCGCTAAACCGCGACAATGGCCTCACCATCGCCATGGTGACGCATGAGGCTGACATCGCGGCCTATGCTGAGCGCACGGTCCGCTTTCTCGACGGTAAGATTGTCGAGGATCTGCAGGCGGAGGCGGCCTGATGCTTTTCGAAACGATCCGCCTCGCCTTGCGCTCGATCAGCCGCAACGTTTTGCGCTCGTTCTTGACGCTGCTTGGCATCGTCATTGGCGTCGCCGCCGTCATCGCCATGATCACCATCGGGTCCGGCACAACCGAAAAGGTCAAATCCGACATCGCCAAGTTGGGCTCCAACCTGCTTGTCGTCTATGCCGGACGCATGCCTGCGCCCGGGTCCGCGCCCGGCCAGCGTCCCAAGGACCTGACCGACAAGGAGGTCGCCGCGCTCAAGACCAATCTTGAAGGCGCGCGAGCCATTGCAGGCGCAGCGCAAAAGCAGGCGCGCGTCATCTACGGCGCCGAATCCCTGACGGTCGGCGTCACCGGCGCTGACGCCGATTTCTTCGCCGCACGCGACTGGAACATCGTATCCGGCCGCGCCTTCACCGACGCGGAGGTCCGTGGCGGCGTTGGCGTCTGCCTGCTTGGCGAAACCGTGCGCCAGCAGTTCTTTGGCGCAGGCGATCCTGAAGGCCAGGCGATCCGTGTCGGCAAAATGAGCTGCAATGTAATCGGCCTGCTGGAACCGAAAGGCACATCCGGATTCGGTCAGGATCAAGACAATGTCGTCATGATGCCGATCACCACCTTCCAGCGCCGTATCGCCGGTGACCGCGAGGTCGATTCGATCTATGTCGCCGCCGATGACCAGACGGCCACCAGCGAGCTTCAGATCCGCGTCGAGGACATTCTGCGCGACGCCCGCCAGGTTCCGGCTGACCGCGACAATGATTTTAACGTCCGCGATATGACGCAGGTGGCCGACACAATGGCCAGCGCCACAAACGTCATGACCGGAATGCTGGGAGCGGTCGCGGCCGTCAGCTTGCTGGTAGGCGGCATCGGCATCATGAATATCATGCTGGTTTCTGTTACCGAGCGCACGCGCGAGATTGGCATCCGTCTGGCGATAGGCGCCCATGAGCGCCACATTCTGGTGCAGTTCCTTGTCGAAGCGACTGTCCTATCGCTGCTTGGCGGCCTGATTGGCATCGCACTGGGACTGGGACTGGCCGGTTTTGCGTCCTGGCTGTTATCGATCCCCTTTGCTCCGAGTAGTTCGGTTGTCCTGCTTGCCGTCATCTTCTCTGCGGCAATCGGCATGATCTTCGGCTTTTTCCCGGCTCTGCGCGGAGCTCGCCTCGATCCGATTGTCGCGCTCAGACACGAATGACACGCGCAAGAACCACAAATGTGATCGTCGGGCATCGATGAATCGCTTGCGCGACGCCTGATCTGGGAATACCGGACCGGTCTTCTTGCCGCTCCCCCCGCGGCGATTTCTCTTTTGTGAAAGCACTCTCCGTGAAAAGCGGTGTCCTGATCGCGCTGGCCGGCTACGCCGTCTATGCCTGGGGCGACGGTTTTATAAAATCGCTCGCCGGCCAGATTTCTGTTTTCGAACTTGGATTCTTCAACAGTCTTTTTGCAGGATTTTTCCTGTATTTCCTGCGTCCCGGCGCAGAGAGCTGGAGCGGATTCTGGCGCACCAGCCGGCCCTGGGCCGTTCACATGCGCGGCGCGCTTGGCCTGCTTGCCGGCGTTTGCAGCATCTATGCCTTTACGACAATCCCATTGGCCGATGTCTACGCGCTGCTCTTCCTCGCGCCACTTTTCGTGACGTTGATGTCGATAATATTCTTGAAGGAGCAGGTTGGGCCCTGGCGCTGGGCAGCTGTGATCGCGGGCTTCCTGGGCGTGCTTCTGGTGGTAAAGCCAGGTGTCCGGGAACTGGAGCTTGGCCATCTGGCTGCGACGGCGGCCGCCCTTGCCGCCGCCGCCTCGCTCGTCCTGATGCGATCCCTGGCCAATGAGCGTCAAACCACCGTCATCGGCGTTCTTATCGCCTATATGCTGATCTTCAACGCAGTTGCTGCAATGCTAACCGGCGTTTCAATGCCAAACTGGCAGGTGCTGGTCGTCCTGGTCCTGACTGGTCTTTGCACTGCCGGTGGACAGCGCCTGCAACTTCTGGCCATCCGGCTTGCTCCCGCCAACCTGATCGCGCCAACCCACTATTCGCAGATGATCTGGGCCGTTCTCATCGGCGCGCTGTTTTTCGCAGAATATCCCGACGGCGTCGCCCTGTTCGGGCTGGCGGTGATCGCCGCCGCCGGGCTGTTGACGATAGTTCGCGAAAATATCCGGCTTGGCTCGGTTCGCTGGAACCCCTTCCGCACCCGGCTCTAAAACCTATCGCCTCTGCGCGAAATGCCAGTCGATGATCGCTTCCATATGAGCGGCCATGCCTGCCGGCTTTTCCCCGATGCCATCGATAACAACCGGTCCCTCAATTTCCGGTTCTTGCTCTGTCGCGACAAAGGATTCGATACTGCGGGCAATGGAATGCGCATCCCTGTTCAACCAATAGCGCCGGAAAATCACGGTCGAGCTGTCGATAGAATAAATGTGGAAACGCGAATCTGTAGCCGCCTTGGAGATATCCAGTCCGGTTTCCTCCATAACTTCGCGCATCATGTTGGCAGGGACATCACAGCGCGAATCAACAAAGTCCGCCGGTTCGAAAGAACCCGCCGCAAAATAGACGCGGCCCGGATTTGCGGTGTGCTGCGCCATGCGGATCGCCACCAGCTTGTTGTCGCTCGACACCAGCGCCGGAAACGCAAAGCTGTGTTCGATGTCAGCGTCGCCCTTGTTCTTTCGAAAGTAGAGCATTGTTGCGTAATTCACCGGATGGCAGCGCCCGGTGAGCGTCGTCCCCCGCAACGCCAGCTCAGAAAGCAGAACCATCCTGCCGTTGAACAGCGCCGGATTGGCCGCATGTTCGCGCTCCCAATTCGCCGCGATCGCGTCCCTGTTGCGCAGTTCAAAAGGATGCGGGGTCGAATCCAGCCGAACATCGACATGTTGAACGGGCGTGATAACGCCGCGTGGCAGGTCAAAAGCCATATGGTCAGACCATATCCAGCGTCACCGCCACCGGGCAATGATCGGAAGCCTTCGGACGATCCCACCCAATGCGTGGATAGCGCGGCACGTCCTGCCCTTCCGGGAATGGCGTGCGGTAGGGTTGCCCGCCCCTGATAATGTCCGGCACAGCCTTGGCGTTACGTTGTGCAACCATCGGCGAAGCCAGAATGTAGTCCAGTTGGCACAGATGCCGCTCGTCCGGCCCACGCGTGTGATAGAGCGTCCAGCGATCCATTTCCGGGCGGCGCTCGACAAGATTTTCGGCAAAACCGTCCGCCAGCAGAACCTCCAGGCAGGAACCTTCCTCTTTCACAGGCGAGAATGTGTATCCTGCAAACTGGTCGCCCCCGATCAAAACCCGCTCGCGATAATCGTTGCAGTCGCCGCAGATGATCCAGCGCTTGTCCTTGGCGTGATCCTTGCCGAAGCGGTCCTCAATGATGCGGCGCACCGCCTTGGCCTCGGCGATCCGCACCGGCATCGAGGCGTCGCGCCCGGACTGTCCATTGCGCTGGCCGCCCATAGATTTGAGATGCACCAGATAGAGCGTTAGCGGTTGGCCACCGACTTTGAGATCAACTTCCAGGCAGTCGCGGCGGAAAATCCGCTCGTAGGGTTTCTCGTTCAGCGCCTCCAGTTCCGGTGTCCAAAGCCCGAAATCATCGAAGGTGACATGCGCATGGCTGGTCATGCGCACAAATTCGATCTTCTGCCCGTCCGCAGTTTCCTCGCGCATCATCACGCCGACATCTATGCCGCGCGAGTCATTGCCGGCGGTAGTGTATTTCTGGCGGTATCCGTGGCCGACCATCTTGAAGAGGTAGCCGTATTCAAAGGCATTGAGCGACTCGATCGAATCGACCTCTTGCATGCAGATAATGTCGGCGCGTGTCGCTGCGATTGCGAGCGCGCAATGTTGGCGCGTGTCATCGGTTTCGGCAATTGCGCGCGCCGCCTCGAGCGCCCTATAGGTCGCCTCATCCTTGATTTCGTAGATTGCCAGCGTTCGATCCCGATTTAGCTGGTTGCGAAAGCCGGAATAGTCGAACCTGTGCATGAGGTTTTCGACATTGAAGGTAGCGATGCGGAGTGACATGTTTCAAGACTTGCCAAGAAGGCGCGGCGAACACAAGTCGTTGCGGAACCATTCGTGCCCACTATCGGTTAGATGGTTAGATGCGCCGCACTGGACATGACGCCATCGCGTGCGGCTCTATTCGCCTGACTGCTGGGAGCAATTTGACTATGAGACCCCTGTTGAACACCGCCCTGACGGTCCTTTTCGCTGGGCTTTTGATGACGTCTGCGACGGTGGCTGGACCGTTGAATCTACAGAGCCAACCCAATTTCCCGACCACGACCCTCGTCGGCGACGGCATTATGGGCGGGGCGGACTTCGACGAGTCTCAGGAATGCGGTGAAAGCCGTCATGCCTGTTTGGGCGACTCCAGACGCAAAGAGAGAAATGTCCGCAATCGCTATCGGTTCGAGCGCGAGGTCGGTGTCTACTCTCGGGCGCATATGCGCTGGTGCAGCCAGAATTATCGCTCATACAGATCATCCGACAATACGTTCCTGGCTAAGCGCAATGTCAGGCGGACATGCGTTTCGCCGTTCTTCTGACAATGCGCTACACGCTGCCCGGGATATGGATCGGCATAGCGTTGCTGTTCCTGCTGTCGGCCGGGCAAATCATGGCGCGCGACCTTGGCGATCGAACATGCACCGTTCCCGGCCAGTGCGCCCAGCCTTATGGCGGCCGTGGCGGGCGGGTCTTCGATCCGCTGGACGGGTCGCCTGTCTACCAGCCAGCCCCTGCCTATCGCGATAGCAATATAGTGGGATTTCCAGTCAAGCTTGGGATCGCGCCGCGTGAAGGTCTGGAGCCCAAGGGCGGCAATCGCCACCAGACTTGGTGCAACAAGCGATATCGCTCCTATAGTGTTGCCGACAACACTTTCCAACCGGTTCGCGGCCCGCGCCAGCGGTGCCTTTCTCCATTCGATTGACCGCAGACAGAACTCAAATCGGCCGGCGCATGAACTTCTTCAACCCGAGTTGCGCATTGCCCTGGCGCGCGTCCGGGCTGACCGTTCATCTGGTTCGCCGGCCGACGATCAAAACCCGCTCTCCCCGAGGGTTTCGATCAAACCAGTTCGACTCCGACAAGATTGAGGGTCCGCCAGCGCACTGTCGCCTTGCGCTGCCTGTTTTCCGAAACAAGCAGCCAGAAAACACTCGGCAATGCAAAAGTCTCAGCCAAAGACAGCAGCGCGCCATTGTCGGATTGATTGCGCACCGCACACTCAAAACTGCTGTAGCCGTTATTGAAGGAGATCAGGCCCCCCTTGAGAACCCGTCGCCTCAGACGCGACCGGCGCTCTGCAAAAACCTGCCCGTCGACGCCAATAGACTTTTCAGTGATCGGGCTCATTGACGCCCTCCCTGCTGTGGTGGAGAGGACGATGCGAAATTCGTGCCAGCAGGATATGTCCCTAAACGGGACAGGCCCTTTTCGATCCGCGTCGCACAAAAGCAGAACCGGCGGACAGGGCCGCCGGTTCTTTTGTCTGGAGGTTTTTGAGCAGTCCGGGCGTCATCGCCAGCGACCGGAAGCGCGCAGGTGGGCTTTGTCAGGCGGTCGTCTCATTTCGTATCTGCCGCCATATCTGCTGTGGCGGTTCGACGTGACGAAGGAAACGACCATGATCGCTCTCCTGTGTTGCCGCACGCGTCAAACCCAAGGACCCGACGCACGCACAGAATGCGCCGCGAGAAGCAAATACATGGTTAACGCGGGAGAGCCATGGCAGGTCAAGACTTGTGAATTGTAACCGCCGGCCCGTCCGCCCACAGCGCATCGCGCGAGGAAGGACAGACCGGAAACCCGTAGATTTCGGTTACGATCAGTTGCGGGCCTTGTCGACCAGCTGGTTCTTCGCGATCCACGGCATCATGCCGCGCAACTTGGCTCCAACTTCTTCAATCTGGTGGGCGTCGTTGTTGCGGCGGATGCCCTTGAAGCGCGCCATGCCCGCCCGGTATTCCTGCATCCACTCCGAGGTGAACTTGCCGGTCTGGATATCCTTCAGCACGCGCTTCATTTCGGCCTTGGTGTCGGCGGTGATGATGCGCGGGCCCGAAACATATTCGCCCCATTCTGCAGTGTTCGAGATCGAGTAGTTCATGTTGGCGATGCCGCCTTCATAGATCAGGTCGACGATGAGCTTCACTTCGTGCAGGCACTCGAAATAGGCCATTTCCGGCGCATAGCCGGCTTCCACCAGAGTCTCGAAACCGGCGCGGATCAGTTCGACAAGGCCGCCGCACAGGACCACCTGCTCACCAAACAGATCGGTCTCGCACTCTTCCTTGAAGTTGGTCTCGATGATGCCCGAACGGCCGCCGCCGACGCCGCAGGCGTAGCTGAGGCCAAGATCATGCGCATTTCCCGAAGCGTCCTGATGCACGGCGATCAGGCACGGCACCCCGCCGCCTTTTTGGTATTCGCCACGTACTGTGTGGCCGGGGCCTTTGGGCGCGACCATCAAGACGTCGACGGTTGACTTCGGTTCGATCAGGCCAAAATGCACGTTGAGGCCGTGGGCGAAGGCGATCGCTGCGCCATCGCGGATGTTTGGCGCGATCTCGTTCTTGTAGATGTCGGCCTGCAACTCGTCCGGCGTCGCCATCATCATCAGGTCAGCCCATTTGGCGGCTTCTGCCACGGTCATGACCTTGAGGCCGTCCGCTTCGACCTTCTTGGCGGTCGGCGAACCGGCTTTAAGGCCGACGGCGATGTCCTTGACGCCCGAATCCTTCAGATTAAGCGCGTGGGCGCGCCCTTGAGAGCCATAGCCGATAATGGCGACCTTCTTGCCTTTGATCAGGTTCAGGTCGGCGTCACGATCATAATAGACACGCATAGTCAGGTACTTCCTTGTCTGAGTTGAATCTTCATGTGAGGCGAATTCCCGGCCCGGGCTTCGCCGCGCCGAAAAGGGTGAAAAACTGCGCCGTCGCGCGCGCGGCATCCGTTGCAATCTCGGCCTGCGACAATTTTAGGCTGTCTCCAAGCAGCAAACGTATCTGCACATCGCGCCCAACCAGTCCAAAGAATGTTCGGAACACCATCTCGGTATCGTCAAATTTCAGGATCCCGGCGACCCGGCCCGCCTCCAGCAGCGGTTTCAGCCGTTCACCGATCGCCAGCCGCCCGTTTGCGAGCACAATCGGTCCGAGGCTGCTCTTCTTCGACGCCGCCTGCCCCGCCGCCACACGATTGAGCGCAACCGAGGTTGACGACGAGATAACGGTCAGCCAGTTCGCCGCAAAATTCTCCAGACTTTGGCGCAGTGCGGCGGCGTCGAGATGTTGCGCGTCATAATTGCCGGCGCGAACCTTTGACGCCTGCCAGCGCACTGTCGCGGCCAGAATGCCGTCACGGTCTCCAAACCACTTGTAGAGCGTCTCCTTGGAACACGAGGCGCGCCGCGCAATGTCGGTGATGGAAAACTTGCCGCCCTGCTCGACCATAAGCGCTAGCACTGCGTCGAGCACAGCCTGCTGGCGCTCGGTCGGCTCGCCGCCTGCCGCGCTCTCTCCTGCCTGCAATTTTGCTTCCGCAAGCGCCATCAATAACCGTACCGTACGTTACGGTTCGGTTCTCTAGAACGGGCGTGAGGCGCAGTCAACTACCGATAGATCGAGAGATAGGCTTCGGGGATATCTACTGGAGATATCCAGGTCGCAAAGAGGAATTGCCGCATCTCAACCCGTCTGCCGCCCACCGACGCAATCTGCTAGGTCTGCCCCATGACGTCTCTCATCAACAAGCTCCGCGACTGGGCGCGGCTTATCAAACGCGACGTGTTGGCCCTCTGGATCGCCGCCCGTGATCAGCGCACGCCGGTCATGGCCAAGATCATCGCCGCCGCCGTCGCCGCCTATGCGTTGAGCCCGATCGATTTGATACCTGATTTCATCCCGATACTCGGTCTGCTCGATGACGCCATCTTGCTGCCCCTTGGCATTCTTTTGGCTGTGCAACTGATCCCGCCTGATCTGATGGCGCAGTACCGTGAGTCAGCAACAGAGCTGTCGCAACGCCCCACAAGCCGCGCCGGGCTCGCCATAGTGGCTGCGATCTGGCTCGCAGCTGTGATTGCAACTGCAAGCTGGCTCTACGCCCGCTCGCAGACCCATTGATCCTGGTTCAAATTCACGCTAGATTTGAACATAGTTCACATCCTGGTCGACCTGAATGATCCCACGCCTGCGCCTCGACATTGGCTGGTTCGACCTGTTGTCGGCGCTCGTCCTGTCGCCCTCTAACGAAGCGGCGCTCAACACACGCGTTCATGCACACGCAACACCGGATGCTCACCCTGTCACCGGCCTGTCTGTGCGTACACTATTCGATGCGATACTTGCCGAAACAGAGGCCCGCCCGGTGCTTATGAGCGCCGTCACCATCGCCGATATGCCCGCAATTGTGCAGGCGCACGGTCGGGCGCTCCATATAGTCGACATTGAAACGGATACGCTCTTCCCGGCTCCACAATCCCTGCGCGCAGCCTGTACGGCGCTGTCGCCCGGCGTCGTTGTGATCGCCCAACTCTATGGCGGCCGCACGGCCATCCCGTCAGCCGCCAGCCGCCAGGCCGGCCGGATCATCATCGAGGACTGTGCGCAGGCATTTGACGGCAAACTGACGCTGGCTTCCGGCGCCGATATCGCCCTTTTCAGCTTCGGGCCGATCAAGACCGCAACAGCGCTTGGCGGCGCGATTGGCTTGTTCCGCGACGCGGAGCTGGCGCAACGCGTGGGCCGGCGCATCGCTGCCTACCCTGCCCTGCCCGAGCGCTGGTTCCTGCGGCGCATCGCTAAATTCGCAGGTCTGAAGATCCTCAATATTCCGGTTGTCTATGGCGCATTCCTGTCAGTCTTGAAACTGTCGGGCCGCGACCCGGAGCAGACAATCGGCCAAATGGCCCGCGGCTTCTCCGCCGGCCGGCCAATCGCGGAGGCAGTCCGTCAAAAACCGCCCCGCCGCATGCTGGCTTTGCTGGCGCGCCGGCTGGACAAATGGCGGCCAGGGCCCGACGCCACGCCGCACCTGTTCGATCAACTGTCTTCGATCACAACTCTACCCGGCAGCGCCACCGGCAAACACCGGTGGTGGCTGGCCCCGATCATGGTCGCCGAACCCAGCCGGCTGATCGCCGCTCTTCGCAAACAAGGCTACGACGCAACGCGCGGCGCAACTTCAATGCACGCCATTTCCGGTGACGACAATGCCCCGCCGCCCAACGCCGCCCATATGATGCGATCGATTGTATACCTGCCCAAACCGGCGAACAAAGCGCAAGCGTCGCAGCTTGCAGCGGCCGTAGAAACCGCCCTGACGCCCAGCGCGCGGTAACGCAGCCCCTGGCCGAACAAGAACGCTGTGCTATTCAGCGTGTCGCTGAAGCGGATAGTGGAGATCAGAATGGAAGGCGGGCTGGAACTCAAGACGATGTCGTTAAACGACACGGCGCAGACCGATCTCGATGAGTCAGCCGCTGAAATCTTTGCGCTTTTTATGAAGCGCGAGACGGAATTTGGCTTCGTGCCCGACATCACCATCGACTATCCCGACATAGCAGCATCGGGAGAAGCTTTGTTTCTGACGGCGCCCGTCGCCTATATCGACGCGCGCATCGCAGCTCTGTCACGCGAAGGCGACCCCATCGCCAAGGTCGTCATCCTCACCACGTTTGGCGACAGATTGACGGCGGCTCTGGTTGCAGCCGGTTATCGTTCGACCCGCATCGACATGCCGGCCGGTCCGGATTTCACGTTCTGGTTCGAGCGCGACATTCCGGGCGTCGATGTCGGCCGCACCCTCTATCTTGAAGCCGTCAACGAGACCGACGAGAAGATCCGCCCCAATTTCTCGCTTGAGCTGCGCGACAAGACTGGCGCGTTGCGCGGCGGCGCCTGCGGGTCCATCCATGATCGCGAAGACGAGCGCTACGCCTATCTCGCCACCATGACGCTGGACATCGGCCTGCCCACGGGCACCGGCGCCAAACTCGCAGAGGCGTTGATTGACTTCCTTCGCAGTCTTGGCGTCGCCACCGTCCATCTTGGCACCCAAACCGCCGGGCCCTTCTACCAGAAGCTCGGCTTCCAGATCACCCATACGGTGCTTCCCCGCCTGCGTTTCCGCAACCTGGATGATGGCGCAAAAGTCTTCACCGATTTGGTAATGCTGGAGCGCCGGCTTTAGCCTGCATCATACTGCGCCCGTGCGTCACGCACCGCCTCATGGTTGCGCTCCGCCCAACGCAACAGATGGCTCATGGCGTCATGCATCGAGCGGCCAAGATCGGTGAGACTGTACTCGACACTCGGCGGCTTGGTTGGAAATACCGCGCGCTGCACGTAGCCGTCGCGCTGCAGATTGACCAGCGTCTGCGTCAGCATGCGCTGCGAAATATCCGGCGCCAGCCGCCGCAGCTCTCCAAAACGGTAGGGCTTTTCGGCTAGCGCTTCCAGAAGCAGCGAGGCCCAGCGGCC
>Ga0209573_1000853_pt1 | contig 54194 bp, 44 predicted proteins | sample TNRBio252014_DNA_FD_185870 | JGI IMG/M metagenome (GOLD analysis project Ga0209573, IMG submission 185870) | Wastewater treatment Type I Accumulibacter community from EBPR Bioreactor in Madison, WI, USA - TNR Reactor_6/25/2014_ DNA (SPAdes)... | ecosystem: Engineered > Bioreactor > EBPR >...
AACTTGGCCAGTATCTCCAGCCGCTCGTGTTTTGTGAATTTACTTGTCCGCATTTTCTTGCGATTTAGATGTTCCAAAATTAGGACTTTTATACTAAATTGCGGTTGCGCTTAGTGGGGAGCGTACACCTGTCTCTTATTCCGATTAATTTTTCTTTGATATCAACATTGTATCTGGCAGTAAGCGTGATGATTTGCTTGTCTAGTTCTTTATCTCCAATTTGTTGAATAAATTCCTCTAACAGACTCAACGCATCGTCAAATCTTGCTCTTTTTATTTCTGTTCTTATTTTATGAACTTGATTTTCAACGTATTGAGAATTCATGTTTATGTATTTTTATTTTTCCTCTTTTGTTTCAGCGAACTATGGTTGATCGTCAACTCCCCCTATATAGGCCCTATTGCGTCAAAACCCACTTTGTTATCAGTGTTTGACCAACCCCCAATTGCGTAAAGCTAACCGTTTTGGTTGGCTTTACGCAACTGCTGATCCGATAGAGGGGAGGGAAAGAGACGCATAAGGTTCATATGGTGGTTGTTTTACTATGTAAATTTAAACTGAAATTTCAAATCTCCATATCATCACACGGACTTTTTCTCTTGTCCCGACTTTTTTAAGTAATCCCAATGAATGCCGGAGCGTATGCCCGCAACGAGCAGCGTCGTATTAAAATGAAGACATTGGAAAGCAGGGGAGCTTTGGCATAAGCAGGGACTATAAATTGCCGTTGGTTTTGGCGGTGGCGAAGTATTAGAGCTTGTTGGGGCTAGTTTTACAATTCCTTTACATACTTTTTCATTTAAAAGCAATCAAACACATAAGTCTGCTATACATTTGCAATTTATAACTTTCTCATCCTTTCAACACCCGACGATTATGAAACGATTACCCATCTTAATTGCCATTTTGCTTTTTGGCAGCCAGCTTTTCGGCCAAAACAACTATTCGCCCGAAACGCTCGAAAAAATCAAGGCCGTAGAAAACAACCTCACCGGGAACATTGTCGTCAATGGCGCAAAGCCGAACACGATTGCCGAACAAATGGCCAAATACAAAGTAAATGGCATGAGCATTGCCGTCATCCATAACTACAAAATCGAATGGGCAAAAGGTTATGGTTGGGCGGATGTCAGCGAAAAAAAGCCAATGACGACGGAAACGCTCTTTGAACCGGGTTCCATCAGCAAAACCCTGAATGCAGTCGGTATCCTGAAATTGGCGCAAGAGAAAAAGGTTGACCTCTACGCCGACATCAATACTTACCTGACCTCCTGGAAATTCCCCTACGATTCGCTCTCAAAGGGAAAAACAATCAACCTGGCTCAATTGCTCGCGCATCAGGCGGGGTTAACCGTACATGGCTTTCCGGGCCATGACCTCAATGGGCCTATCCCCACGGTGTATGAGGTATTGAATGGTAAAAAACCGTCGTTCACGCCGGCCGTACGGAGTGCCTTTGAACCGGATTTAAAATTTCAGTATTCCGGCGGCGGCACCACCATTTCGCAAGTGCTGCTCACCGACGTCACGAAGCAAGCCTACGAGGTTTGGATGTATGAAAATGTATTGAAACCCATAGGCATGGTCAATAGCACGTATGCGCAACCGCCGGCAAAGGATCAGTGGCATTTATGCGCGTCAGCCTACAATGGCGACGGCACGCCGATCGAACGCAAATTCCATGTTTATCCCGAACAAGCGGCGGCGGGGCTGTGGATGACGCCTACCGATCTGTGCCACTATATTATTGACCTGCAATTGGCTTATAAAGGCCAGCCCTCCAAGGTGTTGAACCCCGATATGGTAAAATTGCACCTGACGCCTTACAACAACGGCCCCACTGCTATGGGGACTTTCATTGATAACCACGGTGGCGTCCTTTATTTTGGCCACGGGGCAGGCAATGACGGGTTTTGCGGGCAATTTTTCGGGAGTTTGGAAGACGGGAATGGCATTGCCATTTTTTTGAATACGGATAACGGCAGACTGCTCGGTGAGGTGATCAACAGCGTTGCGAAGGCGTACAACTGGAAGAATTTTTACCGCGAACCGCGGCAGGTAAAAAGTATAACTGTGCCGGAAAAAACCTTAAAATCCTACGAAGGCATCTACCTTTTTGATAATACCTGGGCCGCAATTGGTGAAAAGGACAACGAATTCCATTTTTACACCAGCTGGACACACGCAAAAATGTATTTTTCCTCGCCCGTCCAGTTTGTCAATGAGGAATTCCAGGCTGTCAAAACCATGATCAAAGATGAAAAAGGCGTCGTCACGGGTTATACCCGCACGGTAAACGGCAAGGAATATCCACCCGCCAAAAAAATCGCCAACTTAGATACCCTGCAATTGGAGAACCGTCTTTTTGGGGAAATCGGCTGGTATTATTTCGGCAATAAACAATACACAGCATCACTTGCGGCTTTCAAGCGGGGCGCGCAATTGTATCCCGAAGACCTCAATATGCTCATCAATGTTGCCCATTTGTATTTGTTTAATAACGACTATCCCAATGCCATTGCAATTTATAAAGCGCATCTGAACGATATGGTCAATTCTGGTAAGAGTTGGGTGGAAGTATTGAAAGATGATTATACCTATTTTAAGAACAACCAGAATGATGTGACCTTATTTGATAAGGTTTTTGAGGAATTAAAGATTGAAAAGCCTTAGAGCTTGTTCGGGATTTCCATGTATGTTTTAAATTTAGTGGATGTATGTGACATACGACAATGCCCCTGCTTTTTGGTGTATGCCGAAAGCAGGGGCATTGAAAAATTATTTCTCTGTGGTGGTCAAATTAATTTGACCAATGGTAAGGTAACGCTATTTTTTCATACAACACGCAAACTTTCAACCGCTCACAATTCCTCAACAGCGGGTGTTCAAATTCTCCCAGTTTTTTCATCCCAATTTTTTCCATCACCCGCTCAGACCTTATATTAATTTTGGGGGCAACGGCAACGACTTTTTGGAGGTCCAAATCCTGGAAAGCAAACTCCAAACACCTTGCAGCCCCTTCCGTCGCAAAACCTTTATTCCAGGCCTTTTTGCTGAGCCGCCAGCCGATATCTACACAAGGCGTAAAAGGAGCTTCAAATGTCTGTTCGGAAAGGCCGATAAAACCAATAAATTCATGGTTTTCCAGGGTTTCAACGGCAAAATAACAAAACCCTTTATCGGCCAATTGTTTTTGCATCCGGTGGATGAAATTGGCGGTTTCTTCTTTTGTGGTCAAACTCGGAAAAAATTCCATAACCGCTTTGTCTGCATTGATTGCGGCCATTTCCTCAAGGTCTGTCGCTAACCAATTTCTGAACCCCAACCTGGCTGAGGTAAAAAGATAGGATTTATGATTAGCCATATTAATTTGTTGTCGTTTTTGCCCTTCGCCCTTAAATTACCCAAACCGCCCCACGCCCAAAAAACCAATCGGCAATTCCGTTTTCCCTTTCAAAGCCAGATCAGCCATAATTTCCCCCACCACTGAAGCAAATTTAAAGCCGTGGCCGCTGAAACCGGCCGCAAGAATCACCTTGTTATCGGTATTGGGTAAAAAATCGAGGATGAAATTTTCGTCCGGCGTATTGGTGTACAGACAGGTTTTCATCGTGTGCGTACTCGCGTAAGCGCCGGGAATAAATTGGTTCAGCGCCTGAATCAGGTTGTCTTCTTCTTCAGCATCCGTTTTGCGATTTACCGCGTCCGGATCAGTGGAGTGGCCGTGGGCGTGGTGTCCGATTTTCAGGCCAATCGGGCCACCAAATGTTCCGGCGGGCAATATCGGGAAACCATAATAAATGCTGGGTTTGGCGGCATCGGCAATGACCCAGCAGGGGAAATGTCCAAATTCGAAGGGTTTCCACTCCTGCGGGTTCATCCAGGCCAGGGTTTGTCGGGTGACGGTTAATTTTGATGCAAGATCGGGCAGTAACTTTCCTGCCCAGGCGCCCGCGGTCAGCACGATTTTGTCTGTGGTGTACTGGCCGTGATCCGTCTGTACAATGATGTTCTTGCGGGTTTGCTGCCAACCAGTAATTTTTGTTTTGGTACGTATGGTGGCGCCGTACTTAATGGCTTGTTCCACGTACAGCAGGATTGCTTTTTCGGGGGTGATAAACCCGGCGTCGGGTTCCAGTAATGCCTCATAACTTTCGGGAACCCGGAACTGCGGATAAGCGACAGACAGTTGCCAGTCGGACAATGGATCTAAATGCAGTTGGAACTTAGAAGCAGATTCCCGCACGCCTTTCATCAATTCACTGTCAGGTTGGCCAAGGTACAGCAACCCGGTTTTGTGGTAGACTTTATGACCGGTCAAGGCTTCCAGTTCGTGCCAGTTTTCGTAGGCGCGCTCCAACAGCGGCACATAATCGGGGTGCTCAAAATAGGCTTTGCGGATGATGCGGCTTTGCCCCGCGTGCGACCCGAGTTCGTGCGGAATGTCGAATTGCTCCAACCCCAGCACCCGAACGCCCTGTTTGGCTAAGTAGTAGCAGGTAGCAGCGCCCATAGAGCCGACGCCGATGACCAACACGTCGTAGTGCGTTTCTTCAGGATGGGCAGAATTCGTCATGCTGTTGAGCTTTTTATACAAACAAATCCATAATCAAGACCCCAATCAAGCCCAAAATTGAAATCAGGGTCTCCATCAGAGTCCACGATTGGAAAGTTTGCTTGAGCGTCAGGTTAAAGAACTCTTTGAACATCCAAAACCCCGTGTCGTTGATGTGAGAACCAAATACACTGCCCGTGCCTACGGCCAGCACCATGAGTTCGGGTGAAACCTGTCCGGCCAATACAATAGGTGTAACCACACCCGCAGCGGTGATGCCGGCTACCGTCGCAGACCCGATAGTGACCCGAAGCAAAGCGGTGATGATCCAGGCAAAAAGCAAGGGGGGCATTTGCCAACTGCTGCTGAATGACGAAATATAGGCTGCGGTGCCGCTGTCGGTCAGGATTTGTTTGAAAACTCCGCCGGCAGTAATGATCAACAGGATAACCGAGATGCCTGCAATGGCACTATTGAGCCATTTCATGGTCGTTTCCATGGTTTCCCCTTTTCTCAATCCGAAAAAATAAATGGCGAGCAGCACTGAAATCAGCAGCGCGATATTGGCATCTCCCAGAAATGAAATGGTTTTTTTGAGCCAACCATCTGGCAGAACGCTGTTGGCAACAACCGACGCGGCGATGAGCAAAACGGGCAGCAACGCAATCAAAAAACTTAGAAAAACGCCAGGTAAAGTCGCTTGTCTTTTGTTTTCGTTTTGTACCTCCTGCAGGGGCGCTCCTGTTTGAATGGATTTCAAAAATCCGCCCAATACCGGCCCGGCAAGGATAACCACCGGCACCGAAATGATCAGGCCATAGATCAGGGTTTTGCCCAAGTCGGCTTTAAACGCATTAACTAAAAACACCGGCCCCGGATGCGGAGGTAAAAAACAGTGCGTGGTAGAGAGCGCCGCAGCCATTGGGATTGCGACGAACAGCAACGATACTCCGGTCTTTCTGGCCAATGAAAAAACAAGGGGCACCAAAATGACAAAACCGGCATTGTAATACAGCGGAATGCCAATCAAAAAACCGGTGAGCATGATGGCCCACTGGATGTTTTTTTCTCCAAATTTATTGATGAGGGTGGTGGCGATCCGTTCTGCCGCGCCGCTTTCTTCTAAGATTTTTCCGAGGATGGCGCCCAGACATATAATCAGCGCCAAACTGCCCAGCGTGCTTCCCACGCCTTTCTCTAAAGACACCAGGATGGCGGAAGGCGTCATGCCCAGCATCAACCCCGCCAGGATGGCAACGAGCAGCAGCGATAAGAAAGGGCTGACTTTTTTGGCCGTCAGAAATACCTGAAAAATAATGGCAAAGAGGATAATCAGTAGTGTCATGTTAGCTTACGGTATTTATGAGCGTTCCAATCGAATCAATCGAAATATGAATTTCATCCTGGCTATGCAAAGTGAAGTCAGCAGACGGTACGATCCCTGTTCCGGTCATGATGAAACAGCCATGCGGAAACGAACACTCTTTGTAGACGTAAGCCACCAATTCTTCCGGCGTTCTTTTCATCTGGTTCAAAGCGATCGCCCCTTCAAACACGACGGCGCCTGCCCTGTGGATTTGCAGGCTGATTTGGGTGTCTCCAGGCAAGGGTGCTTCCGACAAATAAATGCATGGCCCCACCGCAGCACAGCCGTCGTAAGTTTTTGCCTGCGGCAAATACAACGGGTTTTCGCCTTCAATGCTCCGGCTGCTCATGTCGTTGCCGATGGTGTAGCCAATGATTTTGCCGGTCGAAGTGACCACTAAGGTCAACTCCGGCTCTGGCACATCCCAGGAAGAGTCTTTTCTGATCCGGACAAACCCGTTATGTCCCACCGCGCGATGAGGAGTAGCTTTGAAAAAAACTTCAGGCCGCGCCGCTTCGTAAACATGGGCATAAAACTCGCTGCCACCGCTTGATTTGCTTTCCTCCTGCCGGCCTTCCCGACTTCGAAGGTAGGTGACCCCGCAGGCCCATAATTCCTGTTGTTGACCCAATGGCGACAAGATGTCCGCGCCAGGTAAGGATGCCACCTTCGGCGCCGTATTGAGTTTGGCGGTGACAGCCGCAAGGACATCATCCCGATTGATCAGGGTATCCCATTGTTCGTTTTGCAAAAGATAACACTGGCCTTCGTGCTCGATGCCGATGCCTTGTTTTAGGTTGAATAATTTCATGTCAAGCTCTATTTATTAGTTGGTTATCTATTTAGCGAGGGGTCTGTTCTTTAGCGTTCCAGAGCTGCGTTCGTTGAGCGGAGTCGAAACGAACGCAGCTCTGGGACGCTACAAACCCTATTTACGCAGGATCAATCGAAGCACGAAGCCGTCATTAGTGATGTACAAGATTTTGCCATCAGGCGTCAGGCTACAATTGCTGGTCGGGCCATCCACCCGAACCAAGCCCAATTTTTTTCCGTCGGAATTGAAGATGTAGACGCCGCCAGGACCTGTGGCAAATACGTTGCCATTTTTGTCAATCTTTAACCCGTCCGGCAGGCCATTCCAGTTTTTATCATAACCCGCAGCGCTGAAAAAAATCTTTCCATTGGTTGCCTTGTCGCCTTCCAGGTCGTATACATACCAATTGGGTTTGCCGTGGTCGCTGTTGGCAACGATCAGGCGGCGCTCACCGGGGAACAAAGCAACGCCATTGGGCCGGGTCAGGGAATCAACGAGCAGGATCACTTCGCCGTTGGGTTTGACTTTATATACCCCTTGCCAGGGCGTTTCTTTCGCAGGGTCGTCCATTTGTTTCTCCAAACCATAAGGTGGATCAGTGAAATAGAAATCGCCATTGCTGGCAAAAACGATGTCATTCGGGCTGTTGAACCGTTTGCCCTGATAGCGGTTTGCCAAAGATTCAAATGTTGCCGCAGGCGCTGATAGTGGAGCAGTCATTTTGGCGATTTGCCGGTTTCCATGTTGGGACAAAACCAATTTTCCATCCGGAGCAAGCGTCAACCCATTGCTACCCATTTCACCCGATCGTTGCAGGGTATCTGTGTAACCGGAAGGCACGAGGTAAACTTCGTGACCTTTGGCGGGCGTCCATTGGTAAACCGTATTTTGAGGCACATCGGAAAACAGGAGGATGCCCAAATCATCCAACCAAAGCGGGCCTTCACTCCAGTCGAACCCTTCCGCAATGATTTCAACTTTGGCGTCCGGTGCGATGATGTCGTTCAGTGCCTCGTCGTACCGTTCGATGGCGCCAATGGTTTTGTAAGTCTTTGCGGTATTTTCGTCCTGCGGCGGCGCTGAATTTTGCTTGCAGGAGGTATGCCACAAAAGGATAAAACTGAAGAGGAGTGCTCTTGACATATTGATTGTGTTGATTTTAGGTTTTGGTCTACTAAATAATGCCTGACCATTGCATGGATAGCCTTTTTGCGCGGTTGCATCTATAATTTCCCGCAAAGAGCGCTAAGGTCTCGCAAAGGACGCTAAGGAGGGCGTCCTGCTTTGCGGACTTGGCGTATCCTTAGCGCTCTTTGCGGGAAACATTCATTCTCACATTAATGCAAGTCTCGCGTTACCTCCGAACCGGAGCTGCCTCTCAGGATGTCCAGGTCGGAACCCAAATGCGCCTGTTGAACATGGTCTATATAAAACTTCACATAGCCCCGTTCTGCAACGGGTGTGGGAGGTTGCCATGCTGCGCGCCGCCGGGCTAATTCTTCCTCAGCGACTTCTAAATGCAGTTTGCGCTGCGCAATGTCTAATTCGATCATATCGCCATTCTGCACTAAGGCCAGGGTTCCGCCCACGGCAGATTCAGGAGATACATGGAGTACGACCGTTCCGGCTGCTGTGCCGCTCATTCGGCCATCGGATATTCGGACCAAATCCCGGACGCCTTTATGCAGCAGTTTTTCGGGCAGGTCAACATTGCCGACTTCGGGCATACCGGGATAGCCCACCGGCCCTACGCCCTGGAGTACGATCACACTGTTTTCATCAATGTCGAGGTCGGGATCGTCAATTCGGGCGTGGTAATCCTCCATGCTCGAAAAAACAACCGCTTTGCCGCGGTGTTTTGCCAAAGCCGGCGTCACGGCAGAAGGCTTGATAATCGCGCCATTTTCGCAAAGATTGCCTTTGAGTACAGCAATGCCGGCATGTTGTTGCAACGGCGCTTCGATGGCAGCAATGACCTCCCTGTTGTAACAAACCGGGTTTTCATTGTTGGCGCCGATGGGGCTGCCATTAACGGTAATCGCTTCGTTGTGCAGGTAGTTTTTGAGTTCATTGATGACGACGGGCAAGCCGCCGGCGTAATAAAAGTCTTCCATCAAAAATTTGCCCGAGGGCTTCAGGTTGACAAGCAGCGGAATCTTGCTGCCAATGCGGTCGAAATCTTCCAGATCGAGTTCGATACCCAACCGCCCGGCAATGGCCAGCAGGTGCATCACAAAATTGGTGGAGCCACCTACCGCAGCGTTGACAATGATGGCATTTTCCATCGCCTGCTTAGTAATGATTTGGGAAATGGTTAAATTCTCCCGAACCATTTCTACAATGCGCCGGCCACTGAGCTGCGCCATTACTTTTTTTCTGGAATCCACAGCGGGGATAGCAGCCGCTCCGGGCAGGGTCATGCCTAAGGCTTCTACCATGCAGGCCATGGTGGAGGCGGTTCCCATACTCATACAGTGGCCCTGACTCCGAGCCGACCCAACTTCTGCCTCGTGGATGTCGGCAGCCGTATAGTTTTCTACGAGCGTTTTTTCTTTCACCATCCAGTTGAAGGAGCCGCTGCCGATGCATTCGCCTTTAAAACGACCATTGAGCATAGGCCCTCCCGGCACAACGATGGTCGGCAGCCCTACACTACAAGCCCCCATGAGGGTGGACGGCGTCGTTTTGTCGCAGCCTGTGAGCAGCACCACGCCGTCAATCGGATTGGCCCGGATGCTTTCTTCCACGTCCATGGAAGCGAGGTTGCGGTAAAGCATGGTGGTGGGACGCATGATGGTTTCGCCGAGCGACATCACCGGAAATTCCAGAGGGAACCCGCCGGCTTCTACCACGCCGCGTTTTACGATTTCTGCAAAATCCCGAAGGTGTCCGTTGCAGGGCGTCAATTCGCTCCAGGTATTACAAATTCCGATAACGGGTTTGCCCTGAAAGTAATCGTCGGGATAGCCTTGATTTCTCAGCCAGGAGCGGTGTACAAATCCCATTTTGTCGGATTTCCCAAACCAATCTGCGCTCCGCAATTTGTGATCGGGTTTCGTTTCGTTTGACATAGGCAAAGGTGGTTGTTTTTCTTGTTTGGAATAAAGATAGCCCACTCCGCAGGACTACCAAGCGGGATAAGTGTTTTTTTTACAAAAACAGTCAAGGTATAGCAAGATCGGCAATATCTTCGCCACATGAAGATCAACAATACCCATTATCGCTCTATCTGGCTCCACGCCGCCGATGAAGGCATCGTTCAAATTTTTGACCAGTGCCGTTTTCCGCACGAAATTGAAATCATGGACTTGCGCTCGATGGCAGATTGCGCACGGGCCATCCGCGATATGCACGTGCGCGGGGCCCCGCTTATTGGGGCTACGGCAGCCTGGGGGCTGTATTTTGCGGTACGCGAAGCCCCGGAAGGGGAGGGGTTGGAAGCGCATATCCGCAGTGCCGCCGAATTTTTGAATGCCACGCGCCCGACCGCCGTTGATTTGTCCCGTGCGCTGCTATTGATGCTTGAACAATTGGCGAAAGTGGAAGGCCGGGAAAATAAAATTGCGCAGGCTCGAAAAACCGCGCAGTTCATCGCCGACGAAAGCGCTGAACAATGCCGCATGATTGGTGAACACGGCCTGCCGCTGCTCGAAGCCATCAGCGCAGCCAAAGATGGCCAACCCGTGAACATCCTGACCCATTGCAATGCAGGGTGGTTGGCTTGCGTAGATTACGGCACCGCCACTGCACCGATATACGCCGCTTTTGACAAAGGCATTCCGGTTCACGTTTGGGTAGACGAAACCCGCCCCCTGAACCAGGGCGCGCGCCTCACTGCTTTTGAACTGCTGCAACACGGGGTGCCGCATACCGTCATTACCGACAATGCCGGCGGCCACCTGATGCAGCATGGTTTCGTGGATCTCGTCATCACAGGCACCGACCGAACAACCCGACAGGGCGATGTGGCCAATAAAATCGGCACTTACCTCAAGGCGCTTGCCGCAAAAGATAACTCAGTTCCTTTTTACGTCGCCTTGCCTTCTTCTACCATAGACTGGAATATGCGCGACGGCGTTGCAGAAATTCCCATTGAAGAGCGCAGTTCAACGGAAGTGCAGTATATTCAGGGCTGGAAAAACGGCGAACTCGCGCAGGTATTGCTCACGCCACCGGGTAGTCCGGCAGCCAATTATGGCTTCGATGTGACCCCGGCGAGGTTGGTGAGCGGATTGATTACCGAACGGGGAGTTTGCAACGCGAGTGAAGCGGGCCTGACCGGGCTATTTCCTGAATTTGCATAAAAATTGAATAGATGAAAAACCGACTTTCTCTTTTCTTTTGCGTAGCCGCTGTATCGTGCTTTGCGCAAAAAGCGCCACTCACGGGCTATGCCAAACAGGTCAAAGAATTTGAAGCATACATAGAACAGGCCCGCCAGGCATGGGAAGTGCCAGGTCTTGCCGTCGCTGTGGTGAAGGACAACCGGGTTATTTTTACAAAAGGATATGGGGTGAAGCAATTGGGGAGACCGGATGCGGTGGACACAGAGACCTTATTCACCTGTGCTTCCACCACCAAAGCCATGACGGCGGTTTGTATGGGCATTCTGGTGGATGAAGGCAAAGTAAAATGGGATGATCCGGTCATCCAATACCTGCCCGATTTCCAACTGTATGACCCTTATGCGACGCGGGAATTACGGGTCAGGGATTTGTTTATCCACAACAGCGGCGTTGGAAATTCAGATATTCTCTGGGCCGGTATGGATATTTCCTCCGATGAAGTGCTTCACAAAATGCGCTTGGTGAAACCTTCCTACTCGCTGCGCTCCAGCTTTATTTATCAAAATATTTTTTACCTCGCTGCCGGCGAAGTCATTGAAAAAGTCAGTGGTCAACCCTGGGAAAATTTTATCCGCCAACGGATATTCGAACCGCTAAAAATGACCCGAACCCGGCCTACCCGGGAAGCCGCTGCTGCTGATCCCAACCAGGCCAGCCCGCACTATTTGGTAAACGGCAAAATTGAGGTCATCGAAAACACCAGCGCCGACCAGATTGGGCCGGCAGGTTCTGTATGGTCCTCCATCGGCGACATCAGCAAGTGGGTACTGTGTATGCTCGACAGCAGCAAATACGAAGGTGGCCGCCTGCTTCAGCCCGCTACTTTCCGGGAAATGTTCAGGCCACAGACCCTGGTTCCCGCCAACCAGTTTTATCCCACCCAACAACTCACCAAGCCCAACTGGACGACTTATGGCCTGGGGTGGTTTCAACACGATTACAAAGGGAAAAAAGTGAACTTTCATACCGGGAGTTTAGCCGGGGCGATTGCCATTCACGGGCAAATGCCAGAGGAAAAAATCGGGATTTATGTGTTTGGCAATTTCGATCACGCGGAGGTACGCCACGCGCTGATGTACAAAGCGTTCGACCTGTTTGCGCTGGGCGGCAACCGCGACTGGAGTGCTGAATTTCTGAAACTCTATGGCAACCTTCGGGAACAGGGAGAGAAAAATCAAAAGGATTTTGAAGCCAAACGTGTCGCTAATACCCAACCCTCGCTGCCCCTCGAAGCGTATATCGGCAAATACACCGACCCGCTTTATGGAGAAGTGCAAGTTTCTATTTTGGATAATCAACTCGTTTTCAACATCAACCAGTTTGTGAACGCTCAGCTCCAGCACTGGCATTACGACACTTTCTACGGTCCGTATGAAAAGGCCTGGTATGGCAATGCTACGGCGCGATTCACGCTGTCGCCAGTGGGGAAAGTGGAGAAATTGGAGTTTGACGGGATGGAGTTTGGGAAGATCGTAGAGTAGTGAAAAATCTATGTAATTTTGGAATTCAATTCCAAAATTACATAAAAACCTTACTCCCAATAATCTGGCTTCTCCAGCGTCGAGTTTGGCAATCGCGTACATGTACAACACTCTGATGGGAACGGAGAGGGTGGAAAACCCGCGATCCCGCAATAGGGATTAATCTGGTACGGCAAAAAATCGGAAGCCAGCACTTTAACGTGCGTGACATCTTCCGGTGCTGCATAAAAATAGCCCAGCACCAATTCTTCCGGGTTATTAACATTTGTAATATTCCCGCGGATGGCGCCCGGTGGGGCATCAAAAAAGCTACCGCTTTGGGTCAGCAGCAGGGATACTTTATTCCAGTATTTAAAGGCGTCGGGGGTGAGGGTTTCCATATACAGGTTAAAATAAACGACTTCGCCAAAGGTTTTATCCGCTTCCTGTACCGCTACAAACGGCTTGGCTGTTTCACCGCGCGCTAAGAGGCTGCCGTCAAGGATTGGCAATAATTGGTTGCCGAATTTTTCCTGTACATAACAAATATTGGTTGGGTCGAATGGCCCGCAGTAGATCTCGTTGATCTGGTAGACATAATCAATGCGCCACTTGAGAAACGGCCCTTTATCGAGGTCGGCGGGAATGTTAATACTGGAATACACGTATACAAAGTTCTGATTTCCAATGGCAAAAAAGCTGCTGTCGGCTTCTATTTTTTGGGGCATCGTTTCAGGTTTCGACTCATAAACTTTTCCACGATTTTCAATGCGTAGCGTATAGGTACGTCCGGGGGTACCCTGAATGACGCTGCCGTCGAGCTTGTAAACGCCCGGCTCCGTTTCATGATAGATCGCGGTACGGCCCAAGTCATCGCGGAGGCTGACCAACGCTCCGGTAACCGGCGGGAAATTAGCGCTTCTGCCCACCAGGAAGCTCTCTGTTAAACGAAGAACCTGCTCTCCGCCATCCATCGTCAGTTTTCCATCTACAACCAACAGTTTTTCTCCTTCCGTGGGCGTAAACTCCAACGCATCCACGCAAGAGTGCAGCAGGATGCCGGATGAAAGCAGCAGGATCGCGGCGGCTATTGAAAATTTGAAATTATGCATGGTGAATCCGTTTATTTATTAGTTGGCAGTTTTTCAGGTGGCAGTTGGCAGTCACAAGCCGTGATTAAAAAATAAAATTATACGAAATCGCAGGCAACGCCGTACCAATCACCGCTAAACGATATACTTGCTGTTGGTTGAATGCATTCCGTTTGTAAAAAACAGAAAAAGCATTCCGGCGGGCATAGATGTTGTAAATCGAAAACGTGAAGTTGCTTCGATAACCTTTTTCTTTGGCTGCCGATTTATCTACGGTGTAGCTGATGTCTAAGCGGTGGTAATCCGGAATACGGCCCTCGTTGCGCAGCGAATAATGAGAAATGACGACCCCGCCAACGCTGTATCCGGCTTCTGCGGTCGTAAATGGCCGCCCGGTTCGATAAGTGAAGTTGACTGAAAATGCGTGTACCGGATTGACCTGCCGTTTCAGGGTCAGGTTGATCTGGTGGGGCTGGTCAAAATTTGAAGGAAACCAGGCGCCGCCGTTGACGGTTTCGGTAGGAAAAGCATCGCGGGTTTGCAACAGGCTTCGTGAATACGCATAAGCAAACTGTCCACTCCAGCGGCCCGATGTTTTTTTGACTGAAAACTCGGCGCCATAAGCCTTACCGACCGCACTGAGCAATTCTGTTTCCAGATATTCATTGAGCAGCAACTTAGGGATTTCCTTGTAGGCAACTATGCCATCTAAGTCTTTGTAATAAACCTCGGCAGATAATTGCCACAGGTTTTTTTGAAAATTGTGGAAATATCCAAGCGAATATACATGAGCAATTTGCGGACGAACGTGCCGACCGCTCACCTGCCAGAGATCAACAGGCGTTGCCGCAGCCGTATTGGAGATGAGGTGTATGTATTGCCGCATGAGGTTGTAACCGGCTTTGATCGAACGTTCCGGCCCGAGTTGCCACTTGATGGAAAACCGCGGTTCCAGGCCGCTGTATTGTTGAATGGCATCCCTTTCATCATAATCTGTGATGCCAATGATGGTGCTAATCTCCTTGGGCACCCCTTCCTGATAGGAGTATACCGAACGCGGCCCCCGCTGGATGAATCCGGAATAACGAATGCCCGCAGAAAAAGCCCAGCGCGCTGCGATTTTACCTTCTGTTTGCAGAAAAGCAGCCCACTCGTCGCCCCGGTCTTTCTCGAGCGACATTGGCGCTATGGTAGAGGTCTCGCCATAGGCTTCCAAGCGTTCGTCCTGGGGCTGGTACCGCGTCGCTTCCACGCCAGCCATCCATTCCCAATCGGGATTTGCCTGAAAAAAAACGCTTTGCCGCACGGAGAAGTTGGTTAGCCCGTTTCCAAGTCGCGAACCACTAGTGGCCGCTTCTTCAAACAAGCTGCTGGTATATTTGCCGGCAACTGCCCGAAAGGCCGAAGAAAACCGGTCTGAAAAAATGATATTCCAACCTAAGGAGGCATTTTGATTTTTCCATTCGTATCCGAATTCCTGTGAATAGCGGAAATAGTCGCTGCTTTGAAAACCGGTTAAGGTAAGCATTTGGCGGTCGCTTATTTTGAAGCTGAGTTTTGCAGTGAAATCGTAAAAATTGATGGCGCTCGTTTTGATTTGATACTCGCGTACCGCTTTCAGCATCCAGTTGGAGTAGGAAGCGCGCACGGCAGCGATGGCAGAAACCCGGTTGCGCCAGAGCGGCCCTTCTATGCTCAACCGGCTGTAAGCAATGCCAATGCCCCCCGAGCCGTGATATTCCTGGAAATTGCCGTCGCGCAACTGCACTTCGAGCACACTGGACGTCCGTCCGCCATACTGCGCCGGAATGGCGCCTTTGTAGAGCGAAACATTGCTGATGATGTCGGTATTAAATACGGAATAGAAGCCCAGCGCGTGTGCCGTATTGAAAAACGGAGCACCGTCCTGCAGCACGAGGTTTTGATCAATATTGCCTCCGCGTACATTAAATCCGGCGGCGCCTTCGCCTACGGTTGTTACACCGGCCAAAGTTTCGAGTCCTTTAATCAAATCCGGTTCGCCCAAAAGGGAGGGCAATTCGCGGATGGTTTTTACACTCAGATTTTCTACGCCAATTTGGGTATTGCGCACATTGGCATCGGCGTATTTTGCACTTACAATGACTTCGTCCAGACTCATCACAAATTGCGCCAGCGCAATGTCCGCCTGCCCGTCTTTGAATATTTCCAGATTGATCGTCAGGTTTCGGTAGCCCACCGATTGTACCATGACCTGGTGTTTGCCGGGGGGCAGCGACAGGTCGAAGCGGCCATCTGCATCCGTAGCCGCGCCGCGATCTAAAGCCTGCACCAAAAGCGTGGCGCCAATAACGGCTTCTTCACTTTGCTCGTCGTAGAGCTTTCCGCGGAAATGATACGATTTTGCATCCAGTGCCGCAGCAGAAGTTGACCCAAAACTCAGCGCCAGTTCAGTGGCCAAATTGCGGTCGGGCCAGGTATAGCGCCCTGCTTCCCATTCCGCAGCTATTTTTAAGGCGTATTCTTTGTTCAGACTTTGGCGGGGCGCAATGACGATCGTGGTTTTGCTTAATAAGCTAAAAGCGAGGTTGTTGCCTTCCAACGCTTTGCGCAAAGCAGGATAAAACCGGTCGTCTTTGAACTGGATATACACTTTGTATTGGGGCACGATTTCGGGATCGAAATAAAATTTAACCCCAAAGCGCTCCTGCCAGATAGAAAGCAAATCCACCAGACTGATGCCCCGGTAATCGCCGTTGACCACTGCGTCATCTATGGAAGTTGCAGGATCAGCCGCAGCAGGCGGAATGGTGTCCTGTGTGGTTTGAGCAGGCAGTACATTTTGAAGGAACGCGCACAACAAAATGAAGTAACATCTGCGCAAGAGCAGCGCTTTGTTCATAAACTTTAGTGTTCTTGTAACAATAAGTGAGTCTGAACAAAGATCGTTAAAACAAACGAATTACCGGATTGTAAATGCGGTTTTTGACAAAATTGGCGAACTACTCCACGAATTCCACAATCACTTCATTTGCTGCGCCCGCCTGTTCCCACTGCACAAAATGGCCGCTATTGGCCAAAATGGCGAGTTTACTTCCCGGGATTTTAAAATGCCCTTTTCGGGCAACCTCAAACACCGTCAGCCCTTTGTGCAACAATTGATTAGGGATGAGTTGGTCGTTGGCGCCGTAAATGATGAGCGTTGGTGTTTTGATATTTTGCAAACGCTCGTACACCGGCTCGTCGAGCATGGCGAACACGTTTTGCGGAACCATGTTGCAGTAATAGTCATAAGCGTCAGGCATTTCCCGCAGCTTGAGGCGGTCTTCAATCATAAATGCTGCGTCTTGCGGAAACGCAAAAAAATTGATTTCGAAGTTTTTGCGAATCTGTTCCACCGACGTTCCTTTCACAACCGCAGGCGTGTATACGGCTTTGAACCAGTTTTTTTCCGCTTCTGAAAACGTTTCAAACCCTGCGGGGGCAATCAGGATCAGCTTTTCAATCAGGTCGGGCTGCGCCAACGCCAGGGTTGTGGAAACCTGCCCGCCCATCGAGTGCCCCACTAATGTTACCTGTTCTAATTTCAGGTGGCGGATAAATTCTATGACCGTTTCTGCAAAAAAATGCATCGAAAATGGGTACGCGCCTTTCGACGATTCTTCATAACCCGGTAAGTCGAGGGCAATGCAGCGATACCGATCTTTGAGCGTGGCAATGTTTTTTTGCCAGCTTTTTTTGTTGCTGCCTAAGCCATGAATAAACAACAGGGTTTTGCTGCCGGCGCCGGCTTCAGTGTAGGCGATTTGTATGCCGTTGGATAGCTTCGCAAACTTGGTCAATGAATCGGTCGTCATGATGGGATTGTGTTGAAGGTCAATCGTATTTTTAGCAGATGTCGCGAACATTGTTGTTCCAAACAAGGCAAAAAGTGGCAACAAGAGTAACGTCAGGCTTTTCATAGCCCGCATTTTTTTCATTTGGTACCAGGCAAGCACTACCAGGCCAACCAGCACCGACGACAAAATAGCCAACGCCGCAGCGATGGCCGGGTTGCGTACCGGCCCTTTCATATACTCCGTAAGTCCGCCGTAATAAATGGAAAAATGAACAACAATGGCCGCAATGGAAGCCAGCACCGGCGCAGCCCGAGGCGCTTCTTTGACGAAAATGCCAAACAAAACCGGTACAAAGGCTGCTGAAAAATAGGCATAAACGCCGTTTTGGGCAAAGATGCCTACGCTCAGGCTGGGGCTGACCAACTGGTACCACGATAGCATAATGGCAATGCCTCCCAAGGCAATAATGACCGTCCGGTTGGTGAAAAATAAACGTTTGCTCCGCGTTTCCCCTTCGCCGTAGTGTTGGCCAAACAGCGGTTCGATGATGTCGGAAGTAATCGTAGTAGACACCGACTGAATCAACCCCTCTAAGGTGGACAATCCGGCGGAAAGCAGCCCCATGATCACCAGCAGCCCGACATAGACCGGGAATTCCTGCACCACATACGCCGGAATAATGCCATCTACACTCAGCGCAGCTCCATTGGCTTTTAAATCGGGAAAACTGAGCCGCGCGTACAAACCCGCAATGACCACCAAAAAGAAGAGGGTTTCCACCAAAATAGCCGTGATCAGGTATTTGTTCACATCCCGTTCTTCCCTCAGCAATAAAGATTTGGTGATGATGTGCGGCTGGCAAACGATGGCAATTCCTACAATGAAATTGCAAAAAATGACTTCAAAAAAATCGCGGAACAAAAAACTGGAAGGGTTGGTCGCCTGCGTCAGGACCGGGTCAATAGCGTTCAGTTTGTCTATGAAGCCGTGAACGCCCCGGCTGAAATGTTCGTAGCCCGATCCCAGCAAAATGACGGCCACAATGATCATCAATACCGCCTGGATTGTATTGGTGTAAACCATTGAATTAGCGCCGCCGAACATCATGTATCCGAATACAAAACCGACGATCCCGATCAACACATACAACTCCTGGACATTGAGCGCATTGGCCAATACTTTGGTCATCCCTACACAAATCAGCACAATAAAAGTGATGAGGAGCAGGGATAAAAAGGCCACGTACAGGGAAAAGCCTGAACTCCCGTAGCGCTTGCCGATCCATTGGGCCATGGTAAGCGCTTTGACCGTAGCGCCGTGCTTGCGAAAACTTTTGGTGAGGATGACCAACGAGATGAACAAACCCAAAGGCAGCACAATCCCCATCGCCAAAATGCCGCTCACGCCATACAGGGCAATGAATCCGGGGTTGATGATGAAGGTAGCCGCGCTGGTAATTGATGCCGCCAGAGACAACCCTACTGTAATCGGTGAAAACTGGACACTGCCGAGCGCATAGTCAGCCATTGAGCGGTTTTTGCGCGCGCCCTGATACACAAAATACAAAATAACCCCGCAGTAGGCCACTAATAAGATCGCGGTGGCCAATACCATTTCCTGTGATGCCATAGTTGCTTCGCTTTGTTTCGAGTGAATGGAGCGCCGGATTGCGCAAGAGCTAAAGTTAGCTTTCTTCGCTTGGCAGGCATTGGTTTCGGGGCGCAAATGGAGCGGAAGGGTAAAAAAATCAGGGGTGGACTTTGGCGCTTAATTCACGGAGGGAAACTGCTTTTAAAGATTTTAATCGGTTAATTGTGGCTTTTAAAGAATTGAATTTCATAAAATTAACCGATTGCTTCTTAAATATTTTAGTTTTGGGTTAGCTAAAAAACCAGTCTTGACTTACCCTTCTTTGCAGGCGTTTGTTTTCCCGCGGAACTTGTCCCGTCCAACGACGGAGGGCGCAAAGGTTGCGCGGAGGCTGCAAAGCGAGACGGCGTCGCGATGGGTTTCACAAAACGCGCACAACGAAGACAAACAATTGAATGCCGGGTCGCTGTGCGTGTTTGTTTTCCCGCGAAGGGCGCAAAGGTTGCGCGGAGGCCGCAAAGTGAGGCGGCGTCGCAATGGGTTTCACACAACGGCACAACGATCACAACGAAAACATGCGATTGAATGCCGAGTCGTTGTGCGCGTTGTGCCGTTGTGTGAAAAAAAATCTATTGTGTGCCAGGGTGTTAAAGACTGCCTTTGCGTCCTTGGCGAAACGTAAGTTCAGCCTAGCTAAATCGAAAATTCACGATAGTAAACTTTGCGCCGTTCGCGGGAAAACAGAACTTATTCAGCAAAAACAAAAAAAAGCCAAGTCCGATACAGATTACCGGACTTGGCTGTGCAGCCTCACGCTGCAACAAAGCTATATATGAATGAAAGACCAGGCACGAAGCCCGAAAAGACCGATTTAATTTTCGGTGTTCTCTTCTTCCAATCTGATTTTTTCGCGATAAACGGCTTTCAGCTTCAGGTGTCTTTTCTGAACGGAAGGCTTAGTGAATTCCTTGCGGGTACGCAATTCGCGCATCACGCCAGAGTTCTGAAACTTACGCTTGTAGCGCTTGAGCGCTTTGTCAATAGGTTCGCCGTCTTTAATCTCAATGATGAGCATACTGGTCTTTTTTGTACAAAAAATTTGTTGTTGATCCTTACGGGGTGCAAAGATAAGAAGATGCTTTTGAATATTTCATACTTCTTTTGAAAAAAATGCAAAACACCTATACTCTTCTTCAAGCATCCGTCTGAAAAGTGTATAGGTGTTTTATGGCAATCACACTTGAACCAATAGGACACAAAACCTCACAAGGCTTTTGTTTTTTGATACTTCTTATTCTTTACTCGTCCTGTGTTCAATCATCTCTATCCGGCGCACAATAGTCGAACTTATAATAAGGACTGATCAGGTAGCTATACCAGTTCCAGAATTTGAAGGGAGATTTTCTAAAAGTACGACACAAAGTGATTTTATGCCCGGTTTTTTGTTCATAACTCCTTTTAACAGCTTCCATCATTGCCAAATCTCGACCTTTGGAAGGGATACAAACAAATTCAAAGTCGCTTGAATTTTGTGCCCGGAATGTGTAAGAAGTTCCTACGCCTCCACCGATAAAAAGTATCTTCACAAATGGAAGGTTTGAAATAATTACAAGTACAATTGCAAAAATCAGGATTCTGTATCGCATCTTATTTACATTTTTTACTTGGAGCAGTACTCCCGGATAGAAGAAACATACCAGGTAAGGACTTAGTGGTAAAAAAAAGGCTCAAACTCCTCTATCCCAATGAGCTTGCCCATTTGCCGTTTCACTTCAACGCCGCCAGCAAATACAAAACCGCCATCCGCACCGCAACCCCATTCTCCACCTGTTGCAAAATGATGGAATGGTTAGAATCGGCGGCATCGCTGTCAATTTCCACGCCGCGGTTGATCGGGCCGGGGTGCATGATGAGTACGGGCTTGTCTAAGCTGTCCAAGAGGGCTTTATTGATGCCGTAATAGAGCGTGTATTCACGCAGGGAAGGGAAATATTTGATGTCCTGGCGCTCGAGTTGGATGCGGAGCACATTGGCTACATCGCACCATTGCAGGGTTTTGCGCACATCGTGCGAAACGCCGACGCCAAGCGTGCCAATGTGTTGCGGGATAAGGGTAGGCGGGCCGCAAACGGTGACTTCCGCGCCGAGTTTTTGCAGACAAAAAATATTGCTGAGGGCAACCCGCGAGTGCAGAATATCGCCAAAAATGGCCACTTTTTTGCCTTCAAGGCTTTCGCCAAAATATTCTTCCATGGAATAGGCATCCAGCAACGCCTGCGTGGGATGCTCGTGGGTACCGTCGCCGGCGTTGATGATGTTGGCGGAAATGTGGTTGGCCAAAAAGTGCGGTGCACCGGGCGCCGGGTGGCGCATGACCACCATATCCACTTTCATGGCTAAGATGTTGTTGACGGTGTCAAGCAGGGTTTCGCCTTTCCCTACTGAAGAAGTTGATGCTGAAAAATTGACGGTATCTGCCGAAAGGCGCTTTTCAGCTAATTCAAAAGAGACCCGGGTTCGGGTGGAACTTTCAAAAAACAGGTTCGCGACCGTAATGTCACGCAGCGAAGGCACTTTTTTGATGGGCCGGTTAATGACTTCCTTAAATTCACGGGCCGTATCGAAAATGAGGCGAATGTCGGCAGCAGTCAGGTTTTTGATGCCCAATAAGTGTTTCGTGCTGAGTTGCTGCGTCCCGCTCATAAGGTTTTCAGTCTGCTGTTGCTTTATCAGGAAATAAAATGACGCGGTCTTCTCCGCATTGTTCGGCCCATTCCACTTTCACATAAGCCTGATCGAGGGCGTCCACCGTAACGCCGATGAAATCTGCCTGTATGGGCAAATCGCGGTTGAAACGGCGATCTACCAAAGCCAGCAGTTCCACATGGCGGGGGCGACCGTAATGGTTGAGCGCGGTAAGGGCTGCCTGCACCGTCCTTCCGGTAAACAACACGTCGTCTACCAGGAGGACTTTTTTATCGTCTATCAGGAAGTTCATGACAGTTTCGCTGGCCTTGAGCGGTTTGGCCCGCATTCGGAAGTCGTCGCGATAGAACGTAATGTCCAATTTTCCATATTCCAAAACAGGGAGTCCGGTCAAAACTTTCAACCGCTCCACGATCCGATCCGAGAGCCAAATACCCCGCGGCTGAATGCCCACGATGCAGGTATCTTCCAGCCGGCCAAACGTCTCGATCAATTGGCAACACAGCCGCTCAATGGTCAGTTTGAAGCGCTCCTGGCTGAGTATGACACGTTCGTGGTCCAATCGTTAGATGTTTGATTTTAGTTCGCAAATTGGCAAACACGCAAGTGTACAAACATGCAAATTTTCAAAAACTTGCTTCTTGCAAATTTGCCTCTTGCCAACTTACCTACTTCCTACTTGCTCATTTGCAAATTTGCCCTTTATTCCTACTTCCCCAAAACCCGGCGCATTGTCGCCCCAATCTCCGCCGGCGACCGCACCACATGGATGCCACAAGCTTCCATAATCTGCATTTTGGCTTCTGCAGTATCGTCTTTTCCACCGATGATCGCGCCTGCGTGGCCCATCGTACGGCCTTTCGGCGCCGTTTGGCCTGCAATGAACCCGACAACCGGTTTGGTGCCGTGTTCTTTGATGTAGTAAGCTGCATCGGCTTCCATTGTACCGCCAATTTCGCCGATCATGATGATGCCTTCCGTTTCCGGGTCGTTCATCAGCAACTCAACCGCTTCTTTGGTGGTCGTGCCCGGAATTGGGTCGCCGCCAATGCCAATGCAGGTGGATTGCCCCATGCCCGCTTTGGTCACCTGATCCACGGCTTCGTAAGTCAGAGTACCGGAGCGGGAAACGATGCCAATCGTGCCTTTTTTATGGATGAACCCGGGCATGATGCCGCACTTAGCCTCGTCGGGTGTGATGACGCCCGGACAATTGGGCCCGATGAGCCGGCAGTCGTATTGGTTCAGGTAGGCTTTCACCTTCACCATGTCCTGCACGGGAATGCCTTCGGTGATGCATATAATGACTTTGATGCCAGCATCGGCAGCTTCCATAATCGCATCCCCCGCAAATGCCGGGGGCACAAAAATAACGGAAGTATCAGCGCCTGCCTGGTTGACGGCATCGGCTACCGTGTTAAAAACCGGGCGATCTAAGTGTTTTTCTCCTCCTTTACCGGGGGTGACGCCGCCTACGACATTGGTGCCGTATTCGAGCATCTGCGTTGCGTGAAAAGTACCTTCTTTACCGGTAAATCCTTGTACGATGATTTTGGAGTGCTTGTTGACAAGTACGGACATGTTGTTGTTTTGATTTTAGACTTGCTGATCGCAACAGGTCTATTCTTCCACAATGATAAAAACATCTTCATCCGGGCGCTTCATGTAGTATTGCTCCCGGGCCAATCGTTCGCGATTCTCCTGAATGTCTTTGCTTTCCAAGTCCGCTTTTTTCACTTCCGCTGAATAGTATTCCCGATCTGTTTCTAAGCGGTTGACCATTCTTTGCAGACGCCATTGGGTAATGATGTCCTGTTTGTCAAAAAAGATCATCCAGAAAAAGAAAGCGCCCAGCACTAAAAAGTACTTGTTGCGCAAGGGCTTTGGCAACTGATCTAACAGCGGTTGAAGCGGGTTTGGCATAGGTCCAGATTTTTATTTTTACCACATAGGTTTTATTTTTTTTCTACCACATAGTTCACATAGGGGTTTTCACAATAGAACACATAAGGGAGACGTGCTATGTGTTCTATGTGACAATTCCTATGTGAACTATGTGGTAAAAATACCTATGTGGTAAAAATACTCTAAATAAAACCCAAAATTTCAAACATTCCGGCAGTATTCAAAATTTTAGCGCTTGAATAAATTTACAAGCCACGCGCTTACAACCCAAAAATCGCTTTGCCGGGGTAGATTGCCGAATCGGCCAGTTCTTCCTCGATGCGCAGCAATTGGTTGTATTTTGCAATCCTGTCCGAACGCGAAGCCGAACCCGTTTTGATCTGGCCCGTATTCAGCGCCACAGCCAGGTCGGCAATGGTCGTGTCTTCTGTTTCACCCGAACGGTGGCTCATCACGCTGGTGTAGCTGTTGCGTGTGGCTAAACGAACCGCTTCGATGGTTTCTGTCAGCGTACCAATCTGGTTCACTTTGATGAGGATCGAGTTGGCCACGCCCATTTCGATGCCTTTTTGCAAGCGGGTGGTATTGGTGACAAACAAGTCGTCGCCCACCAACTGGACTTTATCGCCCAATTTTGTGGTCAGTGCCTGCCAGCCGGCCCAGTCGTCTTCCGCCAACGCATCTTCGAGGGACAGGATCGGGTATTTGTTGCACCAGTTCGCCCAATAATCCACCATTTGAGAAGACGTCAGCTTGTCGCCGGAGGATTTGTGGAAATGGTACATTTTGGTTTCGTCGTCGTAGAACTCCGATACGGCAGCATCCATGGCAATCACGATGTCTTCGCCGGGGCGGTAGCCTGCTGCTTCGATGGCTTTCAGCACGATTTCAATGGCCTCTTCGTTCGATTTGATGTTGGGGGCAAAGCCGCCTTCATCGCCTACATTGGTCGAGTAGCCTTTGCTTTTTAGCACGGTTTTCAGGTGGTGAAAAACCTCTACACCCATGCGCAACGCTTCCGAAAACAGGTCGGCGCCGATGGGCATAATCATAAATTCCTGAAAGTCAATGCTATTGTCAGCGTGTGAACCCCCATTGAGGATGTTCATCATCGGCACAGGCAGCACGTGTGCGTTCACCCCGCCGAGATAGCGATAGAGCGGCTGTTCTAAGCTCATTGCAGCAGCTTTGGCCACCGCCATCGAAACGCCGAGGATGGCATTGGCGCCGAGTTTCGACTTGTTGGGCGTGCCATCCAATTCGATCATCAGCCGGTCAATGTAAATTTGGTCGAATACATCCACGCCGATAAGTTCTTCGTGCAGAATTTCGTCCACATTGCGGCAAGCGCCCAAAACGCCTCTGCCGAGAAAACGGCTTTTATCGCCATCGCGCAGCTCTACGGCCTCGTGTTTGCCGGTAGATGCACCGGATGGTACCGCTGCGCGGCCTACGGAACCGTCTTCGGTCATGACTTCTACTTCTACCGTCGGATTGCCACGGGAGTCTAAAATTTCGCGGGAGCGAATGTCAATTATCGTACTCATTTTAAGTGTTTTAGCTTTTATTTTTAACACCGAACTCCAGTTCGGCAGACTTCTTCCTGATAGCTTTAATTTTCCTTTGCTGGCGCGAGGCTCCGGCCTCGTGTCTATTATTTTTGAGGCTTTGCCTCGTCTTTGGGCGATCGCGAGGGTCGTCCTACTGCATCAATTCCACAAAATCATCGAACAAATACCGCGCATCGTGCGGCCCGGGCGACGCTTCGGGGTGGTATTGTACCGAAAACGCTTTTTTGTGCCGCAGGCGGATGCCTTCTATCGAATGGTCGTTGAGGTTGACGTGCGTGATTTCTACAGTCTCGGCGTGCGCAGCCACTGAATCGGGATTGACCCCGAAGCCGTGGTTTTGGCTGGTAATTTCGCTGCGACCCGTGCGCAGGTTTTTCACCGGGTGGTTGATGCCGCGGTGGCCGTGGTGCATTTTGAAGGTGCTGATACCCACCGACAAAGCCAGCAACTGGTGTCCCAGGCATATTCCAAACAGCGGTTTGTCTTCTTCCAGAATGGCTTTTGCCGTGTCCACCGCGTAGTCCATCGCTGCCGGGTCGCCGGGGCCGTTCGACAGGAAGTAGCCGTCCGGATTCCAGTCGCGAAGGTCGGCGATCCTGGTTTTTGCAGGGAATACTTTCAGGTAGCAGCCGCGATCGGCCAGACATTGCAGGATGTTGCGCTTGACGCCGAAGTCGAGTACCGCCACTTTGAGCGACGCATCCGGGTTGCCGATGTGGTAAGCTTCCGGAGTGCTTACTTTGGACGCAAGTTCGAGTCCCTCCATTTGCGGCGCAGCGGCGAGGCGCTTACGCAGTTCGTCCAGGTCGGTTGTTTCGGAAGAAATGATGGCATTCATGGCGCCTTTGCTGCGGATGTGGCGCACGATGGCCCGGGTATCCACATCCGAAATGCCCACTAAGCCTTCGTTTTCAAAGTACTGCTGAATGGACAAATCCGCTTTGGCGCGGGAATATTCGTTGGTGAAATTTTTGCAGATCAAGCCGGCGATTTTGATGGCGCCGGATTCTGTTTCGGCGTTTTTCGTACCGTAATTGCCGATGTGGGCATTGGTGGCCACGAGCAATTGCCCGAAATAAGAAGGGTCGGTAAAAATCTCCTGATAGCCGGTCATGCCGGTATTGAAGCAAACTTCGCCAATGGCGGCGCCGATTTTGCCGGCGGCTTTACCGTGGAAGGCCGTTCCATCTTCCAATAACAATACGGCTGGCATAGATTGCATCTCGTTCATTGGCTTTGCGCGCTGTTCGTGAAAAGCGCCGCAAAGATATGATCTGTGCGCGGGCTTTTAGAAGGATCGTTGTTTTTTCTGAATTTTTTATTTGCGAGGTGGGTTTCGGGCAAAGCCCGAAGAATAGTAGACACGAGGCCGGAGCCTCGCGCCAGCGGAGACTAAGCCTGAAGAATAGTACACGCGGGGCGGAGCTTCGACTTGGCTTCGACAGCGCTCAGCCACCAGCTCAGCTACCGAGCCGCCGCGCGAGTGATAAAACGCGAGCAGCCTGCATCTTACAGCGCCAAGCGAAAGCCGAGATCAAATGCACAACTTCTCGGAAGATAGGAACTACGGAACGCAACAGCACAAACTTTTGAGCCATAAGCCCAGCTACCGCTGCGAAGTACCCGATAATCGCCCTTTTTAGGGCCCGTCGGGTTTTTCTGATCTTCAGATGAATAGAGGTAATGCCAATAATCCCGACACCATTCCAGTACATTTCCACTCATATCATACAACCCCAACTCATTTTTCTTCTTTTGGGCAACAGGTTGAGTTCTTCCACCAGAATTCCCTGAATACCAGGCGACTTCTTCAAGGTCATGGCTGCCGGCATAGCCGTAACCCTTGCTCTTCGAACCGCCCCGTGCTGCGTATTCCCACTCCGCTTCGGTGGGCAATCTGTATTTTTTTCCGGTTAATCCGTTCAATTTTCTGATAAAATCATCCACCTCGTAAAAATCCACGCCTTCCACCGGGCAATTGTCACAGTTTTTAAATTTTAATTTTGGCGGATCGTTGCCCATGATTACCCGCCACTGGGCTTGTGTCACTTCAGTGCGGCTGAGATGAAAGTCATCTATAGTAACGGAATGGGATGGTTTTGCATATTTCGTACAGTTTTTATCCCGTTTTTTCAAACACCCCATGATAAAAGTCCCGCCTTGAATAAAAACCATACTGTCGGCGATGGCAGCCAGAATTTGCCCCCGGCTCTGTAGCCTTGCCTCAGGGGTTGGCGCAGTCCGTATCTGGGCACTTATCGGCACTGTGGCAATTATTAACCAGCACCAAATAAAAGTAAGAAAGGACTTTCCAATCATGTTGCGGCCGTTGATGGATTCCTGAATGAAACGCATGGGGTAAAAAAAGATACAGGTAGGTTGTTTCAGGCTGGAGCCGGATGCATAGAACACATGGGGCCGGATCCATTGTCTTCATCCATATTCACAGGATTAAAGAATGCTCAGAATCGGACGTCAGGGGCGCGGGAATTCTGGAAATCCTGAAATTCTGAGAATTCTGCTTCAGACAAAAGTGGCATCAGGCCGGAGCCTGAAGAATAGTAGACACGAGGCAGAACTTCGACTTGGCTTCGGCTTGGCTTCGACTACGCTCTGCCAGCAGCTCAGCCGCCAGCTCAGTTACCGCCCTCGCCTCAGCATATATATACCCCCGCTTTTTCCAATATATACAAAAACTGGCAACACATAAGCGCTGCGCGTAGATATATATGCTATATATGCTGCGCTATATATAGGCGTATATATCTACACGGCTTTCACACAAAAAAATGGGCGAGTCGTGACACGACCCGCCCATTTCCCGGAAAAGGGTTATTTGGTCCTGGCCAGGCGGAAGCCAACGTCGACGTAGCGGAAGCCGCGCGCGTCGTTGCTGCGATTCGCCACACGGCAACCCTGCGGGTAGTCGCTCCACGACCCGCCGCGACGGACGCGGACGGAGCCGCTCTTCGGACCAGCCGGGTTGTTTTGAGCCGCCGAAGGATAATTGTCGTACCAATCGCTGCACCACTCATATACATTCCCACTCATATCATACAACCCCAATTCATTCTTCGTTTTTTGACTTACCGGGTGCGTTTTACTGCCGGAGTTGCCATAATACCAGGCCACTTCCTTTGGATCATTGCTGCCCGAATATTGGTACCCCTTGCTCTTCGCTCCACCCCGTGCAGCGTATTCCCATTCCGCTTCGGTGGGCAGGCGGTACTTGGCCCCGGAGCTTAGGGCGTTCAGTTTTTTGATAAATTCTTGAACATCGTTCCAGCTTACCCTTTCCACCGGGCAATTGCCACAGCCTTTAAACTCCAACTCAGGCGGGTCGCTGCCCATTACCGCCCGCCACTGAGCCTGGGTGACTTCCGTGCGGCTGAGGTAAAAATCATCTAAGGTGACAGAGTGCGAAGGTTTTTCATCCTTTTCACAGTCTTTATCCCGTCCATCTAAGCAGCCCATGGTGAATGCGCCCCCGGAAACTAACACCATGCCATCGGCGATAGCGTCAAGCCCCTCCCCGACCTTCCCCGAGGGGGAGGGAGTGGGTTCCACAATGTTGTCAGGTTCCGTATTCTTGGTGTCGGTTGCTGTGAGCTGGTCTTTGCGGGCTTCGATTTTGTTGGTTATTGCATCTTTTCGGGTTTCAAGTTTCCCGGAAACGGTCTCTTTTTTGTCGCTCAACTGCTCCCCTACCCGATCCTTGAATGAAGTATCCTCCGTATTTTGCCCCACATCTCCCGTCCTCCTTTTCTCCCGTTCCTGCACCGCCGTTTTGATCTCCTGCAATTGCGGCCTCACCTCCTCCCTGATCTCCGTTTTCCGCGCCACAATTTTTTCCACGCGCTCTACGGAAGCAGCGCTGGCTGCGGCTCTCAGGGCGGGCATCAACGCCTGGACTTCTTCGGTTGTCGTGGCTGTTTCCGCTTTTTGTTCCAGTGTGGCGTCGAGTTCGGGTTGCACTTCCCGGAGGACTTGTTCGTCGGTGGCGGCAGCTTCGGCTACGGTGGTCAGCTGGTTGCTTTCCGGGTAGTTTTTCAGGAAATGGCGGATGCGTTCGCCAGTGGGCTGGCGGCGGATGCTTTCTACTTCGCGGGTTTCTAAGGTTTTTACTTTTTCGGCAATTTGCTTACGGTACTGGCCTTTTTCGCCGTAAGCCTGCTGGTAGGCGCGCAGGTCTTCTATGGCTTCTGTTTTCAGTGCCTTGCGGTAGTATGCTTTTTCTACGTGAGGGGCTGCATCCGGGTTGTCTTCGTGTTCTTTTATATACGCTGCAAAAGCTTCCGGCGTGCCGCTGAGTTCCGCAAACCAGAAGTCGCGCACGGGCGGGGGCGTGAGCGCGTAAGCTCCCGTGGAGCCGACAATGAGGAACAACAGGAAAAAAGAAACCGCACGCACCCTGCCCGAAATAGGCCGGGATTGGCGCACCTCCTGCGGCTGGATCAGGGGCTGGGGCTCCGGGTTATAGACAATATTGCCTACGCCCCGCTGATCGAGGTTGATGCTTCTTTCCGGCACAATCGGCGGAGCCACAGGAGGCGGCGCTACCGGCGCAGGAGGAGGCGGGCTCAGCGGCTCCCAGGCTCCTTTCGCAGATTCAACCTCCATCGCATCCCCGCTGCCACTTTCTTCTTTCCGGGGGAGTCCCGGGGCGGGCAGTTTACCTATACTCACTGATTCCCCCGTACTTTTCATTGGCGCTTCCTCGGCGTCGGTGATGGCTAATTCCGTCACGATGGTTACTGTTTCCAAAATGGATACTTCTCTTGGAACGTACGTGCCGAGGTTGGGCACAAACTCCATCATGGACACTTTCACCAGCAACTGGTGTTCGCCTTCCACCAACGGCGTTACGCTGAACAGCCATTGCGTTTTACCGGTTTCGCGCACCAACTGGGTGGCTTCACTCAGGCTGCGAACCTGGAAGACACTGCCTTCGGGGTCGAGCAGTTCGGCTTTCATCATGTCGGAGACTTCCACACGCTGTTTGATGCGCACATTTGCGTCAAGCACCATGTCTTCGAGCAAGGCGTCTTCGTCTATGGCGACGCGGATGGTACAGATGACGGGCTTGCGCAGGGGCATCCGGTGCGGCACACGGTAGAGGACGCTGCCGGTGCGGGCGGAGGAGGTATTCTTTTCATCGGAAGCCAACGGTTCTTCAAAATCGGTTGCTTCCAGTGCATTCAGGAGATCAAGGAAATTAGCGCGTACGGTATCTATCCTGCGGGCGTACTCTTCCGGGCTGATGGTGTTGCGGAAATGCGCTTTGTTGGCGTCATTGATTTGCGCAAGCATAGAGAGGGCTATGCTGTGCTTTTCGGAACCTTCGGGCAATAGCTCCCCCAATGCCCTGATGGCAGCAGGTAAATCCTCGATCAGGATTTCCCGGATATTTTTCTGAAGCTCCGCAAGGGGTTGGGTTAATGGCATGGTGTGGGTATTTGGTACTTTCGCGGCATAAATATAAGGAGAATGCCGGAAATTACTTCCCCAGCTTATCTTCCCACAACAACAACGCCAATTTATAGGCATCCAGCGCATAAAGCGAAGGGCGCTTCGACCTCAGGTTTGCTAAGAGTATTCCCTGCAAATCGTGTAGCGCATACAATAAAAAAGCAGAGAGCCGATAGCGCTTCACCGTCCGGAAAGCGCGCAACAAACGGGTGTCTAAATCAGGGTATTGCCGGTTCAGCCGGTAAAGGTTTTGAACGGCGATGCGGGCTTTTTTCAGGAAGGTGTCCGTATCTTCCAGTCCAATGTGTTCCAATGGATTATCCAAGTGCAGGATGTCAATTTGACGCAGCTCCAGCTCCCGGCCAAACAAGGTGTCTTCGTGGCCGTATTGGGTCAGGTTTTCATCAAAACGGATGCTTTGGAACAGCGCTTTGGGAACGACAAAGTTGTTGGTCATAAAGCCATGCCACGGATGTTGCCGGCGAAGCTCAAACGGAATTTGTTCGCGTTTGGCGCCGTATAACCAATGCAGGTAAAACCGGGTAGCTTCGGGCGGGGTAGGGGCGTAGCATCGCCCACCGCAAAGGAGGCGGTGAGGGGTCAATTGGTCGAGGTACTGGCGGATGTAGTTTTCCCGAACCACTTTGGAATCGTTGTCCATAAAAAGCAGGTAGTCGTAGCGGGCGGCATCGGCTAAAGCGTTCCGGATGGCCGAGCGCCCGATATTCTGCGGCAGTTCTTCATAACGCACCCGGTCTAAGTTCCTGATCGCCCGGTTAACCTGCCGCATAGCTGCTCCGGAGCCGTCGTCGAAGCAAAGGATTTCAAAATCAACGCCTGCTTTAATGCATTGATTATAAAGGGTCTGCACCAATTCATTGACATCAAACTCATAAACAGGAATGAGAATAGAGAACATACCGTATTTTTAGGTGCATTATAAAAATAAAAAGACTTTCATTTAAAACTGAAAGTTTAGAAATTTGTTCTACTTTCACGATTCTCACAAAAATACGATAATGGCAACAATCCATTCCATTGAACCCTTGCTGACCGACAAATCGTTGACGCCGGAGCTTCGGAAAATTGCAGAAAAAGTAGCCAATAGCGAACGCATCACGGAGGCAGAAGGGCTGTTGCTCTACGAGCAGGGCGAATTGGGGTACTTAGGCGCGTTGGCCAATGCCGTGCGCGAGCGGAAGCATGGCGACAATACCTATTTCAACCGCAATTTTCACATCGAACCGACCAATATCTGCATTTATACCTGTGCCTTTTGCTCTTATTCGCGGCTGATTAAACAACGTTCGGAAGGCTGGGAGTATACGCTCGAAGAAATCATGGACATTGTGCGGAAGTACGACCAGGAACCGGTGACGGAAGTTCACATCGTGGGCGGGGTTTTGCCGCAATACGATGTCGCTTTTTACGCTGAACTGTTTCGCCAGATCAAAGCGCACCGCCCCGAATTGCACGTGAAGGCGCTGACACCGGTGGAATACCATTATATTTTCAAAAAAGCCAAAATCAGCTACGAAGAAGGCCTGCGCATCATGAAAGAAGCGGGCCTGGATTCCATGCCTGGCGGTGGCGCAGAGTTGTTTCATCCTGAAATCCGGGAAAAAATTGCGGGTGACAAATGCACCGGCCAACAGTGGTTGGACATGCACCGAATCTGGCATCAAATGGGGGCTTATTCCAATGCCACCATGCTGTATGGCCATATCGAGCGCTTCGAGCACCGGGTGCACCACATGGACGAGTTGCGAAAACTACAGGATGAAACAGGCGGCTTCCAGACCTTTATTCCCCTGAAATTCAGGAATAAAGACAACCAAATGGCGCACGTGCCCGAAAGTACGGTCATTGAAGACCTCCGCAACTACGCCATTGGCCGCATTTATTTGGATAACTTCGATCACATCAAAGCCTATTGGCCGATGATCAGCCGCAGTGTTGCCCAGTTGTCGCTGTCTTTCGGCGTGGACGATATTGACGGCACCATTGACGATACGACCAAAATTTATTCCATGGCGGGCTCAGAGGAACAAAATCCGGCCATGAGTACCAAAGATTTGGTGAAATTGATCCGCAGCGTAGGCCGCAAGCCCATCGAGCGGGACACGCTGTACAATGTGGTACAGGATTTTACCGACCACGTTTTTGAAGAGGACGAAGTTTTTCGGGGCTATGTTTCGCTTCCGATTGTCAATGCGAATTAACGCCATGAGCAAAACACTGTACATCATCCGGCACGGAGAAACGGATTACAATAAAAATAATATTGTACAAGGCAAAGGCGTCAACCCCAGCCTGAATGACAAAGGAAAATTGCAGGGCCTGGCTTTTTTTGAACGCTACCGCGAAATTCCTTTCGAGGTTGTACTGACTTCTACGCTTCGCAGGACGCATGAAACGGTGCAACCTTTTGTGGAACAGGGGCTTCAATGGGAAAGGTTGCCGGAAATAGACGAGTTGTCCTGGGGCATCCACGAAGGCAAACGCGCCACGCCGGAGATGAAACAAAGCTTTTATCACACCATCGGAGAGTGGCAACGCGGCAATTTTGACGCACGGGCTGAAGCCGGAGAAAGCGCGGCAGAATTGGCCGAACGCATGGAGCGCTTCGTAAAACACCTGCACGAGCGCCCTGAAAAACACTTGCTGGTTTGCACCCACGGGCGCTCGTTGCGCGGCTTGGTTTGCAAACTCAAAGGAGAATCGCTGATGGAAATGGAACGCTACACGAGTTACAATACTGCGCTGTGGAAGGTGCAATTGCAAGGAGAATCCTGGGTGTTTGAATTGGAAAACGACATCAGTCATCTGGCGTTGCCGGAACTGGCGCCACATCAATAAAATGTATGCCTGCAATCAAAATTACGGCAGTCAGTTATTTGAATACCAAGCCATTGCTGTATGGCTTACTGAAAAGCGACCTGGCGGCTGATATCGAACTTCAGTTGGATATTCCTTCGGTTTGTGCGCAAAAGCTACTGACCGGTCAGGCCGATCTGGGGCTTGTTCCCGTGGCAGTGCTGCCCGAACTTGTGTCGCCGCGCATTGTTTCGGATTATTGCATCGGCGCAGAAGGCACGGTGCGCACGGTTTGCATTTTCAGCGAACGCCCGCTGGAACAAGTGGAGCGACTGTACCTCGATTTTCATTCCCGCACTTCGGTGGAGCTGACAAAAATTCTGCTTTCGGAATACTGGATGCTCCAACCCGAACTCGTGCCCGCGAAAACGGGTTACGAAACGCTCATTGGCGGTACCACGGCAGGGTTGGTTATCGGCGATCGCGCGATTGGCCTGGAAGAAAAATTCCCTTACGTTTACGACCTGGGCGAGGCATGGAAAAACCTGACCGGCCTGCCTTTTGTGTTTGCTGCCTGGGTGAGTACCCGGCCTCTGGATCCCGATTTTCTCGCACGCTTCAACGAGGCGCTGCATACCGGTATCCAGGACATTCCGCAACTGAAATACCTGTTGCCGTCGCCGCACCCCAATTTTAGTGTGGAGGACTATTTTTTGCACAACATCAGTTACCACCTTGACGCTCCCAAAAAACAAGCCTTGTCGCTTTTTTTGGAAAAAATGCGCGCCCGGGTGGAGCCTTCCCTCCGACAAAGTTTGGAGGTGTCGTATTGAAGACTAACATTACTAAAAACAGACAAGACTATGCCTGAAAATGAAAATATGGAATTAGCCACCTTGGGTGGCGGATGCTTCTGGTGTGTGGAAGCAATTTATCAGGACTTGAGGGGCGTTCATTCGGTATTGCCCGGCTATTCCGGCGGTACGGCTGAAACGGCTAATTACAAAGCCGTTTGTAGCGGGATGACCGACCATGTAGAAGTCATTCAAATCAAATTCGATCCGTTAGTGATCAGCTTTGCCGAAATCCTGGAGATTTTCTGGAGTACGCATAATCCGACAACGCCCAACCGCCAGGGCAATGACGTAGGGCCGCAATACCGCTCGGCGATTTTTTACCACAGCGAAGCACAACGCGCCATTGCAGATGCCTCCATCAAAGACGTAGCGCCCGGATTTTGGAGCGATAAAATCGTGACGGAGGTCACACCCTTCGAAGCTTTTTACGAAGCAGAAGACTACCACCAGAATTACTACAAAAGCGTAGGCAACCGCAATCCGTATTGCACCGTCATCATTACGCCTAAAGTGGAAAAATTCAGAAAGGCGTATAAGGAGATGTTGAAGAATTGAAAGGGTTTGTTTCGGCGGAGTTAATTACAAGTTTATCGAATCGTACACCACGACCTTCTCCCACAAATCCTTACATTCCTCAATAAACTTCAAATGCACCGGCTCATCCTGGTACTTATCCTGGTCTTCTTTTGAATCAAAAGTTACCACCAGACTATACGAGTAGGAACTGTCAATAACTGGCCGGCTGGTTGGGGCGGGCGTGCCGATGTGCGAAGACCGGACATAGGCGGATTGCTGGATGAAGGCTTTTATAGAAGCTTCAAACTTTTTCCGGGCCTCCTGATTTTCCGGCTCTTTTAACCAGAAGTAGACGGCGTGGACAAAGGGTTCTTTCATGGCAGTAGATTTTTCAATTGTTGCAGACGAATTTTCGGCAGGCATTGCCGGGCTGTCTTTTTTTGCCTCTGTACAGGAGAACAGCAGGCCAAACATAAGCAAGGAGTAGCAAAAAGTTGATTTTTTCATGAATATGGATGTTTTTTATGCAGAAATTGAAATTATTGAATGATTAATTTTTCCCGGTACACCTTTCCGGCTTGCTCCACGATAAGGAGGTAAACCCCGGCAGGCAATCCTTCCAATTCCAAACGACCTGCTTCGCGCTGTGATTTTTTTAATTGTCCCTGCACATTATAAAGGAGTACCTGAACGGGTTCGCTTATGGCCGATTCAATGAATACCACTTCTTTGGCCGGATTTGGAAAAATACGGATTGGATTTGTGATTGGGGCTGTTTCAGCCGCATCGGTGACCGTCAATTGTATCGGGTGTTCCAGGTCTTCTTCCAGCCAAACCGTGTCTTTTACCACCTGACCATTGTGTTCCACCGTGATTTCGTATTGTCCTTTAAAACCCCGGATTGTTGCAACGCCGTTTGCAGCGGTGGTGGCAACATCGTCGGTCCACCACTCATTAAAAACCAAATCTAAAAAAACTTCACCGGAAGGCTTCAGCGACCAGTCCTGGCGGAAAATGGGCGCATCCGCATGCCAGTGCGCGCCGTCCCAGAATCCCCACATCAGGAAAGCGTCGGTGCTGGGGTGACTGAAAACCAGGGTTAAAAAATCGTGCATATAATTGGCTGCAACCTGCTCGCCCGCGTCGGTACTGATGTCGTATTCAGTGATTTTGGCACGCAGGCCAAACGTTTGGTGAAAATCTTCCAGGATGTCGTATACCTTATAGATAGAGGTCGGGAAAGCGCCGATATGCCCCTGAAAACCAATGCCATCTATGTCGTCGCCATTGGCAATGATCTCCGCAGTGAAGCTTTTGTAGCGGTCGTACACCTCGCCGCTGCTGTTGTTTTGGCTGATGGTGACGTAGTCGTTTAGCCAGGTTCCGACCGTGGGATCAATTTCTTTGACTTTTTTGAAAATATTGGAATAAAGTTCCCGCCCTGTCGGGTAGCTGGGCTCACCCTCAAAGGCATCTTCAAGGTCGCGGTTGACCGTAATTTCATTCAACACGTCCCATTCGCGCACCACATCGGAAAGGCCGGGAAAAGTCAGTGCAGTTTGCAGGCGGCCATCAATACGGTTTTTGAGATAAGTTGGGTTGCTCAGGTTGTTGCAAAGGTCTTCCGGCAAATAGGAACAGCCCGGCCAAACCAAGGTATGCCCCCGCACCCGGATGCCCTGTTGGGCAAGCCATTCCGCAGCATTGGCGGCGTTGGCAGGCGGACCAAACCATTGTTCTTCCCAACTGTCCCATTTCAGGTCGTTTTCAAAGACGACTTCATTAAAGCCATGCCCCTGTCCGTCGAGGTTGAGGATTTTATTTTGGTACACATTGTCCTGGCACGGATTGCCGGCAAGGCGACAACCGGTGACTGCCGAACCGAATCCATAAGCGTGTTTCAACATGCGCGCTTGCACTTCTGCATCGTGAATAGGTTCATTATCGGGGCCTGTGACCACTACGCGCAAGTCCGCTTTCCTGATTTGTTCAATGCGGTCTGCTGCCGCTGAACGCCAGGGCGCATCGGATTCGTAGCCGCCATAGAATTGGTTGCCAATTTGTGAAGGGAGTTGGGACAATGGATACAATTGGTTGAAATTGAGCACGCCTACACCGCCGAAAAGGATCGTTTGCGCCTGAAAGCCAAAATGAAAACCCAGGGAGAGGTCGCCGGCAGGGTAGTTATCTTCCAGTTCAACCGGGATCAGCAACTGCGTCCAGGTATTGCTGATGGGCATGGTAAAAATCATCTCTTTTGTATAGGTGACATTGTCTTCTAAAAAAAGATTGACCAACCCGCCCTCCGGATTTTCAGCGCGCACCCAGATGACCACCAGCAAGCGGTCGCCGGCGTCTAAAGCCGTCAGATTATTGCTTTTCCAGCCGCTGCCCCAGGGGAATTCCTGTGCGGCAGCAACCTGGGCCCGACCAAATCGCGTGAACGGCTGCCCGGAGATATTTTGATAAGTAAGGTTGGCGCCCCATCCACCGGCTGCCGAAAAAGCAGTCATTTCGTTGGCCGGCCAAGCCCAGGTTCCGCCGGTGATGCCGTATTCGCTTTGGAGGGCACTAATCGTATTGGTGTAATAAGTGGTTTGAGCCTTGGCAGAAAAAGCAAGGGTACTCAGGAACAGGCTGAAGAGCAGGAATCGGAGCGCGGTTTGCATATTTGGCAGCATTTTGAAAAAATAGATATGCCTGCCAAGATAAGTAGTTTTAGGAAATTTCCCCAAATGGTCGGCTCAGGGCTTTCCCTGAACAGCGTTCCGGGTTACCTCATCCCCGCAACGTCTTCACAAACCGCTCTTCCACTTTCGCCAAAGCAGCGATCCGGGCATCTGAAAATTCAGGAAATTCAAGGAGTAAGGCCAGGACAACCTCGCGGGCTTTCTTTTCTTCGCCCAGCTCGAAACCGAGTTCTTTCCCAAGCTCTTTTCCAAGTTTGATGCCTTGTTCTTTTCCAAGCTCAATGCCTTGCTCTTTTCCCTTGTTAATCAGCATATCATACGTACTCATAGCCAATTGTTTTACAGGTGATGGTGTTTTTTCGACCAAATCATCCCAGTCTTCACCTAGATTATATCTGAAATATGCGTCCGCAGTTTACGGCTTACAAACGAGCCTTCTACCCGTTCAATTGCCTCAAAACGAAGCTTTTCAGCCAGTTCTTTAGGCAAAAAATTGCGCAGATAATCCAGTGCAACTTCAGGTAAACCAAAAGTTTGTCGAAAAAAGTAGTCGTGCGGATGTCGGGGTTTTTCCATGTCGGATTGGGTTTATGCCCGGCAATAATAACAAAAAGTTTTTAATTCATAAAAATAAACACAATATATTTTTTTACTGACTCGAGGCCAATACCATTAACTTAAGGTTTTTTAGGTGTCATCCCGTTTTTTTCGGAAATTTGCACATTGCTCAACCAAATTCAACTCCGCATTTATGAAGGCACCAGGCATCCATTTCACTGTTCTCGAACGATTTTTGCGCTACGTAGTCATTGACACCCAATCTGACCCGGCATCGCCGACCACCCCGTCCACCGAAAAACAAAAGAATCTTGGGCGGCTACTGGTGGAGGAATTGCTGGCGATGGGCATTGCGGATGCGCATTTGGACGAACACGGTTATGTTTATGCCACCATTCCATCCAATTCGGATAAACCAGTGCCGGTCGTTTGCTATTGTTCCCATATTGATACCTCGCCCGATTGCAGCGGCGAAAATGTGAAGCCCATCGTCCACCTGAATTACGATGGTTCTGACATCGTACTGCCCGATGATCCGAGCGAAGTGATCCGGCTCTCAGAACACCCCGATCTGGCCGAACAAATTGGCAACGACATCATCACGGCCAGCGGAACCACCCTGTTGGGCGCCGACAACAAAGCCGGATTGGCAGAGATCATGGATGCCGTCCATTTTTTTGTAAACCACCCCGAATTTAAGCACGGGACGATTAAAATTCTGTTTACGCCAGACGAAGAAATTGGCCGGGGCGTGGATAAAGCGGACCTTAAAAAGCTTGGCGCTGATTTTGGCTATACGGTAGACGGCGAGCGCCTTGGGTCGTTTGAAGACGAAACCTTTTCTGCCAATGCAGCGACGGTTACCATTCATGGCGTGAGCGCGCACCCCGGTTTTGCAAAAGGCAAAATGGAAAGCGCCATCAAAATGGCTTCCGAAATTGTGGCGGCGCTGCCCAAAGACTTCCTGTCGCCGGAAAGCACCGAAGGGCGTGAAGGTTTTTTGCACCCCGTGAGCATCAGCGGTGGCGTGGAAAAAGCGACCATTCAATTGATTGTGCGCGATTTCACGGACGAAGCCCTCGTGCAACACGAAGCGGTGCTGCAAAATATCGTTGACCGCGTGGTGGCCAACTACCCACATTCCAGGGCAACCGTTGAAATCAAGGAACAATACCGCAACATGAAGAAGGTATTGGTTGAATTCCCGCAGGTGTCTGAAAACGCAGTAGAAGCCATCCGCCGTTCAGGCGTAAAACCACACCTGTCCAGCATCCGCGGCGGCACCGACGGTTCGCGCCTTTCTTATATGGGGCTGCCCTGCCCGAATATCTTTGCCGGCGAACACGCCTTCCATTCCCGCCAGGAATGGGTGTCGGTTCAGGACATGGAAAAGGCGGTGGAGACGCTGATTCATTTGGCTGCTATTTGGGAGGAAAGGGCTTGAACTTAACGATTTTAACATATTAAACAATATTTTCCTATTCTTTAACCATTCCTGGCTCCGGGTTAACGCTCCTTTAGCGTATTTCAGGCTTCGCGCCCCCCTATCTTGTGGGTATAAAACCTATAGCCATGACACACAGGAGAAACCACCGAAGCTTAGCCGCAGTTATTGCCGCACTGATGTTGTTTGCCGTTGCCTGCACCACCCCACAAAAATTACTCGAATCGGGCGCCTACGATGAATCCGTACAGTTGGCCCTGAAAAAACTGAGCGGTAAAAAAGTCAAAAAAGCCAAATACGTAGACGCCCTCGAAACGGCTTTCGTCAAAGCCACCGAACGCGACATGCAGGAAGCCAACCGGCTGAAGCAGGAAAACCGCGAAAGCAACTGGGCGCGCATCCACGATCTCTATCAGCGCATTGACCGCCGCCAAAAAAGCATCGAACCTTTATTGCCCCTCATTGACCAGCACGGCCTCAAAGCCGACTTTTTATTCGTCCGCGTGGACGGTCTGGAAAACGAAGCCCGCGAAAATGCTGCGGCTTACCACTACGGCCGCGCCAAAGACTACCTGAAGGACGCCCAAAACGGCGACAGGGTATCAGCCCGTCACGCCTACAGCGAACTGGAAAAAATCGGCGAATATTTCCGCGATTACCGCGACGAAGGCAAGCTCATGGCCTTAGCCCGCAACTTAGGCACGGCGCATATCTTAGTTGAAGTGGAAAACAAAGCCCATGCTTATTTGCCGCATCGGGTCGAAAACGCCATCCGCTCTTTCCCGGTTGCCGACTTAGCCAGCCGCTGGAATGTCTACTACGCCGAACCGAACGCCAATATTGATTTCGATTATAAAGTGGTCGTGAAAATCGCCGATATCCGGGTTAGTCCGGGCCTGGTACAGGAACGTTCCTACGAAGATGCCTGCGAAATCGAAGACGGCTTTGAATACGTGCTCGACGAGCGCGGCAACGTGAAAAAAGACACCTTAGGCAACGACATCAAAGTGCCGCGCAAAGTGATTGTACGCGCCAACGTCCTGGAATCGCTCCAACGCAAAGACGCAACCATGCAGGCCACCCTTGAATTCTACGACCTGCATACCAAACAACTGATAGACGCGCAGCCCATTACCGCCAACGCCATTTTTGAACACTACGCCTCCACGTTCTGGGGAGACCCCCGGGCGCTTAGCCCTGAATCCAAAAATCGCATCGGCAGTTCACCCCGGCCTTTCCCCGCCGACGAAGAATTGTTGCTGCAAGCCTCCGAAAAACTGAAACCTGTCCTCAAGCGCAGGATAGCTGACCGTTCGAGCCTCATGATATAGATCAGATTTTTCACCGTTTTGAAAGATGATAGCCGGGCCTGCGAAAAGTGGGCCCGGTTTTTTTGTGAACACGGCATGAAGTGCTGGGCTCTTCCTGTAAATTTTTTTCGAGGGAGTCTTGTGAGTTGTGATCTCAAAATATATCTTTGCAACCGCTTTTGAAGGAAGGTGCATGTTCAGCGGGGTGTAGCGCAGATGGTAGCGCGCTACGTTCGGGACGTAGAGGTCGCAGGTTCAAATCCTGTCACCCCGACCATAGAAAATTAATAACTACATATAAGCCGCCCTAGCTCAGCTGGTAGAGCGACGCATTCGTAATGCGTAGGTCGGGGGTTCGAGTCCCCCGGGCGGCTCTGAAGGGCGATCCTGTTTGGGGTCGCCTTTTTAGTTTGGTTTCTACTGCTCAAAAGCAAATGTTCAATGCTCTACCTTATCGGGATTATCATTTCTTTTTTTCTTTTTTTGTTATTGGCAATAAAAAAGAAAAAGCCTGTTGCCGATAAAATCCTCATGGTTTGGATGTTGGTATTAGGCATTCATCAATTTCTTTTTTATCTTGATTTTTCCAAAATTTCCCATAAATATCCACATTTACTCGGATTAAGCCTGGCTTTTCCAGTGTTGCATGGCGTGTTCCTCTTTTTCTACGTGGCGACATTAACCGGGCAAAAATCAATTACAACCCGGTCTGTTTTTCCGCATTTTATCCCGTTTTTATTACTTGTCTTATTGGCTATGCCCTTTTATTTCCTGTCGGGAAATGACAAATTGGTTATTTTTCAAAATGAAGGAGCGGGCTACGAGTGGTACGGCATTCTTCAAATCCTGCTTACTTTGATTTCGGGTGTGGGATATGTAGTCTGGTCACTCCTGATGATTCAGAAAAGCCGTATTCAAATGGAAAATATTTTTTCCAATACGGATCGAAAAAACATGCAATGGCTCGAATACTTGTCTGTCGGGCTGGCCGGCGTTTGGTTATTGGTGTTTTTTTTTGACGACCATATTATTTTTTCAGGCGTAGCTGTGCTGGTGCTTTTGATTGGTATTTTCGGAATTAATCAATTGCAGATTTTTGGCGCAACTCCGGAAGTTATTTTGCCCGACGCCACGCCACATACGGAACGAACCGAAAATACGGCTACCCGTTACGCCAAATCCGGTTTAAAAGCCGAAGATGCCGACCTGCTTTTTCACCGGCTGGATTTGCTGATGAAAAATGATGCGCCGTACACGAACAACGACCTTTCCCTGACAGAGCTCGCCACGCAATTGGATGTACACCCCAATTACCTATCGCAGGTGATCAATGAAAAAACAGGGAAAAATTTTTACACCTACATCAATACGCTTAGGGCAGAAGCATTTGTCCGACTGGTTGCCTTGCCCGAAAAGCGGCATTTCACGCTGCTCGCCCTTGCCTACGAATGTGGTTTTAATTCAAAATCTACTTTTAACAAGTATGTAAAATTAGTTTCCGGAAAAATCCCTTCAGATTATCTTTAGTGTATAATTATTTGATTTTAAATTATTTAGTTTTTATCCTTGTAAGCGCACACCTGCATTTTGTCCATCCTTACCCGCAGCTACGCTCGTCGTTGAAAGTCCCCTTTTCTTTGCAAAAAATACTTTTCATGATGACTCGACTATTAATGCTTACGCTCTTATTGAGCGTTTTTTCCTGTGGGAAAAACCCGGCAACGCCCGGCTTGCTGGTTCCCAAAACGGTGGATCAGGATGCCTCGCTACCGTCCATCAACATCAACGGCACGGTGCTGCATGTGGAAACGCATGGCAACCCAACCGACCCGCTATTAGTGCTGATACACGGCGGACCGGGTGGGGATTACCGTTCGATGCTTGCCGCCAAAGCTTTTGCCAACGAAGGCTTTTTCGTGATTTTTTATGACCAGCGTGGCTCCGGGCTTTCTAAACGGGAAGACCGCGGCCAATACGAAGAGACAGACGCTATCCAGGTCATGATTGACGACTTGGATAGCCTGATCGCGCATTTTCAATTGGCGGGCACTCAAAAAGTCTTCCTCATGGGGCATTCGTGGGGCGCTATGCTGGCCACTGCCTACATCAACCAATACCCAGAAAAAATCAGCGGCGCCGTACTGGCAGAACCTGGCGGATTCACCTGGACGCAAACGGAGGAATACCTCAGCCGGTCGAACAAAATTCAATTGTTTTCGGAAGCGCTCAACGATGCGGTTTATCCCGAACAAATTTTTTCAGGCAGGGACGAGCACGAAATATTGGATTACAAAGCCTCTTATTTTTCAAGTTTTGAGAATGCTCCGGGCAATACGATCGGCAATGCAGGCCCCTATCCTTTTTGGCGGAACGGGGCGGTCGTGTTTTCGGCTTTGATTGAAAATGCTGAAAAAAACGGATTTGATTTCACAACCGGGCTTGCTGATTATCCAACCAAGGTTTTGTTTTTATATGCTGAATTAAATAGCGCCTATCAATTGGAATGGGCGCAGACCGTTTCAGCGCCTTATCCCCATGTACAAATTGAGGAAATTAAAGACAGCGGGCATGAAATATTGTACTTCGGCTGGACTCATTTTTTTCCTGTTTCTTTGGCTTATTTAAATGAATTGAAATGAGAAAAATCATCAAAACAACAGCGATTTTTACTTTATTTTTTATTGAAATTTCCGCCCAGGATATTAATTGGAGATCGGTTGGAACCTCGCAAAACCATTTTATCGCTGCTAAATTCGGAGGGGATTACGGCCTATTTTCGGGCTTGTCTTACGGGCTACTCCTACCGGGGAATTCCCCGACTCTTTTTATGGCAGATTTGTCCACGCCTTTTGGAAAAGTCTTTTTGGACGACTGGAAAATCCGCGTTTCTGTGCAGCGTGAAATTTGGCATCAGGGATGTTTTTCCGTTGGAATAAAACCCGGGATTATCCTGCGCCGGCAGGAATCAAGTGTTGCAACGCTTTTAAATATGGGCATTGATTTGACTTTAGCAGCAGGTTATTCCAGTCCCAAATGGTTGGTTTTGGCGAAAGCAAATTACGACCAAACCATTGCAACGCATATCAATCACCATTTTTTAAAAGAAAACTACTTGGGAATTTACAATGGATGGATTGGTGCAACCGGCGGCAATTTTAAATTTGGCCTTCATATCGCTCGTTCATTTGGAAAAAATATGATTTCGCTTGAATTGGGAAAAGCCTACGCCCGGAACTTTTCGGATAATCCGACTTTGCCATTTTATTTTGAACTGACTTTTGGAACAAGTATAGTTACCGCACATAAGTAGAAACACCTGATTTATAAATATAGCTGATTATACGCTTTTGCACCAAATGGATGCACTACATCAGCACTGTCAATTCGGTTGAAGCTTTTGCTGCATAGCCGCTCGTCTGGGTAAAATACTTTTTGCCTTTGCTGTAAAAATGACTTTAAAAAGGTGACCCTGTTTTGGGGTCGCCTTTTTTGTTTGTGCCAATCTATCCAAGGCCATCCACATTAAAATGTGGTTGAGTACCCACTGTCCTGACTCTAATTTTGTCCTGTGAACTCAATTATTGTCCGCCATTTACGCCATGCATTTAAACAGGGTTACCCGCCCGGGGGTATGGCTGGAATAATGAATTGAGCGTCGTTTGTCAACCTTTTTTTTTAATTTTTAATCAACCAAGACATGGAAGTTAATTTTCACAAAGAGCATTCATCCAAAAAATTGGATGTGGCTACAGGTACCCTTATGGATAAGGTACGGCTCAAGTTGGATGGATTTATGACTGCCGAAGATCGCTTTTTGAAATGGTCCAGTGATAAAAACATTCAGGGCAGAAGTCAATTGAGTACAGATGTTGAACAATATCTGTCTATCGAAAACATGATCCAGGGCAGCCCGCAAGGGAATAACATCAGTATTTCCAAGCCGGGAGCAAAAGATGCTTTTTTCAGCGGGATAAGAAAGGATTATTTCGCAGACAGGCATTTACGGGTTCAGGTAGTCAAAAATTTAAACCCCGCAGATGGATCTGCGGCGGCAAATGACGGAAAAATGGCGCCCATTCTGCTTTCTAATGTGATTTCAACTGACCCCAATGTCCAGTTGGCCTCAAATCGGGAGGAAAGCCAGGTTAGAATGGTCATTTGCGAAAAAGGAACGGTTATTCAATTTAATATTGAATCCTGGGCTGCTGCAGCTTATGGTTACGCTATTACATCAGAAAGAATTGAAATTGCCCCGGATCTTTACATCACAGCTACAGAAGGCGAAAAATTCTATTCAACCTCCCTGCAGCGATTCCAGCTTCCACCTGGCAATACCATTGTGGTAGATAGTGTAAAAGACATTCAAAAAAGCTTCCCTGGCGCCATAGAAGTCGCAGATGTATCCTTCGTAAGGATAAAGTCATGGCGCGTAACCAATATTAAATTCAACGGAAAAACCTACACTTCCAGTTTAAACCCGCCAAAGTTGAAAGGAGGGGATTTTGTATTTGGCAAGGAAAGTGTAGAATCTGCTGCACCGCACGACAGCAATAAGCCCAGCTCACAGAATTTCGTGACCATTTCGGATGTCGTAGAAGACCGCAACGATACCTTAGGAGATATGACGCTGATTTTCTATGTCTTCAAGGATCGGGAAACTGCCCTGAGGGTTGTAGAAGTGCTGAATCAGGAGGTTTTCTCTACTTGAATCTATTCCAACCCTATTTTTTCACAGGTCATATAAACAGATCAACTGTTAATCACCATTTAAACTTGATAGACAATGGCTTCTATAATCATTGTAAAAAACAATCATCTCGGGACATCCAAATCTTTTGCTTTGGACCCGGAGTCTGACATGAGCCAGATTCGCCATGAACTCATGAGCGAAGGCGCCATGGCGTCAACAGACGTTTTTATCAGCAACGGCGTCATTTTTAACCAAAAGGACGAGCATGAAATAACCCTGGGGGCTTTCCTTGAGGGCGGAAAAACACTTATTGTTGGCCCGCTGGAAGCCCATTCAGCGCCAGATGACGGGGTCTTGGATGTCCGAAAGTTAGGCGTTGAAAATCCGAAGGAGCTCTTCGATCATATTGGCCTTTTCCGGGGCATTATTCTGGGTGCAAATGGGCTGGATAGGAGTTTTGAGAATATTGCTACCTGGGATATGACGGAGGTTAATGTCAATAAGGCCAGCCCGGTTACCATGAAAAAGACGGAATTTACCTTCAATGAAGTATCCCTGCAAATGAAAACCAGCGGGATGAATTCCGCTTCTGTTTCCTTAGACACGCCTTTTGGTGGCGGAGAAGCAGAATACTCAATCAGGAAATCAAAAAGCAGCAGCTCTACCAAAGTTTCGCAGTTTATGATTTCCAAATTCGTTGTACAGCGCTTTGCGGTTCAGATTGACGAAGAAGATATTCGCATCGCTTCAGAATTTGAAGAAGAAATTAAAAATGCGGTCAAAAATGGCACTGGTAATGAAGATTATTATGCCAATATTATAGAGGCGTTGGACAAATGGGGCTATTATGTTCCTACCAGCATCGTATTGGGAGGCGGGCTATTTGCTTCCCAGGAGACCCAAATTTCGGCTTTCGAAGAAGCGAAAAGCGAAGAAGAAGAGTTTTCGGTGGCATTCAAAGCCAAATTCAAAGGAATAGGCGGCGGCGCAGCTTACAGCCAGGCACAAGGCGAAGAGAGCACCCGGAGTGAAACCAGCAAGTACCAGGTAGATACATTCGATCAGATTGGCGGATTACCCGTTTTAGGAGCCGACCCGGAAGGGTATAGCAAATGGGCGGATTCTCTCAATGACGCCGGGAATCTTGAAGTGGTTGAGTATGTGAACCTCATTCCATCGCTTACTTTGCTGAAAGACAAGGTACTTGCTACACGCTGCGCCTCGATCCTGATGAATACCTGTACGAAGCCGGCAGTAAGAAATTTGCAAAACGTGCTGGATATGTGGAATTACGGCAACAAAGTTACGAGGAAGACAGGTAATGATATTTTTTCAGCTTAAAACATTGAAAATAAAATCATTATGACTTCAAAGAGTATTCAGTTCCTTGCACTGGTCCAATTGTTTTTTTGCCTCTTCCAAATTTCACTTCAAGCGCAGGCCGCCTGGAAACCCGTGAAGGAAAGCGAATTCGCCCGCGAAACGGATGAACTGTCTTTTCAGGGTACCTATACTTATTTTCAGGTTGATGTATCTGAAATTAATTTGGAAATCAGCAGGCATGGACGTGTCAGCTTGCCTTTACCAGGGGGCAGTACCCGGGTCTTCCAGGTTTGGGAAGACCCGGTATTACTATCCCCGTTGAAGGAGCGCCATCCTGGCTTACAGAGTTTTGCCGGGAAGTGTATGGAATATCCGGAGTTGAGCCTTAAGCTCGACCTCGGCCCCAACCGGCTTCATGCGATGATCCTTTCGGCCACTGGTCGAGCCATTTTTATTGATCCTTACCGGCTGAATGGCAAAACCTGCTATGTAGTCTACCATCAGAAAAATGGCTCCAAAGTGGCCTGGGAATGTTTAAGTGAAGACCGGCGGGTTTCCCCTGGGCTTTTTGCTCAATCCGGGAGTAAAAAAAATGAGGTTTTACGCACCTATCGCTTAGCTTTGGCAGCTACCGCTGAATATACTGCCTACCATGGCGGTTCGGTGGAGGTATTGGCTGCTCAAGTCGCAACGATACATCGGATAAATGGCATTTTCGAACGGGATTTGGCCATTCGCCTGCAAATTATTGGCAACAATGATTTGCTCATTTACACGGATGCATCCACTGATCCATACGATCCAGAATTGATTTTTTCCTTGCAATCGCAAAATCAAACCAATCTGGATCAGGTGATTGGAACCGGGAATTATGATATAGGGCACGTTTTTTTTCAATCAGAAACCGCAATCGGTGTAGCTGACGATGCCGCAGTTTGTAACGCCGAAACCAAAGCAAGGGCCGCTTCCGGCGGCCCAAATCCTGCGGGTGATGTTTTTGATATTACTTATGTCGCCCACGAGATCGGCCATCAATTTGGCGCTTCTCATACGCACCAAAGTACAGAAGACGGTTGTTTTCTGGAAAATGAAACCGCCTTCGAACCGGGCGGCGGCTCCACGATTATGGGCTATGCAGGTGTTGTTTCCTGCGGCCCGGTTGTACAACTCAGCAGTGATGCCTATTTTCATGGGGCCAGTATTGAACAGATCAGAAATTTTGCAAATGGAGCAGGCCAAAGTTGTGCTCAGCTCAGTCCGGTCTCCAATACAAATCCGGCTATCCAACAGCAGACTGCAACGTACTACATTCCCATCGGAACGCCTTTTTTACTAAGTACGCAAGCTCATGACCCGGAAGGGGATTCACTGACCTACTGTTGGGAGCAATTTGATCGGGAAGTGGCACCGATGCCGCCTCAGGCTACCGCAGGACTGGGGCCGTCCTTCCGTTCCTTGGTTCCCAAAGCCGATTCCGTCCGTTTTTTCCCTGATCGCTATCATTTGGCCAACGGAATCGTTTCACCGTGGGAAGTATTGAGTGAGGTTGCCCGAACCCTGAATTTCCGGGTAACGGTACGGGATAATGCGCCGGGCGGAGGGGGTGTTGCATTTGATTCGGTTCAGATTCAGGTATTGGCGGAAGCCGGGCCTTTTCGGTTGACGCAGCCCAATGATGAATCACCTGTTTGGCAGGCCAACAGCCAACAGGAAATTCGATGGGAGGTGGCGGGCACTGACACGAGCCAGATCAATTGTAGTGCAATAGACCTCTTTTTGTCTGTGGATGCGGGTAAAAGTTACCCTTATCTTTTAGCGGCAGGAGTAGCTAACACGGGCCAGACCTTTCTATCCGTTCCCAACCTGAACACGGATAGTGCGAGTTTGATGATCAAGTGCTCAGACAATATTTTTTGGGATGTTTCAGACACTTTGTTTGCCCTAACGCCAGCTGTAAATGCAACTTCGATGGATGATCCACTCCCGTTTCGGATTTATCCGAATCCAACCCACGGATTTGTTTTCCTTGACGGAAACATCTTTCAGTCTGCATCCCCGGAAATTCAATTAACAGACATTACGGGCCGCCTGGTTTTCCTGCAGGAAGTACATCAACATCCGGAAAATGGGATAGCCATGGATTTGTCGGGGTTACCCGCCGGGATTTACGTATTGAATGTGCAATTGGACTCTTTGGTATTCAGTCGAAAAATTATTCGCCTGAACTTGTAGTACTCATTTTTTTAAATCATTTTAAAAATTAAAAATCATGTCAACAACACCAGCAAAAGCAATTCAAATTTCCGGTGAAAAATATACCGTAATCGGTAAGGTTGTCAACAAGACTGGAAAAGGAATTGCGGGTCTTACCGTCCATGCAGCAGACCAGGATTTAATCGGAAAACACGATCATTTGGGGGCTGCCATTACAGATACCCAGGGGCAGTTTACCATCAATTTTACTGCTGCTGATTTTCAGGATTTTATCAGCGAACGGCATCCTGATATTTACTTTCGGGTTTATCACAAAAAGAAGGTGCTCCTTGACACAGAGTATGATTGCATTAAAGATGCAGAAGAAAGGACGGAGCCAATTGTTTTGGAAGTGGATATGGAAGAAACCGCTTCAATGCCTGACTCACCCGAAGAAGCCACTCCTGTTGTACCAGTTGCAATCAGCTGGGAAAAAGTGGATGACGTAGCACAATATAAAGGGGCTTCCTGGGAAAATGAGGTCATGCGCGCTGCGGATATGACCCTTGATGAAGCCATAGCTGAAGCCGAAGGGAATCCTGACATCAGCTATTTTATTTATATCAATTCTCCCATGTTCCTGGAAGGCAAAGAAGGCCCCGGGGGTTGGACAGAAAAAGGGCAATTCCGGCGCAGAGATGTGATTTTTTTCAGCGGAAAACCGCACTACGGGAGTGCCCCGCAAGCCGACGCCTACGAAAAAAGAAAGATTGTCTGGAAAAAGAAAACCAATGTTGCCCAATATGGGGGAGCAGACTGGAAGAATGAAATCATGCGATTGTCAGGAATTTCTTTAGAAACGGCCAAACAAGTTGCAGAGAAAAACCCTGCGATCACTTATTTTTTTCACATGCGTGAAACGATGTGGTTAACGGGTAAAGCCGGGCCTGGCGGTTGGACGGAGAAAGGACATTTTCATCCTGGTGATACTGTTTTTTTTACGGGAAAACCCTGGTATGGAAGTGCGCCTCAAGCCGATGCTTATGAAAAGCAAGTGGCGCCCCTTTGGGTCAATGAGGAAGGATAGTCTATTTAGTGTCTGTCCATTTAGTCGAGTGTCTGCTCTTTAGAGTTCGAGAGCAAGGCGTGCGAAGGCCCAAAAGTGGGAGTATACTCGCGTAAATGACCAATTTTGGGCCTTTGCATAACGCAGCTATCGGACTATAAAGACAGGCACTATTTAGTGCCCATGCTTCTAATGCAGACATAGAAGCATGGGCATTGTTACATTTTCTGTGAGCCATAGCAGCATTCATTTGCTATCCAAGACAAAAAAAGCACTTGAATTTTGCAAGAGACAACTTTATCTTCCTGTTCTTCAAAAATAAACCCGATACATCAAATTCGGAAAAACCCCAAACTGGGTCATGTGTCCAATCTTGCCGGGTTCGCTTTCGTCGTAAAATTCCATGATCCGGCCCTTGTTGTTGGTCACATTGTCTATGGTCAGGAAGAGCTCGTGCGTCGCCTGGGGGTTATTCCATTTATAGCTGGCCGAAACGATAATTTGGTACGGGTTTTCGAGGCTGGTTTCAAAGGCTTTTCCATAATCCCAGTAGCGGTTGTTGGCGGGGTCAACGGCTAAGTTGCCCTGTGCATCGCGCAGCAGGGGGATAATTTTTCTTCCACCGCCGAAAAATGCTTTGGCGTTCAGACCGAGGGTTTGATTTTTCTTTTTACCCAAGCCCGGAAATTCTTTGCCGCAAAGGATGTTCACCAAATAATTGCCATTGAAAGGCGTATTGCGTTCCACTCCGTCGAGGGCGGTATATTTGGATTCGTACAACGAGGCATTGATCAAAAAGTAATAATTCCTGTTGAAGAACTTTTCGAGGGTGAACTCTACCCCATAGTTTTTGCCCGCGCCTTTGTTGACTAATTCCACGTAGCGAAAATCTAATCCTTCCACGATGGTGGAAAAATAACTCGTATCTGTGTTTTCGACGGGCAGGTTGTAGAGGCGCTGGTAGTAGGCTTCCATTTTTAGCCGCAGGTTTTTGCCCAATCGCCGTTCAAAACCCAGCACAAAATGATCCGCTTTCAGCAAATCCAGATCCCGGTTGGGTTCTGTGACGCTGCCATCGGGTTGCTGCACTTTGGCGAAATAATGGTGGATGCTCTCCATATTGCTGTGTTTGCCGTAGCCCAAATGGATGACCCCCGACGGCGTTGCTTTCCATTCAATGGCGAGTCGGGGTTCCAGCGTGCTTTTTTGATTCAGTAACACATTTACGTTGTGCAGTCCCGACACAAAAGTTAACCTTTCGCTCGCCCGGTATTTCCAACTGATAAAATTGCGGATGGTGCTGACGTTTTCCTTGAAATCCAGCAGGAGGAACGGGGAGCTTGCATCGCCTCGAAACTGGCTTTGTTTGAACTGGTAATTGAACAGCGCGTACTTCGTTCCTACCTGAATTTTATGCTTTGCGCTGAATTTGTGGTGATACGTCACAGATCCCCGGAAGGTGGGTTTCTGGAGGTTGCCCTGGAAATCGAGTCGTTTGTTAAGGACCGAATCGCGCAAAAACGCGCCGGAGTCGTCGTAAATTTTGAGGATACCAGCTTCGAAAATGTCATCTTCGATGCCTTCGCTCGAGTAGGTGAGCATGGTATTGAGGAAACTGTTGTCTCCTATGCTAATTGTATGTTTAATGCCCGTATTGAAGAGGTGCGCCTTTTTATCGAAATCATTGCGGATTTCGGCGCGGGAAGCATTGTCGCCCGGAATCACCCATATTGCTGGGGTCACATCTTCAAAACTGAAACTGCTCGCGCCGCCGAGTCCAAAGATTGAAAAAACGCCGGCTTTTCGGGTTGGCAGTACCACTTTAAAGGTTGCATCCTGAAATTTCAGGACACCGTTTACATTGCCGAGCATTCCTAATTCGCTCAATAAACCGGCTGTTGAATAGCGGTAGTTGACGATAAAGGAGCCCCCGTAACCTTTTTTGAAAGGGCCTTCAACGGTCATTTCGGCGCCAAGCAGTCCAAACCCAAAAACGGACTCAAATTTTTCGTTATTGCCTGCCCGCAACCGTACGTCGTACACTCCGGAAAGCACGTCGCCAAATTCCGGAGGAAACGCTGCGGTATAAAAGTCGGAAGCCGCAAGGACGTTGTTGTTTAAAATGCTGACGGAGCCGCCTACTGCACTCTGGTCGCCAAAGTGGTTGGGATTTGTGATTTGTTCGCCTTCGAGCCGCCATTGGACGTATTTTGGTGAATTGCCTCGTACGATGATGTCGTTGCTGCCATCCTGTGTACTGGTGATGCCCGCAAAATTGGAAAGAATGCGCGAAGGATCATTGAAACCGCCTGCATAGCGATTGGTTTCTTCCGGGGAAACTGCGCGCGCACTAAGCAGTGCCATTTCGTTGAGGGCTTCCCCTTTGTTCTGGCTTGCAGTCACGGTGACTTCGTCCATTTGTACAGCGGATTCCTGCATGCTTAGACTCAAAATGACTTCCTTTCCCGAATTGACAACGATATTCGGAATGACCTGGTTTTCGTAGCCGAGGTAGGAAAGGTGCATGGTGATTCGGCCAATGGGTACGTTTTCTAATCGGAAATGACCTTGTAAGTCAGTAGCGGCGCCTTGAATGGGATCGCTGCCGGGAATTACGACTTGGGCTCCAATGAGCGGAAGGTTAGTATCGGTATCAACGATGGTTCCCCGAACGGTTTGGGTAAGGGCTTGGCCAAAAGCTAATTGGCCAAAAAAGACAATGCACCATACTGTTAAACTGAATCTTTGCTTCATAAACTATTGATTTAAAGTTTAATGAATTCATGCAGTTGAATTCAGAAGCAAAATTCAGTCGAATCACATAGCCGTTCATTGACTTTTGGTAAGAAGTGAAGTTGGGACGGTTTTTATTTGCACTGTTGGCGTTTCTGTCTATTATCTCTACCCGTTGTGCAATTTCTCTTTGAACTCAGAAAGCGAGACTAGTTCTATCCCCAAATAAGGGTATTGTCGAATGATCCGAATATGACGGTCTTCCGATACCAGATAATGTGCTCCGGCAGCAATTGCACAATCCACGAACTTATTGTCGTCTGGATCGGCTTCGATCAATTGCCAAAGAAAATATTTTTGTATTTGGTGAGTATTAGGCAAGTCTGTTAATAGATCAAGTGCAACCTTTGCAACTTCCTGCCCCATTTCGCGTGTAATTATTTCAGCATATTCGTTCAAAATATCAGTTGTCACATAGATTTCAAAGGCTTCTGATAAAAGTGATTGCCATAACCAATGCCCTTCTGACCGGGGTGACAGGCAAACCAACAAGACATTGGTATCAATGACCACCCTCATTTCGTCTTGATTGTTGCATTATGTATGGAGTGCGCATATGCGTTTGAAGAAACTGTTCCATAGTCTCTTGCGTCCAACCTTTTTCATCCCAAACCTTGTCGGCCAATTGAGCCAACCGATGGGCTTTGAAGGCAATAATTAATTGCTTTAACTCCTTGAGTTCCGCTTCTGACAACTGCTCAGTTAATTTCAACAAGGCAACTTGTAAGTCATTTAATGGAAATTGAATGGTAGCCATATTGGACATGATTTGATACAAAAGTAGCGTATTTTTGAGTAAGCTCAACCAGAATAACCGTGCATCACTTACATTTCTTTATTTTTGGCTCTGTCTCTGGAAGTATTTATGGACTTAAAGTGTTTTTGAAGCTTTTCATAGTTTTCCGGGAAGTGCCATCAACCCGATCAGGCTGGACGTGTCATAAGGGTAAGGGCATGCGTCACTTCCCCAACCCGGGAAACATCCCCCGCTCAATCAACTCACAAATCGTATGCCCCACCAGGATATGGCATTCCTGAATGCGGGGGGTATCAGAAGAAGGCATATTGAGCAGATAATCGCAGCGTTCGCGCATTTGGCCGCCACTTTCTCCGGTCATCCCAACCACGATCATACCGCAGGCTTTAGCCGCTTCGATGGCCTGGAGAATATTGGACGAATTGCCGGAGGTGGATATGGCAAACAGCACATCGCCGGGGCGGCCTGCTGCGTGGATCATGCGGGCA